>Ga0207864_1000225_pt1 | contig 88058 bp, 76 predicted proteins | sample HigsolmetaAR202D_FD_184834 | JGI IMG/M metagenome (GOLD analysis project Ga0207864, IMG submission 184834) | Ionic liquid and high solid enriched microbial communities from the Joint BioEnergy Institute, USA - AR20-2-D (SPAdes) (version 2) ...
AATTTATTTTGAAAACTACGACAGACTATATACTGCTTTTTTGAAAAGAACCGGGTCTGATATTATTGCTCAAGAACTTACACAGCTTACTTTTATCAAACTCTGGCAATACCGTCATTCCTATTCCGGACAGAGCTTGCTGCTGTGCTGGTATTTTTTAATGTCCAGCCCGGAGCCGCTGCTGATTGAAAAACTGATGATGAAGATAACAACAAAAGCTGATAGAATTCCGTCGGCTGGATATGGGCTGATAGCGATATGAAGCTGAGAATATATTCGTCTGCCAGCATAGCAGCAAACTCCCTGTTGTATGTTCGCCCTTCGTCTCTGTGATTTGAATTTAAAGTATGTGTCAACCGTGGCAGGGTCTGTCCCGGAAGCGTTGGAACAAGGCAGGCTCTTACCGCAGCTTTGCTTTGTGTCGTGGGTTTTGTGCGGCTGCGGTATGTGCCTGACTTGGTGCGTCGGCTGATTAATTTAGGTTTCTGTATTCGTTAGGTGTCATGCCTGTTTTTTGTTTAAACAGTCTTGTAAAATGTTGAGGATATTTAAAACCTAATTCGTAAGCTACTTCGCTTATAGATTTGTCAACATTAAATATGCGTTCTTTGGCAACATCAATTACTTTGGCTTGTATGTATTCTTGTGCTGATTGTCCTGTTTCTTTTTTGATTAAATCGCCAAAATATCCGGCTGATAAATTCAATTCTTTTGCAAAGTCGGCTACTGATGGCAAACCTATGGTTTGTGTTTTGTCCGTTTGAAAATAATTATTTAATAAGGTTTCAAATTTCTCTAAAATACCCTGATGAACTTTGTCACGGGTAATAAATTGCCGGTCGTAAAAACGGGTACAGTAGTTCAGTAATAATTCAATGTTATCTACCAACAGCTTTTTGCTATGTTTGTCGATAGCATGTTCCAATTCATATTCAATCTTTGAAAAACAATCTAGCACAATACGTTTTTCTCGTTCTGAAAGATGCAGTGCTTCGTTAGACTGATAGCCGAAGAAACTATAATCCTGAATATGTTTACCTAATGGCGTTCCATGAATTAAATCAGCATGAAAAACTAGCGCATACCCCTTAGGCTGATATGCCTCTCCAGGATTATCAACCCTAACCACCTGTCCCGGTGCAATAAACACTAGTGTCCCCTCTTGATAATCATAAATATGCCGTCCATAGCGCAAGTCACCACATTTAACTTCTTTCAAAAAGACAGCATAAAATCCAAAATACATATTGGATGCATTTCTTGGGTCTGCCTTTGACAAGTCAACTACACTGACAAGCGGATGCAATGTTTCATTCTTATTAAAAACATTGTAATCATTAACCGTTTCAAACCGCCGTATATTATCCATTGTAATGATTTTAGGCCCTAAAATTACCGACTTGTCTCCGGTTTACATCAGGTCTGCGCCGGAAACAGCAATATTGGTAAGAGAATCAGCAATCTGTATAACAGCTAAAACGGGGAAACTGGCGACTTTTGCCATAAATATTTTTACTTACTACTTTAAAATAAATAACATGAAAAGAGTAATTCTTCCGGTCATATTGCTATTTCTATTTGTTCAGGCTTTTGCTCAAACTTCTATTGGAGAAGAAATTAAAACGCTGAGTAAACAGAAATGGCAGTGGATGGCAGATAAAAAAGTAGATACATTGGCTCATCTGTTCCATGATAAATCCATGTTTGTACACATGGGTGGTAGTTGGGGAAAAGACCGGGAACTAGAAGTGATAAAAAGCGGCGGCATTCATTATAAAAAAGCAGAAGTTTATTCGGTTATAATAAACATTATCGGCAATACAGCTATACTGTTAAATGATATTGATTTGATTGCTGTTGTAGGTGGAAACGAAGTCATTAATCCCTTTATGGTAACTGAAGTATATGTATATGAAAATGGTAAATGGAAAATGGGTTCGCTTACTTTTTCAAGGCTATCAAGGCCTGTAAAACTGAAATAAAAAAGTGCTGGCTTTTACCCATCCGGCATTCAACGGCAAAAGGTATAAAGGAAAAAAGTTGGAAAAAATATTAAAAATTAAAATTAGAATAATGAAGACGATAAAATATTTGGCTTTGGCTACGGCAGGTATTTTTTTATTTACATATCAAACAATTGCTCAACCAACCGAAAAGGCTGCACCAAAAGTTCGTACTGCTTCCGGAATAGTACGTGGAATTAGTGAAGACGGTATATACGTTTTTAAAGGAATACCTTTTGCAGCACCACCCGTTGGAGCATTCCGCTGGCGACCACCACAACCCGTAAAGAAATGGACGGGTGAACTTGATGCCAGCAAGTTTGGGCCGAACTGTGCACAGGCAGGTTGGGGGGCTGCGCCGGGAACTGTCGCGGAGGGCTCTTCAGAAGACTGTCTCTATCTTAATGTTTGGATGCCTGCCAACCGTAGGGCAAAATCAAAATTGCCCGTAATGGTATGGATACATGGGGGCGGATTTACAGGTGGAAGTGGTTCAAGTCCACAAAACTTCGGTCATGAATTTGCCAAACAGGGGGTTGTATTAGTTACATTCAATTACCGTTTGGGACGGTTAGGTTTTTTTGCACATCCGGCATTGAGCAAAGAATTTCCTGATGAACCCAAAGGTAATTATGGCTATATGGACCAGATAGCAGCACTGAAATGGGTGCAGAAAAATATTGCAGCCTTCGGCGGAGACCCCAATAATGTTACCATCTTCGGTTTTTCTGCCGGTGGTGTTTCAGTTCATTCTTTATTAACCATCCCATCAGCAAAAGGACTTTTTCATAAAGCAATCGGTCAATCAAGCGGAGGCAGAGATGGTGTACTTACAGGCAGACCAATCAATAAAGAAAACGCTGATGTTTTTTACAATGTTTCAGCCGAAACAATCGGGATGAATTTTGCAAAAAAACATGGTATTGAAGGTACTGATGCGGTGGCTTTGACTAAGCTCAGAGCTTTAACTACTGCGCAAATCGTGGACGGCGGACAGGAAACAGATGGACAAGGCGGCCCACGAATTTATTCCGGGCCAATACTGGATGGAAAACTCGTAGTAGAAACGGCTGAAGCTGCATACATGGCCGGGAGGCAACCAAAAATCCCTCTAATGATTGGAAACTGTAGTGCCGAAATCGGAGGGCCTTTTGTTAGTAACAGCAAAACCAAAGAAGAATTATTTGCATCATTAGGAGAGTTGGAAGCGGAAGCAAAAGCCGCTTATGATGCTGATGGAAATAAAAAGTTTGATGAGGTAATTACAAAGTTCAATACCGATTGGGTTTGGGGCGAGCCTGCCCGTATGACGGCCAAAGCATTTATTGCCAAAGGTTCCCCTGTTTATATGTATCAGTTTGGCTATGTACCTGCCGCTGCACAACAGCGGTCACCTTATGGAGCAGGCCATGGGTCAGAAATATCTTTTGTATTCAACACCCTGAATGCTCGTGGGGGCCCGCCCGCCGAAGCTACTTCTGCAGAAAAAGAACTGGCCAAAGCAATGAACAGTTATTGGGTAAACTTTGCTAAAACAGGCAATCCCAATGGAGCAGGCCTGCCCCATTGGCCGCTTTACAACAACCAGAGTCAAGATATGCTGGATGTAGAATTGGATGGAAAAATAATAAGCAAGTCCGACCCCCGAAAGGCAAGGTTTGATGTGATAGAAAAAGCTATGAAAATCAGAGGTCGTATTCAATCAAGAGGTATTTAATCAAAAGAATAAAATTTATATGGTAATGAAAAAAAATATCCCCTCATCAAATTTATTTATAGCTGTTATGGTACTTATTTCTTCTTGTGCTACCAGCAAAAAAGGAGTACTGTTAATAAAGGAACAGGGAAGTTTTGCAGTAGGAGGCACAGTTATAAAGAATGAAGGGGTTTATAACAATATAACAAGAACACCGGAGGGGCAAACATTTCACGGCGACCACGCATATATTATTTATCAGATTCCTGATAATGCAAGAAAATTACCACTGGTATTTTGGCACGGCATCGGTCAATTTTCCAAAACATGGATGACAACGCCGGATGGCCGTGAAGGATTTAATAATATTTTTTTAAGACGTAACTACAGCGTATATCTGATTGACCAGCCCCGCAGGGGTGGTGCAAGCAGAAGTACAGCGCATGCAACCATTAGCCCGACACCTGATGAGCAAATGTGGTTTGACACGTTCAGGATAGGCGTTTGGCCTAATTATTTTGACGGGGTACAATTTGCAAAAGATTCCAATACCCTGAATCAGTATTTCCGTCAAATGGTACCCAACATTGGTCCGATTGACATCAATGTAACAACCGATGCAGCATCGGCACTGTTTACAAAAATTGGCCCGGCTATTCTTGTTACGCATTCCCACGCTGGTGGAATGGGCTGGATTACTGCCATCAAAAATCAAAATGTAAAAGCAATTGTTTCTTACGAACCGGGAAGCGGTTTTTTATTTCCCGAGGGAGAAGTGCCTCAACCAATGGAAAGTTCGAGTGGTGCCCTTAACGCCACAGCAGTTCCCATGAGTGATTTTTTGAAACTCACAAAAATCCCTATCATAATTTATTATGGCGATAATATTCCGGATAAGCCTTCGGATAATCCCGGTGCTGATGGATGGCGGGTGCGTCTCGCCATGGCAAGGTTATGGAGAGATGTTGTAAATAAACATGGTGGCGATGTTACAGTAATTCATTTACCGGAGATTGGTATTAAAGGCAATACTCACTTCCCCTTTTCAGATTTGAACAATATTGAAATTGCTGATTTAATGAGCAAATGGTTAAAGGAAAAGGGATTGCACAAATGATATTCAACCGTATAAAACCTGCGATGAAAAAGCTAAGAGTTTTTGGGTTATTAGCAATGATGTTTTGCAAGTCAATGTTTTTAACAGAGGCAACAGCACAGCAAATGGCAACTCCCCATAATGGTTTATCTGCAAAGGAAAAAAGCATCATCAGCATTGCATCTCTTACTGCTAAAGGAGATTTTGGCAAATTAAAAACAGAACTATCCAAAGGGCTTGAGGTAGGACTTACAATAAATGAAATAAAAGAAGTGCTGATACACTTGTATGCCTATTGCGGTTTCCCACGCAGCATTCGTGGGTTGCAAACTTTTATGGAGGTACTGATTGATAGAAAGGCAAAAGGCATCTCTGACAGTGAAGGCAAAGAAGCATCACCCATACGGCAGGATACCAGTAAATATCAGAGAGGAAAAAAGATTTTAGGTGAGCTAACTAAAATGCCACAGCCAGATAAACTCAGCGGTTATTCAGCATTTGCACCTGTAATTGATACTTTGCTCAAAGAGCATTTGTTTGCCGACATTTTTGAAAGAGATATTTTAACCTATGCACAGCGGGAACTGGTAACTATTTCTGTAATTGCCACCATTGGCAAAGCTGACCCGATGCTGCAAAGTCATTTACGAATTTCATTGAATGTTGGCATTACCCCCGCGCAACTACAAGAGTTTGTAACAGTCATTAAATCTACAGCAGGAAAGAAAGAGGCAAAAGCAGCGCAGGCAGTTTTAAACAGCGTTCTAAAAACGCCGGGCATCTGAATAAACTTTTAAAATAACTAAAATGAAAATGATAAAGTATTTAATAACAGCATTAGCCATAACAACATCAGCTATCATGGCAGCAACAGCACAAATCAATCAAAACGTAAACACTAAAAATCCATTTGGATTAGTGTATGAGGGAGCCATTACAGAAAATGTAAAAGGAAAAGTAAATATCCATCCAGTAACTTATAACATTAACGGCATTGCTATAGCCGCCAATGTTTATACACCCGCTCACTACAACCTTACAAAAAAATATCCTGCAATTGTAGTAGCACATCCTAATGGCGGCGTAAAGGAACAGGTGGCGGGACTGTATGCACAGCGCCTTGCAGAAGCAGGTTATGTAACCATTGTTGCCGATGCAGCCTACCAGGGAGCAAGTGGAGGAGAACCCCGGCATACAGATAAACCTGCTTACAGAGTTGAAGATATTCATGCAATGGCCGACTTCATTTCTCAATATGAGGGTGTTGATACAGGAAGAATTGGTTTGCTGGGCATTTGCGGCGGTGGTGGATATGCATTAAAAGCTGCACAATCGGATAAAAGATTTAAGGCAGTTGCCACATTAAGTATGTTTAACACAGGTCAGGTAAGACGCAATGGTTTTCTCAATTCGCAGGTTAACACTATTCAGGAGCGATTAAAAAAAGCCTCTGATGCAAGAGCCCAGCAGGCTGCTGGTGGTCAAATTATTTATGCAGGAGTTGCCAGTATTACAGATGAAGAAATCGCAAAAACCACAACCGATTTGTACCGGGAAGGCTACATCTATTATTACAGAACGCATGCTCACCCAAATTCAACCTTTTTATACACAATGAGCAGTCTGCTTGACTTGATGACTTGGGACGCTAATACCAATACCGAGTTAATTAATCAGCCTTTGTTAATGATAGCAGGAAGTAAAGCCGATACAAAATATATGACTGATGAAGTGTTTGAAAAAGCTACCAATGCAAAAAGTAAAGAACTATTTATTATTGATGGAGCTACACATATACAAACCTACTGGAAACCCGAATATGTGTTACAGGCGGTGAACAAACTGGTGAGTTTTTATAAATCTAATCTTTAAACTTTTTATTATGAAACTTAACCTGCAATGTATGCTGCCCTTATTCTTATTCGTTTTGGCAGCTTGTAATAGCAAAGAAGAAATGAGTAAATCAAAAAATGATAAGGCACTTATTTTTCCTAAAGGAGAAGAAATTACGAATGATAATTTTACAGGCACTGCATATTTGCAAATGCTTATCGCTGCTGATAGCCTTAATGCTACGGCAGTGGGCAATGTTACTTTTGAACCCGGTGCAAGAACCAAATGGCATTTACATCCGGGAGGACAAATACTTTTGGTTATAGATGGTGTAGGATATTATCAGGAGAAAGGTCAACCCAAAAAAATACTTCGTAAAGGTGATGCAATTAAATGTCCGCCAAATGTCCCACATTGGCACGGAGCAAGTGCCGATACAGCTTTCGTCCAAATAGCTATAACCAATAATGATAAAGGAACTGTTGTTTGGTTAGAGCAGGTAACTGATGCTGTTTATAATAGTGTCAATCAATAGTCCGTTTTATAATTTCTGATTTGAAAAATATTTGTCCGCTGGGTGGTGGGTGGGCATGGTATTGAGTAAGGTTATTTTGCTGAAGTGTCGAACAGATGATGATAGATATTCGTCAGCCGGGGTGCGGTGGGCTGTGCGTTGGCATTTTTAGCTCTTTGCAAGGTTGGGTTTTGTGTGTCAGCTTTGTGTGCCTTGCAATGTGCTAAAAATAGCGTCGGGCAGCATGGCAAAGTCTTGAGTGTTTGTATATGTGTAGGATGTTGAATAGGGTGACATACAACTTTGAACTTTCTGCAATTTTGCAGCTGAATCGAAAAGCTAAGCAAGTTTTTATTGATTGGTTGAGAAAAGAAGCACATCAGCGTAAATTAATAGCGCAGTTAAAGGAATATGTAATACCGGAAAATCCTACTTCTAAAATTGAGCTCTCCGATACCCTAAAATTAGCTATTCAGAAGTTGCCTCCCGTTCGCAAAAAAGTATTTACCCTAGCTTATATAGAAGGCTTTTCACAGAAAGAAATAGCTGAAAGTTTGGGTATTTCTGTAAAAACCGTCGATGCTCATATTCAGAAAGCCTTGAAACAACTTCGTAAAAATTTGTGTTGGATAGCCATTTTGACCGTACTATCTCATAGTGCTTAAAAAAAAATTCGTACCGGTAGGGGATTTTTATTTTTTAAACGTACAATATAATTGATGGGTAATTCTCCTGACCAACACAAGATTGAGGATTTTCTTGCAAATCGAAGTATGCCACCCGATGCCGATGAGGTTCACGCTTATCTCAGTACACATCCAGAGGCACTAGATGCAATCAGATTGATGGAAGATGTGGATCCTTATGAGATAGTGGAGCGACCCTGTGAAGAGAAGATTAAGGGGCTAAATAGGGTGTTTGCCAGAAAAAGACTTTTTATTTCTACAATTAGATGGTTAGCTGCTGCCTGTATTGTAGGAGGATTGATAATCGGAGCGATTATTTGGAGGAAAGTTATTAATGAGAGGCCAGTAGAGGGTGGCACCACTGCAATAGTAGTGAACAATCCCAATACGGGGATGCTCCATTATTTCTTACCGGATAGCTCAGTAGCGATATTGGATAAAGATGCTGCAATAAGTTTTCAGTCCGATTATATCTTACACAGAACTGTATATGTTACAAGTGGCAATGTATTGTTTCGTGTAAGGAAAAATTCCGATAGTCCGTTTTCTGTTATAGCAAATGGTATTAGTACAACGGCCATTGGAACACAGTTTTGGGTTCAAAAAATAAGTAATGATGTTTTAACTGTTACGCTTACAGAGGGTAAAGTATATATTCATTCGGTAGACAGTTCGTTCAGGATGGATACAGTATTTCTGACGCCCGGTCAAAGTTGTTATATAAACAAACCGTTTGGGACGGTACATATAGCAGAAGATAGATTAAATAAGGAGCGCGCGTATAAAAAAAACTAATGTAAATCGACAAACATTCATAGAGGATCAGAATACGATTGTTTGGACAAATGATAAGATGTTATTAATGGGGGCCAAGCTTAAAAATGTGTTGATCAATCTTGAGAAGCGGTATCACGTGAAGATCGTTGCCTTAGATACTTCCATTTATGATGCTTCTATTACCGGGCAAATATTTTACAATGACTCTTTGGAAACCTTAATAAGAGCTATCTGCGATTTAAACAAGCTAGTATATGAAAGAGATAAAGATACCATATACTTAAAGTGTAATTAATAAAAATACATGTTTTTATGTTTTCAGGCAATCCAAATGCAATCGTGCAACCAATAAAATAAGTAAATATGCTAAGACCTCTCAAACATTTATTGCTTTTGTTCCTTTCCTGTTTTGCTTTTCTTGGCGTCTCAGCACAGAAAACCGTAAACGGAAAAATTCTTTCAGAGTCAGGGGAAAGTCTTTCTTCTGTAACAGTTATAGTGGAAAATATAACTACTGGTCAGCAACGAATGTTGTTGACAGATTCTTCTGGCATTTTTTCCATTCCTAACTTACATCCTGGCCAGCGCTACAATTTGTATTTTGAACATGTAGGATATCAAAGGGATTCTTTGAAGAACTATCTAGTGTCAAATAATGAAAACAGTTTATTATTAATAAGGATGAGGCTGCTGCAATCAGAGCTAGGGGAAGTGGTTGTAGTTGGTTATGGTACCCAGAAAAAAGTAAATCTTACAGGCGCTGTATCTGTAATCAAGGGTGCGGATATTGAAACACGTCCTGTATTAAATGCTACGCAGAGTTTGCAAGGTTTGGTTCCGGGTTTGAATATCTCCGTAGGGACTAGTACGAAACCTGGATAGAGCTTTAACCTGAATATTCGTGGGGCGGGAAATCTGGCAGGCGGAGATGGCCCGTTTGTTTTAGTCGATGGCATGCCAATGGACCTTTCGGAGATTAATCCGAATGATATTGAATCTATTTCTGTATTAAAGGATGCAGCAGCTTCTGCTGTATATGGAGCTCGTGCTCCTTATGGTGTTATATTAATAACCACCAAAAAAGGAAAAGCTGATCGGATTATGCTCAACTATTCGGGCAATTACGGTTTTACACGGCCCGTAAAACTGCCTGATATGGTGAACTCGTATGAGTTTGCAAAATATTTTAATGCAGCAACATTTAATGCACAAGGCAGTAAGCAATATTCAGATGAAAAGCTGGAATTGTTGAAAAGATATGTTGAAAATCCTAAAGGCATAAATATTTTCCCAGAAGCAAATGATAATTATTTGTCTAATTGGGAAAATACAGCTAATGGGGTAGCAAATACTAACTGGTTTAAGTTCCATTACAAACCTTGGTCACATCGCCAAGCGCATAATTTGAGCTTAAGTGGTGGTAATAAAACTACCCAATATTTTGTCTCCGGGGGATATTATGATGAAGCAGGTCTTCTGCGTTTTGCTGACATGGATTATAATAGGTTAAACTTTAATAGTACCATTATTACACAACTTACAGATTGGTTAAAGTTTAAACTAAATACCAAAGTCACCAATGATAAATATACTGCTCCCTTTAGTATCAATGGAACTTTTGAGTCTTTGTTTATGCATAATTTGGCGAGAATGAGACCCAATATTTCGCCTTATGATCTTAATGGAAATTATAACGAGATTTCTAGTGTACCTTATTTTCAATCGGGGTCTAAGTATACTAATAAAAATTTTACCCTAGCCTTATTGCCAGGTGTGGAAATAGAACCTCTAAAAAACTGAAAAATAATAGCTGATTTTAATATTCTAAAGAAAGATGGTCAGATTGAGACTTTGTTAATCCCTGGTGTAGTGTATGGAATTGACGGTACTCCTAAGTTGGTAAACCGATCAGAATTTGCTATTCCTATTGGAGGTAGTTATTCTAGAGAGGAAAATAATAATATTTACATATCTCCGAATATTTACACATCTTATAATTATTCCATCGATAGGAAACATAATTTCGGCATTATGGCCGGATTTCAGCAAGAGTTGAATCAATTTCGCTCTTTAACTTCTTCCGCTCAAGATTTAATTAGTTTTAATCGTCCGGGGATATCATTAACTACTACTACACCTACTACTAAAGAATCACGTAATGAATGGGCTACGAGAGGGTATTTTGGAAGATTGAGCTACAACTTTAGAGAAAAATATCTGATAGAGCTCAATGGCCGTTATGATGGTTCTTCTCGTTTTTCTCCTAACAATAGATGGGGATTCTTTCCATCGATGTCTGTGGGGTACAACATCGCTAAGGAGAACTTTATGAAGAATGTCACGTTCGTAAATAATCTAAAAATACGTGGTTCGTATGGTATGTTGGGGAACCAATCCGGGGCTGGTCTATATTCATATATTCAAACTATGGGTATTTCAGTTCCTGGTACCAATGGTTCAGGTCCTTCATGGTTTTTTCAGAACGGAAGAGAGGCTATAATTTATGCACCGGCTCCCTTTAATCAAAGTACTACCTGGGAAAAAGTGTTGACTAAAAATATTGGGTTAGATTTTGATCTTTTTGCTTACAAGCTTTCCGGTTCTTTGGATATTTATCAGCGAGAGACGAGGGATATGCTTGGTCCAACTTTTGATATTGCCGATTTGTTTGGGGGGGCTGTTCCTGCAAGCAATAATGCAAATCTTCGTACTAATGGTTGGGAATTAATGTTGGCTTATCGTAACAGAATAGGTAATGATATTAATTACTCTATCACAGGTGTGATTTCTGATAACGTAACTGTTATCACCAAGTATGAGAATCCCACTTTCACTGATCCTGCTGGATCGTGGTATGTAGGTAAAAAAGTTGGTGAAATTTGGGGGTATCGAGCAAGTGGTTTGATTCAAACTCAGGAGGAAGCAGATGCGTTTAATCAACTGGATCATTCCTACATCAGCCCTGTAGCATGGAAACCTGGCGATGTACGTTATGTGGATTTAAATAATGATGGTAAGATTGATCGGGGTAATAACCGATTGGGAGATATGGGGGACTTAACCATTATTGGTAATACCTCTCCTCGGTATGCTTATTCTTTTACAGGCAATATTGAGTGGAAGGGGTTGTCTCTCTCTATTATGTTTCAAGGCATAGGGAAGCGTCATTATGCCCCCGGTGTAGGAGATGTGTATTTTTGGGGTTCGGGAGCTTTGGCACAGGTTACCGTATTTTCACAACATTTAGACTATTGGACTCCTGAGAATCCAAATGCTTATTATCCCAATCCTTATTCTGCTCCTGTAGGCTCTATTGGTTCTTTTGTTAATAAGACACAGCAAGTGAGTGATAGATATCTGCAAAATGCGGCTTATGTGAGATTAAAGAATGCAACTATAGGTTATAGTCTACCTCGAGAGGTCATACAACGCATTAAATTAAGCAAGGTTCATCTCTATGTTTCGGGTGAAAACCTGCTTACGTTTACCAAACTTACTAAGATTTTCGATCCTGAAACTTTGGTTGGGGTAGGAGGAACTACCACCGGCAAAATTTATCCTCTTACACAGGTTTATTCCTTAGGTATAAACATCGGTTTATAATATAAACAGTCAAAAATCAGCGCAATGAGTTCTAAAATTAAAATTTCTATATTCATTATTATTATATGTAGTCTAAGTCTAACTGCATGTAATAAGGATTTCTTGAATCGTCAGCCACAAGATGTATTAAGTTCTGACAATCCACTGGCGACTACTAATGAAATGCGTTTATTTCTTAATCAGTTTTATGAAACTAGTTTTCCCTCTCACCCAGTTACTGTGGGCGGGGCTGGTATTGCATTTAACGATGCCGGTACCGATAATATGACTTTTTCTTCTGTTAATAATAGAATGAATGGTACTTTGTCCTTAAGTAATGCAAGTCCTTTAAGTGGATATTCTACTATAAGAAGTATAAACTATTTTTTAGAAAATTATCATAATGCTGCAGGTGATAGAAACCTAATTAATCAATATGTAGGTGAAGCCAGATTTTTTAGAGCAATTACGTATTTCAACATGCTAAAGAATTATGGTGATCTTACTTGGGTGAATAAAGTCCTTTCTGCAGATACTTCTTTTATGCAAGTGCCACGTGATCCTAGAACACTGTTTGTAGACTCTATTTTAACAGATCTAGATATAGCGGCGGAATTATTGCCAGCTGTTTCTAGTAGTGCAACAATGCGTGTGCATAAAGATGTTGCCTTAGCGTTAAAATCAAGAGTTGCCCTTTATGAAGGGACATGGCAAAAATACCATAAGGCAAAAAATGATCCATTTTTTACAAATGGGATTACTGATGCTAAAATCCAAAATTATTTAGAGCAAGCTAGAGATGCAGCTTATGCGGTGATGAGCAGTGGAAGATGGCAGGTTTATACCACAGGCAATCCCTTAGAGGATTATAAAACAATGTTTATTACTACAGACTTATCTACCAACCCAGAAGTACTTTTATTCCGTCGCTATAGTGTAAGGGATAATATCGGACATAGCACTAGTAAATATCTCTCTACAGCAGGGGCAGATATGGGAATAACTCAATCTCTGGTAGATGACTATTTGACAAGAGATGGACGCCCTTTTCTTGGAAATGAAAGGCTTCAAACACAGCAAATTTATGGTAATGAGCTTAAACCAGATATTAGAGATCCACGCCTGTTTCAAACAGTAGCTGTTCCGGGGCAATCTTTACGTCCTGATGCTGTGGTGCCAGATTTTCCTCCAATAGATCAAACTGGATTTAACAGAAGCACGACAGGCTTCCCTCTATATAAATTTTTGGAGTACAATGATTCTAGAGCTGTAGCTGATGATTATAATAGTCAGGCCCCAGCTATTGCATTTCGCTATGCCGAAGTATTATTAAATTATGCAGAGGCTATGGCTGAATTAGGAGGTGATCCTACTCTTATTACCGCGGCACTTAAACCATTACGTGATCGTGTGGGAATGCCTCCTGTGGATTTGGCAAGGGAGTATAATACCGATCCTAATTACCCTTTTCGTGATCTAAGCCCTGTACTTCAGGCAGTAAGAAGAGAAAGGAGGGTGGAACTAGCTGCTGAAGGTTTTCGTTTAGATGATATTATGCGATGGGCTGCTGCAGATATATTAATTAAAGGTCAGCGACCTATTGGAGCCTTATACATTGGTAGTAATATGAGCGCTCATTATCCAACATCCTATCAGCCTTTGTTAACGGGTATTAATTCCGATAGTAGACGTTATTTAGATCCTTTGCGAAATGTGTTGCCGAATGGTTATGGATTCAATTTAAATAGAGATTATTTGTTACCTATTCAGCAACGTATGCTACAGTTAACTGGCTATAAGTGGACTCAGAATCCCAATTGGTAATTATTTATTAGTCATAAAATGATTTCAAAATGTTAAGAAATTATATACTAAAAAATCGATTTGCTTTATTATTCATTATATTTTTTATTTCATTTATTTCTTGTAAAAAAGACGAGCTGCCTCCAAAGCCCGAGCCTTCGCCATTTTCTGCCACATTGGAAAATAATACAGCTGCTTTTCCTGCAAATGGCGGGACAGTTAATATCGTCATCAATGCGGGTACAAATGGTTGGTGGGTTACATTACCTACAAATGATTGGTGCGTTATCAATAAGATTTACGGTTCAGGAGATTATAAATTGCCTGTGACTATCTTACCTAATAATACAGGTATGTCGCGCTCCATTACCGTTACTATTAATCCAACATTCAATCTTCCTCCTGAATCAATTACTATAACGCAAAATGCAAACTGAGATTGTTTTAACTTTATTGGAGGTTGTTAGTAATGAAAATCAAACTCAATATAAAAATGTTCAAGCTTAAAGAACTATTAGTGGGATTGCTTGCAATAACTGCATGTGCCGCAGTGGCACAAAAGCGTCCTAATATCGTTATTATTATTTCCGATGATCATGCCTTTCAGACAATAAGTGCCTATGGGAGCAAGCTGATGCAAACTCCCGCAATTGATAGAATTGCTAAAGAGGGTGTACTATTTAATAGAGCTTATGTAACCAACTCTATTTGTGGTCCTAGCCGTGCAGTAATTATCACCGGTAAGTATAGTCATAAAAATGGATTTAAGGATAACGAGAACTCTACTTTCGATGGTTCACAGAATAATTTCTTAAAAGAGTTAACCAGAGCCGGATATCAGACTGCATGGATTGGAAAATGGCACCTTAAAACCAATCCTGAAGGAATTTCTTATTGGCAAGTATTGCCGGGGCAGGGGAGTTACTTCAATCCTGATTTTATTATGATGGATGGTAGTACTAAAAGAATCGAAGGGTATGCTACCAATATTACTCAGGATATTGCTGAGGAGTGGTTAAACCAACGCGATACTTCTAAGCCTTTCTGTTTGGTGATTGGTCACAAGGCTACACATCGTACCTGGATGCCCGACACTTGTGATCTTGGAATGTTTGACGATGTTACTTTCCCGTTACCTCCTACATTTTACGATCAGTACGAAAACCGCAAGGCGGCTGCAGTACAGGAAATGAGCATAGCTAAAGACTTAAGATTGGGATATGATCTTAAGATTTTTAATAGTGAAGAGGAGGAGAACAAAGAACGTAGTTTTATGCGCATGAATGCAGCACAACGGGCTGCTTATAGCCGGTACTACGCGCCTATAAGAGAAGATTTTAAGAAAAAGAATTTGTCCGGTAAGGAACTTATCGAGTGGAAGTATCAGCGTTATATGAAAGATTATTTGTCCACCGCGGCATCTCTTGATCGCAATATTGGACGGGCACTCGACTACTTAGATAAGCATAATCTAAGCGACAATACTATAGTGATTTATATGAGCGATCAGGGGTTTTATATGGGAGAGCATGGTTGGTTTGATAAACGATTCATGTATGAAGAGTCATTCCGTACACCTATGGTGATGCGCTATCCCGGGAAAATAAAGCCTGGTAGTATCAATAATGATCTGGTGATGAATGTGGATATTGCACCCACTATTTTGGAAGCAGCCGGTGTTCCCATTCCTGCCGATATGCAAGGAGCTTCTTTCTTGCCTTTAGTAACTCAAAACAAGGCAAAAGGAAGAGCGGCCATGTATTATCATTATTACGAAAATGGAGAACATGCTGTATCGCCGCATTTTGGTATTAGCACCGGAAGATACAAGCTCATTCGTTTTTACAAACGTGTGGAAGGTTGGGAGCTTTATGATTTGCGGAATGATCAATATGAAATGAAAAATTTGTACAATCTTCCACAATACAAAAAACTGGTAGCACAACTTAAAAAGCAATTGCTGCAGTTAATCGATAAGTACGAAGATGTAGAAGCTAAAGCTATTTTGTTTTCAGAAGGTGGTTTGTAAACAATATTTCTAAAGCTACAACAAAAGGATAAAAATAAAAGAGGCGGTGTGAAACCGCCTCTTTTTATATGTCGTTTTGAAATTAGGATCACTCTCCTTTTCCATGACAATGCTTGTATTTTTTACCACTACCACAGGGACAAGGATCGTTTCTTCCGATTTTAGGTCCTACGCGTATAGGTTCCTGTTTTACGCGTGTGGTCGTGGGGTCAAAATAATCGCGCTCATTGGCCGCATAGTCATCGCCTGCTGCATCAATCTCATCTTTATTAACACTTAATTTGCTGAGATCGGTTTTTTCCTGACGACCTTCTTTGATAGCAGTATCTTGTTGTTGTTCGGGTAATGAAGCCTGTGTTAAGAATGAGATGATGTCTTTATTAAGGTTCATCACCATATTGTTAAACAACTGGAAGGCTTCCATTTTGTAAATCACCAGCGGATCTTTCTGCTCCAGATATGCCGTTTGCACGCTTTGCTTAAGATCGTCCATAGCGCGCAGATGCTCTTTCCATGCTTCATCAATTACAGCAAGCGTAATGGTTTTTTCCATGCTTGCTATAAGCGCTCTACCATTGGTTTCGATGGTTTTGTCAAGAGGTGCCAGTACATTAATACCCTTTCTACCATCTGAGAACGGTACTACTACATTTTCTATATGACTACCTTGGGTAGCACGTATATTTTGGAATACAGGAACGGCTTTTTGACAAATACTTTCTGTGTGTTCGTTGTAGCGTTTTATAGCTTCATCATACAGTTTGTCTGATAAAGAACGGATATCACCGGTTTTTAATTCATCTTCGGTAATGGTTGTATCCATACCAAAGTTCAAGATACAGGCTAATTTAAAGCCTTCGAAATCCTCCTGCTCTTTGAACGATGTAACCAGACTTTCGGCTACGATGGCAAAAGCGTTATCAATGTCTAGTGAAAGTCTTTCTCCAAACAAAGCATGATTTCTTTTTTCATAAATCGCATTTCTTTGTTTGTTCATTACATCATCGTACTCCAACAGACGCTTACGTATTCCGAAGTTGTTTTCTTCTACTTTCTTTTGTGCACGCTGAATGGAGTTGCTGATCATACTATGCTGTATCACGTCTCCTTCTTTGTACCCCAGCTTATCCATCATACTGGCGATACGGTCGCTACCAAACATACGCATCAGGTCGTCTTCCAGTGATACGTAGAATTGGGAACTACCGGGGTCGCCCTGACGTCCGGCACGCCCACGTAACTGTCGGTCTACCCGGCGGCTTTCGTGTCTTTCGGTACCAATGATTGCCAACCCTCCGGCTTCTTTTACGCCTGGGCCCAGCTTAATATCGGTACCCCGACCGGCCATGTTGGTAGCAATAGTTACAGCTCCAGCCTGACCTGCTTCCGCCACAATTACAGCTTCTCTTGCATGCTGTTTTGCGTTCAATACATTGTGTGGAATTTTTTTCTGTTGTAGCATACGGCTTAACAGCTCACTGGTTTCCACAGAAGTGGTACCTACCAGTACCGGGCGGCCACTGTTTCTTAAGCGCTCAATTTCGTCTATAATGGCTTTATATTTCTCGCGTTTGGTTTTGTAAACTAAATCCTGTTTATCCTCACGAATGACTGGAAGATGTGTTGGGATGGTCACCACATCCAGTTTGTAAATGCTCCACAGTTCTGCTGCTTCAGTTTCCGCAGTACCGGTCATACCAGCCAGCTTATGATACATACGGAAATAGTTTTGCAGGGTAATGGTGGCATATGTTTGTGTAGCCGCTTCGATCTTTACGTTTTCTTTAGCCTCAAGTGCTTGGTGCAGACCATCACTGTATCGGCGCCCCTCCATAATACGACCGGTTTGTTCATCCACGATCTTAATAGCGCCATCCATAATGACGTACTCAACATCTTTTTCGAAGAGGGCGTACGCTTTTAACAATTGCTGTACAGCGTGTATACGGTCTGCTTTAAGGGTATACTCGTTTAATACTTGTTCTTTTCTTTTAAGTTTTTCTTCGGCAGTGGCATCACTTTTTTCTATTTCGGCCAGCATTGCGCCAATATCAGGCAATACGAAGAAATTAGGGTCTTCGCCAGCTCTGGTAATGGTTGCCAACCCCTTTTCTGTTAGGTCTACCGATCTATTTTTTTCGTCAATACGGAAAAGCAGTTCCGAATCAACGATATGCATATTGCGTTCCTGATCTTGTAGATAATAGTTTTCGGCTTTTTGAAGTTTTACTTTAATACCTGGTTCGCTTAGATATTTAATCAGCGGATTGTATTTGGGTAATCCGCGGAAGGCTCTGTACAAGTATAGGCCTCCTGTTTTAGGATCGTCTTCGCCTTTTTCAATTAACCTTTTTGCTTCGTTCAGCGAATTTCTTACAATACGTTCCTGTTCGCGATAAAGTTGTTCTACCCGGGGTTTCAGTAGATGGTACTGCTGTTCATCGCCTTTATCAACAGGACCGCTTATGATTAAGGGTGTACGAGCATCGTCAATTAATACGCTATCCACCTCATCCACCATAGCGTAATGGTGCTTGCGCTGCACAATCTCGTCGGCAGTATGCACCATGTTGTCGCGTAGATAGTCGAAGCCGAATTCGTTATTGGTTCCGTAGGTAATGTCGGCCAAATAAGCATTGCGTCTTGCCGGTGTATTGGGTTGATGTTTGTCGATACAATCCACACGCAGTCCTAGCCATTCAAAAATAGGACCGTTCCACTCTTGGTCACGACGGGCCAAATAATCGTTCACTGTTACGATGTGCACTCCTTCGCCGGCGAGTGCATTCAGATACGCCGGTAGGGTAGATACTAGTGTTTTACCTTCCCCGGTTGCCATTTCAGCAATTTTCCCGCTGTGCAATACGGCACCACCAATCAGCTGCACATCATAGTGCACCATGTTCCAGGTGATTTTCCCACCGGCTGCGGTCCAGGTGTTGCTATATATGGCTTTATCGCCGTCGATAGTGATGTAATCGCTTTTTACACTTAACTCTCGGTCTAGGTCGGTGGCTGTAGCTACAATCTGCTCATTTTCTTTAAATCTTCTGGCGGTTTCTTTTACTACCGCAAAAGCCTCGGGTAGTAATTCGTCCAGAATTTTTTCAATTTCCTTATCGCGCTCTTTCTTCAGCTCATCCACCTGTTTGTAAATCTTATCTTTTTCAACAAGCTTATCGTGCGAAAGTGCTTCGGCCTCGGCATTCAGTGCTTCCAGCTTTTTATCTATCTCGCTTAAGTGTGCTTTAATGCGCTGTCTGAACTCCTGAGTTTTACCTCGAAGTTCATCATTGGTTAACGATTGATATTGCTGGAAATAGTTATTTATTTTCTCTACAACAGGCAGAAGCTTTTTAACGTCTTTTTCTGACTTGCTCCCACCAAAAAGCTTTGATAAAAAACCAAACATGATAATGTATTAATATTTTAAATGAATATCCACCTTCAAAAACAGTGCTGTTATTATAAATAACAGACAATTTGACAGGGTTGCAAAGATAACGAAAAGACCCGTAGCGTGGGTACTCCTTTCGTCATACATACCGCCCATATCAGATAGCGAATTTTGTGATATAGCATTCAAAAATAGGTAATAAGTGTGTTGTATTATCAAATTGCTAATTTTGAAACATTTTTATATGAAGTTTAAAGCCAATTACTACGCGGCAGTCCTGTACCGGATGGGTGTTGCCTTGTTTTTTATATTCCTCTGTCGGTTTATCTTCTGGGGGCTGAATACCTCATTATTCCCTGGATTGACAGCTGATAAGTGGTTGCATATCTTGAAGGGAGGATTGCGGTTTGATATTGCAGCACTATTTTATTTTAATGCACTCTCGCTAGTATTGATGGTGTTCCCTTTACCCGCTTCAGTGCTCAACCATAGGATTTACAAACGGGTTGTAGAAACTTCTTTTATTGTATGCAATGGAATTGCTTTATTGCTCAATTGTATTGATTTTATTTATTATCGTTTTACACTAAGGCGCACCACATTTGCAGTGCTTAAAGAGTTTCAGAATGAACAAAACTTTGGACAGCTTGCCAAGCATTTTGTATCAGATTTCTGGTATGTGACATTGATTTATCTTGCCTTGCTGACGCTGATGATATTTTTATACAACCGGGTACAGACTGAAGCAATAGAGGGAAAATCAAAAGTACGATACTATATCAGGGGGGTAGTAATATTGCTATTAACCGTGTTTCTGGCGATAGGAGGCATTCGTGGCGATTACAAACATAGTACCCGTCCTATTACCATTAGTAATGCCGGAGATTATGTTAGCAATCCCAATGAAATTTATTTAGTACTGAATACGCCTTTTACGTTTATCAGAACTACCAGCGTACAGACTCTTAAGAGAGTGAATTATTATACTGACGAAGAACTGGAGCAGATTTATACTCCCATTCATCGCCCACATCCTGATAATGTGTTTCAAAAGAAAAATGTAGTGTTAATTCTGCTGGAAAGCTTTGGCAAAGAGGCAATGGGTTTTTACAACAAAGATTTGGAAGGTGGCACCTATACAGGGTTTACGCCTTTTCTGGACTCCCTAGCCGCACATAGTAAGATTTTCTGGCAATCGTTTGCCAATGGTAGAAAGTCTATTGATGCGATTCCTTCTTGTATAGCCAGTATTCCTAGTGGTGTTAATCCTTTTGTACTCACACCTTATGTGTCGGATACCATAGGAGGGCTGGCTCATGTGCTACGTAAAGAAGGTTATCATACATCCTTCTTCCACGGAGCTCCTAATGGGTCAATGGGCTTTACGGCCATTACCAAATTGTTAGGCATAGAATATTATTATGGCAAAAACGAGTTTAATAACGATGCGGAATATGACGGTATTTGGGGTATTTGGGATGAGCCCTTTTTGCAGTTTTTTGCACAAAAGTTGGGAACATTTCAGCAGCCATTCTTTAGTACCTTTTTTTCTGTGTCTTCTCATCATCCTTTTAAGGTGCCGGAAAAATATAAGGACGTATTTAAGAAAGGCCCGTTACCCGTGCTGGAATGCATTGGGTATACCGACATGGCTCTGAAAAAATTTTTTGAAGCTGCCAAGCAGCAGCCTTGGTTTGATAATACACTGTTTATAATTAGTGCTGATCATGCTACGGTAACTTATCATGAAGAGTATCAGACGCCATGGGGAGATATTGCCATTCCGATTATTTTATATGCTCCTGGAGATAGTGCTATGAATGGTATTCACGATGGTATTATTCAGCAAATTGATATCATGCCTACTGTATTGGGATATCTAAATTATAACAAGCCTTTTGTAGCATACGGTAATAATGTGTTAGATACAGCGCAACAGCAGCAGGCATTTGCTTTTCAGTATTCCGCTGGATATAAGTGGTTTGAGGGAGATTACATGCTTTTCTCAGACGGTGAGCACGTAAAGGAGTTGTACAATTATAAAACCGATCGTCTTTTCCGCAATAATATTGCTGCTGATAGCTCACAGTTAGCCGAACGATTGCATCGCCGATTAAAAGCTTTTATACAGCAGTATAATAACCGACTTATTGAAAATCGTTTGGTAATTGAAACTCCATAGTTATTCCACTTTCACTGGATAAAAAGCGCTGGCAAAGTTGCCCGGGAGTATACCATTCTTGATAGAGAAGAGTATTTTATACTTGCCGGGGTTCTCCGGAGTTTTTAATTGAATGTGTATTTGCTTTTTTTCATTTGCCTGGAAAGTTATACCTGGTATAACATAATCTTCGGTTGAGTTGATGTAGTCATACTTGGCTATAAAGAAAGCATAATCTACTTGTAAGGGATTATATAGCTGTATATCGTGGTCGGCTTTGTTTTCAATCGTCAACGTAACCGCGTAAGTGCTATTGGCCTTTAATGTAGAAGGAATATCTGAAGGAGTAATTTTCAACGCATTGATGCAAGTGTAATGTTTGAGTGGCAGTAACGTGCCCGGCGCATATTTTGTATCGATATATGTATGTGAGGGGGCTTCCGCGTTTCCTCCTTTATAATAGTAGAGATTTTGGCCGGAGAATATACAATCATCCTGAAGATTGAAATTTGTTTTCCTATAACTCTTAGTATTATAGCCTATGGCTTGAGCACCTTCGTTATAATACATGTATAGAGAAGGCAATACATAGGAATTTTCAAATAGTATCGGGGTATCGCCGACCTTACTGTACACAGTTTTTGCCCATTCCTTACCATAAAAGAAGGGATAATAATTTTTGATCAGCAAAAAAGGCGAATGAGGTATGAAGAATAAAATACGCGCTAGCAAAATAAGTGCAATATTGGCTATAGCTAGCTTTTTAAATATGCGTTGATATTTGGGAGTGCCGTTGTTGAGTAACCATAAGAACAATACAATAAATGACGGCGTACCAATTAACGTCCAATGAGCCTCTACAGTGTTTTTAAGAGATGAGATTAAAAAGAAAATCAGTGTTCCGGCAAATACAAAAGCGTGGGCTCTTAAAAGTTTGTTTTGTATTTTAATTTTATAACAAGTAGCATAAAATAGCAGTGAGATAAACGGGCCGAAAACCAATAACTGTCCCAGTAAATAATCTGTCGTGTAATTAATTCTATAGTGTTTGGCAAGACGTTCATTAAGATGAAATCTAAGGCTGGGCCAGTCGTGCGTGTACTGCCAATAGATATGCGGAAGAAAGAATAAAGTAGTGAGTAAAACCACCAACCAGAAATGTTTATTCAATAGCAACCGTAAATTGGAGAGTACCACAAAAATTACAAGCAATATACCATGATATTTACTGTAGAACATTCCGGTTATAGCTACAGCCATCAATAATGTATTGCTCAGTGTGTTTTTATCTAGGAAATATTTATAGCTTAATAAAAACAAAGATGCAAAAAACAAGAGAGGTGCATCAGGTGTCGTAATAAAACTATAAACATTAAGAATAAGGGTTGCAGCACAAATGAGAATAAACCATCGCACATTTTTCAACGCATCGGGCAAAGCCTTGTACATAATTAATATGCTGCAGGTGGTAATCAATACTGTTCCCAGTCTGGTGAATACAGGCCCATGTCCCAGTAGTTCGCCCAAACGGATTAGTACAGTTACCATAGGTGGATGGTCGAAGTAGCTCCAGTCCAGATTTTTGGATAGCTGCCAGTAATAGGCTTCATCGCCTTCTAGATTCAGAAAGGCTGCCTGTAAGCAATTAACAACAAACCACCCTAGAGCAAAATAGGTTAGGTATTTTGTTTCATTTCGGGAAGTAGTATGGACACCGATACTCATGTATTTGTAATTTATTGCGGCGGTAGCTTTTTTAGTAATCATCTGGTAAAATGAAGCTTTGCCGCTACCTTTGCAAATATGACGAAAAAACCTAAAGATAGTATCGTAATAATGACAGAGTTGGTTTTGCCCAATGATACCAATACGTTTGGTAATCTCATGGGGGGACGACTTATGTATTGGATGGACATTGCGGCTGCTCTTTCGGCCCAAAAACATTGTAATGCACCGGTAGTAACCGCATCGGTAGATAACCTTTCGTTTGTAAACCCTATTAAATTGGGTAATGTAGTACATATCGAGGCGCGTGTGACACGCTCTTTTAACACCTCCATGGAAGTAATGCTAAATGTCTGGGGGGAAGATTTGGTGCGGAAGGATCGATATAAAAGCAATACAGCTTATTATACGTTTGTCGCATTGGATGCAGACGGAAAACCTACACCAGTACCTGCTATTGAGCCGGAGACTGACGAGGAAAAAGAATTATACAACGGAGCTTTGCGTCGCAGACAATTACGTTTAATATTGAGCAATAAAATGAAGCCGGGTGAAGCAACAGAGTTAAGGCGCCTTTTTGAAAAAGGATAAACTATGTTGGGCTTCATTAGGTGGTAATACCTTTTTATTCGAATAGCGAGAAGCCGTATTTTTGGTCGGTTCAATTATTGATTAAATTTACAAATAGTTACAAGCCAGGCTATCGCCTTTCAATTCTCTGAAGGGAGGAAAGTCCGGACAGCGTAGGGCAACACACCGGTGAATAGCCGGGTTCGCCAATAGGCGAAACAGAAAGTGCCACAGAAAATTACCACCTTTCTTTGCTTTACGGCAGGAAAGGCCAGGGTGAAAACGTGAGGTAAGAGCTCACGGGAATACTTAGTAATAAGTATTTCGGGTAAACCTTGTGTGCTGAAATGCCATGTAAACCCCGATTTTTCTTCGGCCCGGAGAAATGCTTCCATGCTATCGGGGAGGGTAGGCAGATTGACTTCCGGTAGTAATACCGGAAGCAGATAAATGATAGCTATTCCACTTTGGTGGAAGACAGAATCCGGCTTATCGGCTTGTAACTTTTTTTATTATTATATTTCTATGCTCAGGTTCTTCAAATTTTGGTCACGAACTGATCGCTACATGCAAAAATCTATTTCGTTATTTTATTTCTTTATATGTATAGGTATCTTTACTGGTTGTGTAACTAGTAAATCCTATCAAACATCCACTACTTCCGCAGAGATTCGGGTTAGCTCATTGAAGTTTTTAGATCTTTACGAAATTCCTTACGAGCTACACTTTCAAAATACCTGGGTTGGAGGCTTATCCGGAATTGATTATGATAGGATCAACAATCGCTTTTTTACGATCAGCGATGAGCGCTCAGCTACCAGTGCCGCCAGATTTTATACGATGGCTATTGATATTAAGGATTACAAAATAGATTCGGTAAGATTTTTAGCGGTTGCTACATTGAAGGATGCCGCTAATGATACATTTCCCGCATTAAGAAAAAATCCTGAAAAGGCGGCAGATCCCGAATCTATAAGATATAATGCCGCTACCGGCACGCTGGTGTGGAGCAGTGAGGGTGATAAGGCTGTGAGAAGTGGAAAGATGGTGTATCAGAATCCATGGATTTATGAAATGGATTTGTCGGGAAATTTTAAAGACAGTTTTCTTATCCCTGCAAATCTCCGCATGTATAAAGAAGATAAAGGTGCGCGTGAGAATGGCGTATTTGAGGGGTTGAGTTTTAGTAGCAGTTATAAATATTTATGGGCAAGTATGGAAAGCCCTATTTATGAAGATGGCCCACTTGCAACCGCGCAGTATGCCAATGTTCCAGTTCGATTTACCAAATTTGATGTTGCAACAAAGAAACCGGTAGCACAGTTTGCTTACCTGTTGGATGCCGTAGCATATCCTCCCACACCCGAAAACGCATTTAGCGTAAATGGCATTTCAGAAATCTTGTGTATTGGTGAGAATAAGTTCTTGGTTATGGAACGTTCTTATTCAACAGGGATAGAGGGTTGTGTGGTAAAAATTTATTTGGCCGATTTCAGCAAGGCTACCGACATAACTGCAGTAAGTGGATTGCATCAGCATGCCACTTATCAACCGGCCTCTAAGAAGCTATTATTCAATCTTGCTTCCCTCAATCGTTATATCGATAATGTGGAGGGAATTACTTTAGGACCTATATTCCCCAATGGTCATTACTCATTGATTCTCATTGTAGATAACAACTTTAGTCGGGATGAAATACAGCAGGTATTGCTATTTGAAGTAATACCGTAGTAGGGCTGATTTTTACATTTTTTTTACAATTCCCATACAGTCTTTGAATATACTTTTTACGTCTTTAGGTTGCAAGGAGACAAATACATATGAAACTAATACGACTGTTGGGTTTTATTTTGCTACTATTTGTGTTTGCTGGTTGTGGGCCGACAGTACATATAGAAAAAGCCGGCAACATCAATTTATCAAAATATAGAACGTTTGCATGGGCGCAACGTGATAGGAGAGATGTGCGCGTAGATATGGCCGAGCAACGCATAAAAGATGCTGTAAATGCAGAGCTGGTACGTACACAAGGATGGCGAGAAGTACGTCGTAACCCCGATGTAATTCTTAGCTATGATGTATTGGTAGAAAGAGGTAAGCGTGTTCAGTCAGAACCTGTTTACTCTTGGGGTGGATTTCGTACTTTCTACAATCCTTATAGCAGACGATTCTTTAGGGTATATTATCCCCAACAATTTATAGGTTACGATAATTATACAGTGCCCATCAAGGAAGCTACGATTACAATATCGATGATCGATACCCGAACAGATCAGGTTATCTGGCAGGGGTGGGCTACTGATGAAATTGATAGTCGCCGGATGACGGCAAGAGAAGCTGAAAGAATTGTAAAAGCCATTTTCAGAAAATGGGAGACTATCAGGAGATAGTTACTTTTTGCTAAAAGCGTTGTTTGGTGAGTTGTGAAATGGGCAGAGTTCCAGTGGAGCTTTGCCCTTTTTGTTTATTATTCCTCGGGAGGAAAATTCTTTTTTCGATAATGAAGAACTTCCTTTTCTTTGAAACCAAAAACGATTTTGCGAATTGAAAACTCTAACGGCTCCTTCATGTTGAAAAAACTAAAATGTATTTGCATCGGTATATGTATAGCTTTATCTGCCCATGCACAGGATAAACTTACTGATTTTGTAAATCCCTTTATAGGAACGACCACACTCTGGGATAGTGTGGATTTGGGATATAAGCCTACAAGACGTGCTTGGGGGGCCGAGACCTATCCCGGTGCTTCCTTGCCCAACTCCATGGTACAGGTAACTCCTGTAACTATGTGGAAGAGTGGCTCTGGATATCAGTATGAGGATACGGTCATTTATGCTTTTGTACACACCAGTAAAGGGCATTGGAATTTGTGTTACGTGCCTTTAATAGCAGTGAGTGGCGACGTAAATCCTAAGGCATATTATTCAGGATTTAAACACTCCAATGAGTCTGCACGGCCGGGTTATTATCAAGTGTATCTGGAAAAGTATGGAATTAATGCCGAGGTGACATCCACGCTTCGATGTGCTTTTCATAAATACACCTATAGAAGCGGTGATAAGAAAAAGCTGTTAGCCGATTTATCCCGTTCCAATGAAGATGTAAAAGACTGGGAAATAGAAAAACTCAATGATTATGCTTTTGGTGGATTTCAAAAAACCGGCAATACTTTCTATTTCTACGCGGTAACCAATTATCAAATCGATAATATTGAGTTTGTCAAAGACGGGAACCAGGGAGTGAGTATTGTGAATTTTGAAGATTCCGGAAACAATTCAGCACCTTTAGAAATGAAAGTAGGTTTTTCCTATGTGAGTCTGGAAAATGCTAAAATGAATCTTGAAGCCGAAATGCTTTCCAAAAGTTTTGAACAGGTACAAAACGAGGCCGATGCGGTATGGGAGCAGTTATTGTCTAAAGTGCAAGTGCAGGGAGGCACGCGAGATGAGAAGGAAACGTTTTACAGTGCTTTATATAAATCATTTTTATGGCCCATTTTGCTAAGCGATGTAAATGGTGCATTTAAAAATGCAAAAGGCGAAATCGTTAATGAGGGTTTCCGTTATTATAGCGATCCCTCTTTTTGGGATGATTATAGGAATAAACTTGTTTTGCTGGGGATGCTGGCCCCCGATGTTACGCTTGACGTTATTAAGTCCATAACCGATAGAGGAGTTCTTAGAGGTTATATGCCTACTTTCTTTCATGGCGATCATGCCTCGGTATTTATTGCGGGAAGTTACTTAAGAGGACTTCGAGATTTTGACGTTCAAAAGGCTTATGAAGTTTTGCTGAACAATGCATTCGTGCCGGGGCGAGGTGGTCGTCCACATCTTCAGGAATACATGGATAGGGGATGGATTTCGGAAATGGATGTGCCGCATCCTCGTTTGGAAACAGTGGCTAAAGCAGCCGTTACGAAAACGCAAGAATATGCTTATGATGATTATGCTATTGCTTTATTGGCGAAAGAGTTGGGAGATGAGAAAAATTATCAGATTTTGATACAGCGTTCGCATAATTATAAGAATCTATTTGACCCAACAACACAATTGATGCGCGGACGACTGGCGAACGGTGATTGGATTACACCCTTCAATCCTGAGCAACCTTATTTTGAATACATGTATCGAGAGGCGAATGGATGGCAGTCTACCTTTTTTGCTCCGCATGACCCGCAGGGCTTTATCGCTCTTTATCCCGATAAGCAGGCTTTCGAAAGAAAGCTCGATTCTTTGTTTACCATACCTTGGAAAGGGTATGAAGCACACAACTTTACCACTTTTATAGGACAGTATTGTCATGGCAATCAGCCCGGACACAGTTCGCCCTATTTTTATTATTTTATCGGTAAACAGGAAAAAGCACAACGTATTATTAATCTTATTCTAACCAAATATTACCGTATGGGGCCGGAACGACTGGCTTACGCAGGGATGGATGATGCGGGAGAAATGTCTTCCTGGTATGTGCTGAATGCCATCGGATTGTATACTTATTCACCTGCAGATCCTGAATATCTTATTACCGTGCCTTTATTTAATAAAGTGGTATTCGATTTACAAGGTTCCAAATTCACCATCGTGAAAAAGGGTAAGGGTGAGAAAATCATAGGCCTTACTTATGGCAATAGAAAAGTTGATGGGTACACAATCCTGCACAGCCAGTTGCAACAAGGTAAAACACTGGTTATACAAACAGAATAAGCACAGGAATATTTCTATCTATTAGCTATCTGTGCTATAATTTCTTCTATCGATTTAGTGCCGGGATAGAAGCTGATAAGTTTTTGTATCACATCTTCCACCAATGCATCAGGGCAAGAAGCACCGCTGGTAATCAAGATGCGTATCGGTTCGGTAGTAGGCAGATAATCGGCGGTGAGTATTTCCTGTTTTGTATGGAAATTATAGTGCAAAATTTCTTTTCGGCTGAGAATTTTCTCACTATTGTTAATATAGTAGGTAGAAAGTTTTTCCTCGCATAATTCTACCAGATGCGAAGTGTTGGAAGAATTGTATCCTCCCACCACGATAGCCAAATCTGCAGGTGTATTTAACATCTCCAGTACGGAGGTTTGGTTATCATTGGTGGCATAGCAAAGGGTGTCTCGTGTATCTGCAAATCTTTCTGCAATAGTGGCTTTGGTAAGTTGATACTTATCAATCATTACTTGTTTGAGGAAATCTGCAATAGCCTGTGTATCGCTGGCCAACATAGTAGTTTGATTGACTACGCCGATACGTTGCAGATCTTTTTCCACATCAAACCCTTCGCTATATTGATTTTTAAATTCTTCGTAAAAGTTTTGTGCAGGAGATGCGCCGGTAATATAGGTTGCCAATCTTTGAGCCTGAGCCATATTCTTTACTACCACAGAGGGGGCGTTTGCGGATGCATGAGAGAAAGTGGCTCGGGTTTCTTCGTGAGAAGGTTTACCATGAATGATAATGGTATAATCTTTCGCGGCAATTGCTGCACTACGGTTCCATACTTTTTCTACAAAGGGACACGTAGTATTGTATTTTTCAATAGGGATACCTATATCCACCAATTTTTTTTCAATATCCAGCGTGGTTCCAAATGCAGGGATGAGTACAATATCTTCTTTGGTAAGTGAATCAAACGGAATAAGTTCCTTGCCTTCGGTATTTTGCAAAAAGCGTACGCCGTGGTTGGCCAAATCCGCATTTACTTGCGGGTTATGAATCATCTCGCTAAGCAGGAAAATGCGCTTTCCTGGATTTTGCTCTACAGTTTTAAAAGCAATTTCGATAGCATTCTCTACTCCATAGCAAAATCCAAAATGACGCGCCAAGAATATCTGTACCGGCCCAAAATCAAGTAGCGTGGGGGTGAAATCCTTTTTCAGTTTATCCTTTTCTTTCCGCTTCTTTTTGATTAAGGAAATCAGATTACTTCTGTAAAAAACCGGTACATCAAATTGCTTCATATCTGCAAAGATAAACGGTTTTGCTCATCTGTAGGTAGGGGGCATAGTGTGGCCAATTGCTTGAAAAAATATTCCCTATCTTCATTAAAACAATATTTTATGGTAAGAATAACTGCATTTCTGCTAATTACCGCTATTATTGTATCCTGCAAACTCATGCCAAAGGAAGAAAAGTCTAAAACTGATATTAAATCCCAAAAAATGAAGAACAACATTGCATGGAAGCATTCTACCAATATTTATGAAGTTAATGTGCGGCAATACACCGAGGAAGGAACTTTTAATGCATTTGTGAAAGAATTGCCCCGATTGAAGGATATGGGTGTAGAGGTACTGTGGTTTATGCCTATTACTCCCATCGCTCAGGAGAAAAAGAAAGGTTCGTTGGGGAGTTATTATGCCTGTTCGGATTATACATCCATTAATCCGGAATTTGGTACACTGGACGACTTTAAGCGTCTAGTGGATACGGCTCATGTTATGGGATTTAAAGTGATTATCGATTGGGTGGCGAATCATACCGGATGGGATCATGTGTGGACGAAAGCGCATCCGGAATACTATCTCCGTGATACAGTAACCGGAACTTTTCAGATTGCTAGTGGAATGGACGATATTATTGAATTGGACTACAGCAATTCTGAACTGCGCAAGGCCATGATTGATGCTATGAAGTTTTGGGTAAATGAGTGCGATATCGATGGTTTTAGATGCGATCTCGCATCTTGGGTGGAAGTGGATTTCTGGCAGGAAGCAAGGCCGCAGCTGGACGCTTTAAAGCCACTGTTTTGGCTAGGAGAATTTGATGAATTAGAAAATCCCGAATACGGAAAAGTATTTGACGCGAGCTATTCCTGGAAGTGGATGCATAAAACAAAGGATTTCTATCAGCAGGGGCTTCCTATTGCAGAGCTGGTTGATTTATTACGACAATATAGTGCCTTAGGCGATAGTAGCATGCGTGCATGGTTCACTTCCAATCATGATGAGAATAGCTGGAATGGCACCGAGTACGAAAAATATGGCGATATGGCAAAATCTCTTGCCGTATTCAGTTGTACTTGGAACGGGGCGCCATTGATTTATAGCGGGCAAGAGCTACCATTGAAAAATAAGCGATTGGAGTTTTTTGAAAAAGATCCAATACCGTGGACAGGGAAATATGAGTTGCATGATTTTTATAAAACATTATTGAATCTGCATGCTACGCATCCTGCTTTACGAGGAGGCGATCCGGCTGTGACAACTTATCTCATCCATACCAATGCTGCAGATAAAATATTTGCCTATTTGCGTAAAAATGGTGATGCCGAAGTGTTAGTATTGCTCAACTGGTCGGCAGATACCGTGGCTTTTAATATAGAGGATGCAAAAGTGCGGGGAAGTTTCAAAAGTGTCTTCTCTGGTGCGGAAAATAATTTTGATACAATGAAAGAGTTTCAACTATATCCTTGGGAATATTTGGTATATGTGAAGTAGTAGGCAAGTGTATTGAAAAAGAAAGCCGGTTTTATCAACCGGCTTTCTTATGCTTGTATCTTTTTATCTTATACTAGAAGTTATCATCACCTGACAAGTTAATCTGATAGCTATATCTTCCACTATAACCCGGATAAATACCGCCTAATTCGATAATGCTGCTGCGGCTGTTGCCAAGCGCCTTAGCCAGCTCATCGATATTCTTAATTTCTGTACCATTCACAGAAGTTATGATAAATCCTTTCTCCATTCTGGTACGTTTTAATGGACCATTTGGATGGATATTTACTACTTCCACACCACCTCTAATTCTATATTGTTCAGCTCGTTTGGCATCTAAATTTTTCAATTCTACACCTAAACGATCACTAATCGCTTCTGCAGAGGAGATGGCTACCAACTTAGTTTGAGATGATAATGTAACCTCTACAGTATTTTCTTTGCCATCACGGATATAAGTCAGTTTTACTTTATCTCCGGGTTGTGCACTAGCCAGTATACCACTTATCTCAAGTCCTGATGCAATGCTTCTACCGTTGATTTTGGTTACAATATCGCCTTTTTTAATACCTGCTTTAGCAGCACCACCGGAGGGGTCTGTACCTAATACATACACGCCGCTGGAAACGTTGGCTCTTTTCAAATATTCTTCATTCTGAACGGAAGATGAAGAATAAGTGATTCCTAGATAACCGCGTTTTACATCACCGAACTTCACAATATCATTCACAATCTTTTTTACGATATTGGAAGGGATGGCAAAGGAATATCCTGCGTACGTACCTCCCGGGGCTAAAATAGCCGAGTTAATACCAATAAGTTCACCACGGGTATTTACGAGCGCCCCACCACTATTACCTTGGTTTACTGCGGCATCGGTTTGAATAAAGGCCTCAACTGGGGATTCGCTTTGCTGACTATTAATACCAATGCTTCTACCTATGGCACTTACGATACCGGCAGTTACAGTAGCTTCAAGATTAAAAGGGTAACCAATGGCCAATACCCATTGACCCAGTTGTAGGTTATCGGAGTTGCCATACACTAGGTAGGGCAGATTAGTGGCATCGATTTTTAAAACAGCCAAGTCGGTACTGGGGTCGCGACCCACCACCTTAGCGGTAAAGGTTTTACGTCCATCGCTGAGGGTTACTTTAATTTCGGAAGCAACGGTTCTGCCATCGCGGTCAGCAATTACGTGGTTATTGGTAACAATATAACCATCTTGGCTGATGATGACACCACTCCCCGAAGCTCTTTGTTCAGGTATAATGCGCGGACCAAATCCGAAGAAATCTCCAAAAAAATCCTCAAACGGGTCGCCGGTGCTGCCGCGCGAATCCGTTATTTTTCTTGCCGGAATTTTAGTTTTGATATGTACTACGGCCGGCACAGCGGTCTGAGAGGCTTTTGTAAAATCGGTCAATTCACTCTCACCATCTTTTTCTAAAAAGTTAGCATAGTTTACCGGTAGCTTTCCGTCAACGGGAGTTCCTATTGTGATAGCTGGGCTGCTAAAGAATTTACCATAAATGTAAACTCCCGCAAAAGCCGATAGGATGCTTACCAATACTACCAGTAATAACTGTTTTGCTCTCATATTCTTACTTTTTTATAATATTTCTAACCTAATACAATTCTTCTAATGTGCAAAATAGCAAATTGTCAGCTTTTTTCTTTTACAATCAATACAGTTTAACAAACTTTTACTAAAGTCTTCGTAGTTCTCTTTTTCTAAGATACATTAGACATGTGAAAGGTTGCTAATCTGTTGAAAGTAAGCGTTAAAATCAGTTTAAATCTTCAATCCATTGCATGGTATCTACGCCATCGGCGTAATCGTTCAGGGAAGGGTACTGGGCCATTCCAAAGGGGATGCCCCCTTTTCCCACAATACATTGAACAGACTCGTTGCTACTTAATTGGCTCAGAAGTGCTTCGCGGTTCGCATAATACTCGTAGTGCACTTGACCTGCAGGTGAAAAAAGATTGGCGTCTTCAATCAACAACAACGCTGCTGTACTCATGTAATACTTCTTGTTAAGGATATGAAGTGCCAGGTTATAGTCGTAATTGTTTTTGTATTTGTGATGCTCTGCCAAGTAGTCATATTTTTTAAGCACTTGAATAAGAGGAGCAAAATCGTACTGTTCTGGTACGTAAAGTTTGGTTACATTTCTGCAGCCCAATCCGAAATATAAAAAGATATCATCGGCCAAGCGCTCCAACTCCTCAGTGGTTTCATCGCCGTTAAGAATGGCTGCCGAAGTTCGATTTCGGCGTATGATATGTGGATATTTCCCAAAATAATATTCAAAGTATCCGGCACTGCTGTTGCTGCCTGTGGCAATATAGGCGTCGCAGTTTTTAAGCATTTCGGCAAACTCGATTTGTTCTTTGAGTTGCGGAGACCACTCAGAGAGTTTGTCTACTAGATGTTTAAGTATTATCTCGTCCTTGGAAGAAAGTTTGATGCGGCATTTATGTCCACTAATAAATACACAAAGAAAATCATGAAAGCCCACCAGGGGGATATTGCCCGCCATTACAATGCCGATGGTTTTAGGCTGAGTAGGTTGGGACCTGAGTGAGGGGTATTGATTAATCCATTCAATAAGTGCGTCTTTCTGTAAGTATAGCTCCGAAATGTTTTTAATACTAAGGTTGATAAATTCAGGAGTAAACCAGGAGTTGCGGATATAGGCTTGTTCTTTAGCATGGATCCATTCCTGATCGTTGCCTTTCATGTATGTACCTAATTTTACCAATAAATCGATGCGTTCTGTTAATTCCATATTCCTATCATTATAACCCATTAGTAGGGCATTTGTTGTCAACATATTAAAGTTTCGTGCTATTTCTGAACTTATTTATAATACCTCTAGTTTTTCCCATTCATTCAGTAATTTTGCACGTTATTACGAAAACAAATATAGTTTCATATATTAAACGATAAGTTATGGCAATAAAAATTACTGATGAGTGTATAAATTGTGGTGCTTGTGAACCTGAGTGCCCGAACAATGCAATTTACGAAGGGGGAGTAGAGTGGGCGATTGCAGATGGAACCTCGGTAAATGGCGAATATACTTTAATGAATGGTAAGGTGGTGGATGCGCATTTCAAGAATGAGCCTCTTGCTGTAGATACATACTATATTACACCTGATAAATGCACCGAATGCCAAGGCTTTCATGAAGAACCCCAGTGTGCTTCTGTATGTCCTGTGGATTGTTGTGTGCCTGATGAAATGTATCAAGAAACAATCGAAGAACTGCTGGCGAAAAAAGAAAGATTACACTTATAAACCACTGTACATTGAACCAGCATTCCGCACTGTTGTTTATAACGAGGAAGGACGGTTACTGCGGTGTATATTCCCTTTGTCCATATATTTTTAAATATTGCATTTAATGAAAAAAAACATTGCATTGGTAACCGGCGGGTATTCCGGTGAAGCGGTTATTTCTTATAAAAGTGCCGAAACTATTGGCAACCATCTTGACAGGGATCGGTATAATGTGTATAAAATAGATATTACGAAGGAGGGATGGTATTATGTAGCCGAAGATGGCACTCGTTCTGATGTGGACAAAAACACATTTACCATTGTAGACAATGGGCAAAGGATAAAATTCGATGCCGTGTTGATCGCCATGCATGGTACACCTGGAGAAGACGGAAAACTGCAGGGTTATTTTGATATGCTGAATATCCCGTATACAGGGTGTAATGCAGCTACTTCAGCCCTTACCATGAACAAAAGCTATACAACAGCAGTGGCCAGCAGGTCAGGGATTCATGTAGCCAATTCCATCCTGTTGTTTGACCATTCGCTCTTACCAGCTGCTACAATTCTAGAAAAACTAAAACTACCCTTGTTTGTAAAGCCTAATAGTGGTGGTTCCAGTATCGGTATGAGTAAAGTGCTGCAGCCCGAAGAGCTAGAGCCCGCTATTCAGAAAGCCTTTAAGGAAGATAAGCAGGTGTTGATAGAGGAGATGATTGAAGGACGTGAGTTCACCATCGGTGTATATAAATCGCAAGGGGAAATAATTACCCTGCCTATGACTGAAGTTAAGGCTGACCCGAGTAAGGTGTTTTTTGATTTTGAAGCAAAATACGAAGGTAAGTCCACCGAAGTAACACCGGCACAGGTAGATGAATCTATAGCGGAAAAAATAAGGGAGGCAGCTAAAAGAGTTTATCAGGCGCTTAATTGCCGCGGGGTTATCCGTATTGATTTTATCTACAATGAAAAGGTGGGTGCGCCCTTTATGCTCGAGGTTAATACCATTCCTGGCCAGAGTGCGGCCAGCATTGTTCCCCAGCAAGTGGCTGCAGCTGGCAGAAACTTAAAAGATTTTTATACTTTGCTGGTAGAAGAATGTTTTTTGTAATGTTTATATTTACAGAAACTATTTTTTTCTAATGTTTAAATTCATTACCAATAAACCCCTGTGGGTGAATATATTGGCGGGGGTGTTGCTGTCGGTAGCAATCTTTGTGGGTGCGATAAGTTCTCTAGGATGGTTTACTAATCATAATGATGCGAAGACTGTTCCTGCCGTAACCGGAAAAACATTGATGGAAGCCGAACGCATTTTGTCCGAGGCTGGATTTACCATAGAAATACAGGATAGTGTTTATTATGATAGTCTTCCTCCATTTTATGTTATTAGGCAAGTACCGGATGAACTGGAGGTTGTAAAATCTACTCGTAGTGTATATCTTACTTATAATAGAGCCGAACCGCCATTAATAGAAATGCCCAATGTTGTAGGGTATAGTTTTCGTAATGCTTTGATGGTGCTGGAAAATGCCGGATTGAAACTGGGGGATACAACCTTACGACCCGATTTTGCGAAGAACTCTGTTCTAGAGCAATTGTATAACGGTGTTACCATTCAACCTGGAGCTAAAATCAAGATGGGGAGTAAAATCGATTTGGTAATTGGTTCCGAGCTCAGTCATGTATCATATGCTACTCCTAATCTTATTGGGCTTACATTATACGAAGCTCAGCAATTGTTGGATGGTATAGGCGTAAAACTGGCTGCTATTATTCCCGATCCCGATGTACGGGATACTGCTAATGCCTATATTTATAGACAAAACCCTCCGCGTTATGACGACGAAGGTAATTTGATCACTATTCGAGCAGGGCAGGTAATGGATGTATGGGTGGGTACTACCAAGCCTGTAACGGATTCCACCGATGTATTTACTCCTTCGTCAAGAAGAAGAGACTCAATTGGGGGGCATGAATAATTACTCAACTTTTTTAAATACTATATAACATGGATACTATCACAGTTCACCAGTTAAAAGAAAGATTAGATAATGGTGAAAAATTATTGCTGATTGATTGCCGGGAGCCGGCAGAATATGAAGAATATAATATCGGAGCTACATTGATACCTTTGGGGGATATTCAAAACGGAACATTAGGTCCGCTGGAAGGTAAAGAAGAAGAGGAGGTAATCATCCATTGCCGTAGTGGTAAGCGTAGCGCAGCAGCCTGCTTACACTTAGAAACATTAGGCTTTAAAAAAACTGTGAATGTAGAAGGTGGTATTCTGGCCTGGAAAGAAGCTTTCGATAATGATTAATATTTTTTTAGGATAATTAAAAAGCCTGTCGATATTACATCGACAGGCTTTTTTGTTGTATATGTTTTTGATTAGAAAGTAAAGGAAATACCGAGGTTCCAGTTCGTGCCCGCCTGGGGAAAGTAATAATTTTCCGTAGTGAAAACCCCGCCATATAGGTAACTAAAAGTATATCCGCTGTTTTCGTATTTTTTATTAAATACGTTATTAATCATACCTATGATACTAATATCTTTAAAAGTATTAGAGCTAAACTGATATCTGAGTCTTACATCAGCCAACGCATAAGGATTAATGCTCTTAAGCTTATTCTGAGCATTGTCGAGATATTGTCTTCCTACATATTTCCCTAGAACATCAATATAGAAATGTTGCGCGTCTGCAGGTTTAGTAAAAGGCTCTACAGTAAGAGAAGCTCCTGATATGATGTTGGGGGAGAAGGATATATCGGTATTGGTAAGGGTGGTCGCTATCTGTCCGCCGTTATCATAGTCATCATCGTATTGCGTGATACTTTTTATTTTATTGCGGCTGAAAGTGGCATTGGCAGCGACTTGCAACCAATCTACAGGTTTTGCAGCAACAGAGAGTTCTATACCGGCTCGATAACTATTATCCACATTAGTACGCGTATAAGCTCCTACATCATTAATTTTCCCGGTAAGAATGAGCTGGTCTTTATATTTCATATAGTATCCGTTAATTTCAGCTTCCCACTTAGGGGCATTAAAGCCATATCCCAGCTCAACATCTGTTAATCGTTCAGGACGGGGAGCTTCATCTGTATTTGCTTCGAAGTCGTTACGATTAGGCTCTTTATTAGCAATGGCTACAGATCCATATATTTTGCTTATTGCTGTTTTGGGATGCTTGATGATATAGCTTAATCCTGCCTTGGGATTAAAGAAAGTGAACTGATTTTTTGAATGAATATCGGGGTTCTTTCTGAAACCGTTAATGGTATAATCCACCACCCTCACTTGTAAGTCGGCAAAGCCGTACAGATTAGTAATGAGCTGCTGCTGTAGCTTTGTGTATATATTAAAGTCGTTCTTTTTTGCGGGTAAGTTGTACCAACGGTAATCATTGGGAAAACCTACTTGTGCCCATTTTACGAAGCCGTAGTGTTTAGCATCAAATATAGTATAGGCTCCACCAATATTGATAGTGGTATTTTCTTTGTTATAGTTTGCAGAAAATACGGTACCATAGTAATGGTTGTCGAGCCATAATTGGCGTATTAGATCGGTAGATGTGATTACAGAATCTCCAATGGTAACAGGATGCAGCCCATAGTCGTCAAAATCTTCACCAATTTTGTACTCATTATAATAGCCTCGTCCTCTTGTTAAAAACAAGCTGATATTGGAAGACCAGTGATTGTTGAATTTATGATTGAAGAATGCCTGATAATAATCCTGCTGATAATTATCGGTCTGGTCTTCATAGTAAACCCCATCACTTATTTTACCGAGTGTATTGGTTCTTCTGCCAATGGCATCTAATTGGTTGGTATAATCTACTGTAGATGGGTCATCGTCGGAAGTATAGTAGGTGCCAATACCATTCCATGCTTGTCCGGTTCTTTCCCTCCCGGTAAGCAGATTAAATTTAATATTCGTCTTTTCATTTTTTGACGTCCATCCGGCAAGAAATTGAAGCGACTTCAAATCACTGAATGAACGTTGTATATAACCATCGGAACTAATTTTGGACAACCGTACATCTACCTGAAAACCTCCGGGCAGCAGTCCTGTTGCGGCTTTCAGCGTATGTTTCCACGTATTGAAGGAGCCATATGCATTACTCACAGATGCATAAGCTTTTTTACTTTGCTCAATATTGTAGATGTTTAGAGAAGCTCCAAAAGCGCCGGCTCCGTTGGTAGAAGAGCCTACGCCGCGTTGTATTTGTACAGAGTTTGCCGATGACGCCAAGTCGCCGAAGTTTACAAAGAAGGCACCTTGCGATTCGGGATCATTTACGGGAATGCCATTGAAGGTAACATTGGTTCTGGTAATATCGGTTCCTCTGATGCGTAACGATGAATAACCTACTCCAATACCGTCGTCTGAACTTGTAATAACTGAAGGAATCTGATTGAGTAAGTAAGGGAAGTTTTGTCCTAGATTTTGCTTTTCGATTTCTTTAGAGCTGAGGTTGGATACAGCAAATGGTGATTTTTCATTCAATCTTGTAGAGCGTACTTCAACAGGAGTAAGTTCTTGTACACTGTCTCTGGTAGTTGTGTTTTGTGCATTAACGGCATGATGTGCATACACAACGATGCATGCGAACATGAAAATCCTCTTCATTTGTTTTTTCTTTTGTGGCCTGCTATATGCAGTGCCGGGTTAAAAAAATAATGAGAGGGGAATGCTGAAATAAGAAAGGAGGGATATCATCCTTCCCTGCGCAGGCATTACCCTGATCAGGTTTGCGGGTATAATCTCAGCCTCATCAATAATAATTGATTCAGCACCCCGGGAAACACTGTGCCTTGAAAAGGCGCTGCAAAGGTATAGTAAAAAATTGATTTAAAGGTTTCGTAGGTGGGATAAATATTTTTTATGAGTACCTATGGCTGTTCATTTGAGAAATAGTTCTCAAAATATTACGGAAAGTGTAATAGTAAGTGCGTTTAAAATAAAAGCCTATGTGAAGTTGACTGATTTTCACACAGGCTTTTTTATAAAGCGTTGCGTTGATGATTTTATTTGATGATTTTAAACAGACGTTTCCATCGCGGTCCCTTGTCATAGCTGAACCATATCATCCAGGCTTTACCTACTACGGCGCTTTCGGGTACAAAACCCCAGAATCGGCTATCCTGGCTCTTATGACGATTGTCACCCATCATCCAGTAATAATCCATTTTAAAGGTATACTGGTTAGTGGCCTGGCCGTTGATATAGTATTTCCCGTCTTTCACCTCTAAGGTATTGCCTTCATAGGACCTGATGACCCGTTCATAAATAGGGTAATTTTCAGGAGTTAAGGTAATGGTACTACCTTTTTTAGGAACCCAGATGGGGCCGTAATCATCTACCGACCATTCGTGCGTTTTATCATAATAAGGGAACAAGCGCTCGGGCTCCGCATTAGTAGGTATTCTTTCTTTAGTGATGCTGGCAGCATCCACTGCAGGAAGTTTTTTAAGAATTTCCAGCTCGTCCAATGTGAGATTAATATGATATATATTATTGCCCAAAGGACTGAAGTCGGGCATGCCGCTCTCCATATTTAAAGCAATGCCGGCTTCACGCAGAAAGTCTTCATCAATGATGACATTATTTTTCGTTCTGAAATAATAATAGGTTGCGGAAGTAGGAGAGACATAACCGGGTTTATTATTGATGTATACAATGCCATCAACAATTTGCAAGGTGTCTCCTGCTACAGCGACACAACGTTTGATGTAATTATCTGTTTTATCCGGGGGATGAGATACTACCGGAAATGTTTCTGGATTGTTAAGTATGTATTGATCTTCCTGCGAGCCTGCGGCTGCTCTTCTTTTAATATCATAATACGGATTGGCGGATTCAAATTCCGGACGATGAATGACACTGTCTCCCGCGGGGAAGTTAAACACTACGCAGTCATTTCTTTTTACCGGCGATGCAAACCATCTGATATAGGGTAATTGAATTAGCGTAGAGTAAGACTTGCCATTGGTAAAAGGTAAATAGTTATGTACGAAAGGCACCGATAGCGGCGTATTGGGTATACGCGGTCCATAACTAAGTTTACTTACAAATAGAAAATCTTTTACCAATAAGGTTTTTTCCATAGAGCTGGAAGGAATCGTATAAGCTTCAAACACAAAAGTGCGAATAAGCGTAGCGGCAACTATTGCAAAAATGGCTGCATCTACCCATTCGCGCCATCCCGGTTTTCTGTGTTTTTTTACTCCTTCTGGTCCTATAAAGCGCGCGTCTTTATTCTTTGCCAGCCAAGGGAAGTAAAAGAAGGGAACCAGTGCTGCTGCCGTATGATCCAGAAATGAAAACCGACAGAATACTTTAGCAAATTCAATAAATATACCTGGCGTGATAAACCAGCCTACTACCGGAATCAACTGCCAGAATACCCAGTGTTTGGGGCGCTGGGCAATATCTTGCATTATCCATGTATTATAAAATGGAATATAGGCTTTCCAAGATTCACGACCTGCTTGTTTAAATAATTTGGCTAAGCCAAATGACGGTAACAGCACAAGTAAGAGACTGATAAGATATATGACTAACAAATGATTAACGGGCATCGGCCTAAGTTTTTGGCAAATTTATCGGAAACTATATAAATAGTGCGATGATGGCAAATAATTAACAATATCTATTTGTTTTAGTAAGCGAGATATGGCGGATAAATCGCACTGACGCATCCATTGAGCACATTATTTTGGTATATATATAAAGAGCGGCTACGATGCGTGCCGCTCTAGTGAATATAATACAGCTATATTTATAAATGGATTGCTTCGTCGTAAGCCACTTCGATAGCATCTTTCACACTTTCACTGATGGTCGGGTGTGGGTGGATGCTGTTCAGCACTTCGTGATAAGTAGTTTCGAGCTTGCGACCTACTACGGTTTCGGAGATGATTTCGGTAACGTTATAACCAATCATGTGAGTACCGAGCCATTCGCCGTATTTTGCATCGAAAATAACTTTTACGAAACCTTCCGCATGTCCTGCAGCGCTTGCTTTTCCACTAGCACTTAGCGGGAATTTTCCTACTCTTACTTCGTATCCGGCTTCTTTGGCTTTCGCTTCGGTATAACCCACGCTGGCAATTTCAGGATAGCAGTAAGTACATCCCGGCACGTTGTTATAATCGATAGGCTCCGGCTGATGCTTGTATTTACCTTCGGCATGGGCGATTGCTTCCACACATACAATACCTTCTTTACTTGCAACATGTGCCAATGCCTGTCCGGGCACACAGTCTCCGATGGCATAGAAACCGTCTACATTGGTTTTATAGTATTTGTCGACAAGTATCTTTCCTTTATCGGTTTTAATACCTAATGTTTCCAGTCCAATACCTTCGATATTGGCTGCAACACCTACGGCGCTCAATAAGATATCGGCTTGCAACTCTACTTCACCGTTTGCAGTTTTGATTTTGGCTTTTACGCCTTCTACAGAAGTATCTACGCCGGTTACTTCGCTGTTAACAAGTATTTCGATGCCTTGTTTTTTCAGATTTTTTTCTAGTTCTTTTGAAATGTCTTCATCTTCTACCGGAACGATGCGAGGCAGATATTCTACAATGGTAACTTTAGTACCAAGGCTGTTGTAGAAGTAGCCGAATTCTATTCCAATAGCGCCGCTACCTACTACAATAATGCTTTTGGGTTGTTTAGGCAATGACATGGCTTCGCGATAGCCAATGATCTTTTTACCATCTTGTTTCATTGTGGGTAATTCGCGGCTGCGCCCACCTGTCGCTATGATAATATGTTTTCCTTCAACAATCTGCGTTTTCCCGTCGGCCGATTTTACCTCTACTTGGCCTTTGGCTTTTAGGGTGCCAAAGCCCATGATAACATCAATCTTATTTTTGCGCATTAAAAAGTTGACGCCCTTACTCATCTTATCAGCTACACTGCGACTGCGCTTAATAATTGCTTCGAAATTTGGGGTTCCGCTAGCTTCAATACCGTAGTCTTGGGCATGCTTAATATCGTTATACACCTGTGCACTCTTCAATAATGCTTTGGTAGGAATACAACCCCAGTTAAGGCAAATACCTCCCAGGCTTTCTTTTTCAATAATAGCTGTTTTAAAACCCAGTTGGGATGCGCGGATAGCAGCTACATAACCGCCCGGGCCACTGCCCAATACTACTACATCATATGCCATGTGTTATCAATTTTTATGATTAACTATTTTTAAATAAGCATTGTTCAAAAGAAGCATGCATACTTATATTATTACGTATACGATACATATTTGATACTATTGTTATGCAGCATCTTGTAACGGTCTTTGTAAGACGGTTTGAACTCTGCGAAATTAGATGAATTAGGTTAAATCGCAAAAGCCATCCATTTAGGGTAGCTCGTCTATTAGAAGTATGGCTCGCCGACTTTTTTAGCCTCAGCTGCGAGTGAAGATGATGCCATATTTTTCAGTCAATTCACGCTGATGATGCATCCAGTGTGCTACTATAATATATCCCAATGCTAATACTGTTATGGGGTGCTCGCTAGCAATACCTTTTTTGGATAATTCTGTATCGGTGAAATGTTGAAAAAGCATCAGGGTACTTTGCCTAGCGATGAGCATTTCTTCTTTTAGGAATTCTAGGCTTTTATTCTGCAAGTTGGCGTGCTGAATGTAATAATCTTGGTCAAATCCCGGCAAATGCTGTTGCTCATCGCGAGAAATACAGAGGGCGCGGTAGGCAAATATGCGTTCGGTGTCGATGCAGTGCTGGAGCACCTGTTTTACTGTCCATTTGCCCGAGGCGTAAGCATAGTCGGCCTTAGATACCGGAATCTGCAAAAGAGCAACCTTTAACTCATCGAAGGATTGTGGAAGCAAGCTATGGAGGTCTATCCCCTCAACTAACTCTATATATCGTTGAAAATAAGAAGGATATTGAGATGGATCGATACGCATTTTTTGAGGTAAATTTAGGGAATTAGGTAGGTTTGGCAGGAAACTACAGTCATTTTTATAGTTAATTTTGCTATTTAGCTGATTGTAAAAAAAATCTAAGAGGATTATAAAGAATTTCGTCGAAAATCTCTTACCTTTGCAATCCAAAATTTTTTATTATGGCAAGAGTATGTCAGGTTACGGGTAAAACTCCTATCGGAGGGCATAAAGTATCGCACTCTAACATTAAGACAAAGCGTAGGTTTTTACCCAATTTGCAAAAGAAGAGATTTTACCTGGTAGAGGAGGATAAGTGGATTACTTTAAAGTTATCTGCTGATGCTATCCGTACTATCAATAAAAACGGTTTGTACTCAGTAGTAAAAGAGTTACGTGCGAAAGGTGAAAAAATCTAATTTTTAAAAGAAATTACAAATGGCAAAAAAATCAAAAGGTAACAGGGTTCAGGTAATATTGGAATGCACTGAGCACAAGGCCAGTGGGTTGCCCGGCACCAGCCGTTATATTACTGTGAAAAATAAAAAGAATAACCCTGAAAGATTGGAGTTGAAGAAATACAATCCTATCTTAAAGAAAGTAACGCTTCATAAAGAAATTAAGTAATTTTGCTTGGTGCGACCGGGAGCAATATTCCTATGCGCATCGGTAAGTGATCATTTATCAAATTTGTAAGAAATGGCAAAAGCAACTTCTAAAAACGCGAAGGTAAAAGACGCCAAAGCTGCAGCTGAAAGTAAAAACTGGACAAAAGTGATTCGTGTAGTACGCAGTCCTAAATCCGGCGCTTATACTTTTAAAGAGCAAATTGTGCACAAAGAAAAAGTAAAGGACTTCTTGGCTCAAAAATAATTTTGAGCTTCAACGTAATATAGTGCAAAGCTGTTCGTTTATTACGAATGGCTTTTGTTGTTTAAACTAGGGCACGAGAAAATATCAATAAATGAGTTTTTTAAAAAAGCTGTTTGGTAAAAAGGAAAAAGAGTCGCTCGACCAGGGACTTCAAAAGACCAAGGAAGGTTTTTTGAGTAAAATCAGTAAAGCTATTGTAGGGAAGAGTACGGTAGATGAAGAAGTACTGGATAATCTGGAAGAGGCTTTGGTGAGTGCCGACGTGGGGGTGGATACCACTGTGCGCATCATTAATCGTATTGAGGAGCGTGTAGCGCGGGATAAATACCTTAACACCTCTGAGCTCAATAGAATGCTTCAGGAGGAAATACAGGATATACTCGTTGATGCTCCCAATGGCAGCAATTATACCTTCGATAGCGAATTACCTGCCAAGCCTTATATAATTCTTGTAGTGGGTGTAAATGGAGTGGGAAAAACTACTACCATCGGTAAGCTGGCCCACAACTTTAAAAAAGCTGGAAAATCCGTATTGCTGGGAGCGGCCGATACTTTCCGTGCGGCGGCGGTGGATCAACTCACTATCTGGAGTGAGCGCGTGGGAGTGCCCATTATCAAGCAGGCCATGGGAAGCGATCCTGCAGCAGTAGCTTTTGATACGGCTCAAAGTGCCGTAAGTCGGCAATGCGATGTGGTGCTCATTGATACCGCAGGACGTTTGCATAACAAAACCCACTTAATGGATGAGCTGAATAAAATTAAGCGTGTTATTCAAAAAGTGATACCCGATGCACCGCATGAAGTACTGTTAGTCCTAGACGGCTCTACCGGACAAAATGCTCTCGAACAAGCCAAGCATTTTACTGCAGCTACAGATGTAACAGCTATGGCAGTAACCAAATTGGATGGTACTGCAAAGGGAGGCGTGGTATTGGCTATTGCCGACCAGTTTAAAATTCCCGTAAAATTCATTGGAGTAGGAGAAAAGGCTGAAGATTTGCTAATCTTCGACAAACATGAATTTGTTGACAGTTTGTTTAGTCTCGAAAATAAGCAGGATTAACAACTAGAGTAAAATACCCTATTATCGTTATAAAAGCCATTGCATTATGCAATGGCTTTTATATTGGGTATAAGTGTTATTAGCTAATGCTGTGCAGTTTTATAATCGCAATATTTTCCTATCATTTAATGTTGTGTCGAAAAACGATCGAAAATCTGTCGGATCGTAACGAACAATTATTTGCCGTATTACACAGGTGGATAAGGACGGTACCAGAAGTCATTCCACTGGAGTGAAAGTGATTGATAAAAGCTAATAAGATACTTTTATTTTGGAATTTAATTAAGGTTATTGCATTATGCAATTACCTTAATTGTTCTATACCTAACAATGAAAATGGGGATATCATTAAATTATTGTAATAAAATATTTTAATATTCGTTTTTTTTACATAAATTTATATTCGTATCCGTACTGACTAAGTGCCAATCTGAAGAATTACTCAAGGAAAGTCTATATTGGATAAGGGCTTTTTCAGTATTAAAGCTCTAAAGGGAATTTACAGGTTAGGAAGGTGTGTTTTATACAATGTATCGAGCCCTAATCTCTAAATTGATTTTTTCACCTAAAATGAATGCATATGAAAAATGAACGCCTTCCTCGTCGCCGTAAGCGCTTTTTCTTTTTGTTTATTTTTTCTTTATTCTCCAGTTTAGTTAATGGACAGAATTATGACTTTTCAATAATAATGATTGGAAAATCATTCTTAACACATCCTGGGGATGAGTTTATCTATACTATAACAGTAACAAACAACGGACCCGATGATGCCGCGAATGTGGTAGTGCAGATGCCAACTGCTGCAGGCTATACAGCAACAGAGGTTACTTGTATTTCAGGTTTGTCAAATAACGGAAGTACGGTATGTCCTCTTTCATTAGACGTATCTTCATTACAGACAACAGGGCTTATTATCCCCTCTTTGCCTGATGGGGGGGAGTATTGTTTTGCGTGTAAAAGGAATGGTAAGTGGTGCAGCCAATACACAAATTTTGACAACTGCTTCAATATTGTCTCCGGCAGATGATGATCCGTCTAATAATAGTACTACTTTTCGCACTAACATCATTCTGCCTGTAGCGGGAGATACTACTATTTATAGGATGGATGCGATTGAATCTACACTAGCGAGTCTCCCGATTGTCCCTAATGGCAATGGCACAATAAATTTAGTGTTCAAACTAGTGAGTGGGCCGGTAATTCCCAGTTTAGGTACGACTTTTACTGTTCCGGTAGAGTATAGCCCTCTGATGAATCGGACGGGTAATGGAGTTTCATATTTATGGGATTCCATAGGGGTTTACTATGATGGAGCATCCGTTCCAGACTTTTTAACGATAGAGCCCAATATTGCTACTTTTTTTACAAACTTACCTGCTAGTAATGTTAAGACTATTCCAAAAGTCCCGGATGGAGTTTCTTCTGATCAGTATTTCCAACAGTTGCTAGCTGATAATACTATAGAACCCCTAGGTACATTTAAGCTAAAAATAGGTTCTTACCCGGTTATACCGGAAGAGTCTACTTCTAAATTGGAGTGGGCAGCAATTTATTTGCATAATAACTATAATTTTGCTCATAATGAGACTGACATTCAATGGGGGCATTATGTATCAGCTTTGGTGCAGCCTGTGACTTCCAATATTGTTGGTTTTACTACGACTGAGATAGTCCCTGTACTTTTCGACAATTCTTATACCTATAGGTTTACGGCTTTTAAGAATATTGATGTAACCCCATCTTCCGATGAAAACTTTACCGCAGGGTTTAACTGGGCCAATCTGGCTTATGGCCAACTCTCTTTTTGGACACCTCAAGCGCTTCCTGTGACTTTCGCGGAGTTTAATGCCTCGAGAACTTTTGACGGAATTTTGTTTGAGTGGACGACATCTTCTGAAACCGGTAACAGCCATTTCGAATTAGAATTGTCGGCAGACGGCAAGAAGTTTGTGAAAGTAGGAGAGGTTATATCAAAAGCTGAGAGTGGCAATTCGTCTCTTCCATTGAGTTATTCGTTTATAGCTGCTCTGCCTGGAGGTGTTGCTTTATTTTCCGGTCTTGCTTTGATGCTGTTGGGTGCCGGCGGTTGGATGCACCGTAGAAATGCCGCGTTTGTTCTGGTGGTATTAGCTGGACTAGCTTTGGGTATTATGGGATGTTCAAAAGCTACAGAAAAACTGCTGGATCATAAAGAGCAATTATTCGCCCGCATTACTCAGGTGGATAAAGACGGTACCAGAAGCCATTCTACTGTGGTGAAAGTGATTGATAAACGGTAAAATCTGATACTATATCTTGTAAAAGGTAGCAATCGGCTTATTGAGGCCATGATTGCTGCCTTTTTATTTTATTATGCTTTAATTGTTAGGGTTAAGTTACCTTTGCAGCCTGTTTGCAAGAAAAAAGACGTCTTCATTATAATGAGACGGTATCAATAAAAAAGTATCGTAGTATAGCATTGTAGGAACTCAATTACATGAAATCAAAAACACTTAAGAAAGATAAAGTAAACATTATCACGTTGGGATGTAGCAAGAATATGGTGGATAGCGAAGTCCTAAGTGGACAGTTGCGTGCCAATGGTATTGATGTGGTGCATGAAAACACCAAAAAAGACCACAATATTGTTGTTGTCAACACCTGCGGTTTTATTGACAAAGCAAAGGAAGAAAGTATTAATACCATTCTAGAGCAGGTGGAACTGAAAAAGCATGGACGTATTGATAAGGTGTATGTTACAGGCTGTCTTAGTGAGCGTTATAAAGAAAGCCTAGAGCAGGAGATTCCTGAAGTGGATGCTTTTTTTGGTACTATGGAGCTACCGGCCATTTTGAAGCAGTTTGAAGCGGATTATAAATCAGAGTTAGTAGGGGAGCGATTGCTGGCAACGCCAAAGCATTATGCCTATCTAAAAATATCCGAAGGTTGTAATCGAACCTGTTCTTTTTGTGCTATTCCTTTGATGCGGGGTAAACATGTGAGTAAGCCCATTGAGGAGCTGGTGCTTGAAGCCGAGAAACTGGTAAGAATGGGAGTAAAAGAAATTATGCTCATCGCTCAGGAGCTAACTTATTACGGTTTGGATATTTATAAAAAGCGGATGCTCCCTGATTTATTGAATCGACTTGCCGACATTCAGGGTTTGGAGTGGATAAGATTGCATTACGCTTATCCTACCAAATTCCCACTGGAAGTGCTAGATGTGATGCGGGAGCGGGAGAATATTTGCAATTATCTAGATATACCATTACAGCATGCATCCGATAAGATGCTGAAAGCTATGAAAAGGCAGATAACCAAAGCTGAAATGAATGATCTGATTGCTGCCATACGCGAAAAAGTGCCAGGTATCTGTCTGCGTACTACATTGATTACAGGTTTTCCGGGCGAGACATTAGATGATGTGGAAGAATTGAAGCAGTTTCTGGATCAGCATCGATTTGATCGTGTGGGAATCTTTACCTACTCGCATGAGGAGAATACTACGGCCTATGCACTGCAGGATGATGTACCGCAGGAAGAGAAGGAGCGCCGTGCTCAGGAAATCATGGAGCATCAGCAAGAAATATCCTATGAACTCAATCAGGAAAAAGTAGGTAAGATATTTAAAACAATTATCGATAAAAAGGAAGCCGGCAGGTATATTGGTCGCACCGAATTTGACAGCGTAGAGGTGGATAATGAGGTGATTATTTCCGGGTCACAAAGGCTGCAAATAGGAGAATTTTACAATGTACGCATCGAAAAAGCATATGATTACGATTTGGAAGGAGTTGTTCTAAGTTAAGTTGTTGATAGAGAATCTTTTATAGTTTATTTGCGCCCCTCTATATTTAACTACATAGCGATATTTAATCTCTTTTAACAAGCGCTTGTAATATCGTCATATTGATTATCAATTATTTATGTATTTGGTAAGACATATTGGCGGTTGTTTATAGCCAGAGTGTGCATAAATAAGCCTACCTTTGCGGACGTATTTTGCATGTGGTAAAATATGTTAAAAGGCGTGATAACATAATAAAGCATGTTATTTCACGTTTATTGTTTAACTAAAATATCTCACATGAAGAAATATTTAGTTCTGTTTTTTGCAGTATTGTTGGGGTATCTTTATTGTGATGCTCAAACAACAACAACGCAAAAAGCTTCTTATTATCACAGTAAATTCAACGGACGTAAAACTGCTACCGGCGACATTTACAGGGAATATTTGATGACTGCGGCTTCGAATATATACAAATTGGGTACCCGTCTGTTGGTCACCAATAAGAAAAATGGAAAAAGCGTGCAGGTTGTGGTAAACGATCGTATGGCTCCTAATATTAAAGGACGTGTGGATTTAAGTAAGTCTGCATTTCAGAAAATAGCCCAGTTGCACCAAGGGGTAGTTCCTGTAGAAGTGAAAGTTTTAGAAGGTAGTAAGGATGAAGATGAATCACTGTAGATAGATTTTAAATAAGTTGAGTAAAGCCCCGCACTTACGCGGGGCTTTTTATTGGTGCTATTAAGAATCTTCTACGACAGAAGAAGTTTCGGCTAAATAAAAACCCGGCTATAAGCCGGGTTTTTATTTTTTGATTATTTTTTTTCTTAAGCATTTCTGTTAATACAGTTAAGGTCTTGGAAGGAGATTTCCAAACGTTTAATGAAAGACTCTTCACCTTTGCGCAGCCATACGCGCGGATCATAGTACTTTTTGTTGGGTTTATCTTCTCCTTCGGGATTACCTAACTGGCTTTGCAGGTAAGCTTCGAACTGTCTGTAATACTCGAATACACCACTTGCAAAAGCCCACTGCATGTCGGTATCAAGGTTCATTTTAATAGCACCATAGCTGATTGCTTCTGCGATTTTTTCTTTTTCAGAACCGCTACCACCGTGGAATACGAAGTAAACCGGTTTGTTGCTAGCAGTTTTGAATTTTTCAGCAATGTATTTTTGACTGTTATCCAAAATAACAGGCGTCAGCTGTACGTTACCGGGTTTGTATACTCCGTGCACATTTCCGAAAGCCGCAGCTACAGTAAACATATTGCTTACAGTGCTTAATCTTTCATAAGCATAAGCCACATCTTCAGGTTGTGTATATAACTTAGAGTTATCTATATTAGTATTGTCTACGCCATCTTCTTCACCACCGGTTACACCCAGTTCTATCTCAATGCTCATACCCAAAGGAGCCATGCGTTTGAAGAATTCCAAAGAAGTGCTTACGTTTTCTTCAATAGGCTCTTCACTCAAATCCAGCATGTGCGAGCTGAACAGGGGTCTCCCTTTTTCTTTATAAAATTTTTCTCCTTCATCGATGAGGGCGCTTACCCAGGGCAACCATTTTCTGGCAGCATGGTCGGTGTGCAGTACTACAGGAACACCATAGTATTTTGCAACAGTGTGCACGTGCAGGGCACCACTCACGGCACCATAAATGTTAGCCTGTAAATTGTCGTTAGGCATTCCTTTACCAGCATAAAACTGCGCTCCACCGTTACTGAACTGAATCATAACAGGAGAATTCACTTTTGCAGCTGTTTCCAGTACAGCGTTTACACTGTCTGTTCCCACAACGTTCACCGCTGGTAATGCAAAATTATTTTCTTTAGCGTCGTTGTACAGAGCTTCCAGCTCCTCGCCGTATAATACTCCGGCAGTGTATTTACTCATCTTTCAAAAATTGATTTTATTAATTAAAATAAGCCTTTCTTTTAAGGCTCGCTAAGATAATAATATTATGTGATAAATACATGAACAAAAAGAGTTGTTTTGTTTGTAAAATTAATGCGTACTATATAGGTTTAGGGGTTCTGCGGGCTAAACTGCGGGTTTTCTCCTGAATCAGCTTGAGATTGTTGCGTAGCATGTATTTTAAATGCAGTTTCAGAATTTGTCCCATATTGTTACAACGATTGAACGCCTGTGTTTTAAAGTATTCATTTAGTTGCTGTTTGAGTAATGCTTCCTTCTCGGGAGTTGATACAGTATCACGAGACATGATGTTGAGTAGCTCCATGAGGCGGAATCGTGTTACTGCTACCCGATAGGCCATTGCAGAACGCTCTTCAGCTCTATATTGCTCAATAGATTCCTGATTGAGATGGCTGAGCACGGTTTTTACAAATAGATTATTTTCTTTGAAAAATTGTGGCATGTACAAATGCCTCCGCCCTTCATAGGTCTGTTGATCGAAGTCGATAGCGCGGAATTTGTATTGATAGCTTTCAATATCGGGTGTTGCCACTACCACGAAGTTATAAGCACGCATATCACCGAGTAGGCGTACGAAACAACGTTCGTTAAATTTTACAAATTCTTTTGCAAGACGTGTTTTATTGGTTTCTTCACGATTTAAGTATTGTTCCAGAAATACATCTCCCGGCAGTCCGGGAATATGTTCTTCTACCAATGTACTCCCATCTGTGTAATAGGTAAGCCTGTTAGGAGATAGGAAATGCTCCAGTTCCAATCCATAAATTCTGGAGGCATCATTGATTTTGATATAGTAATGGTCATAGTTGGCGTTGTATTTATTAATGATGCGTATACGAAAAGGTAACGAGTTGCCGAAAGCACAATAGTCAATGCGTGCTACATCCAATTGGTTGGCAAAGCTCATGTCACCTTCGGTTTTCAATATGGCATAAATTTTTACCAATCCTTCACGGAGATAATCCCAGTCACGTTTATCGTAAATTGCCTTTTCCCAATGCGTACTGTTGCCTAGCGCATCGTTTATCGGAATGGACCAAGTAAAGTTTAACAGGTCTTTATGCGAAACAGGCAGACGTACCTCGCGTCCCTGACGGGTGAGATAGTTAGCGAGTTCTGCATTTATGGGATAAAGAATTTTTTTCTTCGAAGGTTTGTTATAGCGTTCGTCCATATTCTCAATTTACTAAATAAAGTGTAGCTCTTTATATAGGAAAAATCTAAAATTCTGAAATTATTGGTAGGAATGTGTTATTTTCTAATTTTAAAGCTCTATTTTGCTGCCGTTCATGAGCAAAGTATTTAACAGACTGAAAAATGCAAACCTTTTGCGTAAGCTAGTGCATTTTACAGTAGGGATGGTTACCTACCCGGGTATTGCCATAATCAATAAGTTAAGAATAAAGGGCGCAGATGTATTAGCGTCTTTACCACAATCCAATGTACTATTTGTCAGTAATCATCAAACCTATTTTCTGGATGTCATCACTTTGTTTCACATTTTCTCTGCAGTAAAATGGGGTAAGAAGGATCGTTTGGGGGTGCCTTATTATTTGTTAAATCCCTTTACTAGGGTAAATTATGTGGCTGCAGAACAAACGATGAAAAGCAGCTGGGTGAGCCGCTTGTTTTTACTGGCAGGAGGAATTACGGTTCGACGAACATGGAACGAGAACAGTAAGGAAGAGCGCAGAGGGCTTGATCCTAGCGACACCCGAAAGATTGCGCGTTCTTTGCTGAAAAACTGGATTATTACATTCCCTCAAGGAACCACTACGCCTTATGCTCCGGCTCGAAAAGGAACTGCCTTAATTATTAAACATCACAAACCGATAGTAATACCTGTGGTTATTAGTGGCTTTTCAAAAGCATTTTATAAAACCGGAATGCGATTGAGAAAAAGAGGAACCCAATTGACCGTGACTTTTAAAGAACCATTACAGATCGACTATAATGCGTCTGTCCAGGAAATTACCGCGCAACTTATGGACGCCATAGAGCAAAGCGAAAGATTTATGCCGGATGTGCTAAAGCATTCGTAGCTATTTATTGTGTCTGCTCTCTAAAACTTTGATTACATCCTGCAATGTAAACCCTTTGGCTTGGAGTAATACAAGATAGTGAAACATAAGATCGGCAGCCTCTCCCAGGAAAAGATCTTTATTATTGTCTTTAGCCTCAATAACAATTTCTACGGCTTCTTCACCTACTTTCTGTGCAATTTTGTTAATGCCTTTTGCAAACAGAGAGGCTGTGTAAGATTTTTCTGAGGGATTGTTTTTACGGTCGATAATGACTTTTTCCAATTGTTGCAAAGAAAAAGTGTCATTCGCCTTGCCAAAACAGCTGATATCTCCGGTGTGACAGGTGGGACCTTGCGGTACCGCCTTAATTAGTAAAGTATCCTGATCGCAGTCGAGTAATATTTCTTTTACTAGAAGAAAATTACCTGAAGTTTCGCCCTTAGTCCATAAACGTTGTTTGCTGCGGCTATAAAAAGTTACTTTGCCTTCAGCTTGAGTTTTATTATACGCTTCTTCGTTCATAAAACCCAACATTAGTACTTCAAGCGTGTCTACATCCTGAATGATGACGGGGATAAGTCCGTCTGCATATTTAGAAAAATCTGGTGTCATAATACTATTAAAGTTTTATTTAGCTTTTCAGCTTATTACTATAAACGTACCGATATATTTTTTGAGTGTAAGTATTCTTTTAATGCACGAATCTCCACTTCTTTAAAGTGAAAAATACTTGCTGCTAAAGCCGCATCAGCGTGTCCTTGGGTAAACACTTCTTCAAAATGTTCGATAGTACCCGCGCCACCTGAAGCAATTACAGGAATATTTACCGACTGGCTGATAGTAGCAGTAATGTCCACCGCAAATCCCGCTTTGGTACCGTCATTCTCCATGGAAGTCAACAATATTTCGCCTGCTCCCAAATTGTAGCATTCCTTTACCCACTCCGTAGCCACCAGCGGGGTAGGCGTGCGGCCTCCGTGGGTTACTACTTTCCATATGCCATCGATAATCTTGATGTCAATAGCTACTACTACACACTGGCTACCGAAGTTTTTGGCAAGAGCACTGATGAGTTGCGGGTTCCTAACGGCTGAAGTGTTCACGGATATTTTGTCAGCACCATTCTCTAATAGCACTGATACATCTTCTACCGTATTAATACCACCACCCACTGTAAAGGGTATGTTGATATGTGTAGCAATATTTCGTACTAGTGTAGCTAGAGTCTTGCGCTTATCTACAGTGGCGGTAATGTCCAGAAATACTAGCTCGTCTGCTCCTTCCTGGCTATATCGAATGGCCAATTCTACCGGATCACCGGCATCGCGCAGGTCTACGAAATTGGTGCCTTTTACAGTACGTCCGTCTTTAATATCCAAACAAGGTATGATACGTTTTGCCAGCATTTAAAAATCAGATTTCAAGTCAGCAATATTAATTTTCCCTTCGTAAATAGCTTTCCCTACAATGGCTCCATAGCATCCGGCAGCTTTTAGGTCTTCTAGATCTTTCAGGGAACTTACGCCACCACTTGCAATCAGCTGAATGTTGCTAATCTCGCTTAGTACTTTTTTATACAAGTCAAGAGCACTGCCTTGCAATAACCCATCTCTACTGATATCAGTACAGAAAAACTGCTGAATACCTTTCTTACTATAGTTACTGATAAAGTCGATAATATGGATATCCGTAGCCTCAGTCCACCCTTTAACCTGAATTTTTTCATCTAACACATCTGCTCCCAGAATAAATTTATCTGCTCCATAGCGGGCGACCCATTGCATCAGTAATAATTCATTTTTTACCGCAATACTACCGATAGCTGCATATGTGGCACCTGAATTAAAAGCGATCTCTACGCTTTTATCACTGCTGATACCGCCGCTGAAATCAATTTTTAATGAAGTTTTACCGGCAATTTGTTCTAATACTTTCCAGTTTTTTACTTCACCGGCTTTGGCGCCATCCAGATCTACGAGATGCAGTCGCTCGAGACCGGCATCTTCAAATCTTTTTGCTACCTCCAGTGGGCGTTCGTTATACACTTTCTTCTGACTATAGTCTCCTTTACTAAGACGTACGCACTTGCCTTCTATAATATCTATTGCAGGAATGATTTGCATTTTCAATTGTTTTAATCAGTCTTAGGACTTATTAGTCTTCTTATATTTAACTTTTATAATGCAAGGAAGTTTTTTAATATCTGTTCTCCGGTTTCGGCACTTTTCTCGGGGTGAAACTGTACCCCGTAAAAATTGTCTTTGTTCAGCGCGCAACTAAACTCAATGCCGTAGTGCGTCGTTGCGATGGAACTTTCATTTATTTCAGCATAATAGCTGTGCACAAAATAGCAATAGCTGCCATCCTTTACATTTCTAAAAAGCGGATTATCGGTTATGGAAATATTGTTCCAGCCGATTTGGGGTATCTTCAAAGGATTGGCCAGGTCTGTGTTTGTAAAACGTTTAACCTGTGTGTTGAAGATGCCTAGACATTCCGTATTGTTTTCCTCACTGTAATTGCAAAGCAATTGCATACCCAGGCAGATGCCCAACAGCGGCTGCTTGGCGGATGTGATGACTTTATCCAGACTCCTTTGTTTTAGGTAATTCATAGCCGTGCTTGCTTCGCCTACACCGGGAAAAATAATTTTATCGGCGGATAAAATTTGCTCCTTATCATCGGTAACCACCGCTGTCACGCCCAATCGTTCCAATGCAAAAAGTACTGACTGGATATTGCCGGCATTATATTTTACAATAACAACGTTCATAAATCTTTTACTTATTGATCCTTTTTAAAGCACCCCTTTGGTACTGGGCAACTGTTCATTGCCGGGAGTTCTTTTGATAGCCATTTTGATCGCTTTGGCAAGCCCTTTGAAGATAGCCTCAATCTTATGATGCTCGTTATCACCTTCTGCTTTAATGTTTAAATTACACTTTGCCGCATCACTGAATGATTTAAAGAAATGATAAAACATCTCCGTTGGCATTTCTCCAATTTTTTCGCGTTTGAATGATGCATCCCATACCAGCCAAGGCCTACCACCAAAATCGATTGCGACTTGTGCTAGGCAGTCATCCATAGGTAATAAGAAACCGTAACGCTCAATACCCTTTTTATTGCCGAGCGCCAGATGAAAGGCTTCGCCTAATGCAATAGCTGTATCTTCAATTGTATGATGTTCATCTATGTGTAAATCTCCTTTGGTAACTATTTTGAGGTCGATACCACTATGTCTTCCTAGTTGATGCAACATGTGATCGAAAAAACCTAATCCCGTTTCAATTTCACAAATGCCAGTACCATCGAGATTGATTTCAATATCAATCTTCGTTTCGTTAGTGTATCGGCTGTGCTTAACTCTTCTTGCCTTCAACTGCAAATAAGCATAGATGTCTTCCCAGCTTTTTGTTTTCAGTGCAATTGTTTGTTCCAATTCTTTCAGGCTGTCTGAAATTTCTCCGGCACCGAGATTTTCATCTAGGTTCAGCCAGATGCCCTTACAGCCTAGGTTTTTAGCCAATTGTATATCTGTAATACGGTCACCGATTACAAAAGACCCTGCTAAATCGTATTCAGGATTATTGATGTATTTGGTCAGCAATCCAGTGTTCGGTTTTCTGGTAGGCGCATTTTCTTCGGGGAAGGTTTTATCTATTAGCACTTCTGAAAAATGAATGCCCTCATTCTCCAGATTACGCATAATAAGGTTGTGGTAAGGCCAGAAGGTTTCTTCAGGAAATTTATCAGTACCCAGACCATCCTGATTGGTAACCATCACCAGCTCAAAATCCATTTCCCGCGCTATTTTCCCCATCCAGGTAAACATCCCCGGGTAGAATGTAATTTTTTCGATGGAGTCCAGCTGATAGGTAGGGGGAGCTTCATTTACTAGTGTTCCGTCTCTATCTATAAATAAAACTTTTTTCATACACTTCATTTAATTTTCATCGCTTATAATAAGTGATGGTTTAGCCGGGATAATTTTCTAATGCTTCAATTAATTTTTTGTTTTCCTCTTCTGTTCCCACTGTAATTCTCAGACACCCTTCACAACCTTTTGTGGTGCTGCGGTTTCTTACAATAATGCTTTTGCTTTGCAAATATGTAAAAACATCATTAGCCTGTTTCATTTTTACTAATAAAAAGTTGGCGTCCGACGGATATATTTTCTCTGTAATGGAAAGTTTGGCTAATGCTTCTTCTAGCCAGGTGCGTTGGGCAATGGTGAATTTTGTCCATTCATTTACCTGCATCACGTTCTTGAGTGCCTGCAGAGCCAACTTTTGCGTAGCTTCGTTGATGTTGTAAGGATATTTTACGTTGTTCATATAACCTATGATTTCCTTACTCGCAAATGCAAGCCCTATACGCAATGCGGCAAGTCCCCAAGCTTTAGACAAGGTTTGCATCACCACCAGATTGGGATAATCCACAAGTTGCGTTGTGAAAGTTTTTTGACGGGCGTAATTGATATAAGCTTCATCAATCACCACAATGCCATCGAAGTTATTTAATACGATTTCAATATCCTGTCTATTGATGCTATTGCCGGTAGGATTATTAGGCGAACAAATAAAAATAAGCTTAGTGCGATCATCCACTGCGTCTGCAATAGCCTGAATATCTAATTGATAATCGCTTGTGAGCGGCACTTCTTTCACTTGCACATTGTTAATAGCTGCACAAACGCTGTACATGCCATAAGTAGGAGGGAGAATGATTATATTATCTATTCCCGGCTCACAGAAAATACGCATCAGTACATCAATTGCTTCATCACTACCGTTGCCACAGAAGATGTTTTCAACAGGAACACCTTTGATATTGCTGATCTGTTTTTTAAGTTCCAACTGAAGCGGGTCGGGGTAGCGATTCAGCGGTTCATGCAGGTTGCCGATATCCAAGGACACCGGAGAACCGATAGCATTTTCGTTAGCATCCAGCATTACACTTGCTTCGCCTGTGAACTCGTGACGAGCAGTGCTGTAAGGAGCTAGTGATTTTATATTATCTCTTATCAAGTATTCTAAATTAAATTCCATATGTTCTGTACTAGTAATGATGCGTGCTGCAATACGTGTATTATTTCGCTTTTTTAATATGCCTTAATCTTACTTTTACTGCTTCGCTATGCGCCTGCAGCCCTTCTGCTTCGGCCATGGTTGTAACAGTATTTGCAATATTCTTCAATCCTTCGTCCGTGAGCTGCTGGAATGTAATCTTCTTATAAAAGCTATCCAGTGATACACCGCTATAGGCGGTAGCATATCCGTTGGTAGGTAAGGTATGATTCGTGCCGCTTGCATAATCGCCCACGCTTTCCGGAGAATAATTGCCTATAAAAACCGATCCTGCCGTGTGGATTTCCTTTAGTAGGGCATTGGTGGTTTTGCAAGCCAGAATTAAGTGTTCCGGAGCATAGGTATTGGAAAAGGCAATGGCATCCTTGATATTTTTCATCAAAACGATGCGTGCGTGCTCTAAAGCTTTTGCAGCTATGTTTTGTCTGGGTAGCAAGCTCAGTTGTTGTTGGATGGCCACCTCAGTTTGTTTAATAATATCAGCATCGGTACTTACCAATACCACTTGTGAGTCGGGGCCGTGTTCTGCTTGAGCTAAAAGATCTGCAGCAACAAAAGCGGGGTTGGCTGTTTTATCTGCAATTACCAACACCTCCGAAGGTCCGGCAGGCATATCAATAGCCACTTTACTTTGTAAGATTTGTTTAGCTACCATCACATATTGATTGCCCGGACCAAAGATTTTATTTACGGCCGGTATCGTTTTAGTGCCGTAAGCCATGGCCGCAATGGCCTGTGCGCCACCTACTTTAAAAATGCGTGTTATACCACACAAAGAGGCTGCAAATAGAATGGCATCGTGCACTTTTCCGTTTTTATTCGGAGGTGTACAAAGTACAATTTCTTTACATCCCGCAATAGATGCTGGTACCCCCAGCATGAGCACTGTAGAAAATAACGGAGCCGAACCGCCTGGAATGTATAATCCTACTTTTTCGATGGGTCTTGTTTCGCGCCAACAGGTTACACCTTTGGTCGTTTCAATCTTTACAATAGCCTGTTTTTGCGAACTATGAAACTTGTGAATATTATTTTTTGCCTGTAGAATGGCCTTTTTTAAAGAGGGGTCAATATTTCGGATAGCAGCGTTGATTTCTTGTGTTGTGACGGAAAGGTTCTTCAGTATAATGCCATCGAACTTTTGCGCATATTTTTTTAAAGCCGCATTACCGTTATTGGCGACATCATAAATAATGGCATTTACAGCAGGAAATATCGAACTGCTGTCCATTACAGGCCGCTGGCATATCGAGGGCCACTGTTTTGCGGAAGGATATTTATAGCGTTTCAACGTATCTGATTTTATGTGTAAGACACTAATCGGTTTTATCTTTTTTGACGCCCGGCTTACTCAATAATCTTCTCAATGGGCAAAATTAAAATTCCTTCGGCGCCGGCGGCTTTTAGTTTTTCAATCACATTCCAAAAATCATTTTCGCTAATAACCGAGTGCACCGACGACCAACCTTCTTTAGCCAGTGGCACGATGGTGGGGCTGCTGATGCCCGGCAAGTATTTGCAAATAGTTTCCAAGTTTTCGTTTGGAGCATTCAGCAATACATATTTGGTGTATTTAGCCTTCTTTACCGAGCGGATGCGGAACAATAGCTGGTCCAGTAGTTCCTGTCTTCTTTTAGACAAATTATTTCCGGAAATAAGCACCGCTTCGGATTTTAAGATGATCTGATATTCGTACAGTTCGTTGCTGAACAAAGTACTGCCACTACTTACTAGGTCGCAGATGGCGTCGGCTAGTCCGATGCGGGGGGCAATTTCTACCGAGCCGCTAATAACATGAATGTCTGCATTGATTTTATTTTGCTTCAGCCATTTCTTTAAGATAAATGGATAACTGGTAGCAATTTTGATACCGTCCAGTTCCTGAATGCTTTTAGGTTTCTTGCCTTTGGGAAGGGCGATGGATAATCTGCATTTCCCATAACCGAGACGTTCCAGAATTTTTGTGTCCTTATTTTTTTCGAGCACCACATTTTCGCCTACAAATCCGATATCTGCCACACCGTCCTGTACGTACTCAGGGATATCATCATCACGCAGAAATAATATTTCCGCATCGAAATTGTCAACACTTATTTTTAGTTGATTATTGCCTGCGGGCACGTCAATGCCACATTCTTTCAGCAATTTCATGGAACCCTCGTTCAGTCTTCCGGATTTTTGCACAGCAATACGCAGTTTTTCAACTTTGCGTGGGGCTTCTTGACTGGTAGACAACGTAGCTTTGGGGTTCCTTTTAGTAGTTGCTTTCATTTTAAACTGTTTATCGTTTTATTAATCGTTAGGCGCTGCTAATAACAAAAAAGGCTTACAATTTGTAAGCCTTTACATATCATTAAATACATAACACCATCGGCTTACTTTTTTAAAAGTATGCGAAATGATGATGAGTATGTATGTTATTTCTTTTCATTGCGGGGCAAATATATAGCTTTTTATTAAAAAGACCTTTAAAATTTGAAAATCTTGTCTTCATTTTATCCTGACCAATTCTTATTTCTTTATCTTAGCTCCCGTCAAATAATATTATGTTACAAATTACAAAGCCTATTGCTTTCATTGACCTGGAAACTACAGGTACGAATCTGGGAACGGATAGAATTGTAGAAATTGCGATTCTAAAATTACTCCCTGATGGTACAAAAACAGTAAAAAGAAAGCTGATTAATCCCGAAATGCCCATTCCCAAATCCTCCAGCGATATTCATGGAATTACCGATGAGATGGTAAAAGATGCCCCCACATTTGCACAGGCAGCCCATGAGTTGAAACAGGTACTGGATGATTGCGATTTGGCCGGATACAACTCAAATCGGTTTGATATACCGCTACTGGTAGAAGAGTTTTTACGTGTAGGTGTGGATTTTGATATGAAGGGTAGAAGAATGATAGATGTGCAGGCGATTTTTCATAAAATGGAACAGCGCACCTTGAGTGCTGCCTATAAGTTCTATTGTGGTAAGGTGCTGGATGACGCACATTCTGCCCTTGCCGATGCTACCGCTACACATGAGGTATTATTGGCTCAATTAGAGCGTTATCCCGAATTGGGCAATACTGTAGAATCTATACACAAGTTTTTGGGCGAGGAGCCTATTATTGATTTTGCTCGCCGATTCGTAATGAGCAATGGAGTGGAGGTATTTAACTTCGGAAAATACAAAGGTCAGCCAATCGCTGAGGTGTTGGCTAGAGAGCCGCAATATTACGACTGGATGATGAAAGGCGATTTTCCGCAACAAACCAAACAAAAGCTCACGGAAATTTTTACCAGAGTAAAACTAAAAGGTTTGAAATCCTAATATCAAAGGGATAAGCATGAATGGGCGATGTGCTGCATGGTTTAACTAAATGGAGACTGTTTGGATAAATTAGTAATTATACCGACTTATAACGAAAAGGAGAATGTAAAAAACATTCTTGAGGCAGTATTTGGCCTACCCGGAGATTTTCATGTCTTGATTGTGGATGATGGTTCTCCTGACGGCACCGCCGATATTGTCAAGCAAATGCAGGCCGACTATCCGGGTAAATTACATCTGGAAGAACGAAAGGGGAAGCTGGGGCTGGGTACCGCCTATATACACGGTTTCAAATGGGCGTTGGCAAGAGGATATTCCTTCATCTTTGAGATGGATGCCGATTTCTCTCACAATCCGAATGACTTACTCAGGTTATACGATGCCTGTAAGAATGGAGGTGCCGATGTGGCTGTGGGAAGCCGTTATGTAAAAGGAGGCGGCTTTGTCAACTGGCCGGCCAACCGAATTTTATTGTCCAAAGGGGGATCTCTGTATACCCGCTTAATTACTTGGCTACCGGTAAAAGATCCTACAGCGGGATTTGTGTGTTATAAATCCGAAGTACTGGAAGCCATCGATTTTGATAATATTACATTTGTGGGTTATGCTTTTCAGATTGAAATGAAATTTGCTACTTGGAAATTAGGTTTTAAAATCAAAGAAGTGCCTATTATTTTCCAAGACAGAACCCAAGGCAAATCCAAAATGAATAAAGGTATTGTGAAGGAAGGTATACTGGGCGTTTTAAATCTTCGCTGGCAAAGCTTGTTTAAAAATTATCGGAAGAAGGTACGTACCAAAACATCAATACACTCATAGTTGTTCACTTTTGTATCCCACAACGAATGTATAGCAAAGCAGAAGCGTCTAATATCAGAAGGGAATTTTGGACAACATTCGGCATGTACATGAAGCCGATTCATAATGCCCATGGGGATACCATCAATTGGGTAAATTATAAAACCGGTATTCGTCACCTTTATTTTCGAATGGATGCCGATCGCAGATTTGCTTCTATTGCCATAGAATTGAAACATGCTGATAAGGAAGAGCGATTGAAGGTTTATCGGAAGCTGGAAGCATTGAAATCTTATTTTCACGAAATCATGGAGGAGGAGTGGGACTGGCAGCAGGTATTTTATGATGAAGATGGAAGTGAAGCTTCGCGAATTATTATGATGTTGCAAGATGTGAGTGTGTTCAATAAAGATACCTGGCCCTCCATCATTTCATTCTTTAAGCAAAGAATTATTAAGCTCGATGCTTTTTGGAATGATGTGAAATTTCAGTTTGAAGAGTAAAGCATGCGATAACGATTGCTAAACGTATAATTTCGACATATGAAAAATTGGATTTGTATATTCCTTTTGTTTTTTGCAAGTATGACGTATGCACAGGATACTTTGCCACTTTATGAAGTAATACCCAACAGCAAGCCGGCGGATAATCTGGAAAAAAGCGAAACGGCAGCAGATGGTATTACGCGTGTCAGTGAGGTCTCTGTACCACAGTTAATTGTATTTAGACCTGCCAATCCCAATGGAACTGCAGTAATTATTTGTCCGGGAGGTGGTTATCGTATTCTGGCTATTACACACGAAGGATATGATGTGGCAAGAGAATTGAATAAGTGGGGAGTGACAGCTTTTGTATTGAAATATCGCTTACCTAGCGATCGCACCATGTTGGATCGTTCTATAGGCCCTCTGCAGGATGCAGAGCGCGCTATACAGCTAGTGCGTGAGCATGCGCGTGAGTGGGGCATTAATCCTAAAAAAATAGGAATTATGGGTTTTTCTGCAGGAGGGCATCTGGCAGCGTCGCTTTCTACGCGTTATAGAGAATCATTAATTGAAAATCCTAAGAAAACTTCCTTTAGACCCGATTTCTCCGTATTGGTATATCCTGTAATTAGTTTTACAGATAGCCTCACACATATGGGCAGCCGGAATAATTTAATAGGTTCCAATCCTTCGGAAAGTCGGATAAAAAAATACTCCAATGAATTCAATATAGATAAGAAAACACCACCTGCTTTTTTAATTCATGCTAAAGATGATAAAACAGTACCCATAGGCAATGCTTATGCTTACTACAATACCCTGCAACAACTGAAAATTCCGGCAGCTTTAAAAGTATACGAAACAGGGGGGCACGGATTTGGTATGTATAATAAAAAGGAAGCACATAACTGGATGGGAGAATTAAAAGCTTGGATGCAACAACAAAAATTCCTGCCCAATACTCTTTAACACTTTAAACATCGTTTTATGAAGATAGCTTTTCATGGCGCGGCACAAACTGTTACCGGCTCAAAACATTTAATTACCCTGAAAAATGGCAAAAAACTTTTATTGGATTGTGGCATGTTTCAGGGGATGGGAGAGGAGACGGCTTCGCTTAACCGCGATTTCGGATTTGTGAGTAGTGAAGTGGATGCCATGATACTTTCTCATGCACATATTGATCACTCGGGGCTTATTCCCAAGCTCGTAGCAGAAGGATTTCAAGGAAAAATCTTCTGTAGCCCGGCTACAAAAGACCTTACACGTATCTTATTATTGGATAGTGCAGAAATTCAGGAAAGTGAGGCGCGCTTTGCTGAAAAAAAGATTACAGCCTCTTCTCATGATGTATTAAAACCGCTTTACACCATGGAGGATGTAAAGCAAGCACTGCCTTTGTTTGTAGCTAAGGAATATGGAGATTGGTTTGAAGTAATGGAAGGTGTGGAATGTATGTTTACCGATGCGGGTCATATTATCGGCAGTCAGTGTGTGCATCTCAAAATTAAAGAAGGGGGTAAGGACACCAGGATTACCTTCAGCGGTGATTTGGGCCGTTATCGCGATATTATTTTACGCTCTCCAGAAGTGTTTTCCCAAGCGGATTATATCATACTAGAATCTACATATGGCAATAGCTTGCATGACAATATTACAGGTACGCTCGAGTTGTTAGAACATTGGATTAATCGGGTGTGCGTAGAGCGCAAAGGGAAACTTATTTTGCCAGCATTTAGTGTAGGTCGTACGCAAGAAATACTCTACTTTCTCAATCAACTCGATTTGGAAAATAGGTTGCCTAAGATCCCTTACTTTGTAGATAGTCCGTTGAGTATTGAAGCTACAGATATGGTAAAGCGTTATCCGCAATATTTCAATAAGCGGATACAGAATATTATGAAGAGTGATGAAGATCCGTTTATGTTCCCCGGATTGGTATATATAAAGTCTGTTCAGGAATCTAAAGCCCTCAACTATCGTAATGGCCCGATGGTGATTATTTCCGCTAGTGGTATGGCGGATGCCGGAAGGGTGAAACATCATATCAGTAATAATATTGAAAACTCCAAAAACGCCATTGTGATGACGGGTTATTGTGAACCCAGCTCACTGGGAGCAAGACTACTGTCTGGTGCAAAGGAGGTGGGCATCTTTGGGGTAGAACATCAGGTGAACGCCGAAATAGGAGAGATAAGAAGTATGAGCGCCCACGGTGATTATGAAGACTTATGTCAGTGGCTGGCATGTCAAGATCCGCGGGAAGTAAAAAAGCTTTTCTTGGTGCATGGAGAGCCTGAAGTACAACAGGAATTTAAAAAGCGATTGTTGAAAAAAGGTTTTCAGGACGTGGTGATACCTACAAGACATTTCGAAACAGGCCTGGAATAAACAGGCCTTGTTTTTTATCAGCCCGGGCTAACTATGGGCCGATAGGGTAATGTGATATAGAGCTGAGTATTTACAGGTCGGAAAAAATAATTATCTTTCTTGTAAAATATGCAAACCCATGAGACTGCTGCCATTTTGCTTTTCGTTTCTTGTTACCATATTGTTGATTTTTATTCTAAATCGTCCGATGGGTAGCAAAGTGCCCATGCCATTAGGAAGTTTTTTAAGCCCGCAGACAGGCTTTTGGCAAAATGCAGAAGATACGGCGTTTGACTACAACTTAAATATTGTGCACGAATATCTCAAAGCTCCTGCAAAAGTATATTTTGATGAGCGGCTGGTACCTCATGTGTTTGCACAAAACGATGAGGATTTGTATTTTATTCAGGGATACCTGCATGCACGGTTCCGATTGTTTCAGATGGACTTACAAACTCGAGCCGCTGAAGGCCGTGTAAGTGAAATTGCAGGCAAGGCAGCTATTGAGTACGACAAGGCACAACGGCGTCTAGGAATGAAGTTTGCAGCAGAAAATACGCTGAAGGAAATTGAAAAAAATGCTGATGCCTTAGCGAGATATACAGCTTATACAAACGGAGTGAATGCATACATTAATACACTCACTGAAAGCACCCTTCCTTTGGAATATAAAATTCTCAACTTTAAGCCCGAGAGGTGGAGTAATCTGCGTACACTCATGCTTTTAAAAATGATGGCGCAAATGCTTTCTTCAGGCACAGAGCGGGATTTGATTTATACCAACCTCCGTTCAATTCTTACTTCTGAGCAGTTCAACTTATTATATCCTCAGGTACAGGATTCTTTAGTGCCTATTATTCCTAAAGGCACTATATTTCCTAATTATAAAAAGCAGTATGTAATACCTACTGATGCCGATTCGGCCTATTTCTTCAATCATCGTCAGGTCGCTGTACATGAACCCAATCCACAGGATCGGGATAATGGTAGCAATAACTGGGTAGTTGCAGGCACTAAAACAGCTAGTGGTGCACCCATACTTTGCAATGACCCGCATCTAGAATTATCGTTGCCCTCTATTTGGTACGAAATGCAATTGTCTACTCCTTCTTCTAGCGTTTATGGAGTTACCTTGCCCGGATGTCCGTATGTAATTATTGGTTTTAATGAACACATTGCCTGGGGCGTTACGAATGCTCAAAGAGATGTAAAAGATTATTTCACAATTCAATTTAAAGATGCATCGAAGCGGGAGTATTGGTTCAATAATACCTGGAAAGCCTCACAGTTACGTGTTGAAGAAATAAAAGTAAAAGGGCAGACGCCGATATATGATACTGTAGCTTATACGGTGTTTGGTCCGGTGATATACGATGCTGCTTTTGCGGATACAGTTTCAGGACAATCAGCTTTAGCAGTTACATGGGTAGCCCATCATACCGGAGATGAAGGACTGGCCTTTTACAAGTTGAATAGAGCTACAAGCTATAATGAGTATGCTGAAGCTATCAAAACTTTTGAGTGTCCTGCACAAAATTTTGTATTTGCCTCTAAAAGTGGGGATATAGCTATTTGGCAACAAGGTAAGTTTCCTAATAGGTGGCAAGGGCAAGGATTATACGTAATGCCCGGACGTGATAGCAGTTATATGTGGCAGGGGTATATTCCTCAGGAGGAAAATCCACATGCTGTAAATCCTGATCGAGGTTTTCTTGAAAGTGCCAATCAACGTCCTGTAGATGGTACTTATCCTTACTTTATTCCGGGTACTTATATCACACCTCGGGGTAGAGCAATTGAGTATTTTTTGCAACGTATGAACAGTATTACTGTTCAGGATATGATGGAGCTACAGCAGAACTATTATAATATACTTGCACGAGATTTAGTACCTATCTTGATAGCACACACCCATGAAGAAAAACTTTCTGAAAAAGCTAAAAAATATCTAGATATTATCCGTGGTTGGGATTTTGATGCAGGGCCTCATTCAATTGGGCAAACCATTTATCGATGCTGGTTAGATAGCCTGCAGCGAAATATATGGGAAGATGAATTAATGGCTGCGGGTCCTACAACCATTTTGCCCGAGGAAGAGACACTCATGGAGCTTTTAAAAATCGATACTACATTATTATCGTTTGTTGATGATAAAAGAACAACCGTTGTAGAAACACTGACCGATCAGGTTACGGCAGCTTTAAACAGTGCGACTAAGGCATTATCTGATTATGAGAAGGAGCATCGGTTGGAGTGGGCGAAGTTTAAAGAACCGGCCATTTACCATTTACTAAAGAATAATCTGCCTTCGTTTGCACATAAAAACCTGCCTGTTGGAGGCTCGGGAAATACAATTAATGCCATTAAAAAAAGTCATGGCCCTAGCTGGCGTATGGTGGTGCATTTAACGCCCGACATGGAAGCGTATGGAGTATATCCCGGAGGACAGAGTGGGAATCCAGGAAGTCGTTTTTATGATAATGCCGTCAATAACTGGGTAGAAGGTAGATATTACCAATTATGGATGATGAAAGAGCATGATGCAAAGGATAGTCGTGTAAAGTGGGTAATGAATTTTTCCAAAGCATAATGGGTAAATCCAGATAGATTGTTATTTGGAAAAAACAATAATTGCGATTACATTTGTTTAGAGGGTACGATTGCTGCTGATATTACATAGAAACGTATTTATTCGTTTCTTGCATCCATCATCTGTGCATATTTTTTATGCTGAGGGAAATGAGAAAAATTCATCAAAGCCCCTAATAAAAATTATCTCTTATGCGAAAATTAGGACTACTCTTTACACTGATATTGGTACTGGGTCCCTACTTTGTGTATGCCCAGGCAGATAAACATGTTATTATGGTTTCCGTGGACGGTTTGCGTCCCGAGTTTTATCTTTCTAACAAGTGGCATGCACCCAATTTGAAGCAATTAAAAAAGAAAGGTGCATTTGCCGAAGGCGTTGTGAGCGTTTTTCCCTCGGTTACTTTTCCTTCGCATACAACCATGGTAACCGGGGTATCTCCTGCCGAACATGGTATATATTATAATGCTGTTTTTTCTTATGATAGTACCAATGGTGGTATTTATTGGAATTTTAAACAAATTAAGAAGAAGACATTATGGGACGTGGCTCGTAAAGCCGGATTAAAAACGGCTGCTATAGTATGGCCGGTATCAGCTGGTGCGCCTGTCGATTATAATATCCCCGATATTGGTCATATGGGAAATGATGTTTTGGAGAAATACAGTTACCCATCGGATTTTACGGCTACCATTAAGAAGGAAATATTGGGAGGAGTGGATAAGATTGATGTTGGTGATGACATTGCTGTTGCCAAAATTGGTGCATGGGTAATTAAAAACGCAAAGCCCAATTTAATGACGTTGCACATGTTTGGACTGGATCATATTGAGCATGCAAACGGAAGGGAAGGAGAAGCTGTACAGCGCGGGTTAAGTAAAATAGATAGTAGTGTTGGTATTATATGGAATGCTGTAAAGGAGGCCGGCATAGAAAAGAATACCTTGTTTTTGATAGTAGGGGATCATGGTTTTTACGATACCGATATTTCTGTAAGGCCTAATGTGATTCTAGCTAAAGAGGGGCTTATAAGAGATATAAATAAAGGAGATTGGGATGCGCGTTTCCATACAATGGGTGGAAGTGCGTTTCTGTTTGTAAAAAATAACGACCCAAAGATTATAGGTAAAGTAAGAGACTTATTTGACAAATTACCTGATAGCGATAAAAAATATTTTAGGATTATTGACCCTATGAAAATGAAGCAGGTAAAGGCCGATCCTAACGCTGTTTTTGCTTTAAGTGCTCTGAATAATGCTTCTTTTGCAGCTACCGAGAAAGGCGACTTTATCACACAGCGAAAGAAAGGAGGTGTGCATGGGCATTTCCCCGATACAAAAGAAATTCAGACTGGATTCATTGCTGTGGGCAAATCGGTAAGGTCCAATGCTAACTTAAAAGAAATGCGTTTATATGATATAGCGCCTATCGTACTAAAGTATCTGAATTTAAGTTTGGGAAAGTTGAAAGGAACGGTTCCTGAAGGGTTATTTAAGGGCGACAAATAAGAGATACATGTAAAATTGTACCCATTACTCAATTTTTCATATGAAGTTTATTTTGTCTGTGATTGTTATAGGGATTTTATCTTTCGTAGCCGGACTCTACACCCCGTGGTGGAGTCTGGCTATTGTATCTTTTTTGGTTTCGCTGCTGATTGTTCAGCGTCCTGGTAAGGCATTTTTATCAGGATTTTTGGCAATATTTTTAACGTGGTTTCTCGTAGCAGCTTTCATCAATGCTGCTAATAACGGTATTTTAGCCAACCGCATAGGGGAGCTGCTGGGAATAGGGGCGCGCCCCCTCTTGTTAGTGTTTATCACTGCATTAGTCGGCGCAATCGTTGGGGGATTTGCTGCCCTAACCGCTTCTTATTTAAGAAAATAGATCATTTTAGAGGGATGCCATATAATTAATAAGGTTTAAGAAGAAATAATCGTACCTTTGCACACTGAAATTTGGTGCAGCCTGCAACTGCCCAATTATTGTATTTAATTTCCCGTCTTGCGGGATCAAATTTCATGTTTATGGCATTACATAATCGCATTTCCCGAAAGGAACTGAAAGAGCGTATCCTTAAGGACAATACTCCCCGTACTACTATTTCTTTCTATCAGTATTTTCCTATTTCTGACCCTACTACCTTTAGAAATCACGTCTATAAGATATTTAACAATTTGGGGGTATTAGGAAGAATTTACATTGCTGCGGAAGGCATCAATGCCCAAATTAGTGTGCCCACCGAAAACTTTGAGAAGTTCAAAGAAACGCTTTATTCATTAGATCCCGCTCTGGATGGGATTCGGCTGAATATTGCCGTGGATGACGATGGAAAATCGTTTTATGTTCTGGATGTGAAGGTGCGTCCAAAAATAGTTGCCGATGGGATTGATGATCCTTCCTTTGATATGTCCAGAAGAGGTAAGTACGCTGATGCTGAGACTTTCAACAAGCTGGCTAATGATCCTAACACCATTATTATCGACATGCGTAATCACTACGAATACGAAGTGGGACATTTTGAGAAGGCCATAGAAGTTCCTAGTGATACCTTTAGGGAGCAGTTGCCCATGGCGGTGGAGATGATGCAAGAGCACAAGGATAAAACCATAGTGATGTACTGTACCGGAGGCATCAGATGTGAAAAAGCCTCGGCGTACATGTTGCATAAAGGTTTTAAAAATGTGTATCACCTCGAAGGTGGAATTATTAATTATGTGAACCAGGTGAAGCAGAAAGGATTGGAGAACAAGTTTCATGGTAAAAACTTTGTGTTTGACCAAAGACTGGGTGAGCGTATTACGGATGAGATCATTGCGCATTGTCATCAATGCGGTAAGCCGGCGGATACACATGTAAACTGTGCTAATGATGCTTGTCATCTGTTATTTATACAGTGTGAGGATTGTGCTAAAGAGTTTGAAGGGTGTTGTAGTAAGGAGTGTCAGGAGTTTATTCATCTCCCTCCTGAAGAACAGAAAAAAAAACGTAAGGGCATAGATTTAGGCAGAAATGTATTCAATAAATCCAAGGAAAGGCTTGGAAAGCTCCTTGCAAAGGATAAGTAATACATATAAGTAAATTGCTCAAATCATTGATTTTAGACAATTATTCTATACTTTTGTGCTCAAAATGCGAACATTGGAGCAATGTTTGCTGATATCCATTAGTAAAAACCTTAACTTATGAACCGAACTTTTCAAATGTTATTACTATTAATATTAATAGTAATTCCAGTCATGCTATTTATAGCTGACAATCAAAAGGTCCTCAAAACCGGAATGAAATATCCTGTTCCTCCCAAATCGGAGAGTAGCGGGAAGATGATTTATCTGAATACAGATAAGAGTTAAAATAGTGTAGGAAATTTAAGGATCAATAACGTCTTCGTTATACTAAAAAATCCGGCATTTGCCGGATTTTTTAGTATGTTGATATATGCATTAGAAGTTTATCCTACTCTTTCAAAGTGATTGAAGAAGAAATCTCCTTCAATTTTTGCATTTTCATCACTATCACTTCCATGAATAGCGTTTTCTTCAATGGATTTTGCAAAGGTTTTGCGAATAGTGCCTTCTGCAGCGTTAGCCGGATTGGTAGCTCCAATTAGTTCACGAAAATCAGCTACTGCATTTTCTTTCTCCAGAATAGCAGCAATAATGGGGCCGCGGCTCATAAAATTCACTAAGTCTTGGAAAAAGGGTTTATCTTTATGAACTGCATAGAATTCACCAGCTTTTTCCTTACTAAGCCGGGTTAATTTCATTGCAACTAATTTGAAGCCCGCTTTGGTGATACGATCTAAAATAGCTCCTGCATGGCCATTTTCCATCGCATCGGGTTTAATCATTGTAAATGTACGATTGCTCATATATACTAATTATAATTTTAGGGAGGCAAAGGTACAGAAAGTAATATTTAAAAATGAGCTTAATTTACCTATTTTTGCGCCTCTTCGATGGAAGCAATAGCAAATATACTATCCTTATTGCCCCAACCTGCTAAGGTGGTGATAACCATGCACCAGAAGCCGGATGCAGATGCAATGGGGTCGGCATTGGGGCTTTGGCATTTTCTGAAAAAATTTGGACATGAGGTGACCGTGATTTCACCTACAAACTGGGCACCTTGGCTTAATTGGATGCCGGGTTGTGCTGAGGTGCTGAATTTTGAAAAGCAAAGGGAGCTGTCCATAGAGCTGATCAATAGCGCTCAATATCTTTTCTGTTTGGATTTTAACATCTTTCATCGTACAAAGAGTATGGCGCCTTTTCTGGCGGCATTTAACGGCATAAGAGTGCTAATCGATCATCATGAACAACCTGATACACCCAACTTTCACTATGGGATCAGCGATATTACGAAGAGTTCGACCAGTGAAATGGTGTATGATTTTATTGTAGCAGCAGGAAAAGATAGCTGGATTGATGAATACATAGCACAGTGCCTATATGCAGGAGTGGTAGCAGATACCGGTTCATTTCGTTTTGCGAGTACGCATGCCTCAGTACATCTGATGGTGGCACGTCTGATGGAAACGGGTTTTAACCATGCAGAAGTACATAGCAACTTGTTTGATAACTTTCTGGAGAATCGATTGCGATTTATAGGCCATGTACTGACGAATTGCCTAGAGTTCATCTATGAATATAATACGGCATTGATTGCTATTCCAAAACACGATATATTGCGCTTTGAAATAAAGACAGGAGACACAGAAGGGTTGGTAAACCTACCCCTCTCGGTACAGGGAATAAAACTGGTAGGGTTGGTTATCGATCGCGACGAAGAAAGAAAATGGAGTTTTAGAAGTAAAGGAGCGTTTGATTGTAATACTTTTGCCCGTACGTACTTCAATGGAGGAGGCCACTTTAATGCTTCCGGAGGAAGTACTAAAGATTCTCTTAAAGATACTGTCACTAAATTTAAAAGTGCCGTAAGAGAAAACGGGAGTTTGCTACAGTAAATTGCAACATCCAAAAAACAGCCAAGCGGCTTTCAATATCAAATTAAAAATTAAAAATCGACAAATGAAACGTTTAAAAATTCTGAGCATTGCAGTTTTTGCAGCTTGCGCATTCACTGCATGTAAAAATGCAGACTATAAAACCAGCCCTAATGGTTTAAAATATATCATCTTCGACGGTGGTAGTAAAGATAGTACCAAGGATGGATATGTGCTGAAAATGCATATGACAGCTCGTATCAGTGGTAGCAAGGACTCTTTCTTAGTTAATACTTATGGGAAAATGCCCTACTTCGATCAAGTACAGCAAATTCCTGCGGGGCAGCCTATATACGATCCGAGAGAGGTGTTTAAAGAGTTGAAGAAGGGCGATAGTATGGTGGCTATTATTTATATCGATTCTGCTATTAAGAAAGGGTTGACTCATGAAGCGCAGTTACCTCCCTTCCTGAAAAAAGGCGATAAAATTATTTACACTTATAAAGTATTGGAAGTATTTAAAGAAGATAGTATAGCGCGTGCAGATTATCAAAAAGAGATGGAAAAAGATCTTCCCCGCCAGAAGAAAGAGCAGGAAGAAATGATGCAAAAATTCAGAAAAGAGCAGGAAGAAGCACGTAAAGCCGAAGAGGCTGAGTTAGAAAAATCAGGTGAAAAAGCTAAGCAAATTCAGGAAGTACAAAATTACCTGGCAAGTAAAAAAATTACTGCAACCCAAACGCCTGTAGGTACTTTCGTTAAAATAGATAATCCGGGTTCAGGTGCACAGGTTGCCGATGGTAAGTTTGTTACTGTAAAATATACCGGAAAAACAGTGGCTAAAGACAGCACTTTCGATGCTAATCAGTTTACTGTAAAATTAGGTGAGCAGCCCTTTATTCGTGGTTTTGAAGATGGACTAAGACAATTTAAACAAGGTGGTAAAGGCACCATTTACATTCCGGGATATCTGGCTTACGGCAAGGATGGTAACGGTGTGTTTAAACCTTACGAAGCATTATATTTTGATGTAGAAATCCTGAACGTATCCGATTCTGATCCGAATGTGCAGGAGCATGGTCCTAACGATGGACATGGACATTGATAAAAAGTAGTTGAATATATTTTAAAGCGGCCTTCTGTTTTGAAGGTCGCTTTTTTATGTAATTATACTGTTTCCAGTTGCTTAATAACGGATAGATTATCTATAATATCTCCGGCTATCATGGGGCCCATTCCATAATGTAGAGCGGCTTGATCTCCGGCCATGCCATGTATATACACTCCTAATATTGCTGCCTCGGATGAGGAATAACCTTGCGCTAATAAGCCAGTGATGATTCCGGTAAGCACATCCCCACTACCACCTGTAGCCATACCAGCATTACCGCTCGTATTGAAATATCCCTTACCTGAAGGTGTAGCGATAAAAGTGCGATGCCCCTTTAATACAATTACGAGGTTTTTTGTACGAGCTTGCTGCAGTGCCGTTTCAATCCTTGCAAAGTCATCTTTATTTTCTTCAAACAATCGAGCGAACTCTTTAGGATGGGGAGTGAGAATGCTGTGAGGAGGTAATAGGGGCCACCATTCACTATGTTCCGATAAAATATTTAATGCATCGGCATCTAGCACTAATGGTTTAGGGTATGCCACCAGCAGATGATGCAGAAAAGCTGTTGTAGCGCTGTCTGTACCTATGCCGGGACCTACTCCCACTGCGGAATAAGACGTTACATCATAATCAAGTTTTGTAATGACTTTTTCATTGCGATCCACACGACACATAGCTTCCGGCGCAGCGGTTTGTAGAATAGTTACTCCACAACTTGGAACATGCGCGGAAACAAGACCCACTCCGCTCCGCAGACAGGCGCGGGTGCTTAATACAGCCGCGCCCATTTTGCCATAGCTGCCTGCAATTATTAATGCATGTCCGAAGCTTCCTTTATGCGAAAAAGCATTTCTAGGTTTGTAAAGTTGTTTTATAAAATTAAAATCAACGAGTTCGTAATTCGTGTCTACTGTATGTAAAAAATCGGTATGTAGCTTGATATCCAGAATATGTACATTACCAAAGTATACCGCATTTTCCGGAAGTAATAATGCGGGTTTGTAGCATTGGAAGCTAAGTGTATGTGCTGCTTTTATTACTGGAAAATCTTTTGAACTGCGATCGCATAATAAGCCGCTAGGAATATCGATAGCAATAACATGCTTTGCTGTATGATTGATAAAGTGAATCAGCTCGGCCGCCAACCCCTCGGGTTTTCTGTTTAATCCTGTACCAAATAAAGCATCAATAATTACAGCATCGTTGGGAATGGAGGGGAAGTCGGAAGTACTTTTTAGAGTAATGATTTCAACGGTGCTTATTTGTTTTAATCTTTCAAGATTAATATTAAAACAATCAGTGCCTGCACTCAGGGATAGTACGAATACTTTTACTTGCTTGTTGTGAGACTTAAGTAAGCGCGCTATAACGAGTCCATCGCCACCATTGTTGCCGGTAGTGCAAAAAATATAGAATATGTCTTGCGAGATATGCTCCAAAATCCAGTGAGTACAGGCCTCGGCAGCTCTTTCCATCAGATCAATAGGTGAGATAGGTTCATGTTGCATCGTGTATTGATCCCATTCCCGAATTTGTGCGGCAGACAATATTTTCATCGATATAAATAATTACAACTCTAAAGGTAAATACATAATAGCAACTTGTGCAGTCTGAGGTTACAGAATTATACGGTTGTGTGTAATTTTAGAGAGAATCTTTTACAGTACTTACCTTTTATTAACGATTGCTCAAATACTTAAAAATGAAAAGAATTTTATTATGTCTCTCATGGCTACTCCTGCTTATGAGTTTCACTAACTGTATAGATGCGCAGCGCACTAAAGCTGTTCCTGCAATCATTTTTGATACTGATATGGGACCGGATTATGACGATTTAGGTGCTATTGCCGTACTCTATGCATTAGAAGCTCGAAAAGAGTGTAAGGTGCTAGCCACCTTATCTAGCAACGGGCGCCCAGCCATAGCGCCAACCATTGAGTTGTTAAATAGATATTTTAACAGGGGAGAGGTTCCTGTAGGGATAGCTGGCCCCACAGCACCGGCATTTACGCACAAAAGCGGGTGGAATGAAGCGCTGATTCAACGCTTTGCTCCTGAGCTACGGAGTAAGCAATATCCGTATGCAGTAGAAATTTATCGCCGTATTTTATCACAGCAACCGGATCGATCGGTAACCATTGTTACGGTAGGTTTTTTGTCAAACATCAACGATTTATTGCATTCAGAGCCTGACACTTATTCTAAGCTTTCGGGGGTAGATTTGGTGAAGAAGAAGGTAAAGCAATGGGTGGCTATGGCGGCGGATTTCCCGCAAGGAAGAGAATTTAATGTTTACAAGGACACTACTGCTGCTTACCAGGCTTTGGCGCTATGGCCTCAAGACGTGCCTATTGTTTTCAGTGGATTTGATATAGGTTCCCGTATTCGTACAGGAAAACGTCTGGCTGAGCAATTCCCTCAAACCCCTATAGGCATGGGATATGCTATCAATTTTAGTGCGGTGCCAGAAAAGGGTAATGGTCGGCAATCTTGGGATCAAACAGCCGTGTTATGTGCCGTACGCACACCCGAAAAGTATTTTTATGTAATAGGACCTGGTAAGATTGAAGTTAGTAAGGATGGTAGTAATATTTGGAACCCCAATGCAAATGCCAATCACTAAATATCCTTATGCTCAAATAGAAAACTTACTTGAGGAGCTAATGATGTATCAGCCTTCTGCAAAGCTCTAATGCACCTACTATTTTTTTGATTTTTGTGGCACCGTTCGAGATTGTTGTTTGGAGTTGCTACTTTTTTTATTTGTTGAGGAGCTCTTTTTATTTACTGTAGCGGTTTTCTTGATATTATTGTTTTGTAAGTTTTGAGTGGTTGATTTTCGGGATGCTACAGTTTTTTTTGAGGTGCTGGTGGCGGCCACTTTATTTTTAGTGGCATTGCTAGCTGCGGTTTTCTTCACATTGCTATTAGGAACTCTCTTCACCACGGTCGGGGGAGGAGTGGAGTCGGGGTCCTCACTACCTTCATCTTGCATATAATCGCCGAATACATTATAGGCCATCTTGGCTACATTATAAATATTCTGATTGTATTTGTTTCCAAGAATAACAATTACTGCTTTCTCGTCCAAAAGTCGGGCAAACGCAGGAGTAAAACCATGCCATTTGCCATTGTGGTAAATGACGTTTTTACCGTTAGGCAGATTGAGCATACGCCAACCCAAGCCGTAATTGTGGATGGAAGGTCTTTCATGACTCTGCGGCTGATAGGCTGAATCCAATAGAGCTTGACTAATGAATCGATCGTCGTACAAAGCTGCATCCCATTTCAGCATATCTCGGGGGGTGCTATAAATATTCTTATCGCCGTAGGTATTATCGAAGATGTCTAATTCCCACAAAGCTCCGGAAGGCCGGTAAGAGAAGATGGCTCTGCCGCTATCTGCGGGAGTATACACGAATGTGTGGTGCATACCCAGTGGCTCAAAAATTGTTTGTTTTAGATATTGTGGGTAGGGAATATTGGTTACTTTCTCCAATATTAGTGCTAGCAATACATAGTTGGTATTACAATAGTTAAAACGTGTATTGGGCTTGTAACTTATTGCTGGCTTATGTTGTATCATGAAGTCTAAAACATCTTGATTACTCACCATTTTGTCCGCAGGCCATTTCGTTTTATCATCCATGAAATAAAGATAGTTGGGAAGCCCGCTGCGATGACATAGCAGGTCCTTGACGGTAATGTTGGGATATGGGAACTCCGGAAAGTATTTGGTGAGATCATCCTCCAATTTAATTCTGCCTTCCTGTACCAATCTCAGGATCGCCATACCGGTAAAAGGTTTACTGGTAGATGCTAAATGAAAAGCTGTGGTGTCGGTGATAGCTTCTTCTTTGGTACGAGGGTTGGTATATCCTACATAATTTTCGTAAAGAATAGTTCCTCCTTTGGCAACAATAACAGCTCCATTGAAATAATCGTTAAGCAATTTACGGTCGAAGAGGTCTTCCAATGCCGTACGGTATCGGGTAATGTCCTCAGCACTCAATTTCTCAGGAGCTATGACTACCAATGATGAGGAGTCGGTGGAACTAGCGGATGGTTTAGACCCCTGCGATTTACAACCAATCAAAAATAAAGCCGATACGATGTATAAACTAAATCTTCTCAAGACCTGTTTTTTGTCCGCAAAAGTAGGGCTATCACTTGTCAAAATCGGCCTCAGTTCTATATTTTATTTGATTTTAACATAATGATGATTACCATTTACCACTGAGAATTTTTTTGGCACGTGATTTAAATGCAGGTGTGGCATAGGGGAGCCGGCTTTCAATAATGGTACATAGTTCCTGTCTGATTTCGGGATATAGTTTAGAGAGTTTTGCTAAAATACCTAAAGCAAAGGCTTGCGATGCAATAGTTTCTTCGGGGTCTTCAATATATCTAAAGCATGCATCCATGATGATACCATGATACTTTTCGGGAATTTGAGGAATTTGATCAAATGCTCGTAAAATATTTCTCCTAACAGCGGAGGGTTTATCACTAGCTTGTAATTGAGCAATTAGTGTATCATAATGTTTATTGATGAGTTGGGGATGCTGGGCGATGCAGTAGCTTAATGGCCATGCGGCCCGCTGTACTATTTTGTTATCATCGCTTAAAAACCAGTGCAGCAACTCGTCAAAGCGTTGTTGGTTACTGCCGACCCACTTTACAATTTGTGTAGCCTGTTCTTTGCTATACGCATTTTGTAGAATGACTGATAGTTTCATACTAGGCTCAAGATAAAAAAAATAGATTTTTTTTGATAGAAGTTTGGTAGTTAAAAAAACTCTCCTATATTTGCACTCCCAATTTCAAGGATCGGTAGTTCAGTTGGTTAGAATGCCGCCCTGTCACGGCGGAGGTCGCGGGTTCGAGTCCCGTCCGGTCCGCAAAAGGACCACAAAAAGTGGTCCTTTTTTTATAGAAAAGATGATTTTTAAATTCATGCCCTCCATTCTGTTTCCTCCTTCAAACATGATGTACGGTTTCAATCAGTTGTTTTAGGTCTAAATGGTTTCTTACCCTACATTGATGGTGTAGTTTGAGTGATATCTCGTTGAGGTGGAAGGAGAAAACATTGAATTTATGTTAGAAAGAGATATCCCTCCATTTTTATTGTATAAGATTAATTGTACTTTTCTAAATACTTTTTATAATTTTGTATCAGATACTAGGCTTTTGAATTGTTTATGAGAATAGATACCCTGTTTTTGAATAAAAAATCACAGCCCTCATTTTTACATTACAATAAACATCTAAATATGTCTAAATCCAAGCTACTCGTTTTACTCTGCGCCCTCGCTCCAGCATTTGCAATGGCCCAGGATACGCAAACAGACAACCACACTATTGGTATTACCATTCCTTCAGTGGCATTAGTTGATATTGAGCCCAGTGCTAGTAAAAACATTACGATGAATTTTACAGCTCCTACTGAGGCCGGTTTGCCTATAGAGGCGCCTACTCCCAATAATACGTTATGGTTGAACTATTCTTCAATTAAAGATGCTTCTAATCCTACTCGCACTATCAGTGTAAAATTAAATGCTTTGGTGACCGGTGTGGATATCAAGGTTACAGCTGCGGCTGCAGCAGGATCAGGAGATGGTACATTAGGAACACCTTCTGCATCTTTGGTGCTTACAGCAACCGATCAGCCTATTATTACAGGTATTGGTAGTGCTTATACTGGCAATGGTGCCAACAACGGGCATAACTTGACTTACGAACTAGAGGTGGGTAGTGCTACTGCTAGCTATGCAGATTTGGAAGCGAGTACTACTTCGGCTACTGTTGTTTATACCATTTCCGACAACTAAGTCTAGGAAAACATATAAGTCAATTTTACTAAACTTATAAGGCCTTTGGGTTTATAATTTTTTTAGTTATGGTAAGCCGCTTTGTGCTTTTTATAGCATGTCTTTTATTGGGTGTGTGGGCACATGCCGGAATTGTAATCCATAACGGGCTCACTCATATTTTTAAAGTAAAGAGTGGAGAGGTTTATAAAGGTGTGATAAGCCTAGAAAATACTGCAAAGGCGCCTCAAAATGTAAAGGTGTACATGCAGGATGTTCGTTACAAATGGTCAGGTGAAATTTATTATACGAATCCCCAATCGCATGACCATTCCAATGCAGCGTGGATTCGGCTGGGCGGAACGCAGCTGACATTACAAGCCGGAGAGAAAGCAGATCTCCCGTATGAAATATGGGTGCCTCAAAACCTCAGAGAGGCCAGCAGCTATTGGTCGGTAATTATCATAGAGCCTGAAAATCCTATAGAACCCGATAAAATCGGGAAAGGGATAACCATTCACTCCGTGGTGCGGTATGCTATTCAAATCATTACCAATTATAATACTGATGAACTTAAGCCTAACTTGAAATTTGAGCATATAAAGGTAGAGAAAGAACAAAACAACAGAATTCTAAAAGTAGCTGTTTCAAATTTTGGTAGTGTGTTTTGTAAGTCTATAGTGAGTGCGGATCTCTATGATCGCAGAAACGGTCAGAAAGTAGGTACTTATCAAAGCGTACCTATGAGCTTGTTACCCGGTAATTCCAAATCTTTCTTTATTGATATTAGCTCGGTGCCCAGAGGTCAGTACACTTCGGTGATTATGGCTGTTGATGAAGATGAAAATGCTTTTGCGCTAAACGCCGAATTGGATATAAAGGATGATTAACCTCTGGTATATTTCTTTTTTTATACTGCTTCCTGTATCTGTTTTTTCTCAAAATCTTTTTACAGAAAAAGATGAGAAGAAAGAACTGCTACTCCCAGGGAAGATAGCACTTATATCCTTTAATATAGAAAATACCAGTGAGCAAAATAAGATCTATGATATTGCAGCCCGTACTGCTGATCCTACGATCGAAGCCGTAATTCGGAAAGATAGTATAGAGGTGCTGGCGCGCGAATCTAAAGTGTACATATTGCCCGTCAAGGTTTCCTCAAAAACTGCTGCAGGTAAATATCAAGTCTCCTTAATTCTTACAGATAGAACTACTAATTCAGTTATTGAAAAGCACTCTCAAATTGTCGTTAGCTCAATAAAAAATATCAGCCTACACAATATTGAAGCCCCTCAGTATTTAAGAGCCGGGCAGGTGCTTAGAGCAAGTTTTCAGATAAAGAATCAAGGGAATGTTGCGGAGTACTTACGGTTTGAAACTAATGCTGACTTAATCGAGGGCATAGATACCGTTCATCTCCAACCCGGAGAAGTACGGATTATTGAGGTTGTGAAAAATACCGATATCAATCTACCCAACAATGATATATATTATCTCAGATTGACTGCTCATTCTTTAACCGATAGCTTGAGCAAATGGCATACAGGCACTCATACAACTCTTATTTCTGTGAAACCAGCGAGTAACGATATCTATCATCGTCTACCTGTTTATATTTCCGGTGCTTATATTGGGATGCAGGATAAAGGCGTGTACTCCGGAGGTTTTCAAGGAGAGATTCGTGGTAGCGGAAGCCTGAATAATAAAAACAGCGATTTGCTAAGCTTCAGAGCTGTATCGCCCAATCCTGTAAAGTTCAACATCTTTACACAATACGAAGAATATTTTATTAACTATAAGAACGATAGGTGGTATGTGCATTTGGGCGATAAAGTGTATGCTTCTTCGATGCTTACGGAGTTTTCCCGGTATGGTAGAGGTGCAGCATTGCAGTACCGATTTAAAAATGTATCGTTGGGAGGTTTTTACAATCATCCCAGATTTTTTGCTGATATCCGAGATGAGTTTAACGTATACTCTACTGTTCATATAAATAAGGAAGATGATATTACTGCAGGTTATTTGTATAAGATACCGCAAGATGATAGTACAAAAATGGGCTATAATGCAGCCAGAGTTTCCGAAAGAGCCCACTTGCCCTATGTGAAAGCCAATATTCAGTCTTTGAAATATTTTAAGATACTGGCAGAAGCTTCGTACAGCCATACAGGCATGCATAATGGCAGCGGGTACATGGTACAGCTGCAAAGCCATTATCTAAAGTCGCTGAGTGGTAATCTTAGCTATATTAAAACCAGTCCGTTTTATGCGGGGTATTTTAGTAATGCCAGTATGTTTAACGGATATTTGCGATACCTGCTCTCCAAAAGAATTACGTTGAGCGCAAGCTATGTTCAAGATGCTAAAAATATTCAAAGAGATACGTTTACTTTATCCGTACCATACAGAGAATATCAGCAGTATGGCGCAAGCTACAAATATGCAAAGCATGGAGCTTTATCTTTATTGTCGGGTATACAAAGATATCAGGACCGACTAGAGCCTAAGCTATTTGATTATCGAGAAGCGTTTGCTAGGGTTACTATCGAGCAGAAAATGGCTTTCCTGAACTTTAATGTAGAAGGGCAGTTGGGAAGGACTACAAATTATTTACTGGGATATAAAGGTACTTCTCAATATTATACTACTAATCTCTCTTTTCAAAAGCTAAAAACATCGTTTAATCTGTTTGCTAGTTACATGCAAACAGCACGTTATCAACTAAAGGAATATAAGACGCTTTACTATGGTATAAGAACATTCAGTCGTTTCTCTGATAATACACAGCTAGGTATATTTTACCAGAATAACTATCAGCCTGAGGAGTACTATGCAGATCGTAACTTAATGGAGGTGTCGCTGCATCAAAGGTTATCATCCAAACATTATCTTGATTTATCTGGGAGGTATGTATTACAACGCGGGGAAACAGGGAAAAAAGATTTTATTGTTTCCCTTAAATGCACTTATCGTCTTAATATTCCGGTACAAAAAACAGCAAGCTATACCAGTCTTTACGGTAATGTCAGGAATCTGGGGGTGGCTAAAACCGAAGGCCTACGCTTAATGCTTGGGAATCATATAGCGCTAACGGATAGATTCGGTAATTATATATTTAAAAATGTAGTGCCAGGCGATTATGTATTAGAAATAGATCGTACTTCTATTAACATTAATGATATACCAGATGTTCAGCTGCCTGTTCCTTTACAACTTAGTGGCAAGGAAAATGTATTTAATTTTGGTATGACCGTTGCCAGTAGTATTAAAGGAATGGTGAAGGTTGAAGAACGGAACGCCAGTCCCATTGCTTTCAATAATAATAAGGACAAGAATTATGGCGTTATTATTGAAGCGTCCAATGGTAAAGAAGTTTACAGAAAGATCTGTTTATTTAATAAGCCTTTTGATTTTACGTATTTGCGTCCTGGCACTTGGGATATAAAAGTATATCCTAACGGATGGGAAAAAGAATATAAAATTATTACCGGAGCGCAAAGCATAGTACTAAAGGCGGGAGATATGCAGTATCTGGATATTATTGTGGTGCGTCAAAGAGGTGAAATAAAGTATCAACAAGAGAGTATAAAAATAACTTATCAAGGAAGTAAATAAAGTATGCTGCGAGTGGGCTTCATATTGGTTTTAGTGTTTTCATTTTTTGGGGGGAGCCTCTATGCGCAGACATCGGGTAGTAGAAATGTTAGTGTAACATTGCCCGCTATAGCATTATTGGATATTGAACCTGCAGGCCCCATCACGCTGAGTTTTACTAAGCCTACAGAAGCTGGTTTGCCCTTATCCAATCCTACTCCTAATACCAGCAAATGGATCAATTATACGTCGGCATATGGGACTAGTGGCAGCTCTAGGATAATTACAGCATCTATAAATCAGACAATACCGGGAATAAATATACGGTTACAGGCTGCTGCTGCATCTGGTGCCGGTGGGGGTACTAGGGGAACTCCTGCAGGGTTGATCACACTTACCACCACACCAACAGTTATTATTAGCGGTATTGGCCGTTCGTACACAGGCAATGGAGTAGGGAACGGGCATCAGCTTACCATTTCTGTTGTGCCTAATAATTATAGTAATCTGTCGGCACAAACTAATACGCAGGTTACTGTAACCTATACCATTAGTTCAAATTAGTGTTTACCATGCGAAGTCAAACCAATCTATATATCATCCGAGTATGCTGTTGTTTATTAATAGTTCTTACCTGCCGACAACTATTTGCTCAAACTTTAGTGGTAAATGGAACGCATTGGAATGTGCCGGTGCCCAATATAACAGAGGCAGGTAATGATTATGCGGGTACTTATGAAAGTGTAAGTAACCAAATCACACACAATACGTCAGTACCATTACTCTTAGGAAGTGCGAAAGTATCCGTGCATTACGAGCCCGACCCTACTTGGAATAGTAATTTAAACTTGTCTATCAGAAGGACAAGTAATGGTTCCACGCTTTGCTTGCTTTGCTCAATTTCAGGAGGTACAGCCTACCAGCCTGTGGGAGTTACGGATATAGAACTATACCGAATTCAGGCTGTGTTAGCTTTAGCTTCCTATAGCGATATTGGAATCCAATTAAGCCTTTCGGGTGTGTCTATTCTTATACCCTCCGGCACATATAATGCTAGGCTGGTGTTTACCGTGGGAGGACTTTAATAGTGTCGAATTTGCTATCCTTTAAATTTGACCGAAAAATTATTATTCTTAATATAGTTACCTTTTCATCGTGCTTCATAAATGAAGGATTTTGTTATATCATCATAACTTCCACTCGTGAAAAGTATAAAACATGAAAGACGATACTCCAATGCCCGAAATCGAGAAATGTATGGAAAGTGCCTGGCGTGCTTTTCATGTATACAAAAAATATTCCCTTCGTGAGCGTGCGCATTTTATGCGTACCATAGCTGCGGAGTTAGAAAAACGATCGGAGTTGCTAATTGCAACCGCAGCAGCGGAGACGCATCTGCCTATAGAGCGGCTACAATCTGAATTAAAAAGAACTACTTTCCAACTTACTTCTTATGCAGATGCATGTGAAAGAGGCGACTGGCTAGAAGCGCGCGTTGATACGGCTGATTCTAATCGGATGCCAGCCAAACCCGATTTAAGAAAGATGCAGGTGCCGCTCGGCCCGGTAGTAGTTTTTGGCGCCTCCAATTTCCCCTTTGCCTACTCTACTGCGGGAGGAGATACGGCTTGTGCATTAGCCGCGGGATGTCCGGTAGTGGTAAAGGGGCATCCGGCTCATATCAAGACGAGTGAACTGGCCGCAGAAGCTATTCTAGCTGCAGCAAAAGCATGCCATATGCCCGATGGTATATTTGCACATATACGTGGTGCATCGTTTGAGGTAGGGAAAGCGTTAGTCATGCATCCTCATACAAAGGCAGTAGGATTTACCGGTTCGTTTCAGGGAGGAAAGCAGTTGTTCGACTGGGCACATCAGCGTAAAGAACCTATTCCTGTATTTGCCGAAATGGGAAGTATCAATCCGGTATTCTTATTGCCCGAAAAAATGAAAGAATCGGCAGCAGAAGTAGCCAAACAATATGGGGCATCCATCACTCTAAATGTCGGACAGTTTTGTACGAATCCCGGATTGCTTATTGGCATCGATAATGAAGATTTAAACATATTTATAAAGGTGCTGAGTAAGGAAATCTCTGGCGTTTTGCCGGAGCCTATGCTGCATCAAGGCATTTGTGAGAATTTTTACAATAAGAGAAGTAACGCCTTGTCGCAATCTCATGTAGAACTTCTGGCTGTGTCACAAACCTCTCCCAAAGAAAATGAAGGTTATCCTACTTTGGCTGCAACTTCTGCTGAAGCCTTCATCAATAATCCTATACTGCATGAAGAAGTGTTTGGCCCCTATTCGCTGATTGTGAAATGTCGGAATATTGCGGAGATGATGGCTGTAGCCCGCTGTCTGGAAGGGCAGCTCACTTCAACATTAATTGCTACGGACAACGATGTTATCAATAACGAAGAACTGGTAAGCCAAATACAGAATCTGTGCGGGCGTTTTATTTTAAACGGTGTACCTACAGGGGTAGAAGTATGCTTAGCGATGCAGCACGGAGGACCTTTCCCGGCTACTACCGATTCTCGTTTTACATCCGTAGGAGCAGACGGTGTTAAAAGGTTTACCAGACCGGTTGCATTTCAAAACTGGCCCAATCATTTGTTGCCCGATGCCCTCAAAGATGAAAATCCGTTGGGGATCTGGCGTACCGTAAATAATACCTTTACACGCGATAAAATTATTTCGGATTAGTATTGCTCCTTCTCGTTGGGGAAGTCGCCGCTCTTAACATCGTGGATATAGGATTTTACTGCCTCCGTAGTGAGTTCAAACAAGTTCAGGTACTGTCTTAGGAACTTGGGTTTGAACTCTGTATTAATACCCAGCATATCGTGCATTACCAGCACCTGTCCGTCGCAGTATTTTCCCGCACCGATGCCAATCACCGGTATATGTAGGCTTTCTGCTACTTCTTTAGCCAATAATGCGGGGATTTTTTCTAGCACGAGAGCAAAGCAACCTGCTTCTTGCAATAATTTAGCATCAGCTTTGAGTTTATCTGCCTCGGCTTTTTCTTGTGCTCTCACGCTGTAGGTACCGAATTTATAAATGGACTGTGGAGTAAGTCCGAGATGTCCCATGACCGGAATACCGGCGCTGACGATTTTTTTGACAGATTCGATAACTTCTGCTCCTCCTTCCATTTTAATGGCATGTGCTCCGGTTTCTTTCATGATTCTGATGGCGGAAGCCAGTGCGATTTCTGAATTAGATTGATACGTGCCGAAGGGGAGGTCTACAACAACCAAACATCTTTTAATACCTCGAATCACTGATGCGGCATGATAAATCATTTGATCCAGTGTGATGGGCAATGTAGTTTCGTGCCCGGCCATCACATTCGATGCCGAATCGCCTACCAGAATAACATCAATACCAGCTTGGTCCATAATACGTGCGAAGGAAAAGTCATAAGCGGTAAGCATGCTTATTTTTTCCCCCGCTGCTTTCATCTTCACCAGTGTATTGGTGGTAACTCGTTTTACTTCTTTATTTACAGACACTTTTTTCTACTTAATTTATAATGAGGAAATCCAACTATAATTGGAGGACTAAGTTAGGGTTTCGCATTATAAATTATGCAAAATATCTTCATAAAGGGTGCGTACGAGTCCGTCTACCAAGCCTATTTTAGGAATTAGAATTTCGGTAGCGCCTGCCCATTTTAAAATATTGGTATAGATAAGAAGCGCAGGTACAATCACATCGGCTCGATCTTCTCGCATTTTATATAATCGCATTCTTTCTTGTACGGTAAGATGGCTCAGTTCTTTATAATAATCTCGTAGTAGGGAGAGGGGGAGAGGTCTACCTTCTTTCTTCTTTGAGAGGGAAAATACTTTGTTAATATTACCTCCCGACCCAATGGCGACAATTTTCTTTGCATGTCTTGTGTGCGTGCGGATGTAGTCTTTCATCTCTTCCCATTGGGCTTCTTTTACCTGTTGTTTCAGAATTCGGATGGTGCCGATATTAAATGAGTGCTTATAAAGAAGTTCCCCATTTTGGAAAAAGGTAATTTCGGTACTGCCACCACCCACATCAATATACATATGCAAATTTTCTTTGCTTAAACCTTCGGCAATGTGGGTTTCGTAGATAAGGGTAGCTTCAAGGTCGCCGGAAATGATTTCGATTTCGATGCCGGTTTCGTCTTTAATTTTTTGGATAATCTCTTTAGAATTCTGGGCATCTCGCATGGCTGAGGTAGCACAAGCCTTTACATATTTTATGCCGTAAGCATTCAACAAAAGTTTGTAAGCCTTAATGGTTTCGAGGAGTTGTTGGGCCTTCAGCGGGGATATGGCTCCGGTTTCAAATACATCAAAACCTAAGCGTAGCGGAACCCTCACCAGGTTGGACTTGATAAACTCCGGCGGTTGGTTTTTGTAGTGCAGTACATCGGCAATGAGGAGCCGGGCTGCATTACTTCCGATATCTATTGCTGCTAATTTCATCTATTTTTTAAAAAGTCTACCGCAATTACTTAAGAAGTATACCGAGCAGGGCAATGAAACAGAGTGTCTCTTCAACTTAAGGGCGGAAGATATATAAACTTAAGAATTTTCTATTTATTATTAAAAATATTCATATCGAAGGGGGTGAAATATTATCCAACAGTCAATGTTTTTTATCACAAAAAGGGATTGTGAATAATCGGGTCGGAGGGCTCTTCTCATTCAGTTTTAGGAATGTTTTTCTTAGATAACATCCATAAAATCAAATGAAATAGC
>Ga0207864_1000226_pt1 | contig 87801 bp, 62 predicted proteins | sample HigsolmetaAR202D_FD_184834 | JGI IMG/M metagenome (GOLD analysis project Ga0207864, IMG submission 184834) | Ionic liquid and high solid enriched microbial communities from the Joint BioEnergy Institute, USA - AR20-2-D (SPAdes) (version 2) ...
CCAGCAGTTTCGATAGCCAGATCAGCGGCGTCACCATTTGGCATATCAACGCCGACGAGCCTTCTGTGATCGACTACAACCTCGAGTTCAAGCCGGAAGACAACTATAGCGTCTCGCCCTTCTACTCCTCCGACCATGATCCGGTGATCGTTGGGCTGAACCTCCAAGCTCCGCCCACTGCCACGCCAACACATACGCCAACCAATACGCCAAGCAACACTCCTACCAATACGCCTACCAATACGCCAAGCAACACTCCTACCAATACGCCTACCAATACGCCAAGCAACACTCCTACCAATACGCCTACTAATACGCCAAGCAACACTCCTACCAATACGCCTACGGCTACTGCGAGCAAGACAGCTAAGCCGAGCGATACGCCCAAACCTACTAAGACGCCAAAGCCAAGCAATACACCCAAACCTACCAATACCCATAAGCCAACCAATACACCCAAACCTACCAATACCCATAAGCCAACCAATACCCATAAGCCAACTAGTACACACAAACCTACCAGCACGCATAAGCCGACCAGCACGCATAAGCCAACTAGTACGCATAAGCCGACCAGCACGCATAAGCCAACCAACACTCCGCGCTCCTAACGGCGAACTGCTGATCGCGTAACAAACAGAGAAGGCCACCCCACATCTGTTGGGGTGGCCTTCTCTTAAGCGTTTGCTCCGCTTCTGATGGCTCGCGGGGTGATGAGCGCGGCTTCGTCGCAAGCGCGGAATACACCCTCTTGGTGGCGGGCCAGCTGTTGATAGCCGTAGGCGGACGCGGTTAAGAGCTTCTTTGCGGGAGAGAACACGCCGCCAAGATTCTGAAATCATCAAACGGATGTGGCATTACAGACAGCAAGCACACGCCTTTCCGACTATTTGATACGGAAGGATGCGCTTAGCTCGCGAATATTTTCGACAATGATCAGCAGGCCAGCCAGCGAGATCAGAATAATCACCACAGGCCAGAAGAAGGTGTAGATCAGCACTAAGCCCGCAGCCAGCGCTAAACCAACCACCACATAGCGCACTAGGAATTGAACTTGGCGGCGGAAGAGTGCTTCGATAAAGCTATACACACCGATCAGGGCCAAGAGGCTCATCTCCCAGCCACGCACAAACTGAGCGATAATCGCGATGCCGATCAGCAGAATGCCGACGCTCAAGGCGCTCCAGGTTTCGGCGATACGGCCTAGACGCAGTTCAGCCGAACTGGTTGGCATCTGAGGCAGGCGCAAGTGAGCGCGAATATCGACCGCTGTATCTCTGCCTAGACGTTGGCTGTAAGTGGTGCAACTCTCTAAGACCAGCTCATTCATGGCGTGGCGCGATTTCAGGGCATTGAGATCTTGTGAATGCTGGGCGATCTTTGCTTCAAGGTCCATAGCGCGCTCTTGAAGGTGGGAGAGACCGCGCACGGCCTCGGCTTCCATCTCAAGGCCCATAAGACGCTCGGTTAGATCAGCGATCTGCTGTTGCAGCTCGCGCTGTTCGTCGCGCAGACGCTGCTGTTGACGTTCGAGCACACCGCGCGCCAAGGTCGGCGGCGGCACCTTGTCGAGTCCGCCCCAGCCGAGCGGGTTGTACCACATTTTGCGCACGCTGCCATCGCGATTGTAGCGCGGCCCTGCCGGTGCATCTTCGCCCGCAACCGGATCACGCGTGTACAAGCCCCACAGGCCGCGATAGCCTTCGACCCAGGCGGGCGCTGGGCCATACTCGGTGGCCTGCAACGGCACCATCTCCCAGCTTTTGCTCTGACCAGGACCGATGCGCAAACCATCGCCACGGGCGTAGTCTACGAACGGAATACGAATAAAGGAGAGATCGGGCAGATCGATATATTCGCCGCCTTGGCGCAAGGTAACCCGCCAGAAGCGCTGAAGCCTTCGCCAGAAGCGAACGATGCCGCGCGCAAAGGGGATCTCGGCCACCGGCAGGTATTCACCTTGAGTGTAGTAGTTGGCGTGCGATCCAGCACCAACATAGACCACCGGATGCTCGCCCACCAATTGCAACTCTGGGTCGTTCCAGTGGCGACGGAGGTCATCGCCTTCAAACTCGTGCGATGAATAGCCGACCCAACAAGGATGCACCTCACCATCTTCGTCTTCGATGGTGTAGACGGTGATCATCTCCCAATCGCTTTCGTGGTCGTTCACGCCATAAAACGATGATCGCCAGTCATTGAAGGCATAAAAAAACCAATATTGCAGAATGGTGTAGCCATTTTCGCGCACGACGCGCCCATAGTAGGTGTAGTGCTCGTGCTGCTCTTGAATCGCTTGGTAACGCAAGCCCGCATCGGCCGCAAGACCGCCGGGCACTTTACCACGCAACAACAGAGTGACCGAAAAGAGCAAATCGAGCACGCGCGCCAATAGACCAACACGCGCTAAGCGCCCACGTCCGGCGTGAAATTCTCGTACTGGAGATTGGCGATAATACTCTAAGACCTGTTTTGGATTGAGAGGTTCAGCGAAATTGATAAAGTAGACCGAGCCATCGACATCGCGGCGCGGCATCACCAACTTATCGACCGTCAACTCTCCACGAGGCACCAATACCTCGGGCACATCATTGGGGCGTTGAATACAGAGAGCCGATTCGGCTAAATAGTAATCGACATTCATTGGGTAGAACTGCTCGCCAAGCGTAAAACAGGCGATCGGTTCAAAACGCCGCAGAAGGTCAAGGTCTTTCTGACTAAGCGTCTCTTGCATAATCGTCTAGTCTAAACTACAAAAAGAAGGGCCCACATTCTGATGGCACCAAGCGTAGGTGGCGTTATAAATGCCGATCTACAACTTCTCGTTGAGCTTCCATAATCGCCGCGTTATTGGCTTCGATCGTCAACATGCTGTCGGGATCATCACGTTGTTGAGCGACACTAAATGAACGTTGAATATCGCGCTGATTCAAATAGAGCACAATGATCACCGAAGCAAACATATTGAAATAGAAGGCATGCCCATTGACATAGTTGAGCAATTCGGCGGCGAGGTTAATACCCTGAACGATCAGGGCCATGATCCAAGCCCAAGGGCGCAGGCGAAAGATACCGACGCTGCTCACAAGACAACAAATACCCATCACTAGGGCTGTGCTTGTGAAAAGCCAGTAACGCGAACTATGAATCGGGATCTCGCTAGCAATTTCAGGCGGATACAACTCATAGAGAGCGGGTATTACTAAGGAAAAGGACAACCCTGCAAACAATGCGAAGCTCAGGCCTTGGACAAGCACCATTAGGCCCAATAAGGTAACACTTGTTGGTCGTTTCATGGGTAATCGTCGCTGTCTTCTTTGTGACATACAGCCTCGATTCTAGAGAGATATCACTAGATCGTCAAATTTGTTCCTATTGTTGCGCGAACAGGCCGATTATTCAAGTCATGTTAAGAAATGTGTTCACAACAAGCCTCACATAAATATTGAATGCCTAGAAGAGAAAACTGATTACATCATACGAAAGCAGATGGCGATCTATATGCTGAATAAAGCCTAAAAGTGCTTGCCAATATGCCAAACGAATGGTATACTACAAGCCGATGCAGGCCCCCGTAGCTCAGATGGATAGAGCGACTCCGTCCTAAGGTGTGCGTCGGTGGTTCGAGTCCGCCCGGGGGCGCCACATAGAAAACGGAGGGAGAATTCCCTCCGTTCTTGCATTTTCAGCGCTAAAGTTTTCATAGCAAATCCGCTTGGGTACTTCAAAGTTTTAGCGGTTGGGTCACACCCCCAAAGAAGGTCCTAACAGCGTCCGCCTACGGCTATCAACAATCCTCCCGAAACAACGAGGTCGTATCTGGCTGCACAGACACGCCTCCCCAACGTGCATCGTTTCAGTAAGTTAGGTCCGATTGGCATAGCTTTCAAGATCGTAGTAATCGACTAGCCGTCGCTTATTCAACAAATAGGTGCGCATTTTGCCGTGACCCTTGACCCAAACATCTTCGCGCCTAGTGAAGTCGTAGCTGTCGCGCAGGGCCATAAAGGTTCGCTCGGTGACTTGAATCGAGCTACCAAAGCCATGCGACTCCATGCGGCTGGCCATATTGACGGTATTGCCCCACAGATCATAGCTGAACTTCTTGGTGCCGATCACGCCAGCCACAACCGGCCCAGTTGCAATGCCGATCCGAATCTCTAGCTCGTTATAGTGTTTGGCGACCTCATCGCGCATATCGAGCGCCATCTCGGCAACCGCTTGAGCATGATCGGAGCGCTGATTGGTCAGGCCACCAACCGCCATATAAGCGTCTCCGATCGTTTTGATCTTCTCTAAGCCATGTAGCTCGGCCAAACGATCGAAGCGCGAAAACACCTCGTTGAGCAAGATCACTAGCTCTTCGGGCAAAATGCTCGCAGAGAGCTTGGTGAAGTCAACGATATCGGCGAACAGCACCGTCACTTCATCGAAGCTATGGGCGATAATGCCTTTATGGTGTTTCAGCTCTTGGGCGATCGGCTGCGGTAAGATGTTAAGCAGAAGCTGTTCTGAACGCTCCTGCTCCTCTTGCAATAAGCGATGTTTGAGGCTCAGAGCTTCATTGGCAGCTCGCAACTCCAATTCCCGCGCCTTACGTTTATCCATCTCGTGTTTGAGGCGCAAGGCCGAGCGAACGCGCGCCAACAGCTCGATTCGATTAAAGGGCTTGCTGATAAAATCGTTGGCACCGGCATCGAAGGCTAACTGCAAATCGGCGCTCTCGGTGCTGGCCGTTACCATAATGATGGGCAGATCTTGGAAGTCAGGTGCGGCTTTGATGATACGACACGCCTCGATACCATCCATATCGGGCATACTGATGTCCATCAGTACGAGATCGATCTCTTCAGCGCTCTGGGGTGGTGCATCACAGCCCAAAAGCCTAAAGGCTTGTTCTGCAGAGCCTGCCATCAGCAGATCGTTGTAGCCAGCTGCTCTCAAGATCGCCGCAAGCAAGAAGCGTTGACCTGCGGTATCATCAACTATCAACAAGCTCACGTACTACCTCGCTGTTCACACTCTAAAGCTTTGCAAACCCGCGCATATTCACGTTCAAGCTGTTGTACAATCGGCATAGCGTGCTGAAAGCAATTGCTACGGCCACACTTCTCTAGCTCAGCGCTCAGGGAAGAGAGAGCATGCGCGCCTAGGCTTGCGCTACTACTCTTGAGGCTATGGGCTGCCCGTCGAACACGATCAGCATCGGCTAGCATTACGCCCAAACGCAGCTCTTCGAGCAATGGTGCCGACTCCTTCATAAACAATGTGATTAAGAGGCTTACAACGTTGGGCTGTTCTTCCGTCTCTAACAAACGCAGTTCTTCAAGTACATGTTTATCGATCACAGACTCATCATTTGAATTGTTTCCAAATTGGAGACGCTGCTCGATGCCGATCACGGCACGTTCTAATGCTCCTTGAAGTTCAGCGATTTGAATTGGTTTCGTCATGTAATCGTCCATTCCCGCTGCAAGACACTGTTCACGATCACCTTGCATCGTATTAGCTGTTATCGCGATAATGTAAGGGCGTTCAAGAACGGGATATATCTCACAGATAGCTCGTGTCGCCTCAAGCCCATCCATCTCGGGCATTTGAATATCCATCAAAATCAAGTCGTAGCGCTGCTGAGCGACTGCATCGAGCGCGTCAATACCGTTTGCGGCCAGATCGGCCCGATGGCCCAAGCTCTGCAACAGCAGCAAAACAAGCTGTTGATTCAGTTGGTTATCTTCGACCAACAAGATCTGAAGGGAAGACAAACGCGAGGAAGATATAGAAGGCTCCGACATAGCCGCTATCTCTTCAGAAGGCGGCACAGGGCGACGCAGGCTACTAAGGGGCTGACGTTGCGAGAATAAGGCTGTCACTGTGTAATAAAAGATTCGAACACTCGCGTTAGGTTCAGCAGTTGATGTCACCGAGCGCGTCTCACTCGCTATTGGCTCGATCAACTGATGTATACCTAGCCCTAGCCTAGAGGCTTGACGGTCTAAAAAGCGCGCCAACAAACGATAGATACCACTTACAAGTGCCAGCAAAGCCAAGGCGCACAACAGAAGCGCTTGTAGCTGCAAACGAGCGATTCGCATTTGGCGCAAAGTAGGCCCAAAGAGAGCAAAACCATACAGACTTGGCAAAAATGCAAGCATTCGAAGGGTCGATCGATCGTCGGCTTGAGCGAGCTTCCGAGCCAAGTCTAACGTAAGCAACAGGTATAAGGCTACATAGCTAGAGCGACACAACAACTGAACCGGTTTGTAGAACATATCTCTAATCTCTTCCGGTGTTGTTTCAGAATCGATGAATTGCCGTCTCTAAGCTCGCGCTCCAAGCTGGGATGCGGGATGGAAGTGGATGAAGGACGAGCCTGCGCTACACGAGTATGTTCAAAATCAAGGGGAGCAGTGTGCTTCTCGACTGGGGCGTAGGAGCGAGAAGGAAGCAGAATTGCTTATCTATATGGTTATCGTTTGACGGGCTCAGAAGATACGACAAGCTGTAGAAAATGTCAGATTAGCTCTCTGAGAACAAATCTGGTTGATCACTTTCCGTTTTTGGCCTTCAGCAGAAGGGTCTCAACTATGGTTTTCTATCGTTTTGCTTTCTCGATTGCGAGAATGCAAATCTTTAAAGTGGATTTGGGATCACTCGGCTAAAAGACTAGCGTTGGTGAACAAGCAGTACAAGGGGCAGTTTGATATAGCTATCGACGCGCAGCTCGCCGAGCAGATGCATGCCCGACGACGAGCCACCATCAAGATTAAGAGCCGTATCGATATCGAGATCGCTGGCGGCCAACCAAGCCGAGAGGCTAGGCAGCGAGAAGCTGTTGGTCGAGCAGACAAAAAAGAGAATGCGCCCTTGACGGTCGCGCGCCAGCACGCTACGTCGATCGCGCTCGGTGTCCTCTTCATCGCTATAAGTGGCTAAGCCGCCGTTTTTGACCAGCATGGGCCAGCTCTGCAGGGCCTCGCTAAGCGGCTCATCTTCGCTGTAGGGGTAGTCGGCCAGCGAACGCAAGATCAGCTCGCCTTCATTGGTGACCGCGAACATACCACCCTGCCCAACGTAGCTATCGCCGTAGTGCAAGCCATCGCTCACAACCAAAGCGGTGCTCTGGTATTCGGCAGTAAAGAAACCGCCGTTGATGACTGCAAAAGCCGAACGTTCTTGGGCCCATTCCAGCAAGCTGCGCGGCTGGGCAGGGTCGTAACCTACGCTAAAACGGACTTGACTGGGATCGAAACGTACAATGCTGATATTGGCTAAGATTGGGCTGCCATCGATCGCGATGCGCATGCGACGGATTTCTGCGCCATGACCTGCATCTTGCCAACCACTATCGCTGGGCTGGTTGCTAGCAGTAGGCTGCGGCGGGGTCTGGAAGACGGTTGGGCGCAAGGTTGCAAGAGGCTGAGGGATCTGAACCGCTGGTTCCAACTGCTCGCTTGCACAGGCAGGCAGAAACACAACGAGCAGCATGGCAAGAATGCACACAAACCGCTTCACTAACCCTACACTCCTTTAACAGCGATCACGCTTCAAACGGATCTAGCTTAGAAATCGGCGATCTTTCGATATTTACGCTCGAAGTAGAGCAGAGGTCTGCCTTCGTACGACTCGCCATCAAGCACTTCACCAATAAAAATCGTATGGTCGCCGCCTGGCACAGCCGCCGTAACTTTGCACTCTACATAGGCCAGCGCCCCATTGATCAACGGCATACCATGCGCGCCAAGCCGATAATCGACACTGGCGAATTTATCTTCAAGAGGTGTTGCAAAATGGTTCGAGAGATCAGCTTGATCCTCAGACAAAATATTGACGGCATAGCTACCCGCAGCCCGAATCACCTCGTAGCCATAACGAGATGTGTTGATGCTGACAAGCACAAGAGTCGGATCGGCCGACAACGATGCAAAGGCGCTGACCGTGAGGCCATGGGGAACACCGTTGTGCATCGTTGTTACAACCGTTACGCCAGAAGCGAATTGAGACATAATCTGAAAGAACTTAGAACGTTCAATACTCATTACAGACACACTCTTTCTCGGGCCGCTGCTCGATAACAGACTCCAAAACTTAGGATGTGCGAGCTTTTATTGCTTGGCGAATCTCCTCACCGATCTCGGCTTCAGCCTTCGCTTCTTCATCAGGCAGAATCAGTTCGGGAACAGGTTCGACGGGACCATCGGGATTAACCGCCACCATACTGAAATAACCGGTTGTACACAAGCGCCGATCGCCGGTCAGCGGATGCTCCGCGTAGACATGAATGCGCACCACCATCGATGTGCGTCCCACTGCGATCACACGAGCGCGCGCCTCGACGATCTCTGAGCGCTGAATCGGAGTGCGAAAATCGATTCGCTCGGTCGATGCCGTCACCACTGGTTGACGACAAAAACGCAACGCCGCGATCGCGGCCGTCTTATCCATCAGAGACATCACATCGCCACCGAACATCGTGTTGTGATTATTGGTCTGATTGGGAAGCACGATATCCACTGTAGTAACTTCGGGAGCGATTCGCTTGACGCGCTCAGACTCTGACATATCACATCCACTTTCCATTGTTTGAAATACGTTGTGCCTATTGTAGTGGTTTTCCGACTTGTGTGCAAAACGAGGTAAATATGCCGATATAATCTATTTTGGTCATATGGCCAGATCGTGCTGAAAGTGCATGCTCTATAATAGAAACAGAGACTTCTCAGCAATAAGCTGTCTGTAAGCCACGATTCAAGCTATTTGCTGGCACCGCCTTTGGGCAAGCTCGTTTTGCTTAGTCGCTAGGCAGCTCGAAGCCGACACGACGAAGTGATTCCGCCTCGCTAGGGAGCGTTTCATGCTGGGGCGATCTTTCCACAGGCAGGCGAGGGACGTCCTGCGGAGGGCGAGCTGTTGGTAGCCGTAGGCGGACGCGGTGAGAGCCTCTTTCGGAGGGGAGAGCTGTCAACGCCAATGGCCAACAACAAAGGGCGTTCGAGCGCTGGTGAGCTCAGCAAAAGCGTATCAGGATTTCGATACACACGGTAAGTTCTACAGCATTCCGTATAGAGCGATTGACACAGCGGAGACCAGCATCTCAAAGCTTGTTTATACATAGCTTCTTCCAACAGCCCATCAGAAGCTTAGATCATTCGTAGCGCACTTTATGTCGACTTGCTGTTAACAAACAAGCATCTCTGGGCGAGAGCATACGAGTGTTACAAGTCTTGCTGTTCACAACGTTCATTCAGATGAGTTCGTTCTCTGCAGAGGAAAGGTCGCGTCATGCTCCTATGGCTCTTGGTCGTTGCACTCAGTTTCATTCCGGCTCTGATCTATGCGTCGATTATCTATTGGCTTGACCGTTTCGAACAAGAACCAAAACGGCTCTTAATCGGCGTGTTTACTTGGGGCGCCGTGGTCGCAACAGGCGGCGCAATCATCTATAGCATTCTGTTTGAAGTTCCGCTCTCGTTCTTCCTCGACGAGACAGCGCTCGACTTGGCAGGTTCAGTACTGGTTGCCCCGATCGTCGAAGAATCGCTCAAAGGTCTGGCCGTTCTCATCATCTATTGGGTGGCGCGACGCGAGTTCGACTCGATTCTCGATGGCATTGTGTACGCTGGTATCACAGCGCTCGGCTTTGCAGCGACCGAAAACGTGCTTTATCTAGGCGTTATGCTTAGCGAAGAAGGTGTTGTTGGTATGCTGGCGCTGTTTGTCTTGCGCGTCGTTTTAGGAGGCTGGGGCCACGCCGTCTACACCGCTTGGATCGGCATCGGCCTTGCGATCGCGCGTTCCAGCCACAGCCTCTTCGTTCGTTTGGCCGCTCCGTTCTATGGCTGGGTGTTGGCGGTCTCGCTGCACGCCCTACACAACGGCATGGCCAGCCTGCTCGCCAGCGAAGGCCTGGGCGGTTTTGTAGCCATGCTTCTGGTCGACTGGTTCGGCTGGGCAGTCATGCTAGGGATCATCATCTGGGCCATTTTGCGCGAACAGCGCTGGATGAAGGTCTATCTACAAGAAGAAGTTCAGATGCAACTGATCAGCCCGCAACAGTATCTGACCGCCAGCTCGGTCGCCAAGCAGTTCCGCGCCCGTATGAGCAGCCTCTTCTCGCCACATGCCAAAGCGACCAAACGCTTCTATCGTCTGTGCGGAGAGCTGGCTCAAAAGAAGCACCAATTGGCAAGCTTCGGCGAAGAGGGCGGCAACAGCATCATCATTATGAACTTGCGCCGCGAGATCGCCGAGATCGCCCGTCAGCCGATTCAAACCGCCTAAGATCCGCTCAACCAACACCTGTTGCGAGAGATATAACGCAACACAAGCAGATCTCTCGCAACAACACACCCATTCAACATTGGCTCTCTTGCACTCACTCGGCGGAGAGAGCGTCATACTTCAAAAAGGTCCTAAGCGCGTCCGCCTACGGCTATCAAATCGCCGCCCATCCATACGGGCAACTAGTCCTTCCGTGCAAACCTCTCTTCAATACCCAACATGCATTCAACGCCCGTTTCAAGCTGAACACCATAGCCCCAACAACAAACAAGCCCGCCAACAAAGAAGCATGGAGTTCTGCGCGATAGCAAAACTCCATGCTTCAAATATAGCTGACTTTCGCTCTAGCCCAGAGCAAAATGATAATCTATCGATAGCCGTTGATCGGTTCGCTCGGCGTCGTTGGCTGCGGTGTTGCAGGCGGTTGAGGCGCCCACGGCAGGCCCAAACGGGCAGCAGTATTGGGATTGGTGCCGGCCGCTTCCAGCGCTTCGAGGCTGAATAGACGCTCGAGGGTAGCTTGATCATAGACCGCACTCATGGCTTCGTACCAAGTCAGGCCAGTGCGCTGCTCGAAATGCCAATACTCCAAAGCCAAAAGCTCGTCGCGCCAGTTAAAGTTGTCGCGCTCTTGGGCCGCAATGCGCGACCAGCCGTATTCAGCCGCCAAAGCTGTAAAGTCGAGGAAGTAGCCCGAGGGCGGCTCTTGAACCTGGCGCGTCGCTACCTGAAAGACGGGCGCGGTGAGCGGCTTACCTTGGCTGCCATCTTGGCGCGCCGTTCGCAGATAGAGACGCCAGAACAGCCGCCCAGCCTGCACTTCGGGCGAGATGTAGAGCACCTGTTGCCCCCCCGCCCGATAATCGAACAGCGTGTCGAAGGCACGCCCCGACTTATGCCAACTGGTGTAGGACGAGGTGCTGCTGTTGAAACCGACCGCACGCGTCGCCTCGCTCAACTGACTGAGGAAATCGTGGCCGCTCTCTTCGATCACCGCTTGGCGCAGTGCCACAAACGAAGGCATCACTGCAGCCGCGAGGTAGGGGCGTCCGCCAGCTCGCACCCCTTGCAGCGGCTCAAGCCCTTGAGGCATCTCTTCCAAATCGATGCGCGTTTGGGCGCTGGTTCGAATACGACCTTCTTGGGCCTCGCCAGAGAAGAGCGGTTCGCTGGCCATCGAGTGCCAAGCTGGCTCGGCGTAGGCGTGCGGGCTACTCAGCAGGGCGATCGTGCTCGAAATACCGACCGAGGCGACCACAACCGCTTGGTTCACGCTGAAGCGGTTGCCCAGCGTTGAAGCCGGCCCGATCGCCAGCAAGCCGCCGTCCGAGATCCACGTCGCATCGCGTAGACTGCGGTTGAGCAAGCCTGCCTTCTGCTGCTCGCCGCTGATCAGATCGACCACATGGATATTACCCGAGCCATCGCGATCCGAAATATAGGCCAGTTTGCGGCCATCGGGCGAAAAAGCCGGATTGTAATCGGGCGCGGGGTGAAGGCTTAGATTTTGCAGCTCGCCCGTCTCCAAATCGACGGCGTAGATCTCTTGATTGCCATCGCGCCACGAGGTAAAGGCGATGCGTTTGCCATCGGGCGACCAAGTTGGCTGCGAATCCGCCGACTCGTGATCGGTGATGCGACGCTGCTCGTTGCTTGCCAAATCAAGAACGTAGATATCGAGATTGCCGTTGCGCATGGCGCTAAAGGCGATCTGCCTGCCATCGGGCGACCACTCTGGCTCGCCTTCATACTCGGGATCGCTGGTTAGGCGGCGTAGATTGCTGCCATCGGCCCGCATCACATACAGATCCCAGTTGTTGTTGCGACGGCTAGCGAATACGATCTGGCTGCCATCGGGCGACCACGAAGGGTGACGATCGGGCGCTGGATCTTGAGTCAGATTCACGACTCGCTCGCCAGCGAGATCGCTCACAAAGATATCGCCGTTGCCATTGCCATCGCGCGTCGACACAAACGCGATCCGCCCGCGCGCGCTACGCTGCTGCGCTTGAGCTGGCTCAAACGAAGCAAAGAGAGCGCTTGTTATCAATACAGCGATCAAAAGATAAGATCGATACATAAGCTTTAACCAATATGAAATGCTTCTTGCATTCAGTATAGCGAGATTGTTTTTACAAAACCAGAGCAATTTTGTGCAGCTCGTTCGCAAGCAGCCATGCTAGGCTTCAGTACATGTGCTTCCCGCTTCTTTTCAACAGATCTTCAAAAACATGCAGTAAAGAACTCTTTTTCTGCTTCTAGATAGGCTGAACTGATTTGCCCATGCGATCGCGCGCTCTCTCTAGCATTTTCTAGACATGAGATGGAAATATACATTGCTAGTCTGATCGACAAATAAGCGAATTGTATTTTAATTTCTCATAGTATTGACCATACGTGTATACTGAAACTCATCCATTCCTCTCCTTCTCTTTTGTTGGTATGTCGCCCTCATTAAGGAGGCTATGTCATGTCCACTGAAGAAAACAAGGCTATTGTCCGCCGCTTTATCGAAGAGTTCTGGGGCCAAGGGAAGTTGGCAGTTGCCGATGAGCTTGCCGTGGCTGATTACCTAGCTCATGGCTCAGACTTTGAAAGAACCGATACGCTCGAAGCAGCCAAACAGATGATTGCACAGGTCTATGATGAACACCCTAGTTGCTCCGCCTATATAGAGGACATCTTCGCTGAAGGAGATAAAGTCGTGGCGCGAGTCGCAGCCCAAGGGGTTAAGGAACCATGGACCGTTATTTCGATCTTTCGGCTTGCAGACAACAAAATTGTTGAGGAATGGAGCCTAGCAGGCAAGCCTTGGGACTGAAATGGTTATGTCACGCACAATTTCACTCAACTCTTTCCTGGGTTTTGTTCTCCCGCGTTGCGAGAAGGCACGTTTTTCAGCGGATTCGCTATGAAATTCGTTCCCAATCGGGATTTTAGGGCGCTTTCGGCACAGGAGCTAGCACCTCGTGGTTGCGGGCCGGATGTTGGTAGCCGTAGGCGGACGCGCTAAGGAACGCCTGAGAGCGAGAGGCCCAGCCGCCATTGAATGCATCTGCTTGCACAAGACATAAAAAAGGGATGCAGCGCTGGGCTACATCCCTCAATCAAACGGCTTATACAGGTTTCGCTAGCGACGCCAGATTTGCGCTCGCCCAGCCTCAAAGCTCAGCTTCCACTCGGGGCTGCTCTCTAAAGCGGTAGCTAAGTTAGGCTGCAACACGCTATCCAACATCACACACGCGATCTGGTATTTCTGGTCGAGCAGTTCAAGCTGGCGCCCTTGGCTCAGGGCGATGTAATCTTGCCACTGCTCGAAGGGAAAGAGCTCGACACGTGTATCGATAAAGCTCTGCCCTTCTGGATAGAGCGCCCAAGCCAAGTAGGAGCCTTGGCCCATCTCGTTGAACAGCTTGCCTTGGCATGGCTGCGCGCGCAGATGCTCGCTGGCCGCGTAAGGCGTATCGGCGCTAAAGATCTGGGGCGCACCCGGCATATCGACAAACAGATCGCGGTAGGGTTGTGGCCACGGATAGAGATGTTTCGTCCAAGGCTGCAAGCTCAGCAGAAAGAGCAGCAAGGCCACTGTGCTGACCAAATTAGCTAACGGGAAGACCGCTCGCCGCGCCGATGCCGCCAAGGGCGAACGGGCCGCCGCCAGCGATTGGGCCAAGATCGGCATCGCCACCAGCCCAAACCAGAGCACATAGCGCTGGCCGCTGATCGCCATCCAGCCGAAGCCACACACCAACAGCACATCGGTGATGGTCGGGCGACGGCGCGCCAAACCGAAGGCCGCCAGCAAGCCCAAAAAGGCCAGATAGAAGGCCGTGCCAGCGTAGGTGCGCGTGCTAGGCGGCTGCCACTCGTTGATCAAGGTCTGGCTCGATGGATCGCTCAACAGCAGACGCACATAGCCAAAGATGCGCGGCCCCAACGGATTGACCATGACCGCCAACAGAGAAGCGCCAGCCACAATGTAGAGCCAACGCAGGCGCTCCCATGTGAGCGCGCGCGAATGGCGCAAGAGCCGTCGCAGGGTTTCGGCGAAGGTGTAGGCCCCGATCAACAACAGCCCGGTCATAAAAGCGCCGTGGGCGTTGACCCAAAAGACCATCAGAAGCGGAATAGCCCACAACCAGCGCTGATTCAAGCGTCCGTCGATATAGCTGCCCAACAACAACGATGTTAGAATGAAAGGCAACAGCGACCAGTTTTGCGTGCGCGTCGTCAGGTTGTTCATCGCCATCAGACCCGCCGCAAGAATCGCAAGCGCCGCTAAACGCCACGAGCCGCTGCGCCGATAGGCGTCGTAGCCCATCAAGCCAAAGGTCAGCGTAAAGAGCAGATTACGAGCGAACACTGTCAGCGGAAAGCCACCAATGCTGTAGAGCACATAAAACAGCCATTCGCCCAACCAACTCTGGTAGATGTAGGGTGTATCGGCGGGCAGGCTCCAGGCAAACAGGTTGGTGGAAGGAATGCCTTCTTGTGCGATGATGCGGCCCGCTGCTAGATGCCACCAAAAGTCGTTGGGCAAGGTCGGCACCAAAGCCACGAAGCCACCAACAATCGTCAACGCGAATAAAGCCCAGACATGCTCGATGCGAATGTTGAGCAGAGCATGCAACAGGCTTTTTCGTGACTGTTGAGATGAAGCTATTTCGTTCATGCAATGAGTATAACAGAGCCGCGCAATTAGGCTTCTTCAAACAGACTCGTGATCGATTCGCCGTTGTGAATGCGTCGGATCGCTTCGCTCAAAAGCGGTGCAATCGAGAGGGTATGCATATGGGGCAGGCGCTTCTCGTCGCTAAGCGGCACCGTATTGGTGGTGACAATCTCGCTGATCTCGGGGTGGGAGCGCAAGCGCTCGATCGCCGCGCCCGTAAAGAGGCCGTGGGTACAGCAGACCGAGATCTTTCGAACGTGATGCTCTTTCAGTCGCTCGACAATCTCGATAATCGTGCCGCCATTGGCGATCTCATCGTCGATCACGATCACGTCTTTGCCCTCAACATTGCCCACAATCGCGTCGATCACAACCTTATCGTCGGCTAGTCGCTGCTTGCTACCGGCCGCAACGGGCAGCTTCAAAAGGCGCGCGAACAGGGTCGCGGTCTTGGCATTACCTAGGTCGGGCGAAACAACCACGCTATTCGAAAGATCGCTGGCGCGGAAGTGGCGGGCCAAAACGTTCAGCGCATTCAAGTGGTCGACTGGAACGCTAAAGAAGCCGTGTACTTGAGCGGCGTGCAAGGTCATCGTCAAGACCCGATTGGCGCCCGCCGTCGTTAAGAGATCGGCCACCAGTCGCCCTGCGATCGAGATACGAGGCGCATCTTTTTTATCCGAGCGAGCATAGGAATAGTAGGGGATCACAGCGGTAATGCGAGCCGCCGAAGCGCCTCGAGCCGCATCCATCATCAACAAGAGCTCCATCAGATGTTCTTGAACCGGCGGCACCAGCGGTTGAACGATAAAGACATCGCGTTCGCGACAGTTCGCCAAAAGCTGCACATGCAAACAGTCGTTGCTAAAGCGAGTAATGGTCGCCTCACTGAGCGAGGTGTCAAGATGCGAACAGATCTCTTGAGCCAGAGATGGGTGAGCAGTCCCACTAAAAACAGCGATATCGCGCATACCAATCCTTTGTAGATAGTTAAAACCGACCGACAGATCAAAATATCATGCCGCTCGAGATGGATGTCTCTATTGTACCGCGTTTCTGCTCGGCTCGAAATGCCCTGCGAATCTCGAATCGAGCATCTGGCCCATGGTGCGCGCTGAAGCCCCCACAAAAGTGCGACGATTTCTCCACTCTTCGGCAATGCTAAGGTAATACTACAGTGGTAAGATTCTTAGAAATAAAGGTAATCGAGTCGGCTATGGAACATATTCACATAACAACACCTCGTCTTGGGCTCAAGTCCATGACCATGCCGTTTCTGCAAGCATGTCTGAAGGGTTCGTTCGAAACAGCTGAAGAACAGAGCGGCCTCAAGCTCTCACAGGCTTGGCACGATGAACTCTGGCTGGCCCGCCTACGTTACGATCAGGCGCTTGAAGACGAGGCAATGATCGCTTGGCTCCCTCTAGCGATCTACGAACGAGAGAGCGACACAATGGTTGGGCATCTCAACTTCCATACGCCACCCAACCCCGATTACCTGCAAACGATCGCAGCAGATGCGATCGAGTTCGGTTATCACATCTTTCCGGACTACCGCCGACGTGGTTACGCCCTTGAAGCGATACAAGCCCTCATAGCTTGGTTGAAGCAGCAAGCAGGCATCTCCACAGTTGTACTATCGATTTTGCCCGAAAATACAGCCTCCCAACGTATCGCCCACAAACTTGGTTTCAAGAAATGGGGCGAAGTCTTCGACGAAGACGAACAAAACATTGAGGAGATTTTCACTCTGTCGATCTAGCCCAACCGTCGTAGCAGAGCATGATCTGAGGAAACCAGCGAACACTCGGCATGTACACAGAGGAAAAGGCACTTCGCTATGATATTTGTTCCCACCATCCTAGACGACCTAGAGCAGCGTTTATCTGCTCTAGAAGCGATACTCCCTCTCCAACGTAGTGCCGATGAGCACGACGCGGCAGCAGCAATGTTGGCCTGTATGCACGAAATGCGTCGTCTGATGGATCGTTTACCAGAAGCGCAGGCACGCTATCAGGAAGCACTCACTGAAGACAGTCGCCAAGAAGCACATCTGGCGCTCCGCAGGCTCATCCACGATATTCGCACACCGATGGGTGTTCTCTACACCTATTTAAGGCTGATCGCGAACTCGATCATCTTCGCCCACGCCAGCGATGCGCATCGCGACGAAGCTAACGCACTCGTCGATATGGTTCGCACGATTCGCGAAGATCTTAAAGCGAGCAACTAAGCGCTTCTCTCGCAGATTCTCAGGCTCCGCATCCGCTACGGATACGGAGCCTTCTTTTTGGGGAAAGAGTTATGCAAATTTACGCCTTGTTGGCGGCTTGCTCCTTCCCCTCCATGCGCTCCTAACCGCGTCCGCCTACGGCTACCAACATCCCACCCTCAAAAGAGCTCGTTCGCCAGCGCAGAGCCACATCGAACAACGATGAACAAGCCAAGAGACGCATCGAACTACAATGCGCTCTACGCTGCCAAAGGTCAAAACACGGGCGTGATTAAACCAGCTAAAAAGCCGCGCAAGCGAGCACCAAGGCTACCATAAACAGTAGCCGCCATCGATCACCAGATCATGGCCCGTCATAAAATCCGAAGCTTCTGAAGCCAAAAAGACCACTGCACCCTGCAAATCGCTCACTTCGCCCAAGCGCTTAGCTGGAGTCAAAGCCTCCCACTGCGGCACCATATCCCGAATCGCAGGCGCTTCGATCAAGGGCGTGCGCATATAGCCCGGGCTGATCGAGTTGACACGCACGCCGCGCGCGGCCCATTCGGCTGCACACGAGCGGGTCAGGTGAATCACCCCGGCCTTGGAGGTATTGTAGGGCACTTGGTTTTGGGGATAGTTGACGATATGGCCCGACATCGAAGCCGTGTTGATGATCTTGCCATAGCCCGCTGCCAACATCACCCGCGCTTCAGCTTGGCAACACAAGAATACAGCCTTGAGATTGAGATTTAAGACACGATCCCACTCTGCTTCGCTGGTATCTTCAGCGTTCGACCAACCACCAACGCCCGCATTGTTGACGGCGATCGTCAGCTTGCCCCATTTGGCAAGCACGGCATCGAGCATGGCCTGCACCGCTTGGGCATTGGTCACATCGCACTCAATGCTCAGGGCATCGATGCCTTTGGCCTCTAACTCAGCGACCACCGTATCGGCGCGCTCTTTAACGATATCGACAACCGCCACGGCCGCACCCGCTTCGCCCAAGGCGTGTGCATAGGCGCGACCGATCCCCTGGCCAGCGCCTGTCACCAAAGCGACCCGCCCATGTAAGGCCAGTCGCTCCATAATCGGCTTCGCCGCTAAGACTGCATCCTTCATTGCTCCATTGCTCCTATTAAAATTCTGTTCTGACAGGGTAGGGTTAGGCCAAGCGCGTGGCCTCGATAGCACGAATATGCCCCAAATCGCGAGCGATTGTCTTCCAAGTGCGCCCACGATCGCTCGACAACAAGAGTCGCCCATCGTGAGTGCCCGCCCAAGCCGTATCGATATGATAGCTGGCCGCGTGAATCACACCGACCGGCGCTTGCAAAGGCTCATCGATCTGGCTCAGCTCCCAGTGCGCGCCATCGTCGATGCTACGAGCGATGCCATAGCCAGTGCTCTGATCGCCGTAGGCCACCAAAACGGCTTCATTGGCTCCACCCAAAATCGCCAAGCCGGTGCTTGTGCTCAGCGCCAGAGGTGCGCTGCCGACCCACAAACCGCTCTCGCCGCTCGTCCAGAGGCCATTCCCCGCAAGGGCGAACAGGCGATTGGGGCGATTGGGCGAAACCGCCATGCTGCGTAATCCGCTGGGCAGGCCAGCGCCTACTGCGAACCAGCGCTTGCCAGCATCGTTGCTCGCATAGATCCCCGCCTGAGCTAAGCCTATCAACATCCGTCCAGCGTTGTGCGGATCGATCAGAAAAGACTGGATCGCTTGTTTTGGCAGATCTATCATATCGAGCGTATTCCAGCTCTGGCCTGCATCATCGCTCCTCCGAATACCGATCGCCGAAGCAGCGAACAGGGTAGTAGGCGTGGCAGGGTGGGCTAGCAAAAAGCAGGTTGAAACAGCGCTACGTGGCTGCCAAGACTGGCCTCCGTCGCGACTCGACCAGATGCCGTCGCTCCCAAGCGCAAGATCAAGCTCGATCGGAGTACGGGCCAAAATCGCAGCTACCTTTTTATCTACAAGTTCATGGCCGATCTTACGCCAACGACCGATATTGGCCGGATCACTAAGCAAAACGAGGCCTTGGTCGCCTCCAACAAAGACAATGCCTGTTTTCGCCATACATCGCCTCTCTATAACTAGGTTCACAGATGCGTTTATGTCGACCTTTGAGTGATCTACAACATGAAAAAGGGGAGGAGCATAAACCAGCACCACCGAGTGCGCCCGTGGGCTGTACTGGGCACACCAAGGCTTGAGCGATATTTACAACAGCCAGAACAGCCACATACCTACTGAATAGCGCCAATCGACATACTATCCGCCTCAAGGGCTGGGTCATACTGGTCTAAGAGCGTGCTTAGTCGTAGAAAGCTGCCAGTCTCACCTGTGTACAATCGCCTTCATCGAGATCTTCTACGGATTGTCAAAATGGTACTGTCATTCTATTGTACAGCAAAGCGCTCAACTATGAAATATGGCCTTACAACATGCTGGCTCGAAAAAACGAGCGCACAAGAGTATAGCCTGTTCTAATGAACAAGTTTAAGCCAAGATCTAGTAGAGGATGCCGAGTAAATAAACGTTGATAGCGAAACGGGGAAGGAGTGGTAACGGAAAAGGATCGTTCGTCATCCAAAAAGGTTATGGCCGTTTTGGTTCACCATGCGGACCCTAAACGGAGTGCGGATCTGACCTGTATGGATCAGATCCGCAAAAGCGTCTACAAGCTCGGGATCCCACTGTGAACCCCTGCCGTTATACAAGCGTTCGAGCGCTTCTTCAACTGGCAGGGCGGCGCGATAACAGCGATCGGTCGTCATTGCGTCAAAGGCATCGACCACGGCGATAATCCGTGCGCCGATGGGGATCTCTTGGCCGCGCAGGCCGAAGGGATAACCTCCACCGTTCCACCACTCGTGGTGGGCCAGAATAATCGGTGCGACCTGCGACGAGAAGCGCAATGGGCTAACCAAACGCGCGCCATAGGTGGGGTGTTCGCGCATAACACCATATTCGGCCTCCGAGAGCGGGCCAGGTTTGGTCAAAATCGCCTCGGGTACGCCGATCTTGCCGATATCGTGTAGCACGCCACCGTAACGAACCCAGCGTACTTCCTCTTCCGATAGGCCGATCTGGCGCGCTAGCTGCTCACTAAACTGCTCCATACGCAAGAGATGGCCTTGAGTATAGGCGTCTTTCAGCTCAACAGCGGTCGCCAGCATAAAGATCACATTTTCGGTGTGTTCGAGCTGATCGGTTAACTGCTTAATATTGAGCTGAGAGCGAATACGCGCTCGCAATAAAGCTTGGTCGATCGGTTTGAAGAGGAAGTCATCTGCCCCCGCTTCAAGGCCCAAACGCCGATGCTCGCCATCGTAGACAGCGGTCAACATTGTTACAGGAATAAGAGCTGTCTGAGGATTGGCTTTTAAGCGTCGACACACTTCAAACCCATCTAGGCCGGGCATATGAACATCGAGCAGCACTAAATCGGGCGGATCTTGTTCTATCGAAGCTAAGGCGTCGTAGCCATTAGCAGCAACCTGCGGTGTATATCCTTCAAGCGCTACGAAACGCGCCAAAAGTGCTCGGATCGCAGGGTCGTCATCTACTACTAAAATTCGTGCAATCACACGCAACCTCAAAAAACAAACATAAATATGTAAGGCAGACGTATAGAAAAGCGTCTATTATCTGCTATATCAGCTAATAATAGTGTGTATTTATTACATTTCTATGCAGATGTAGTATATCACAACTAGTTTGAACGAAAGTTAAGTTTGCAATATATACGTAAAGAAAAGATAAGTGATATCCTATTTACCAAATGATGTTTTACAAAAATAATCAAAAATTATAAAATACTCATAAAGTTATAAAGAAGCCTGCTCTATCAGGTTTAGACCCTTGAGCTATCAGAACTTGCAAGCACCTGCAGACAGCATAAGAAAGCCCTAGCTGCCCGAAATAGAGAGCATCATTCGTGCATAGTTCCTGCTCTATTAACGGTGCGATCTATATCCCTAGCTAGCTGGAAACAGGATGAAGAATAAAGATCAGCGTTTAATGTATAACATACACTTAACAGCAGATAAGTTTAACAATCGCAGATTTAACAAACTATCTCTCGTTTAGCCCAACGATAATACTATTGCAAAATAGTATGGTATATAGCTGATACAATCGTCTAGGGCCATTTTTCCCGCTTAGCAAGCCGATAAAATGTCAAAATAGTCATCATTACGTATTCGATCCGAATTGATAAATAAATATCATTCTTGGTTTAAATATTCAGTCATATAGCGCGAATCTAAGTAAACGACATGCACCTCGCGCCTGGAACCATAGATATAAGGCGCAAGCTACACTTAGCCCGCTAGCAGCGCCGAGCCGGGCGTCGAATATTACTCCTTGCTCGAAGGCCATAAGCTCGATGGCGAAGAGTTCTCTAGCTTCAAAAAGGCGGCTAGCGCGTCCGCCTACGGCTATCAAAGCGGGTACCCATCAAAAGGCAGCTTTCTTTGTCTTCGTAGAACTCGGTTATTTCTTCGTTTTTCCACGCTGCGAGTGCGCAGCTTTCTCAGCGATTCGAAACGATAGCTCATGCCAAACGCGGTTGATCACGTTCTATTTTGGCCTTTGGCAGAGTGGAAGGTGTCTCTTTTTGTTGTGGGGAGCGCAGGTTGTTAAACGGTTGGGAATGATCGCTCGTTCGCTCGCCTCGCTCTGTTCTGGGCGGCTTCGCTACACCGCCAACTAGCCCACTCTTGCGCAGGGCGGGAGGTTGATAGCCGTAGGCGGACGCGCCAAGCAACGAATGGAGGGTACAGCCGTCGCCGCTAGAGTAATCTCGTCGTTACGACTCGCCGCAATTGCTAGGGCTGGTTTGGTAGTAAGGTTGGGCGCTTGTGGTGAACGTTCTGTTTAGGGACCACTACCAACAATAGCGATTTCTTTTTTCTCAAAGCCCCGAAACACGCTATCATAAAGCCATAAAAGATATCCACAAGGGAGTGGAAAGAGGACAACCATGACAAAGAAAAAAGTGCTTCTACCGCTTGACGGTTCGGATTTCAGCAACGCAATTCTGCCTCATATCAAGACCCTTATAAAACCAGAAGACGCTGAACTCATCCTTCTGCGCATAACCGATTGGCCGATGACGATTGGAGCTAAGCCCTCCGCTCTCGCATCACTCTATTGGCTCTACCCGTTGCCCTACGAGCCTTTTGAAAGCGGCTTGCGCGGCGACGACGACACCGATTGGGCTAAGCATCCTGTCTACGAAACAGAAGAGAGTCAGCAGATCCGTGCGATGCTTATTCGCGAACTCAACGAGTCTATCAAGCAGATGCAAGAAGCCGGCTACGAAGTTCGCGCCGCCGTCGAGTTTGGTGTGCCCGCCGATTGTATTATCGCTTTCGCAGAGCGCGAGGACGTCGATATGATCGCAATGGCAACCCATGGTCGCAGCGGTCTTAGCCATCTTGTTATGGGAAGCGTTGCAGAACGAGTTCTGCGCGGCGTCTCTGTTCCAGTCCTTATGATACGGCCTACTATAGAGCAACACAAAGAAGAAGTAACAGAAACCGAAGCCCAAGCCTAACGTCGCCTAAACAGAAAGAGGACCTGTCGGGAGCATTCCCGACAGGCCTTTTTTGTAGCTCAGATCTACAAGCTGTTTAGCACAAAATCAAGCAACTATTTCGCTCGGTTTATTTCTGAAAGACATTATAGTCGAGCGGATTCTGGTTCACCCACGTTCCATTTTCCCACTTCCACAGCTGATAATCGAGATGAGGACCGCTCGATTGGCCGGTCGACCCCATATAGCCAATCAGGTCGCCAGCCCGTACTACTTGACCGCTCTCGACCGCAAACGACTCAAGGTGAGAATAACCCGTTTTGTAGGCGTCGTTGATGACCCAAACGTGGTTGCCTGCTGGAAAGCTGTTGGGCGTTACCTTGACTACTCCGGAGTGAGTGGCATAGATCGGTTGCCCAAACGAGCCTTTGGGATCGGCGACACCATCGCCATCGCCATCGATCGCCAAGTCGATCGCGCCCCAGGTGGCCGCAGGCGCGTGCGAACCGACGCCGTAGCCCTGAGTCATCACCGTGCGATCAGAGCGGAGCGGGTTGCCCGAGGGAATCATCTCATCGCTGCTAAAGCTGCGCCCGGTCAACTGAACCGCAGCGCCCACAAAGCCATTCGAGGAAGCTTGATCATTGCCCGACGTGAAGGCGCTCCAAGGATTCTGGCCCGACCAAGCGCTTACTTTGGTTTCAGATGGCTGCAAGGAGCCGATCACAAACCAAGCGCCGATTATCAGACAGACAAGGATCAGAATGCGCGGCATTGGGAAGCCATCGTTGGAATGGTACATCAGGGCACCCCTTCCAGACGCCAAGTATCTACCAAGCGTTCGACAGCATTGACATAGGCTTGCACATCGTTTTCAAAGGATGGCGCATAGATCGGAATGATCTGCTCAACCGTTACTGTGCCCCGCCCTTCGATATATTCTACCGCGATCAGGCGATACCAGTCTTCGATGCCCGCCTCCCAGTTGGGATAGTCGCGAAAACGGCCGAAACAGGTCGCATAACCAGCACAGATGATGTTACCAACATTGTGGGTATTGGCGCCGCTGCCGTAATCCTTCCAACCTGCCCAAGCTGGGTTGGTGCCAGCAGAGCTTTCGTGAATAAAGAAGGCGATCGCATAGGCTGGATCGATGTTGTACTTCAGACCGAGGTCGTACCAGATCTGACCGGTGCCCGTGGCTGGCGAGCCATACGACTGCAAAATTCGGTCGATCTGATCGGGCGAAATACTGGGCGCACCTTGAATATGGTGGTCGCCGGGCGCGCGTTGACCGAGCGGTTGCAGCGCCACTGGAATCGAAGTGTCCTCCTCGCTGCCCGAGGTTACACTCGAGACGACATTCGAGAGGGCGCTCATCGCTCCCCAAGCCGAGTTTAGAATATGCTGCGGGTTAGCGATGCGTTGCCAAGCTGGACGGGTGCTATACGAAAAGGCGCGCGGCTCGGCCGGTTCAGGAAAAAGAAAGGGCTGCGAGATCGAAGCGCTCAACGCAATTAAGACAGTCACAAAAAGCGTGACCGCCCAAGGGCTATTTTCGTGCAGCATCGGCCCGGGCATACGCTGAATACGGCGTTGCGATGCGGGCGAAACCACCAGCGGTGAGACAAATTGCACTACGGCCCAAAAAAACTGAAGCACAAGGTTGGCAATAAAGATCACAACCGCAAAAAACGGATGAATCACAAAGGCGATTCGTTGCGCAAAAAAATGCAACCAACCGACGGGGCTATCATTAACAAAACGACGTAAAACCTCGTTGTTGGCGCGTTTCGGTTCTTGATATGGGCGAGCTAAAGGTCGCGTTTCAGCAGAGCGCGATTGCATAGGCGGCTCATCGGCTCGATAGCTCGCTACACTTTCGCGTAGCTGCGCGGTATTGCGCCTCGTTTGCGGCGCATCGGCGCGAAGCGAGCCAGTTTGGCGCACCTGAGGGCGGGCGTTATAAGGACGAGCCGTCAAACGCGCTTGTTGGGTTGTTGGCTCGGAAGGTTGATATGGTTCAAGCGGAGTGCCTGTCTGAGGCTTTGTGCGGGTATACGAACTACGCGCACTCGACACCGTTTGTTCCGGGCTCGTTGCTGCTTGAGTGCGACCCAGCGTATGTTGTTTTTGAGGATTAGTTGGGTTCGGCATAGTTAAGGTTTTCCACTGCACATGATTATACCATAGATTCGCTATTTCCAATCTTTATGCAGCGGCAGGCTTGGCAATCAACGATGTAAGATTTGTACGAAAGCGCACACCAGCACTGTTCGCCCAAATTGTAGCATTCAAACACGAACTACACTACTAATACGTTGACTCAAGCAAGTTGGTGGCAGAGTTTCTGTTAATAAAACGCAAAAAAACTCTGCTCTGGTTGTAAAGTTGTTGTCTTGCAGTGACCCGGACTCAAGCCAAGGGCAAACAGGTCACAGAGAGTAGTATAACACCTGAGGGCGAGCCTCAAGTGTTATACCGGATGCAAAAGTAGCGTAGGCATGAGAGGCACAATCTTAAAGATTAATGGAAAAGCAGAGCTCTCAGCGTAACAGACTGTCTCAAAGCAATAGATTTGACGTTAGCGCGCGCCAATAAGTTGCTGTTGTTCTTCGGCATTGGGCAGGCGGAAGCTGCCGTCGCGATTGAGGTAGATGATCTGTTCGCGCTTAACATCGACAACTAAGTCGGGTGCGCCGTCGTTATCGACATCGTGGAGGGCGAGGCCGATCGGTGTAAGATCGCTGCCCTCGCCGAAGAGGTATGGGCCAGGGAAGCTACGCACTTCGGCGGGGTTGCCGCCGACCAATTGGATAATCACAACTTGGCCATTGAGGTTCATGGCTGTGAAGTGCGAAGGGATGCCACTGCCTGCCTCATGGCCGACCATTCCTTCGAGATGGGTGGTGCGCGGAAAACCGTAACGCAGATCATCGTAGCGCACGCGCCCCCAATCGATAAGTGCGCCAACTAAAAAGTAGATAGCCATCACGGCAAGCAGTAACGTAATGGCGTAGCCAACCGGCATCAAAGTGTGAGGCCATGCTTCGTGTTCGGCTTGGCGACGTACTGACTGACGTGGTGTACGTATTTCTTTGCTTGTTACCGCCATTGCTTTCCCCCATGGTGGCAGATTAAGATACAATACAAACACGCCCAATCACCAGCCTCAACGAACTCAGGCTCTAGGTAGGAATACCTCTTCAACAAACAAGACTGTTGGCAAGTGATGATGCGTGTTTCAGAAATTTAGAACAGACGTTCAATCACAGTCGTATTGTATCAGAACAAGCGTTCTATGTCAAGCATCACACAAGCCATTTTTCAGCATTAGGATGAGCTAAAACGACTCTCGAAGTGGAAAGAGTTTTGTTCTAAAAAAGCGCCTTCTTAAGCCCGTTTTAGCGTAAAAATGCTTGCCTCAGGGGGGCAATAAAAACGAATCGGCATGCCGCCGATCCCCCGCGACGTATAGAGAGTCGTCGGACCAATTTGTTCTAAACCACAGTCGTGGCGCGTGCCATAGAGCGGCAAACTGAAGGGGCCCAACAAAGGAAAGCGGATATGGCCTCCGTGGGTATGACCCGAAAACTGAAGCGGGATCTTGTAGCGCGCGGCCTCTTCAACGAAATCTGGCACATGCGAGAGCAGAATCGCGAAGGCGTCACGCGGCACTTGATTGAAAGGCGTGCTAAGATCGGCCTTGCCGCGCCAAGCATCATCGACGCCCAGCAGCCAGAAAGCTGCGCACTTCCACTCTAAGCGCTGAACTTTGTTGATCATCATCGTGATGCCGAGCGCCTCAACGGCCTCGCAGACCTCGTCGATGCCCTCCCAGTAGTCGTGGTTGCCCGGCACAGCATAGATGCCCAGCGGAGCATGCAGCGGCGCAAGCAGGCGTTGGATCTCGGGAATAGCGTAGTCGTGAGTGACGAAATCGCCAGTAAGCACAAGCAGATCGGGGCGTTCGCGCAGCATCTGCTTGACCGCCCAGCGCGTATTGGCTTCGCTGTAGCGCGCGCCCAAGTGAAAATCGCTGATCTGGCCGATCCGCAAGCCGTCGAGCTCGGGCGGCAAGTGGGCAAAGCGCAGAGTATGGCGGGTCAAGCGCGGTCGAGTCGGCTCAACGAGGGTGGCATAGAGACCAGCTAGACCAGCCCCAGCAGCGAGCACGAGCGCCGCACGCCAACCGAAGCGTCGCAACAAATAAGCCGTTGTGGCGCTGCCAAACGCACCAGCATAGACCCAAGAACGCGAAAAATGAACCGCTAAGGGGTCAAAACCTTCGCGTTTCGGTTTCTTTGTAGGAATCACAGTCGCTCGCGGTAAGGTATCGTGCATAGTTGGATTAGTCATGTTCTTATCGTTTACAAACGTACTGGCTTGTAGCAAAAAGCTGCCAGCAACGAGAACTATCGAGATCAGAGTAGCGCATATGTTTTGACGCCACGCTTTTGGAAGGCTACAATAGAAGAAGTTTCAAAGAGAAGGAAATTGCGTATGTCATCACGCTTCGCACATACTTCAGTCGCCGATCCAGAAGCCTTTGAAGAGCGACTAAAAAACGTCCCCCTCTTGCCGGGCGTCTATCAATGGAAAGATGCTCAGGGCAATATTCTATATGTTGGTAAAAGTAAGAGCTTACGCGACCGCATGCGCTCTTACTTCGCATCGCCGCACACACTGACGGGCAAAACGCGTAGTCTGGTGAGTCAAATCGCCGACTTCGAGATTATCATCACCCAGAGCGAGCTAGAAGCTTTGCTTCTGGAGATGAATCTTATCAAACACCACAAGCCGAAGTATAACATTCGCTTGATGGATGATAAGTCCTATCCCTTTATCAAAATCACGGTCAACGAAGAGTGGCCGAAAGTGCTCACCACGCGCAAAACGCTCGACGATGGCGCGCGCTACTTCGGGCCCTACGCCAGCGCTGGCTCGGTCTATCGCACCCTCGATCTGCTCAACCGTCTGTTCGCCTTCCGACCGCTCAAAGACTGCAAAGACGACAAGTTCAATCGCTATCGCAAACTGGGCAAGCCCTGTCTGTATTACGATATGAAGCGCTGCCTCGGGCCGTGTGTGCCTATGGTCAGCCGCGAAGAGTACCGCAAGGCCATCGACTCGGTCTGTCACTTTTTGGAAGGCAAGAGCGAATCGATCGTGCGCGATATTCGCAAACAGATGGAGGAAGCCGCCGAAGAGCTCAACTTTGAGCGAGCGGCCTACCTGCGCGATAAGATCCGCGATATCGAGAAGGTCATGGAGCGCCAGCAAGTGCTGCGCACCGTCGATACCGACCAAGATGTGATCGCCTTCGCGCGCGAAGATGGCAGCGCCGTGGTACAGGTGCTCTACATTCGCGGCGGCAAGCTGATCGGCGCAGAACCCTTTAGTTTGCAAAACACCCAAGGCGAGAGCGACGCCGACCTGATCAGCTCGTTCTTAACGCAGTTCTATGATAACGCGCCGATGGTACCACCGAGCGTCTTGTTGGCCGAGCACCCCGAAGAGCCGATGATCATCGAGAGCTGGCTGGCCCAAAAAGGCGGTCACAAAGTCGAGCTGAAGGTGCCGCGCCGAGGCGAAAAACGCGAGCTAATCGAGATGGCAGCTCGCAACGCCAAGCAGAAGCTCGACGAGATGCGCATCCAGTGGCTCAACCGCGAACAGCGCGCCATTGCTGGTTTGAGCGAGCTGCGCGATCTGCTAGAGCTACCCGATCTGCCCAAACGTATTGAATGTTACGACATTTCCAACATTCAAGGCAAGGATTCGGTCGCCAGTATGGTGGTATTCGAATACGGCGAACCCAAAACCAACGCCTACCGTCGCTTCAAAATTAAGACGGTCGAAGGTGCCAACGACGTTGCATCGATTCAAGAGGTGCTACGCCGCCGTTTCAGTCGCGCCGCCGCAGCCCTAAGCGAAACCAGCCAGCCCGACGATGAAAGCGACGAGCAGAACGAGAAGCAGAGTACGGAAAACAGTGACGAGAAGGCAGCAACTTGGGCCGAATTGCCCGATCTGCTGCTGGTCGACGGTGGGCGCGCTCAACTCAACGGGGCGCTGGCTGTACTCAAAGAGCTGGGCTTCGAACAGATCAAAACGATCGGCGTGGCCAAAGGTGTAGACCGCAACCGCTTCGATCTGGTTCGGCCCGAATACGAAGAGCCGCTGGTGTTAGGCCGCGAGAGCAAAGCCCTAATGCTGATTCAGCGCGTTGATGAAGAGGCGCACCGCTTCGCGATCACCTATCACCGCAAAGTGCGCAGCAAAAGCACATTTAAGTCGCCGCTCGAAGATGTGCCGGGCATCGGGCCGCGCCGCAAACGCGAACTGCTCAAGCGCTTTGGCTCGCTCGAAGGCATTCGCAATGCCAGCATCGAAGAGCTCGCTGCGGTGCCGGGTATGACCAGGCGCGCCGCCGAAGAGCTTAAAGAGGCGATTTAAACCAGCAACTCGCCCAAGCAGCTCGGAAACAAAAAAAGCATTGACACCGCATGTCGCCTCTAGGTATAGTGTTGCAGGTTCGTGAATATACCGCAATACAAAAAGGAAACGAGAGCTATGCCAGAGTCACAAACCCTATCGAGCCAACAAGATGAGGCGCTGGTTGAAAGCAGCTTCAGCGATCAACTGCTCTTTTGGCTCAGCGCTTCTAGCCGCTATATCGCTCAGTTGGCCGCCACCATCGCAACCGTCGGCAGTTTGTTTATGAGCGAAGTGCTAGGCTGGCCGCCCTGTATCTTGTGTTGGTACCAACGGATCATGATGTATCCCTTGGCCTTCATCATTCCGATCGGCCTTGCACGACGCGACCGCAAACTGCATCTCTATGTGCTGCCGCTGGCGGTGATCGGCGCGTTCATCAGTCTCTATCACTATGGCGTGACCAAACGCTTGGTGCCATCGCCGCCCTGTGTTTCGAATATCCCGTGCGAAAACGGTTGGATCAACTGGTTCGGCTTTATCAATGTGCCGTTTTTGGCCTTGATCGCCTTCATTGTCATCATCTTTACAATGCTAATCTCGACTTCGATCTCGATCGACAGCGAGGAAGAGGGCGACGAGCAGGGCGTGTCGGCTAATCCGCTCGAGCGTTTTGGCCCGGCCGTGCCCGTGCTGGTGATCATCTTCGGCGTTTTGGCCGCCTTTGGCATAGCGACGATCGTGCGCTAGCCAAGCATGTTCGTGCCAACCACACAGGCAGCCCCATTTCTCACAAAAATGAGGCTGCCTTTTCGATTCCACACGCGATCCTTGCGCTCTTCCATCGTTCGTGCGCACGATCGTTTGTTGCCTTCACGACTCAGGCGGCGAGGTCTTTCCCTTCCATTCGGTTCCTGACGCGTCCGCCTACGGCTACAAAATCGCCCACCCACAAAAGATCATCGCCTTCACCGCTTTCGCTGTCTTCGCTGCAACCTTTGATTTATTCACCACACAAGGCACAGAGACTCTGAGAATTGACAAGAGTTTGTATGTATTTCATGGAAAGCAAACGCACTACCAAAACGAACATTTCGCCAAAGATCCATTAAAACGCTTACGCTTACTCTGGTTAAGGATCAACCGTACAGTCACAATGTCATTAGCCGTGCCATACCCTTCGGCAAGCGGTCCCTGAGCCTGTCGAAGGGTATGGCTTCTTTGCTTACACGCTGTCATACTCCCTTCTCCCGCAATGCGGGAGAAGGGTCGGGGATGAGGGCGAGCCAGCCCTGTTGATAGCCGTAGGCGGACGCGCTAAGAGTCTCTTTGAGAGAGGCGACCTTAACGCCAACACATGCAACAAGGTGGAATGTTGCGCGTCCACACAACACTCCACCTCTCTCAAGGCGTCGATGCTAACTTTGTTTCCGTAAATGGAATAAAGGAGCGGATCTTGTGCTACAGATACTTACCAGCCAAGAGCTCGACGCGCTTGCGGGTTTCCTCGGGGATAAGGCTGCGATCGGTCATGATCGCGTTGGCAAGCGCGCTGTGGGCAGGGCTCTCGAAGCCATCGCCGATCAAAGGCACCACCGTGCGAATGGTCTCTTGGGCCAGACGCGAGTTGGCCTGCAAGACCTTCACCACCATATCGACAGTGACGCTGTCGTGATCGGGGTGCCAAGCGTCGTAGTCGGTCACCATGGCCATAATCGCATAGGCGATCTCAGCCTCGCGGGCCAGCTTGGCCTCGGGCAGAGCGGTCATGCCGATCAAGCTGTGGCCACGGCGGCGGTTCTCCACGCTCTCGGCCAAGGTCGAGAACTGGGGGCCTTCCATACAGACGTAGGTGCCACCCTGATGCACGGTCGCACCGTTGGAGCGCGCCGCTTGGGCCAGCAGTTCGCCAAGTTTGGCATCGAAAGGCTTGTCGAAACCGACATGCACCACGATACCATCGCCATAGAAGGTGGACGGGCGAATGCCCTTGGTGCGGTCGAAAAGCTGATCGGGGATCACGATATGGCCCGGAGCCAATTCAGCCTGCAGGCTACCCACCGCGCTGACCGAGATCAAATATTTTACGCCGAGCTGTTTAAAACCATAGATATTGGCACGGCTGGGAACTTCGCTAGGAGTCAAACGGTGGCCGCGCCCGTGGCGGGGTAGGAAGGCCACCCGCTGACCAGCGATGCTACCGATAATATAGGCGTCGCTAGGAGTGCCATAAGGTGTTTCGAGGCGCAGCTCTTCAACATCCTCCAGACCCTCCATAGCGTACAAGCCGCTTCCTCCGATTACACCAATTGTCACTTGAGACATCGTTGTATCCTTAAGAAATAGAAGACGAATAAAAGATGAATGAGATCGTAAGTTCGATATCTATTGCGATTCGCTTGATCGCGACGAGTATAGTCGAACAGAGCAGACATCGCAAATCCGCTAGCGGTTAACAAGCAGATTTTAGCGCTCTGGAACAAGCTCGCCAAAATAAACGGCACGCCTAACGACCCGCTCAGAAATGAGACGAAGGACGTTTTTTCTAAAGACGGGCTTTTTTGCGAGCGATTATGCTATAATCTCGCAGCCACAACTCAGCGTGGCAGAGCGCTCGCAGTGCCGAGAGCACACACCACCCCAACTTGCGTGCCATGAGTGTCGAGGATTTGCAACGCAAGATACCAGCCTAAAGGAGCAGGGATGAGCACTGTACGACCCCCACGTGCGCCACGTTCTGCACGAGAACGGGTGGAGCAGCGGCGTGCACTTCGTCGTCTCTCAAAACAGCGTCGATCAGGACAGTTGGTCTACAAACTTAGTGGACTAGCGATCTTAATCGTTTTAAGTATAGTCAGCGCACTTTTTATTCTGAGCTTACGCGCTCGCGAAACCTTACAGGGCTTCGAGCAGGCCGATCCTCGCCAAGCGCGCAGCGAGACGGCCCAACCGCAAGCTGCCAGTTCAAACCCTTTTGAAGCGCCTTTCACGATCTTGTTGATCGGCGTCGACCGACGCGATGACCCCAACGAAGGCGTGCGCGGCGACACCTTGATTGTAGTGGCGGTAAATCCGGCCGAGCAGCGCGCTAGCATGCTCTCGATACCGCGCGACTCGCTGGTCGAGATCCCCCACGTTGGCACACAGAAGATCAACAGCGCCTATGGCTACGGCTACAACAACGCGGTCGCACTCTATGGCGAGGGCACCACAGCGCTAGCTGGCGGTGGCGCGCTGGCCGCCGAAACGGTCGAGCGCTTTTTAGGCATTCAGATCGACTATATCGCCCAAGTCGACTTCGGAGGCTTTGAACAGATCATCGATACTTTGGGCGGCATCTTAGTCGATGTGCCTCAGCCGCTGCTCGATTCCGAGTATCCGACCGAGAACTACGGCGTCGAGCGGATCTACATTCCGGCTGGCCTGCAAGTGCTCGATGGTGCGACCGCGCTTAAATACGCACGCTCGCGCCACAGCGGCAGCGATTTCGATCGCTCGCAACGCCAACAGCAGATTTTACGAGCGATTTTAGACGAGGTGCGACGGCGCGAGTTGCTGAACCAAGTCAGTCTGCTGCCCCAGCTCGCCAACGATCTACAGCAAAATGTCCAGACGACTCTGCCCCTCAGCGACCTAGACACGCTGACTAGTTTAGCTAATCTGGCGCTCAAGCTCGATCTCAGCAAGATCGAACAGCTCAGCATCAACCCCAACGATGTGACCCTGCTCGCCGAAAACGGCTCCGACCTCTATTGGGAGCCGACTGAAGTGCGTATGCTAGCCCAACGTCTGATCGCAGGTCCCGATGCCAAGCTCGAAGTGGCCCGTATTCAGGTGCAGAACGGCACCGATGTGAGCGGTTTGGCTGGTCGCATGACTTCACGCCTAGAGCAAGAGGGCTTTTTAACCCTGCCTCCGGGCGACGCACCCGGCTATTACGAACAGACCATTTTGATCGACTACAGCAATAAGCCCGAGACGCTGGCCCGCCTACGCGCAACCCTCGGCCTGCCCGAAGAAGCGATTAGAAGCGCCAGCGACGACAATGTGCCACCCGTGGGCGAAGGCGTCGATCTGGTATTGGTCTTGGGCGCAGACTATCAGCAGCTCTGGGCCAGAGGTCAATAAAGCGGCTTCCATTCTTGCCGCTCGGTCTGCCTCATGCTACAATGGGCTACAGAATGACTATGGAGCGTTTTTATTACAAGAGATAGTGGGAAATGTCAGTACCTTCAACCATTACTATCGATGGGCCAGCGGGCGCTGGCAAAAGCACTCTCGGAGCCCGTCTCGCTGAACGCCTTGGTTACGTCTACTTCGATACTGGCATCTTGTATCGAGCGCTCACCCTTGTCGCTCTTAGACGCCAAGTCGACCTTCAGGATGTTGAGGCGCTGACAGACCTTGCACGACAACTTTACGTCGATCTTCAACCTCCCACGGTCAGCGATGGCCGTCAATATACCGTTTATCTCGATGGAGAAGACGTCACTTGGGATCTACGCAGCCCCGAGGTTGACCGCAATGTTTCGCTCGTTTCGACCCCACCGAGCGTGCGCAGCGAACTCATTCACCAACAGCGTTCTATCGGTCATCAAGGCAAGGTTGTGATGGTAGGACGCGACATCGGCACGATTGTGATGCCAGATGCCCCTTTAAAGATCTATCTCAACCCATCGCTCGAAGCACGGGCACAACGCCGCTTCGCCGACCTCCAAAAGCAGCAGAGCGATATCACCCTCGACCAAGTGCGCGCCGATGTGGCTCGCCGCGATGCGCTCGACCACGGCGTTATGGCTGCCGCCCCCGATGCCTTTATCATCGACGCCGATAATCTGAGCGTTGAAGATGAGGTTGAGCTGATTCTCAAACGGTTTGAATCGATCGATTAAGACACGTCTTCGAGCAGTGTAAGGATGAAGCTATGGCCTCAACAGCACGTATCGGTCGGACGATTTCAGAACGAAATGCGATTGGAGATATCGACCTTGCACCGGGCGAGAAGATCCTGTTTGTTACCAGCCGTCACTGGATCGTCCTCATCCAACGGATTATGATCCCTTTGATCTGCGCGGCCATCTGTGGCGCGATCGCAGGTTATCGCGCGATCGGCGGCGTATTTTTGCTTGATAACGCCGATATCTCCGGCGAGATCGACCTCGTCAATACGCTGTTGGCGCTCGCCTTCGGTGCGATTCTACTGACCTGGGTCTTGGGGCGCCGTCGTATTAAACTCAACCTCAGCCGCCAATTGATTATGCTGCTTTCGGCTGGCGTCATCGCGACCTTGTTCTGGTTCCGCTATCAGGGCGGCCGCCTGTTTGAAGTCAACCGCTTCTATGCCACACCCTTCGATGGGCTCAATATCGTGCTGTTCAGCTTGGTCATCATCTTCCTGCTGCTCTGCGTCTATGTCTTTTTCGACTGGACCAATGACCAATTGGTGATCACCAATTTGCGCGTCATCATCGACGATGAAGTTTTGTTGGTTCGCCATGTACAAGAACAACTCTTTATCGACGATATTCAAAATGTGACCGCAAGTACCAATACCTATCCTCAACACTGGCTCAAATATGGCACGATTGTGATCCGCTCAGCCAACGCCGATCGCAAAATGGTCTTTGCAGGAGCCAATCAACCGCTCGAAACCCAAGCCAAGATCAACGCCGAAGTACGGAAGTTGCGCGGCCAACAGAGCGCCGATAGCTTCCGTTCGATGGTCGAGCAAAAAGTCTATAACGTAAAGCCGCCGTCCACCCGCCCCGCGCCGCGCGTGGTCGAAAAGCCCATGCCCTTGCTGTTGCGCTGGGTGCTCGATGCCAATCCAAAAATCTCTTCCGAGAAGGGTACGATTACTTGGCGCCCTCACTGGATCTTCTTGGTTCAAAAGCTGGCACAGCCGATCGGCACGCTCTTCCTAGCGCTTTTCCTGCTGATTCTGTCGTCACGCCTCGGCATCTTAACCGGCGGCTGGTTCGTGCTTGTCTCGATTCTGATCGTGGGCATCTGTGTCTTTTGGATGGTCTGGGAGGTCGAGGACTATCGCAACGACGCCTATATTCTCGAGCCAGATAAACTGATTGATGTGCAGAAGAAGCCCTTCGGCCCTGAAGATCGACGCACTGCTGCCTTGGGTTCGGTACAGAACGTTAACTTCAAAGTAACCTTCTGGAGCGGCATCTTTGGCTTTGGCAACGTGCTCGCCGAGACGGCCGGCTCGGGCGGTGCATTCACCTTCCCCCATGTGCCGAATGCGCCCGATGTAGCCGCCACCATCAACGACTATCTCGCTGAATACAAAAAGGGCGAAAAAGAGCGCAGCCTAAACGATACCTTAACGCTCTTACAACATTATCACGAAGCCCAAAAACGTCGCCGCGAGATTCGCGAGGCCGCCGCCAATCCACCAGCGGCTCCTGCAGCTCCCGCGGTCGCTAACGGCCCAACCGCCCCGCCCGATGCCGAGACCTTGGTCGTGCCTGCGGTTTCCGCCGACAGCGCGTCGCCCGATGCAACGACGAAAGTATCACCATCAACCCCAGTAAGTCATGTGCCGTCGACATCGCCAGATGCGACAACGGTTCAAATGGAAGCGGTTCAGCAAGCCAAGCCGAATCCTCCAGAGGCAGCCCAAACACAACAGGCTTCCTCTCAAGCACAAGAGGCAGCTCAAGCAAAACAGGCTCCCTCTCAAGCGCAAGATGATTCGCAAGCGCAACCCAAAAAATCGAACTCGCCTTAATCTTCAAACGCACAGATTCAGGATAATTTTTATGCTCCGACGTTCGTGGTTGATCGTAATACTGGTATTGGGTATGTTGTTACTACCTAGTACCAGTAGCGCCCAAAACCCTCCGCTTATTTCCGTTGACATTACTGCTGGTTACGACAACGCCTACCGCTCTGGTGACTGGTTCCCGATTGTGGTCACGGTCACCAACAGCGGTCAAGATATCTCTCCTGCTATTCTCGAATGGTCTTTCACCAACCAGAACAATAGAGATGTCTTTCGCCAAACGATCGACCTCCCGCGCGGATCGAGTAAGCAGGTTAGTTTCGCTGCCATAACCCAGGGTTTTGCTCGAAACGGTCAACTGCGTGTGATCGACGCCAAGAATCAGAAGGTCTTGCTAGAGCAGGTCGTGAGCCTGCGCCACAACGACGATTACCAGTTTATGCTCGGGCTCTTGAGCAGCGATAGCGGTCTGCTCGGGCGCTTGCAAAACCAAGCGATTGGGGGCAACGATCCGCGCTCGATCACGACGATCGCTCTAGATCCAGCCAGCTTCCCCAATGACGCCTCGCTCTTGTTTGGGCTAGACACAATCGTTGTGCACGATCTGAATATGAGCGAGTGGTCGCAAGAGCAACGCAACGCCCTGCGCGATTGGGTCGAGCAAGGCGGTCAACTGGTTGTAAGCGGTGGTGCAGCAGCCAGCCACAACATATTAGGCCTAGAAGAGCTGCTTCCAGCCCAAATCGGAGCATTGCAGCCCAATACACCGCTTGCATCGCTGAGCCAGTTCAGCCAACGCCCCGATATCGATCCACCTTCGGCTACAACCAGCAATCAAGTTAGCTTAGCCGAGCGAGCCACAGCGCTGACCTCCGATCGACTGGTGGTCGAGCAGCGCGTCGGTATGGGCGATGTGATCTTTGTGGCCTTCGATGTTGCGGCGCTGCAAGGCTGGGAGGCCGAGATCGACTTTTGGCTGAACCTGCTCTCTTACAATCAGCCCTTTTTACGCCCCTTCCGCAATACACAACTCTCGATGAGCGATGTAGATAGAGCGATCTCGCTCCCAGAGCTGGAACTACCCGGCTTCTTTCCACTCTTCTGCTTCATCAGCTTGTACATCTTTGTGATCGGCCCACTCAACTATCTGATCTTGCGCAAAATCCGTCGCCCGAACCTAGCATGGATCACCATCCCTGCGATCACCTTCCTATTCGCTGCCGGAACCTACGGCTACGGAATTCTGCTCCGTGGCACCAAGCCGATCGTCTTCCAGATCAGTGTATTGCAGGGCGTAGAGGGCGGAGAGAACGCCTATGTTCAATCAGCGGTCGGGCTCTTCTCGCCCCAACGACGCCAATTCGACTTGGCCTTCCCCAGCCAAAGCCTAGTGAGAGCTGAGTATTATTTCGACTTTTCAGAAACGAAATTTACGCTCGACTGGGACGAAAGCGCGACTCGCATCAACGATGTTTTGGTCGATGTCTCCTCGATCAGCAGCTATCGTATCGAGAAGTTTTTGCCTTCGGTAGCCCAAGTACGCTCTGATGTAAGAATCGATAATCTGGAATACGACACCGATGCCATCATCGACGGTGTCATTCGAGGAGAAGTCACCAACACCAGTTCGATTACGCTCAAAGATAGCATGGTTGTTGCAGGCGACAGCTCCTGTTTGCTCGGCGATCTGGCCCCCGGCCAAACCCAATCGATCGACTGTTCGCTCAAACAGCATAACTTCCCCTATCAAACAAACGCGGGAGATACCGATACCTTCGACCGCGCAGAGATCATAAGAAACGTCTTCGGAAGAAATTGGTCGGCTGTCAATATCAATCAGCTCACGCGCGAGGGCATCTCGGACCCCACCAGCGCCTTCTTGATCGCTTGGGTCGATGAACCCACCCTTGATATTCAGATCAATGGCAGCACAGCCAATCAAGCTGCCACCAGCTTGTATGTCATTCGTTTAAATGGGCAGTGATACGCTTATGTCAACTCTTGTCGAAACCGTCAACCTGACCCGCAGTTATGGCTCGAATCTCGCGCTCGACAGCCTCAACCTCAAGATCCCACAAGGGGCTGTGTATGGCTTCATTGGGCCGAATGGGGCTGGCAAAACGACCACCATGCGCATTCTAACCACACTGCTCAAACCCACTAGCGGCGAAGCGTGGATCGCGGGCCATTCGGTGTTGGGCGACAAACGGGCGGTGCGCAAAGTTGTGGGCTTTATGCCCGACTTCTTCGGCGTCTACGACAACATGAAGTCGTGGGAATATCTCGACTTCTTCGCCGCTGCCTATGATATCCCTGCCGAACGACGCAACAGCTTGATCGATGAACTGCTCGAACTGGTCGACCTCAGCCATAAACGCGACGATTATGTGATGGGCCTTTCGCGCGGTATGAAGCAGCGCCTGAGCTTGGCGCGCACCATGGTACACGACCCCGCCCTGCTGATTTTAGACGAGCCGGCCAGCGGTCTCGACCCGCGCGCCCGCATCGAGCTACGCGAGCTGCTCAAAGAGCTGCGCCTGCTGGGCAAAACGATTATGATCAGTTCACACATCTTGAGCGAACTGGCCGAGATGTGTACCCATATCGGGATCATCGAGCGCGGGCGCCTGCTGGCCTCGGGCGATGTCGATACGATTATGCGCTCGCTTCAGCCCCACCGCAGCTACGAGGTTCGTCTACTCAGCGAGCCTGCGGCGGCTATCGAGCTGATTCGTGGCATGCCGGGTGTGCTCGATACGCGCGTCTCGGATGACCCCCAAGAGCCCAACACGATCTATTTCGACTACAACGGCGACGAACAAGGTATCAGCGACGTTCTGACGCGTTTGATCCAAGGCGGCGCTCAGATCACCCATTTCGCCGGACAGGTCAGCAATCTGGAAGATATCTTTATGCAAGTCACTCAAGGCATCGTCTAAAGCGAACCTCGCCCTTTAAACGAGCCTTACAGACCTGCTAAGCGCCTAGGCTTGGCAGGTCTTTTTCATTTCATATAGCCATGCTCTCGCATTTCCTTCAAGCCTTTGGCGGCCTGTTCTCTCCCTTCCATACAGTCTCAAGCGCGTCCGCCTACGGCTACCGACATCCCATACCCTCAAAACGGGGTTTCTATCTCGCCGTCGGCAAAGCCGACAGCGAGCATTGTGCCTCAGCGTACCATTGCCATATCTGCGATAACAAAGCGCATCGCTGCAAGCTGAGCGATGGCCCGAATGGGAGGGCGGCGATCTGATAGCCGTAGGCGGACGCGCCAAGGATCGAATGGATGCAAGGGACTTCAACGCCAGTGTATCCATAGAAAATATCTATGGAATCGATTTATAGATAGATAATGACAGATAGATCATACGAGGATATACTAAGACTAGATCTGGTAATACAGAAACGGACGACTGCCGAAACATGGCTTGTGGAAGCCATGTTGACTGGCTGTACTTCGTTTGCTTGAAGAGAGAGAAGATCATGTCGAAAAACGATCTATTCAATGCCAAGGCGAGCCTTACAAGCTCCCAGGGGAGCTTCAGCTACTATCGCCTAGCCGCGCTCGAAGAAGCGGGCCTGACCAAACTAGCCAAACTGCCCTTTTCGATCAGGATTATGCTTGAGTCGCTGCTGCGTAACTTCGATGGCTTCGCGGTGCGCGAGCAAGATATTGTGGCGTTGGCCCAGTGGAGCGCCAGCAACCCGAATCCGGTCGAGATCCCCTTCAAGCCCGCCCGTGTGTTGCTGCAAGACTTCACGGGCGTACCAGCCGTAGTCGATCTAGCAGCTCTGCGAGCGGCCATGCAGCGCTTGGGCGGCGACCCCAAAAAGATCAATCCGCTTGTGCCCGTCGATCTGGTGATCGACCACTCGGTGCAAGTCGACGCTTTCGGCAGCAAATTTGCGATCTTCTTCAACGCCGAGCGCGAGTTCGAGCGCAACCGCGAGCGCTACGAGTTCCTGCGCTGGGGCCAGAAGGCCTTCAACGCCTTCCGAGTGGTGCCTCCTGCGAGCGGCATTGTGCACCAAGTCAACTTGGAATATCTGGCTGATGTAGTCACCAGCCGCAACATCGATGGCGAAACCGTGCTCTTCCCCGATTCGCTGGTCGGCACCGACTCGCACACCACGATGGTCAATGGCCTCGGCGTGGTGGGTTGGGGCGTCGGCGGTATCGAAGCCGAAGCCGTGATGCTCGGCCAGCCGATCTATATGCTCAGCCCTGAGGTGGTCGGCTTCCAGCTCGAAGGCAGCTTGCCCGAAGGCGCGACCGCGACCGACTTGGTGCTGACCATCACCCAAATGTTGCGCAAAAAGGGCGTGGTCGGCAAATTCGTCGAATTCTACGGCAGCGGAATCAGCAAGCTCAGCCTGCCCGACCGCGCCACCATCGCCAATATGGCCCCCGAGTACGGCGCGACGGTCGGCTTCTTCCCGGTCGACGAAGAGACGCTGGCCTATCTGCGCCTGACGGGCCGACCCGCCGAAGTGATCGAGCGTGTTGAACGCTACTGCAAAGCTCAAGGTCTCTTCCACAGCGCCGACACGCCTCACCCCGAGTTCAGCGATACGCTCTACCTCGATATGAGCACGATCGAACCGAGCGTGGCTGGCCCGCGCCGTCCACAAGACCGCGTGGCCCTCAGCGAGGTCAAGCGCTCGTTCTGGCAGAGCATGCAAAGCATCAAGCCCGATCTGCAGCCCAATCCCGAGCTTTCCGAGGCAACCCTCAACTGGCTGAAGGGCGAGCAGGTCGAGGATTGTGAAGTGCTGGCCCAGCGCAACTATCGCCAAGAGCTGTTCGGCCAGCAAGTGCCGATCACAATCAATGGCGAGAGCAGCACCCTAAGCCATGGCTCGGTCGCGATCGCCGCTATCACAAGCTGCACCAACACTTCCAACCCAGCGGTCATGCTGGCGGCCGGTTTGATCGCCAAGAACGCTGTTGAGCGCGGCCTACGGGTGAAGGCGCACGTTAAAACCAGCCTGGCGCCCGGCTCGCGTGTGGTGACACGCTACCTTGAGGCAGCGGGCCTGACGCCCTACCTCGAAGCGCTGCGCTTCCACACGGTCGGCTATGGCTGTACCACCTGTATCGGCAACAGCGGCCCGCTGCCCGAGCCTGTGGCCCAAGCGGTGCAAGAGAACGATCTTGTGGTGGCGGCCGTGCTGAGCGGTAACCGCAACTTCGAGGGTCGCGTTAATCCCTTGGTGCGCGCCAACTACCTCGCCTCGCCGCCGCTGGTGATCGCCTACGCGCTGGCGGGCACGGTCGATATCGACTTCAAACGCGAGCCGATCGGCTACGATCCTGTGGGCAACCCGGTCTATCTGAGCGATATCTGGCCCAGCCAAGAGCAGATCAAGGCCAGCATCGACAATAGCTTGAAGGCCGAGATGTTCCAGAGCGAATACGCCCATATCTTCGACGGCGACCAGCAGTGGCAGGCCATCAAGGTGCCCGAGGGCGATCTCTACCAGTGGAACAGCAGCTCGACCTATATCCAAGAGCCGCCCTTTTTCCGCCAGATCAGCCGCGAGCCCGAAGCACTCAAGCCGATCGTGCAGGCCCGCGCTCTGGCCCTGTTGGGCGACTCGATCACGACCGACCATATCTCGCCAGCCGGCTCGATCGCGAAAACCAGCCCGGCCGCCGAATATCTGCGCGCCCACGGTGTCGAGCCCAGCGAGTTCAACAGCTATGGTTCGCGGCGTGGCAACCACGAAGTGATGATGCGCGGCACCTTCGCCAACATTCGCTTGCGCAACCAGTTGTTGCCCGGCAGCGAAGGCGGCGTGACCCGCTATCTACCTACCAACGAGCAGATGTCGATCTACGACGCAGCTATGCGCTACCAGCAAGATGGCACGCCCTTGATCGTCTTCGCTGGCGCAGAGTACGGCACGGGCAGCTCGCGCGACTGGGCCGCTAAAGGTACCTATCTCTTGGGCGTGCGCGCGGTGGTGGCCCAAAGCTTCGAGCGCATTCACCGCTCGAACTTGGTGGGCATGGGTGTACTGCCCATCCAGTTCAAAGCGGGCGATAGCTGGCAGAGTCTCGGCATCACAGGCGAGGAATTTTGGAATATTGAAGGTTTAGGCAATGACCTTCAGCCCGGTCAAACGGTTACATTAGTAGGAACCGCTCCAAACGGGAAGCGCATCAGCTTTGAAGCCATTCTCCGCATCGATACGCCCGTTGAAGTCGAGTACTATCGCAACGGAGGCATCCTCAATACTGTCCTACGCCAACTCCTCCAAGATGCGTAAATCTACCATTTGATTTACGTTTAAGAGCAAGAGAACAGCCGCTCCTAGCAAACAAATCAAACGTTTTGCTTCGAACGGCTGTTCCCGCGAATCTGAACAGCAGCACAGAATTAGCGGAGCAAATAGCTTGTAATACTGTTTGATATAAGCTATAATGCTCCTATCCTTGTGTAAAGGATTTATTCGCCGTGTAGGCACCCGCCCACTGCCGTGCGGCACTCTTGCGCGGTAGGTGTGTTTATTCAGATTGCTCTTTCACCCTACGCTCCCACAAGTGCGCAGGGCGGCATTCATTAGGGGAGGGTTTTCCCGTGAGTGTTACCTCCATCATTTTAGTCCATGCACATGCATTATTCCGCGAGGGGATTCGCCATCACCTGAGCATGCTCCCCGACTTCAAGATCGCTGGCGAAGCAAGTAACGGACAACAGGCGATTCAACTCGTCGACTATACTGACCCAGATCTCGTGTTGATGGAGGTGGATTTACCTGGTGTTAATGGTCTTGAGGTCGCTCACGCCATTAAACGCACCCATCCTCACGTTGGCGTCATTTTGCTCAGCGCCGATATGGATGGTCCTCACGTCGTCAAGGCCATCCGCGCCGGTGTAGCGGCGTATGTGCCGCGCAATACCTCTTGGGAACAGCTGCTACGTACCATCAACGAAGTACGTCGAGGGGATTACCCAATTAACGACCTTGTGTTATCATTACCAGATGTAGCCTCACAGGTCTTGGCGACCTTCAGGCAGATGGCGGTCGACGAAGATACCCAGAGCATCTATTCGCCGCTCTCGCCCCGTGAGCTACAAGTTCTGGAACTGGTGGCGGCTGGACGAACCAACAAAGAGATCGCTTCGCAGCTCGACATCAGTAACCAAACGGTCAAAAATCACGTTTCTTCCATCTTACGCAAGCTGGCGGTCAATGACCGGACCCAGGCGGTGGTTTACGCCATGCGCCGCGGCTGGATCAAAGTGGTTCTGCCCGGCGACTAGTTCGGTACACATTGCATGATACATCCACGCCTCTTTGCTGCTCTTGCGGTGTTGCTTCTGCTGTTAGCAGGCTGCGAGCAAACCACCGTAATCGAACAGGAGCAGATCGCGCAACGCGAAACAGTGTTAGCACTGACACCGTCGGCAACGCCCACGGTGACAACTACGTTTACGCCATCGGCGACGGCAACCTCTTCGCCAACCATTGGGCCATCGGCAACACCAACCGCGTCGGCAACAGCAACCGCAACTCCGCTGCCCCCGACGCCAACCAGCAATCCAGCACTGCAAGGTTTCAGCTACTGTCGACAGCAAGTGGGAGACCCAGATGGCGGGCGCTATTCTGCACAGTTGACGGATGTTACTGCCAATAGCTTCCCGGCCTTCGAACGCATCACCTTCACCTTTACCAACACGGTTGGGGTGGCTCCGCTCAGCGCCATAGCCGATTGTCTAAGCGAACGCGATTTCGTCGCCTTGACAGGCCAGCCTGCTGCGGCACGTCCTTACGTGCTCGAAGTACATCTGCCAGACTGGCTGCACGACGAACAGTTCAACAACTCGATCATCACCAATACCTTCGAGCTGAGCGGCACCCGCGTGCTGACCCACGTCGAGACCCGCTACGATGCAGCCAGCGATGCCGGCCTGACCTTCAGCATTCCAATCAGCGAACCGCTGCGCTTCCACCTGACCTTGATGCACGATCCCGAGCGCTTGATCTTAGAGACAGCCAAGGCAACCGAGTTGGTTGAATCGAGCGATCCTCTGACCGCTCCGCTCAGCAACAAAGCGCCCGAATTCGCTGCGCCGCTCTTCTTCTTGCAAGAGGGCGACATCTGGCAACACAAAGAAGGCAAAACGTCCAATCTCACCGAAACAGTTCAAGAAGAGATCGCCTTCGCTGTCAGCCCAGATGGTTCAAAAATCGCCTTCTGTCGCGCCACAACAGCCGACGCCAGCTATGGCGATGCGGCGGGCCCAAGCAGCCTGTTTGTGATGAACGCTGACGGCAGCAATGTCAAAGAGATCGGTCGAGCGGGCTTCGATTGCGCCGATCCGGCCTGGAGCGTCGATGGCAAGCAGATCGCTTGGAGCGTCGATGAAAGCGGCATTCGCCCCACTCAGCGCAGCATTTGGAAGGTCGCCGCTACTGGTGGCGCACCGACCCGCGTGGCTGGCGGCACAGACGAGTGGAACCGTTTCGCGCCCCAGTGGCTCGAAGGCGACAAGCTGGTCTATAGCGCCGATACCCAAGATGGTCGCAGCACGCTCTTCTTGCTCGACGATGGCACCGAGAACGACATCGGAGCCGCCTTCACGATCAGCGACCGCTATATCACTCTTGGGCGACCTTTGGCCGACAAGAAGGGTAAGCAGTTCGCAGTTGAGGCCCAACGCGGACGCAACCCGGGCAGCGATCTGCTCATTCTCGACTCAGAAGGCGAAGAGATCGAGATTATGAGCGATGGCTACTGGACGCGCGCACTGGGCTGGCGTGACGATGGCGGGCTGCTCTTCTTGAGCAACGACTGCATCAGCACCTTGGTGCAAAGCTATAGTCTCGGAGTGATCAACAGCGGCAAGATAGAGCTGTTGGCCTCTGGCACGAGCTTGATCGCAATCAATGCCGCCGCCGTTCATGGCGACCAAATCGCCTATGTGATCGCTCAACAACCGGCACCCGGCGAGCGCGGGCCGCTCACGATCGTTCCCAGCAGCAGCAGCGAGCTGTGGATCTGGGATCTCGCCAAAGGCGAGCGCGCCAGCAGCTACAAAGCCGATCGAGCCATCAGCGATCTTCAACAATAATCCTTCAGCAAACAGCTTCTCCCAAGCGTCCCTACTACTTCAGTAGGGGCGCTTTTCTTTCCTCAATAACCAACAAACATATTGCGCTTACGGTCACAGTTCTAGCCAAAAAAAGACTCCAAGCGCGTCCGCCTACGGCTACCAACAGATCACCCATCCATGCGGTCTATTCGCCGCCCCCAATGGAAACATTTGCTCGACACCATAAGGCTACCCGCTGATGGCATTATGCAAGCACAATGAACTACAATGAATAGCGAGGAAAACGTAGGAGCGCCAAGAAATAGAGCGAAAGTATCACCCAAAAACATCTTTCACCAAACAATGATATAAACAAATATTTGTAAAATTGAGGATATAACAAAAAGAGGAGAAAGGCAGATCAAACCATTAGTACAGCAAGAATCATGGCTTTTTTGGTTCTGAATATTATGATACGTTGCAGCTCGCCGCAAAATGAATAAAGCTTTCCATTTTCAAGCGAATTTCGTAATAGAATAGCTGATTAACACGCTGTAAAAAAAGTATCAAGCTAATCTGGTGGCTTTAAACCTGCATAAACAAAACGTCATATATTGCCAAACATAGTATGTTATTATGCTCAAACAATATATTCCCTCTCTGTGTTGACGCCGAAACTTATTTTTCGGTCCTAATCTTGATGTAGATAGTAAGTAAGGTTAAAGACTAAGCAGCAAGATCCAAGCTTCGATCCTTGCTCGGGTGAAACGTGGTGCCATTCTAGGCTCCGACTTCCCAGCAGATTCGACAGCCATCCGCCTAGCAGCAGAAGCGATTGAAGAGATGATGTATGAGGCCTAGTAAGCTTACAGTCCTAATAGCACTCATCTGTATAGCTAGCCTCCTTTGCCACTCGTCTGCATCACTCTACGCACAGGAAGAGCCATCTATCACAGATATCATTGAGCAAGAGTTAACAGACTTTTTGCCTGTTGGCCTTGCAGCCCACAATGGATACGTGGCTGTTTTGGTTGAGTTACAGCCCGATCCCCTATCAAGCAGCCCCACGACGGGCGATATAACAGCACGCCAAGTACAGATCGAACAGATCACGAAGAGCCAAGCTCGCTTACGCAGCGCCTTGCCAAGTTTGCAGGCCAAAGAGCTCTACACAACCCAGTTTCTTTTCAACGCGATGGCGCTCTATCTTCCCAAAGAACGCCTCGCCGAGCTACAAGCATTGTCCGATATCAAAAGCATTCAGCCCCTGCAAGCCAAGCAGCTCGGACCCGCGCCTGCGCTCGATCAAGCTGTAACACAACAGCTTTGGAAGGCGTACGGTGCGACCGGAAAGGGTTTGAAGATCGCTATCATCGATAGCGGGATCGACTACACGCACGCCACTTTAGGTGGCTCAGGCAACCCGCTCGATTACAGCAGCAACAACCGCACGATCATCGAGCCAAATAGCTTCCCAACAACAAAGGTCGCCGGAGGCCATGATTTCGCTGGCGATCTCTACGATCCGACCAACGCGCCGCTTCCGCAGCCCGATCGCGATCCACTCGATTGCAACGGGCACGGAACAGCGGTCGCAAGCGTTGTAGCGGGCTACGGAGTAGACCAGACGGGCAAGCGCTACGCTGGGCCTTACGACCGCGATCTGCAGGGCAGCGACTTCCGGCTGCTACCGGGTGTCGCGCCCGAAGCGAGCCTCTATGCCCTGAAAGTGACCGGCTGTAGCAGCCGCCAAACCCACTTGGTCATTCCAGCGATCGAATGGGCGATCGACCCCAACGGCGACGGCGATAGCTCCGACCATCTCGATGTGATCGTGATCGCTATGGGTTCGCCTTTCGGCAGCGCCAACGACCCCGAAGCACGCGCCGTGCAACGCGCATTTGATGCAGGAGTGGTAGTGGTCGCAGCGGCAGGAGAGAGCGAGGGCAGTACCTTCTATAGCATTCACTCGCCAGCCAGCGCACCAGCCGCTATCGCGGTTGTGCCCGTGTATGGCAAAGAGAACAGCGCTGTCGATAGTTTGCTGCCCAACAGCGCACGCGGCCCATTGCGCGATGGGCACAGCACAAAGCCCGATCTAGGAGCCGTAGGCTATCAAGTCGGCGGTGCGGCCTATGGCAGTGGCAACCAAGTCGCGAGTATAAGCGGTAGCGCGATCGCCAGCGCCTATGTGGGCGGTGCAGTAGCGCTACTGCGAGAGCTGCACCCCAATTGGAGCCCCTTACAGATCAAAGCCGCTTTGCTGAACACCAGCACACCGCTCCAAGACCAGAAAGGTTCGATCTATGCGCCGACTCACGCTGGCTTAGGACGGATCGACCTAGCTGCCGCAGCAGCAACCACGCTGATCGCCTATGCCGACGATGGCACTGCTGGCATCGGTTTCGATTATGGCTTGCGCTGGGAGGGGGACAACTACAAAGCGTACAACCCCTTGCGAATCGAGAATCTAAGCAACCAAACTCAGAACTTGAGCCTCGGCAGCTACCCAGCCAACAGCGAACCAAATGTCGCCATTCGCCCCGCCAAGGTCGATCTATCGATCGCGCCCAACAGTAGCCAGACGGTTCGTATTCGCAGCCAGATCTTAGATAACGCGCTTGAACTGAGCATCGACCCGAGCGTAGCAGCCACACAAAACGATTTTCAACGTTTTGCGATCGCCGAACACGCTGGCTCGATCTATCTGGTCGATCAAGCCTATGCCCGTATCCGGATCGCCAATGATAGCCGCGAACGAGCGATCGATGTCTACCTCAATGGCACATTGATCGCAGCGAACCTCGGCTACGGCCAAGTCAGCAACTATGTTGAAAAGCCGGCTGGCAGCTATAAACTGGTCTATCGTGCGGCGGGCAGTGGCTCGAATGGTTCGGTTTTAGGCGAGCGCAACCTTAACATCGGTGCCGGCACCGATGTCACCATGATCGCCAACAGCAAGCAGAAAATCACAAAAGAGCCGCGTATCACGACCTGGACGCTCAACGAAGCTGCGGTTCAAGCCAGCGATTCGAGCGCGCGCCTGCGTTTCGCCAACAACAACCCGCCCGATGCGCTCGCCTCAGAACGCGTGTTGGATATCTACATCGATGGAGAACGCGTGGTTCAAGGGCTCGACAGCCGCAGCTATGGGAACTTTGTAGCGCTGCAAGCGGGCCAACACGAGGTCAAAGTGGTGGCGAGCGGCATCGTCACGCCTGAGTTGCAAACCCAAATGAGCTTTATGCTCGATCTGCAAGCGGGTAGCGTCAGTACGATCTCGCTTGCGCCCTTGCACAACAAAAGCAGCTATACCCAGATCGTGAGCCAGCCGCGCCGCACCTTGCGGGTGCCCTACGCGCTTGGGCCGCGCCCGGCACAAGAGGCCAGCGTCTCGCTGCCTGCCCTACCGCCTAGCAACCCAACAACCCTTGAGGCCACCGTCCGCAATCCATTCACCCGCACTGCCAATATCCCCGCAGCGGTGCAACCGTATCTGGGAGCATTCCTGCTCAGCTACGAAGGCACGAGCCCAAGCATAGGCCAGAACCTCGACTCCGCTCGTATCAAGTATCTGGGGATCGCATCGAACATCAATATCGCGCGCAGCCCGACTCTGCCAGATAGCTTTTTTGTAGCGATCGCGACTCAAGCTAACTGGGCGACGCCCAACGAGGTCAATTTCCAAGTTTATTTCGATCTGAACAACGATAATATCTCGGATCGGGTGCTGGTCAACAGCAGTTTGGGCTATCTGCAAGATGGACAAGCTAGCGATACCTTTGTGGCCAGCATGTATACGATCGAGCGTCTTCCGAACGGTTCAAGACGCTTTGAGCTCAACCAAGTCAGTTATTTGAATGGCTTTGGGCCGGGCGGCTCAAGCACGCCAAACTTCGTGCCCTACGATCGAAATACGCTCTTTATGCTAGTCAATACAGAGCATCTCAATCTATCGGCTGGCAAGACTAGCTTCCGTTACCGAGTAGAGACGCGCCATATCGACTACCACAACTTTAAGCACATCCTCGATAGCACGCCTTGGATCGAGGTTGATCTCGCTAGGCTGCCGGTCGATACAGTCAACCCGAACTTCGAGCTGGGTTATATGCCGATCTATCGCGCGATCGATCAGAATCGCTTCGCTGTAAGGCTCGATCCGGAGCTGGCCTACCTGCCCAATCGTCCGCGCCTGATGATCATCTACTTCCACAATCCACCCGCTCGCCAAGTCGAGATCGTACCGATCAGGTAATAGCTCTTTGACTTGATCGCTCTGTCGCTGCCTAAATAGAGGCAGAATAAAACTTAACTAGGTTTGATGTGAGGCATGTTGGGCCTTAGGCTAGCCTGCCTCACATTTGTTATGCAGACCATCAAAACGCAACAATACCAACCCCGCTTGATTACTTCAACACTCTGGCGGCTTAGTCTCTCCCCCAAAGAGGCTTGCTAGCGCGTCCGCCTTCGGCTACCAACAGCTCATAGCAAATTCGGTAGATCACTTTCCTTCTTGGCCTTCGGCAGAGTGGAACTTAACTATTTTTGTTGTGTGACATTTCGCGCTAACGCGCGAAATGTCACACAACTCTTTCCCCGTTTTTTTGCGTTACAAAAGCGCAAGTATGTAAACGGATTTGGTATCAGCCGTAAGCAGGGGGTGGTAACTGCGTGCCGAAAGAGCGCCTCAACATACAACGATGTAAGCAGATTTCGTATCGTTAGAAAAAGCGGCTGGAAGAGCATTTCCAGCCGCTTTGAGATTCTTTGAGGTCAGCGGTTGCACTACTATCTGGTTAATTGCTTCCTATTTGGCCTTCGGCAGAGTGGAACGTGACCATTTTTGCGTTACAAGAACACAACTCTGTAAGCAAATTTGATATCAGCGATTGATCGAGCTGCTCGACAAGCGTTCGGCAGCGCAAGACAGCGTTTGAAACAACGCCAGCGCTAAGCAGCTCGCAGAGCAAGCTGCGACACGACGCGTCGTATGGGTGGGCGGGATGTTGGTAGCCGTAGGCGGACGCGGTTAAAGCCGGTTTGGAGCCAAAACCCTAACCGCCAAAATGCTGAAAGAGATATTGTACAAGGTGTATAGGCGGCAGAGTACTGCTTTGAGTACATAAAAAACAGGCATCCCCACACATATGGGGATGCCTGCTCGATTCAAAACTAGATGTGGAACTCAACCACAACCCGACCGAACTGCAAGCGCGAGCCATCTTTGATAGCGACCGGCACCTGCGGATCGATCTTGACGCCGTCGACACGGGTGTAGTTAGTGCTGTCGAGGTCGATCACGCTCCACTGGCCGTTTTGGTTAACGATGCGAGCATGCTGGCGGCTCACACCACCGGCCTCGCCACCGAACGAGGTCAGATCGATCTCGGGGAAGATCGCGCTGATCGGATCTTCGCGGCCAACGATGAATTCGGTTTTGCCTTCCGGCAAGGGCAGCTCTTGGCCGCCATCGACCAGCACCAAACGCGGGCGCGAGCTCGGCACAAAAGGCGGAATCGCATCGGGCGCGGGCACAGGCGGTGCCACCGGAACTTGGGCAGCGGCGGGCGCGGCCTCGGGAGCAGGAGCAGCGGCCGGAGTTGCAGCGGGTGCAGCGGCCGGAGTTGCAGCGGGTGCAGCAGCCGGAGCAGCGCCGCCCGTCAAGGCTTGCAGCTCGGCCTCGGCCTTCGCCTTGGTATCGCGCGCCTGCTGCAATCCGTCCAAGATCGCTTGCGGCGTCGCAGCGCCAAAGGTCGCCTGCATCTGCTCCATTTGAGCGATCAGTTTGTCTTGGGTCGCGATCTCCTCTTCCAAACGTGCGATCTCGGCTGGATCGACGCTCGGCACGGTCGGGAGCGCTTGCAGCTCGGCCTCGGCCTTCGCCTTGGTATCGCGCGCCTGCTGCAATCCGTCCAAGATCGCTTGCGGCGTCGCAGCACCAAAGGTCGCCTGCATCTGCTCCATTTGAGCGATCAGTTTGTCTTGGGTCGCGATCTCCTCTTCCAAACGTGCGCGCTCGGCCGCAACATCGACTGCTGGCGTAGCCGGAACAGCGGGCGCCACCGCAGCGGCCTCAGGCTCTTCGGCGGGTGCCACCGGAGCTACGGGTGCCGCTTCTTCGGCCGCAGGCGCTACGGGTGCCGCTTCTTCTGCTACAGGAGCTACAGGTGCCGCTTCTTCTGCTGCCGGAGCTACAGGAGTAACCGGCTCGTTCTCGATCGGAGTAGCGACTGGCGCTTCAGCGGGGCTCTCAGCCGGCTCGGCGGGAACACTCGGCGCAGCGATGGTTGGTATATCGTCGGTCGGCTGCTGGGTTGTGTCTGCGCCATTGGTGGGCAGCGCGATAACGGTCGGAGCATCGGGCGCAACCGGAGCATCAGCGCTGACCGGCGCCGGCGGCAGGGGAGCACCACAGGTATCGCAGAACGCTTCGCCCGGCACCACCGCAGCACCGCAGAAAGAACAGGTTAGGGTTGCACCAGCCGAGGCATCAGCGGGCGCGGCAGCGGGTGCTGCAGCAGGTGTAGCAGCAGGTGTGGCGACAGGAGCCGCAGCGCTGGTCGCCTCAAGGCGGAAGCCACATTGATCACAAAAATGGTTCGAAGGGTCGTTTTGCGCACCACAATTTGGACACGTGTTCATTCAAATCTCCTCTATAACAAACTGCACGCGGCGGTTTTACTCTTCCAGCTTCTGGGTTAAACGACGGGTAGCGTAACGCAACTCTTTCTGGGATTCGGCGCTCATCTGACCACCTTTCTCCAGCTCTTCGGCCTGCTTTTGGGTCTTTTCGGCCAATTCCAATTCGCCCAATTCGAGCAAACGGGTTGCAGCAGCACGCAGCTTCTGAGTTGCACCAGCTACGTTTCCAGCTTCAGCATCCGACAATGCGCGTGTTTGCAGTTTGAAGGCAGTTACCTTTTCAACTAAGTTCATCACACGAGGGTCGTGAGCTGGCGCATTAGGATCGCTCGTAAATTCCAACAAGACATCCTTCTTGAGGATCTGTTCGCTCGTTTGGCCGACCGGAGTGTAGTGCAATTCGGCCTGAGCGATACGGAAGGTGCCATTGGAACGAGCGGGTAGGAGCAGATCGAGCACAATACTGCCGCCGCTTCCATACGCTAAATCACCCAACTTAACGGCCACTTCGTTCTCGCCGATCGGCTGATAACCAAGGTTTGCGATCGCAGGCGTAACGCGATGCACAGCGCGAGGGGTCACGTCGCGGGCAAGGCGCAGCAAGAGGCGCGCCTCGTGAATAGCAGTGCCCTGAGCCTCTTTGACGGCTCGTTTGAAATACTTCCCGATCTCGTTCGGATCAGCGATATAGTCTGAGCTACCGCCCGAGGCGTCTGCCATATCGTCGAGCAGCTTCTCGTTCCATTCGGCGCCCAAACCTAGGGCCGTAATGCTCACGCCGCTAGCGCCCAAGCTCTTGGAGATTTGGCGGCAGAGCTCTTCGTCGCCCCAGGTCTGACCATCGGTCAGCACCAGCATACGCGAAAGGTAGTTCGGGTTGAGATGCTTTTGCAGCTCGGCTTGACCTGCTTGCAGGCCGAGCGACATAGCTGTTCCGCCCGCCTCTTGAATGGTAGCGACCTGGGCTTTGAGGGCTTCTTTATCGGAAGCAGGAGTGGCAGGAACCACAACCTGAACCGTATCGTCGAAAATCACTAATGAAACGATATCTTCGGGCGTCAATTGATCGATAAGCAATTGAGTCGCCGCTTTCATCGCGGCAAGCTTCGCACCCTGCATCGAGCCGGACCGGTCGAGCACCAAACAAAAATTGAGTGGCACCGCAGCGCTAGGCGGCGTAGTTGGGTTCGCTTCTACCAACAAGTAGCCAACTTGAGCATTCGCAGATGCTGGCATTGGCGAGCGCCCCCACGTACAGGTTAAGCTTACGCTATCGGCCATTGATAACTCCTTATCGAGCGATGATCGCTTCAAATCACGTCATTGCCTCAAACTTAACGACAATTGATGTGATATTATCTTCTCCACCGGCGGCATTAGCAGCACGTATCAGTTCGTCACAAGCAGCTTGGGGTGAAGCTGCCGATTGTAGAATGGCTGCCATCTCGTGATTACGGGTCATCTCCCACTGGCCGTCGCTACACAAAAAGAGCACATCGTTGGCTTCAAGGCGTTCGCTAAAGATATCGATCTCGATATTGGCTTTATCGCCTAACGAGCGAAGTACCGCATTGCGCTGAGGATGGGTGTAGATATCATCCTCGCTGATCTGCCCTAATTCAACCAAGCGCATCACCAGTGAATGATCCTTGCTTATGCGCCGTAATTCATTCCCCTTATAAATATACGTTCGGCTGTCGCCAATGTTGCCGATAATCGCACGATTTCCGATAACAAGTGCCATTGTGATGGTGGTACCCATATCGTTGCCGCGCGCTTGGCCCTCTTTGATCACATATTCGTTGGCACGCAGAATGGCGCGTCGCACAATCTCTTTGGCGGCTTCCTCATCAAACTCGCTGTTAGCATCGAGGGTCGGCGCGATATATTCGTCTAAAACGACGTTGGCAGCGCCGCGAATGGCCAAACCGCTCGCCACTTCACCAGCAGCGTGCCCACCCATACCATCGGCCACGATGTACAGGCCCCAAGTGCGATCGGTCGAGCTGTTGTTCATGCCGATCTCGAAGGCTAGGTAGCTATCTTCGTTATGGTCGCGGATCATACCGGTATGGGTAGCGGCGCCGATCACGGCTCGCAGCGGGACGGGCTTGGTGCGATCGTCGAGCAAGTTCTGCAAGGTCTGAGCCAAGCTCTGAGGATCGTCGATCTTACCGGTGCGCACTTCGCGCAGAATCGTGCTAAAGAGCGGCTCTTGGTCGCCAGCCTCGATCACGGCGTCAGCCTCATCCTCCTGAAGGCGCTGGGTTGTGCGCGGGGTTTCGGTACAGGCCTCCAGTAAGACGGCCAACTTGCGCAGATCTTCGCGCAGGGCTTTGTCACGCGCTGGGCCTTCCGCCTCATCTAGACGGGCCATTTTAGGCACATCGCGCAGATGAGGTGCGCCATCGGGGCCGATCTCAAGATCGCTAGGGCTGACCGAACCCAAGAGCAAACCTTCTTTGTGCAGTTCGCTTAGCAGAGTCGCAAGGCCAATACCGACCCGCAAAGCGCTCATTTCGTCGAGCGGCAAGCTCAACGATGGCCGTCCTTCATCGCGCAGCAATACCAAAGTGCGCTCGCCATCGCTGACTTGATCCCATACTTCGGGTAAGATCGCGCGCGCGCTATCCGAATAGACTGTATTGATTAGAGCCGAACCGACTGGTTCGTTGCTGTTAGAGAGCCAACCGTGATACTCTTTACCGATCAAGCTCGCACCACAATCGTTACAGTAGAGAGCTTTGGCATCCGGTTCCGGCTCTTCGTTGGCTGTCGAACCACAGCTCCAGCAACGCTGCCATGGTTGGTTATCGAGTGCATTGACATGTTGAGGAAGCGAGCTATCAAGGTCCTCTCCGGTGATAGATCGTAGCTCATAACGACCGGCGAACAAAGGCTCTTTGGGTGGGGAGTCTTGCTCCATCGTTTTCTCCTTCACTGGTATTCCAGCGGCTTCGAGCACAAGTGGTGCCGTCGATATATCCGCTTCCCGAGGTAATACATCTTGTTCTTCTGCCGATGTCAGACTCGACTCAAGCCAACGATGATCATCATCCGATGGTTGAAAAGAGGCTGGGGACGACCGTGGGTGGACAAACTTTTCACCACAACGAAAACAAAAAAGTGCTTCTGTGCGATTTTTAGTACCGCAGCGTGAGCATAACCGTGCCATGTTATCCCTCAACTCTGGCAAGAACAACGCTGATATTATCCCGTCCACCACGCCTATTCGCAAGAGCGATCAAGTTATCGCAGGCAGCAGCAGGGCTCTCTGCCTGCAAAACGCCCTGTGCGATCTCTTCGTCGCTCAAGTAGGTGGTAAGGCCGTCTGAACAAATTAAAAGGTAGTCACCCGCTTCGATCGTGAAACTGGCTGTATCCACCTCGACTTGCGGATCCGTTCCGACTGCCCGATATAACACATTACGCTGGGGATGGGTGCGCGCCTCGTCGGCGGTGATCTGTCCGATATCGACCAAACGCGCGACGAGGGTATGATCGGTGGTAAGCGGCATCCAAAGGGCACCTTCCTCGCTGGCGCCTTTCGGATTGATGATAAACGCGCGGGTATCGCCAACGTGGCCGATATGAACCTGCGTATCGACAAACAAAGCCGCTGTAATTGTTGATCCCATGCCATGCCGATCAGGCCGACTTTGGGCCGCGGCATAGACTTGTGCGTTTGCTTCTATGATACTTGTTTGTAAAAGATTTCGCCATGCTTCCTCGGACCGAACTTGGTTCTGTAGTAGGGCGGCCTGAATGCTGACGCGAATCGTATCGCACACCAAGCTGCTTGCCACATCGCCCGCCTGCGCTCCACCCATGCCATCGGCCACCAAACAAAGTAGTCGTGGTGCATCGGGTGAACCAAGCATGCCAACAAACACACGGTCTTCATTCTGTTCACGAACTTGGCCGACATTCGTACTATAGGCAGTGGTGATTTTGAAGGCGGGCAGGGGCGTAGCAAGCTTTTTGGTAGGCTCGCTGCTGCTAGCTTGAAGCGGCGAACCACAGCGATGACAAAAACGTGCTTTGGCCCGATTGCCCGAACCACAGTTCGGACAGCCCAGCGGATACAAGCGTGGTGTCGGCAAGCGACTGGTGATACGAACCGTTTGGCGCCCCTGGGCTAACTGCTCCGAAAGGCTATTAAGCACATTGGAAAGCTCTTTAATGGCCGAAGCAGCCTGCTCGCGCGAGTACTTATCGGCGCTGGCGAGTTTGCTCTGCCACAGTTTCAAACTCGCTTCCACAACCGCCTGAAGCTCGGGGATACTTAACATACCCCCACCAACATGCAGACGCTTGCTGCCCGGCACAATCACCTCATCAGCACTGAGTTGCGCTGGCCCAACTGCTAAACCACAATGGGGACAGAAACGAGCCTTTGGACTAAGAGCTGTACCACACTTTCGGCATGTTGTAGTCTTCATTAAATAAAGATCCTTCCAAGTGGCAGCTCAGGCCCTCTCCTGCCAAATTCGTCGGTGGCAAGCCATATCCATCTCATTCGCTTTGACGATCGACTTCCTAGTGAGGATGCAGAAAAACGGTGTTAGATAGCTATAGTTCATCTTAGCATCCTTGACAAACAGGTGCAAGAAGCGGCCCAAGCGATTGTATTGGTCTGGCGATCGAGCTTGACCTGCCTGATGTGGAACAATGGAGCCAAAAAATAGGGCCTAGAGACGATGTTTCCCTATCCAGAAGTTGCAATATGATATATCCTATGTTATCAATGAACATATATGCAGCATAACGAAGCGTTATAGTTCCCTGTTCTCGCTTTAGCAGAAAGGTTGAGAGTGGTGCAAGCGACAATTTGTTTTTATTGTGGCTCAACCTTAACTCGTCCTGGCGCTCGCTTTTGCGCTACATGTGGCAAAGAACAACCTGTTCCTACTCCTGGGTCGGCCCTGCAAGCCAATCAACAGGCTGCAGCCCCTGCAACGTTGCCAGCGCAGAAGGTGCATAAAAGCACCATGCTTCTTGGTCAACAGAACAATAGCGGCCCGATTCTCCTGCTCCAAGATGGCATCCAAAACCAAGTTATCCAACTGGGGCAACAAGTCTATAGCCTTGGACGCGCCCCAGATAACGATATCGTAGTGACCTCGCGTTTCGTTTCGGCCCGCCATGCTCGTATCGAACCAGAGGGCCACGGTCACCGGATTATCGACATCGGCAGTACCAATGGTCTGCTCTACGAGGGCCAGCGTTTAAACCCTCACCATGCTCATACGTTGGCAGACGGCGATGTGTTGCGTATTGGCGACCCAACAACGGGTAATTTTGTTACACTCACCTACTATAACCCGCTCGTTCAAGCTGCACGGCAAGTTCCTGCGCCCCAAAGCTACAAACTCGATCCGACCGATACCCAGATCACAATCGGTCGCTTAGGCTGCGATATCACGCTCGACAACCCGCAGGTCTCGCGCTTTCACGCCCAGATCGATCGCACACCCGACGGGCAAGCTTGGCTGCGCGATGTGGGTTCGAGCAACGGCACCTTCGTCAACGGCCAACGCATCACAAGCCCCTATCAGCTCAAACCAGGCGACCTGATTCAGATCGGCGCATTCAAACTGGTCTACAACCTCACAAGCCTCGACCAGTACGACCAGCGCGGCGCTCTCCGTATAGATGTACGCAATCTGAGCCGAGAAGTCTCACGTAACGGCGTTAAGCGACTGATTTTGAAAGATGTCTCGCTCTCGATCGCACCGCGCGAATTTGTAGCGCTGGTAGGAGGCAGTGGTACAGGCAAATCGACCTTGATGAAAGCCCTAAGCGGCGTGGTACGCGCAAGCAGCGGCACGGTCATGGTCAACGGCGACGATTTTTACCAAAACTTCGACGCCTACCGCACTGTGCTGGGCTATGTGCCCCAAGACGACATCATCCATCGCGAGTTGCCCGTACGACGCGCCCTCACCTATGCCGCCCAACTACGCCTGCCAGCCGACACCGCGCCCAGCGAGATCAACCAGCGCATCATCAGCGTGCTCGAAGCCGTCGATATGGTGCGCCACGGCGATACACTGGTCGCGAACCTCTCGGGTGGTCAACGCAAACGCGTCAGCATCGGCGCCGAACTCTTGGCCGATCCTAGCCTCTTCTTCCTCGACGAGCCGACCAGCGGCCTCGACCCGGGCCTCGAAAAGAAGATGATGTATACCCTGCGGCGCTTGGCCGACAGCGGACGCACCATCGTTTTGGTTACCCACGCCACGGCCAATATCGCCCAATGCGACCACGTCATCTTTATGGCCGACGGACGCATGGTCTTCTTCGGGCCGCCCAACGAAGCACTGGACTTCTTCGGCGTCACGAGCGGCGATTTTGCCGATATCTACACCAAAATCGAGGGTATGGCCGACCCACAGGGCGAGATCGTGCAGCGCGACCTCAAAGCCGAGTACGAACAGTGGCAGCGGACCAACCCCAATCAGCCGCCGCCCCATTTGGGCGAGCTTTGGGAGATGAAGTTCCGTCTCAGCCCGCAATATCAGGCCTATGTTGTGGCCCGTTTGCAACAGGCGCCCCAAGTTCCGGTCGTCGGCAAACACAACGAGCAGCAGCAGAAACGCCCGTCACCCCTGCGCCAGCTCTCCATTTTGACCAAACGCTACGCCGACCTGATTCTGCAAGATCGGCGTAATCTGAGCATTCTGCTTCTACAAGCCCCCATCATCGGCCTGCTGCTCTGGATCGTGGCAAAAGCCGACTCGATTGTGGGCAATGGAGCGGCCCAAAACCAAGCCAGCAAAGTGCTCTTTATGTTGGCGACGGTTGCGGTTTGGTTTGGCATCATCAACTCGGCCCGCGAGATCACCAAAGAGACACCGATCTATCAACGCGAGCGCCTCGCAAACTTGAGTATCGTGCCTTATGTGCTCTCAAAGGTTATTATTCTCACGCTCCTTGTGTTGATTCAAGGTCTGATCTTGCTTGCATTTGTCGGGCTAAAAGTCGACTTCCCCAGCGAAGGGATCTTCTTACCGATCTGGCTAGAGCTGTTTATCACGACCTTCCTGACTTCACTGGCAGGCCTCGCGCTCGGCCTTGTGATCAGCGCCTTCGCCAAAACGCCCGACCGCTCGATCAGTATCGTGCCCTTAGCGCTTATTCCACAGATCGTATTCGCTGGCCTGATCTTCGAACTCAAGGGGGCCGCCGAGCCGCTGTCGTGGTTGACCATCAGCCGCTGGGCTATGGATGCTTATGGCTCGATCGTCAATATGAACCGTCTACCCGCCTTTGCAGAGGCTTTTGGTAGCACAACACCCGACTCGCGTTACGATCATACCGTAACTCATCTGCTCAGCACTTGGAGCATTCTCGCGCTCTATGGCCTGATCTGTATGGGAATCACAGCTTTGCTGCTCAAACGCAACGATCGCAACGTCTAATCAAGCGATAAGTCTTGGTGCGCAGCTTGCAGAGAAACACAAGAATGAAGCGCTCACCGAGCGTGAAGCCTAGAGGTCTCTGCCGTACCAGTTCAAGATAAGAAGATAGGTGTATGAGCAACAAACCGAAAAAACCAATTCCTGCTTCCCAAAAGAGCGCTTTTATCACGCCTCCTAATGAGCTTGACTCGCCATCGATTAGGCCAAATATCGAGCCAGAGAAGGGAGTTTTATCTGCTCTAGAGGAGAGCAATCCACCGCTACCACCTTCTAGCGACACAAGCATCATCGATCCAAGCGAAACCTCGAAGCCCTTGTTGTCGTCGACAGATGCGCGCTTTCTGCGCCTGTTCGCCCGCGCGCTCTTAGTCATCGTAGCGATCGCAGGCATCGGCTGGCTGTTCTGGCAGAGCGGCTCGGCTCTCATGCCCTTTGTGATCGGCAGCGTGCTGGGCTACCTCTTGCTGCCGGTGGTCAATCGGCTCAATAACTTTATGCCGCGCTGGGCCGCTATTTTAGTGGTCTACATTGTGGCGCTGATCATCATCGTGGGCGGCTTCGCCTTCATCATTCCGCCGATTATCGCGCAAGCACAAGAGCTGATAGCCAGCTTTCCCGATATCAACACCATCATCAATCAGACCAACAAGCTGCTGAACGACTTTTTGAGCCACGTTCCCAACTACGTGCGCGAGCCAATCGACGACGCCATTCGCCAAGGTGCCAACACCCTGCAAGAGAACCTCACGCGCTATCTGCAAAATATCGGCACCTTCGCGATCAACAGCTTGCTCAGCTTGTTCAACACCGTCACCTTTTTGTTCGGCTTCTTAGTCATTCCATTCTGGCTCTTCTACCTGCTAATGGACCACGAATCCGCCATCCAGGGCATCGATAATCTGCTCCCGCGCTTTATACGGCGCGATTTCTGGGCGATTATGCACATTATCGACGATACCTTCACCAAGTACATCGGCGGTCAAATCGTGCTCGGCTTCGCGGTCGGAGCCTGTGTCGGTATCGGCCTGCTGGTCTTACAATTCTTCGGTATCAAAATCCCCTATATCTTGCTGTTAGCCATCTTCGCAGGCGTTACCGAGCTAATTCCGGTGATCGGCCCCATTATCGGCGCTGTCCCCGCCCTGATCTTGGCCCTCTTTACCGAAGGCTCGGTTGCCACCGCCCTGCTCGCGGTGGCCGCGCTCTACATTTTGGTGCAACAGCTCGAAAACCAACTGCTGGTGCCGCGCATCGTCGGCGAAAGCGTCGGCATTCACCCTGCGATTTTGATGGTGCTTTTGATCGCCTGTTCGACCGTCTTCGGCCTGCTGGGCGCGATTCTGGCTGCCCCCGTTTCGGCGGTCGCCCGCGACATCTTCAACTATCTCTACGCACGGCTCAGCGAACCTACTCATTTTGAAAAAGCGCTCTAAACCGCATCCAACTAGCAACTCAAGAGCGAGCCAAGCTTGTGGTAGCGTATCGCAAAGTCGCTTCAAACTCTGGCGGCAAGGCTGCTAGGCCCCATTCGGCTTCTAGCGCGTCCGCCTACGGCTATCAACATCCTGCTCGCTACATCGGGCGGGTCGCCTGCGGCAGAGCAGATCAGCGCAAGCAAGGCAAAGCGGCGTTTGCAGCTGCTTGGTGCGCGCACCAAGTAGTTCGCAGCGCAAGCTGCGAGGCGATAGACCGAATGGATACTTAGCCGACTTTGTAGCCGTAGGCGGACGCGGTGAGAAGCGCATGCAAGGTTAGAACCTTTTCCGCCAAAATATGATGTCGATTTTGCTGCCTAAAGCAAGATCGTAGCAAATCGCTTGAAAGACTTGCGCTTTTGAGACGTAAGAGAACAAACACGGGGAAAAAATAGCAACGTTCCACCTTGCCGAAGGCCAAAAAATAAAAAGTTACAAGAGTTAACAGCCAGATCATCTTAAGCCTATCAGCGATAAGTTGAGTTGTGTACGCCGTGTGATCCGCATTGAGCGTCACATTCAGCAAACATCGTCGATGTCGATAGGGCTTGCAGAACGAACTGCAAATTGAGGAGTGTCAGCACCATGCAGATCATCAACCGGCAACTTGTTGTAGGGTCTCATCGGCTCAAAGGCGCGCCGCGCGACGAAAGCGACGAAGCACCTTACCTGATCGCTGGTCCAAATATGTATGTGATCAGCCGCCCATCGGGTCGGCTCGGCGATATCGGTGCCGAACATATCAAAGGCGAGATGGGCGGCATCTGGGCCCATCCGCTCAAAGTCGCTGAAGGCTTTGTGGTTGAGGTCAGCAATGAACAGGCCATTCTCTTCGAGCCGAACGAAATCGTATTCGAAGAACATCTCAGCCATGTGGTCTGGCGCTGGCAAAACGAGACCATCGCTTTTGAACGCCGCGACGCTGTGGTACCTTCGATCAGCCCAAGCATCTGTTCGCAGATCTCGTTGCGCAATACCAGCGATACCAGCCAAAGCGGCGAGATCCATATTCGAGTCTGGCTGAAGTTTGTGCCCGCTTGGATGTCGGGCCTCGAGTCGGGCGGCGGCCAATACAGCCTCGACAACGGCTGGCTGCTCGGGCGCGACCGCGCCTACCCCGATAGCTGGGGCGTAGCCTGTGGCGCAAACAAGAGCCTCAGCAGCTATCGTCTGCTCGAGCGCGATGCGGGCTGCGAAGCGACTCTCAGCTACCAGTGGCAGCTCGAGGCGGGCGAGGAGTACGAACTGCTCTTCGCGCTGGCGGCCGAGAGCCAACACGGCGCCGAAGAGGCCCAGCGAGCCTGTAGCTCGCTCTTCGAGGACGATGCTTCGCTCTTAGAGCGCCAAGCCTCAACGATGTTCCCCGACGGCATCTTGATCGAAACGCCCGACCACGATCTCAACCGTGGAATCGACCTAGCCCAAGCCAATCTGCGCCTGCTGGAAGCGACCTACCCCGATCTAGGTTCGTACTTCTTGGCTGGCCTGCCAGAATACCCCCAACTGTTCGGCTGTGACACCACCTACAGCGTACCGGGCGCGCTCGCCGCTGGTTATGTCAAGACAACCAGAAGCGCGCTGCAACAGTTGGGCAGCTATGCGGCGCGGGCCTGCGGACGAGTGCCGCACGAGCTGATCACCAACGGGCGGGTCTTCCACCCGGGCAATATTCAAGAGACGCCCCAGTTTGTGATCGCCTGTTGGGACTTTGTGCGCTGGACGGGAGATTTCGAGTTCGCCGAACAGATCTACCCGCTCTGCCAAGAGGCGATCGACATCTTTTTGCCAATGTGGTGCGCCGGAACCGAGTTCTACCCGGCGGGCGACGGCATGGTCGAACGCTTGGGCATGGGGCATTTTAAGCTCGATAGCACTGCCTACCACTACGCCGCTCTACAAGCCATGGCCGAACTAAGCGCCGCGCTTGGCAAAGATCGGGCCGAACACTATCTGCAGCGAGCGGCCCAGCTCAAAGAGCGCTTCAACCGCGAGTGGTGGTACGAAGACGAGCAACTCTTCGCCGACTCGCGTCAACTCGACGGCAGCCTGCGCTTCGACGGCCACTGGACCGTGGTTGTGCCGCTTCAGCTCGGTCTCAGCGACCGCGAGCGTTCCGAGCTGATGTTGAAGCGCATTATGGAGGGCGGCTGGGTCAACGAGTGGGGCCTTGTGCACACGCGCGAGGTCGAGCCGCTAGTCTGGACGCTGCCAACCGGTTTGCTGGCTCTGGCCGCCCTGCAACTGGGCGAAAACGACTTGGGCCTGAAGCTGCTCAAGAGCATCGCCATCACAACCGAAACGGGTACGCTCGGCACCTTCAAAGAGCTGATTCCAGAAGGGCTGTGTTTTATTCAGCTCTGGAGCGCGGGTCTCTTCTTGCAAGGCGTGGTCGAAGGAGTGCTAGGCATTCAGCCCCAAGCCCACAAACATGCCCTAAGCGTCGAGCCGCACCTGCCAGCCGATTGGGACGAAGTGCGAATTCGCGGCCTGCTGGTCGGCCAGCACATGCTCTCATTGCGCATCGGCGCCAATCGCCTCGAAATCGAGCATCTCGATGGGCCGCAGCCGATCACGGTCAGCTTCGCGGGGCGCGAGGCGATTGTGACGGTCGGCCAGACCGTCGAGCTCTAAGCACGTACAACAATCCCCGTCTGGCCAGCCAGCTAGACGGAATTTTGATAGCAAATCAGTTTAAAGACATGCGTTTTTGTAGCGCAGGAAAGCAAAAACGGGGAAAGCGTTGTGAGACATTTCGCGCGATCGCGCGAAATGTCTCACAACAAAAATAGTCACGTTCCACTCTGCCGAAGGCCAAAAAGTAAGTAATCTACCGGATTCAGTGTTTTGGAGGGCGGCCTGCGCGCGCAGCAGATAGCCGCCTCTTTGCTGGATTGGCCTCTGATAGCCGAAGGCGGACGCGCTAGAAGCCGAATGGGAGCTAGAGACCTCGCCGCCAGATGCTGAACTCAACAAGCGAACTCGCTATCACCTATAAGCAAGCGCTCAATTTGACAGAAGCTAGCAATTGAGCTATTCTGTAATCATAATAGTTACAGTTAGATCTAGAAAACAACGCAGTTGCACCTCGACAGCAGAGGTGTTTTTTATGTTTTCGATTCGCTTAAACGAACAGATTGCCAATCCGCCCAGCTCGAAAAGGTCTGGGTATTGACGATACATCTTACTTGGAGGCTTGAATGCTAACGAAACCCGCCACCACTGATACCCCCATCCACGAACTGCTTGCCAATCGCTGGAGCCCGCGCGTTTTTGCTCAAAACGAGGTCAGCTTGGAAGATCTCGCCAGCCTCTTGGAAGCTGCACGCTGGGCGCCCTCGGCAGGCAATGGTCAGCCTTGGCGCTTCATGGTCATTCCGCGCAGCGACAGCGAAGGCCACGCCAAGGTGGTCAGCGCCCTCAATCCGGGCAATGTGACGTGGGCCGGTGAGGCACCAGTTTTCATCATCAATATCGTCAAACATCTGCGCGACAACGGCGCTCCCAACCCGACCGCGCTCTACGACCTTGGCCAGGCTGTCGCGCATCTAAGCGTGCAGGCCCATGCGCGCGGTCTGCATGTTCACCAGATGGGTGGCTTCTCGCGCGAGAAGATCCGCGAGCTGTTCAACATCCCTGAAGGTTACGAGCCGATCACCATTACGGTGGTGGGCAAGCAGGGTGATTACGACCAGGCCGACGAGAGCTTGCGTGAGCGCGATCATCAGCCGCGCACCCGCCTCGACCTCTCGCAGATCGCCTTTGGCAGCACCTGGGAAGCGGCCTTCCTACAGAACGAAGTGGCCAACAAGTAGAGCTATTCAAACTGTAAAAAGGCTAGGTGTACCGCTGAGGTACATCTAGCCTTTTTTATGTAAACCAAGCTCGCTAGAACGAGCGGCAGATAGATCTGATAGTTGCTCATCGCCTGAGCGATGGCCTCGACTCCAATCGTAAAGCTCTAGCTGGGCGTCACTGGATCGTCGCTCTCCACAATGACGCTAGCCGCATAGACTCCCACAGCGCTCGGTGTAAAGGCGATCTCAAAGGTTGTGCTTTCGCCAACCGCCAAGCTGGTCTTCGGTTGCGTCAGCACACTGAATTGACTCGCCCCCGAACCCACAAGCCTTAGGCCATTGATTGCCAGAATGGTTCTTTAAGGGTCAAGCCAAAGCCAGTATACTACAATATAACGAAGCAGAAAGAGAGATATGGCGATTGAACTTCAACTACCAATAGGAACTCAAGTTGTCACACTCGTGGAAGCGCCCGACCAAGCGGGGCGAAGCCATGTGGCGGGCAGTCTGGGGCGCATCGCGGCGCTGCCCGATCAAACAGGGAAGCGCTATCGGGTTGAGCTAGCCGATGGCTCGTCGTTACTGCTCGCTCGCCACGAATTGCAGATCCACAAGCAGCGCCAACGCGAAGGGCTCTTGCCAAGCCATAACGCCGCTGAACTAGCGCCTTACATTATCTATCGCTGCGTGGTAGGTTCGCGCGCCTATGGGCTCGACGACGAGAGCTCCGACTCGGATCGACGCGGGATCTATCTGCCGCCGGCGCGCTTTCAGTGGGCCTTGGGCGGCCTGCCCGAGCAGATCGAAGACGAGCAGACTCGTGACACCTATTGGGAGTTGCAGAAATTCCTCATTCTGGCTTTGAAGGCCAACCCGAACGCGCTGGAATGCCTTTCGACGCCGCTGGTCGAATATGCAACGCCATTGGCTGAAGAGCTGCTCGCGTTGCGCGCCTGTTTTCTATCTCGCGCAATCTACCAAACCTACAACGGCTATGTGCTCTCGCAGTTCAAACGACTCGAGCAAGATCTGAGTACCAAAGGCGCGATCAAGCTCAAACACGCCATGCACCTGATTCGTTTGCTTTTGGCGGGCATTCACGTCTTGCGCGAGGGCGAGCTGCTTGTGCGCGTGATCGAGCAACGCGAGCGCTTATTGGCCATCAAACATGGCCAGATGGAATGGGAAGAGATCAACGCATGGCGCTTGCAGCTCCATCGCGAGTTCGATCAAGCTTTCACAACATGCCAGCTTCCCGAGCGGCCCGACTTCGAGCGGATCAATCAATTTTTACTGAAGGCCCGACGCAGTATGGTCGACGCATAACAACAACAAGGACAAATCATGGAACCTGCCGCAGCATCCCAAATCCAACAGTCGATCGAAGCGCAACCTTTCCCTTAGTCTTTTGTAGTCTGAGCGGAGCGCACATTTATGGCTTTCCGTCGCCCGATTCCGACTACGATCTGCACGCTCTACACGTTCTGCCGCTCGAAGATGTACTCGGCTTACAGGTCAAACACGAGACGCGTCACCATAGCGTCTCGAGTGATGAGGTCGAGCTCGACTTCGAGAGCCACGATCTGCTGAAATTCTGCCAGATTTTGCTGAGAAAGAACTGCGTTCTGCTCGAACAGCTGCTCTCGCCGATCGTTTTTGTACGCAGCCCAGCCTTTGAAGAGCTGGTGGCCCTCGTGCCCGATCTATTCACCTGTCACCACGCCCAGCACTACCTCGGCCTAGCCACTACCCAGTGGAAGCTGGTGCAGCGCGAAGCGACGCCGCGCGTGAAACCGCTGCTCTATGTCTTTCGTAGCTTAATGAGCGGTATCTATCTGATGCAGACGGGCCAGCTTATCGTAAACCTTCTCGATTTGAACCAGCACTTTAAACTGCCCTACATCGAAGAGTTAGTTGCCCGCAAAGCCCAAGGCAGCCAACAAGAAACTCTGCCAGATCACGGTTTTGAGCTTTACAGAGCAGAATTCGAGCGTCCATCAGACAAACTGCATGCGGCCCGCAAGGCCAGTCACTCGCCCGAGATGCCGCCAGGCTACGAGGCGCTCAACGACTTTGTAGTACGAACGCGGCTAGCTTACGGCCGAGCCGCTCTAGAATAGGTGGTTTATGCGAACAAGCGCGCTTCCAAAGAGATTTCAAGAATTGGAATATGACCAACGTGTACGAGAAGTGGTAACCTTGGGCCTTCGCGCGCGGCACGATAAACAGGCTGCCCAAACGATCGCTGCCTTGGCCGATGGCACAGCTGATGAGCGTTGGCTGGCGCTGAAAAGCTGCTTTGGAAGCCGCGATCAAGCTCTGATCCTGCGTCTCTGCCAAGATCCATCGCGCGCGGTGCAGCGGCAGGCCCTCAAGCTCTTGGCGCGTTTCGGCGACGATCAAGCGATCGAGACCTGCTTGGCGCGTTTAGGGCCCAAGCTGCAAAGCCTCATGTTGCTCCAACTGCACCGCTTTAAGCGCTTCGCAGCGATCGAGCGCTTTATTCAAAGCCTTCCGGAAGATCACCAGATCAAACTCGTGCCACTCGCTTCGGAAAAGCTGCTCGCAGAGCTGGCCGATTCGCACTTTCCACGCTTTAGCGCGCCAGAATGGACCAAGCTAGGACGTTATCAGCCCAAACTCGCCTGTCGCTGGCTGCAAAGCCAACTTCGTCAGGATGCATCGCAGGCCGAACAGTGGCACGCCGCGATCAACAGCCTGCTCGCTGTCTGTCCCAGCGAAGCCGCCGATGCCGCCTTGGAGCTGGTCAAGGTCGCCACCGCTTCGTTCGCGCTGCACCAACTTCGGCTCGACAAGCTGATCGTTGCCAAACCGCAAGCCCTAGCCGAGCTTGCCTTGCAGCAAGAAGAGAAGCAAACGCCCGACTTTAGCCCTGTTATCGCCAAGCTGAGCTACAAACAGGTCGAGCAGCTTGAGCAGAGGGGCGCTCTCTATGGAGCTGAGTATTATCTCCAACGTATTCCGCCCGCTTGGCGTGCGAAGCTTTATCACGAACGTCGCCACGCTTGGCGCGACAAAGAGGGCCGCCTAGCGGTCGGGGTCATCAAGCTCCTACCGAGCGCAGAGCGCATGGCAGAGGCGCGCCGCAATCTGAAGCTGCCCGAGCTAGGCGGCGATCACTACGCTCGCATCGCCTACGCGGCGCTTCTGCCTTGGGAGGAAGCCAAGCAAGAGCTGCAAAGCAGCATTCAGCACAACGAAGCGAGCTATCGCTCTGCGGCTCTGGCAGCGCTCATCGAAAGCGCCCGCTACGAAGATCGCTACGCCGATCTGTTGAGCTTGCTAGAACGGCACCGCAACGAGCAAGATCCTGTGCGCCTCGCTATGCTGCGCAGCCTAAACGAGCTGCCGCCCAGCCGCTGGAAGAGCGAGCAGCTCGCCGGGCTCGACAAACTGCTGCGCGCCGCCCTCGATGCGGGCGATCTCTCGCTGCAATCGCTCGAACAGATCCAAGGGCTGCTACTGCACCTACTGCCCTTCCATCCACAGTGGAGCATCGCCTGGCTGATCAAGCTCTGGGAGGAGCGCCGCCACGCGCTTCAGGTCGATCTCAAAACACGTTTGAATCGGGCCCAATTTGCGCTGCTAGAGCAAGCGTTTCTGCCGTTGGCGCAAAAGGCCAAACGGGCCCGCGACTACGATCACGTGTTGAATATCGCTTACCAGCTCGAGAGCCGTTTAGAAGAGGATAGCCCGCTGATCGTCCTGCTTGAGGAATTGCTCGCGGTGAAAGACGATCAGATCGTACGATCGTCTCTCTTCTTGCTAGCGCGCATAGCACCAAGGCGTCTGCTCGCAGGTTTGCCCAAGCTTGTGCGGCGCGATGCCAGCTTTATCACTATCTCCGCCGTCTACGAGCCGCTGCACCGCTACCAGCAAGAGCCGCTGGCCCAAGCGCTAGCCCGACCCGCGCCGCAAGGCCGCTTCAATCCCGAAGCTTGGCTGATCTTTCTGCCGCTCGGCAAAGGCTTTATGCGTTGGAGCGCGTCCCAACAAGAGCGCCTAGCCGACTATCTCAAACGCATCATCTCGGCCCGCAATGCCAACGTGAGCCAAATCGTGAAGGCGCTCGAACAACTCAGCGAGCTGCCTTCGATCCGGCCCGATCTGTTGATCAAGCTGGCGAGCTTGAGCGAAAAGCGTGCCTTCGTGCGCGAGAGAGCGCTGCGCGCCCTCGGCCGCCTCGACAACCCGCGAGCCGCTATCGCACCCCTGATCAAAGCGCTCGGCGACGAGCGCGCCCGCTTCGCGATCTATGCCTTGCGCAGCACGCTCTTGCAATTGCCTTCCTCCGAAGCGCTTGAAATTTTGAAGCGGGTGCCGATCGAGCGCGTCAGCATCGCCAAAGAGGCCCTGCGACTGATCGGCGAGTTGGGCACACCCGAAGCCTACGCCTATCTGATCGCAACACACAGCCAAGAGCTGCACCGTGATCTACGCATCGCGCTGTTGCAGGCGCTCTGGAACTATCTCGAATACGATCAGACTTGGGAGGTTTTTGAAGCCACCGCCGGTTCGGAAGACGCTGTTTTAGTCAAAACGCTCTGCACTATCCCAAGCGCCAATGCCAGCGCCCGAACCCAAGAGCGCCTGCTCCAGCTGACGCTCAGGCTGATGCAGCACTCCGACCCCGCAGTGCGCATCGCGGCCATCGATTCGCTGAGCCAACGCCAGCTCATCGCCAAACACAACGAGCTGAATCAAGCGCTGCTACAAGCGAGTATCTCTGAGCTGCCCAACGAGCGCCGCGCGGCCATCTCCCACATCTTTTCGCCGCATGGAGCCAGCGATCCGGAGCTGATGCTCGCCGTTGTTGAGCGCCTGCTCGAGCATGGCGACTACCGCTGGCTGCAATTGATCAGCGAGCAGATCCGGCATTTCCTCATCGGAGCACGCAAAACCAACACCAGCGCGCTCCTCAAGCTCGTCGAGCGGCTCAAAACCGACCCCTACTGCGCGCCTCTGGCGATCAGACTCGCGGTCGCCCTGCAAGACTGGGATCAGGTTTACAATCTGCTCGAAGAGTTTCGCAGCCGCGAGCTGCTCTATAGCGATCTGCTGCAGAGCTTCGAGCAGGGCCTGCGCTTTATGAGCCAGTTCAACCAGGCCTACCAGCAGCTTGAGACGCGCCTTGCTAGCCACAGCGACGGTCGCTTCCGCCGTTTGGCGCTGACGCTCTTGCAAGAAGAGGCCCGCCAACACGGCTGGCAGCCGAGCTTGTTGAAGCGCTTGCAGCACTACCGTGCCGATCCCGATCCGCAGGTCGCAGGCCCGGCTCACTTCATCTTCCCGCCCGAAAGCGCCGCAGAGGGCGACGAGGAATAGGTGAATGCTCGCGATGGGCCGGCTTTCGTGGGCTAGCCCATCCTTCCAGCGAAGCTTCAGCCTATCCAGCGGTTGAGTCATCTGGCGGCGAGGCTTCTAACACCCATTCGGCTTCTAGCGCGTCCGCCTGCGGCTATCAACATCCTTTCCATCCATTCGGCTGGTTGAATCGGCGTCCCGTCAGCCAGCAAGCAAATCAAAACGTTTCGCCACCCGAAGGCCAAAAAGAAAGGAGAGAATTCTCTCAATGCGGGAAAACAAAAAGCCGGAAAAATAATCAAGTTCCGCTCTTCCGAAGGCCAAAAAGACAAAGTGATCAAACGAAAGTAGCACAAACTCTAGCATGGAACTGATTTTGTTTATAGGTTTGCCGGCCTCGGGCAAATCGAGCTTCTACAAAGAGCGCTTTTTTCACAGCCATGTGCGCATCAACCTCGATATGCTCAAAACGCGCCATCGCGAGCGCACGCTCTTTCAAACCTGCCTCGCTCTGCGCCAGCCCTGCGTGATCGACAACACCAACACTAGCCACAGCGAACGAGCGCCCTTCTTGGAAGCGGCGCAAGCGGCTAAGTTCCGCACGATCGGCTACTACTTTCAAGCCGATGTTGAAGCCTGCCTGCGACGCAACGCCCAGCGCAGCTACGGCGTCGTGCCCGACAAAGCCATCTATGGCACGCTCGGTCGACTCGAGCGGCCCCAGCTCAGCGAAGGTTTCGATCAGCTATTTTATGTCAAGCTCGACGAGACAGGCTTTGTGGTTGAGGAGTGGAAGGATGGACTTTGATAGTTTCGACAAACGTATGCGGGTCTTTGAAACGGCCCACGACCATTGTGTGTTGTCCGGCATCTGGATGGTGGCGCGCCTCCTCGATCTGCCCGCTTGGCAGAAACGCAGCAGCGGTCTCGTCTGGGAGAGTACGAGAAGCCGGGCTTCGACCCGCGCAGCAAGCAGCCGACCGTTAGCTTACGCCGCCGAATTCGGCGCGAACTCGAACTGCCGATCAAAGAAGCCTATGCCGCTTGGCTCAACGCTATCTTTGATAACTGTCATCTAATGTTCAGCAAATAATTAGCAACAATCCATTATTTTAGGATATAACTAACCTTACACTAGGTCATATCAAATCCTTTTAATTTAAAGGCACCTACTCTCTTAGCACAGAACAATGAAAAGCTGGAAAAGGGTTGTGAGAGACTTCGCGCGGCAGCACGAAATCTCTCACAAAAAAAATCAAGTTCTACTCTGCCAAAGACCAGATAGAAAGCAATCAACCGGAACCAGATATAGACTATCTAACTCTCGGAAGGCTTATTCATTATTGACAGATCACAACCGCTCCTGATAGCTTGGCTTGTAACCCAATTGAAAAATACTAACTACTATTTGAAACTTTTTACTCTCTCTACCGTACAATAAATTAGTAAGGATAAATTCATGGGGTAAAGTTATCAAATAATGAAGAGTTTCTTCGCCGATCCGTTGTAGCAAAGGAGTGAAAAGATGGCGTCTAAAATTCGGCGGTTCCTTCTGCTCGGTCTCACTGTTTTTCTCTTACTGCCATCTTTCGCCTACGCAACCCATTCAATCGATAGCTCGTTTCAAAACTCAGATGTTGTTCTAGCCCAAACTGGGACACCGGATATCGTTATCTTTGGTACAGACGACCAACCTATCGTTCCTAAAAGCGTTGATCCTAATGTGAGCCCTAGTGTTACTAATGGTACAGACTTCGGCACCGTTGTAACACGTCAAGAGGTCGTCCATACCTTTGAGATCAAGAATCAAGGTACCGGCGTCCTTACATTCAACAACTATTCTCATATCTCCTCTATCGCAGCATTTCGTCCTCTCAACGACTTTCCTACAAGTTTAAACCCGGGTGAATCATTTTTTCTTCAAATCGCTTTTACACCTGAAACGCCCAATGAAAACAGAGCAGCGATTTCGATTCGGAGCAATGACCCCGACACACCTGTCTATGAATTCGATGTAACAGGTAATGGCCAAGTGCCTGTCTTTTGGTTACGAGAGATAAGAAGCTGGACAATAACTGAAGATATCGGCTGTGTTGTTGGAGTATCAGGTTACTGTCAGTTCTATGCAACCGCTTTAGGTTCCACAAGAGTTCATACCTTTACAATCGAGAATCGAGGTAATTATCCGCTTATTCTTGATGAACAAGAGCCTATCAAGATTAGTTGGGAAAAGAATCCTAATCAATTTACAATCGTACAACAAGCTGAACCGGTCATCCCACCACAATCGTCGACCACCTTCAGCATTCGCTTCAACCCGACGATTGCTGGGGAACAGGCTATAACTGTTCTGATCGAGACCAACGGTGCGTTTTATCAAAATCGTCAAGTCTTCCTAGTCAAAGGAACTGGGAGTGGACCTTTCATTAAGGTTGAAGACGCAGGTACTCCAGAACAGCCTGCCGACTTCGGCACAGCTTATCTCGGACGCACAACTCCCACTCGCACCTTCAAACTGATGAATAGCAATACTGACTTCTACGATATCAGTGATATCAGCATCAGTGGCAAAGACGCAAGCGAGTTCCGAATCACTTCGCCAATAACACATCGTGTCTACGTTGCCCAGCCTAAAGACCTAGATATCGTTTTTGAACCTACAAGCTTAGGTCCCAAAGAGGCCACCGTCACAATCACTTCGACTGCCGTCAATGAGCCTGTCTACAGCTTCCCAATCAAGGGTTTCGCTTCCTCTATCGTCTTGAATGTGACCGGAAACGGCATCGACATTCCTAATGGTTCTAGCACGCCTAACATCAATAAGCAGACCGATTTTGGCAATGTTCAAGTAGGCTCGACTGCTACTCACCAATTCTACATAGTGAACAATGGAACGAGCGACCTGAAGAACCTTACCATACACATCTCCGGTAAAGGTTTCTCTAGTAACCAATATATAGTGCCGAACTCGCTTCCAGTAGGATTTAGCGCTCCTTTCAACGTCAAATTCACCGCTCCATCAACAGGAGTCCATACAGCAACCGTTACAATCAAAGCTCAATTACCGGTAGTCACAGAACACCAATTTATTGTTCAAGCCTCGAGTTATCTCTCGCCCACTCAGCCCAATCCAGCTTCGACTAACATCCAGATCACCGGTAATGGGCATAGCATTCAGCATAACGAAGGGCTGATCTGGCCTACCAACAATACCGACTTCGGCGCAATCACCGTAAATAGCCAGAAGGATCATAGCTTCGTCATTCAAAAAGTTGGCACTGGCACGCTCTCTATGCATCCTTCTCAGCCGATCACGATCACTGGTCCTCAAGCCAACAGCTTTAGCGTTATAAACACACCGATGGGCGAGATCACTACGGCAACGCTCACTATTCGCTTTAACCCTACCAACCCTGGCTTGCATGAGGCATTTGTAACCATTCGCAGCAGCGATCTCGTCTATCCTGAATTCCGTTTCAAGATCCAAGGGTATGCTGCAAGCGCTGCTGGTTCAGAGGAAGCAAAGGAGCAACTGTTTACTGTACTTGGCGGCGGAGTGATGATTAAGAATGGTCAAACAAAGGCTAGTAGCGAAAACAAGACTGACTTTGGCAGCGTGCCAGTAAATCAATCGCTCAGCCACACCTTTATCATCACCAACTACGGCAACAAGCCACTCAACCTAAGCGCTAGCAAGCTACGCATCAGCGGGACACATGCTAGCGACTTTAGCATTAGCCAATTGCCAAACAGCACTATCGCTCCTAGTTCGGCTAGCGGCTTCCAGATCCGCTTCACACCCAAGGCCAGCGGTCTGCGCAGCGCAATCGTCACTATCGAGAGCGAGGATCCTACCATTCCGAGCTTTAGCTTTGTCATCCAAGGTATGGGCACCAGCGAGAAGCAAGAACAACCTAACAACCAATACTTTATCGCTCTGCCCTTTGTCCGCAAGTAATTCCTCCTCCGCTCAAAAGCAAAGGGTTGGCTACTGAAGCCAACCCTTTGTTAATGGTTTCTGTTAGAATAGAACAATGCTTTTCGCCCTCAAAGGTTTAAGAACATTGAAAACGGCTTAAAAGGTATCCAATGCAGCCCACACGATCTGCTCTTATCAAAACGGTTCGCTTTGCAGCTCTCTTTCTGCTGATAGGATTTGTCGCTGTTCATCATCAATCGAGCAAACTTCTTCGGCTGACTCCGGATATCTTCGCTCAAAGTCAACAGCCATCCGTTAACGTCGTTTTTGATGCCTATATCAAAAACAACACACCTACTAGCCACAGCTACTCTTTTGGCTATCCTATGGCTATGTCTGGCGACACCTTAGCGGTTGCACAATTCAACGATCTCAGTATTTTTAGACGTACAGCCCAAGGAACCTGGCAGAAGGAAGCTCAAATCACAATCCCAAACCCTCTTCATATATATGAATTCCCCAGTAGTATAGCGCTTGAAGGCGATCGTCTACTAATAGGCGATCCTGACTACACTCTGCAACAAGGTGACAATGACATCTTCAGAGCAGGAACGGTTTATATTTACGAAAGAGATAATAACAATTCTTGGCAACTACAAGGTCAACTTTTTGCACCAAGCTCGTGGGCTTTTGGGGCATTCGGTTTCGCCCTTGATCTTTCGGGCGACACAGCTATTGTTTCAAGTATGGGTACAACTGAGCATCCAGGCGCATTCACCATTTTTCGGCGCAATCAAGAAGGCCAATGGATCCAAGAGTTCCATAAAGAAGCGCCAGAAGCAAATGTAATGTATGCTTTCGATGTAGCTATCGATCAAGATCTGATAGCGATTTCCAATTTGCAAGATGGAGAATTCCTTGGGGCACCTTATTTCGGTCATGTCCTAGGCCATCAGCATATGACTTCCCAGCAAAAAAACAGCTATGTTGAGGTCTACCGCCGAAGTGGGTCAACGTGGCAGCTTGAGAGTACGCTCTATTCCCATATGGCCGATAGCCCGACCTTCGATAGTTTCGGTTATTCACTTGATATCGATAATGAAACTATTGTGGTTGGTGCTCCTACAGATGAAAATGAGCTATTCGGTGTCAACCCCGAAATCACTTCGTCAGTTGGAACCAGTCCTCAACTAGGTGCGGCCTATATCTTTGAGCAAGCCAGCCCAGGCGATTGGTCAAAGATAACCTATCTCAAAGCGAATAGTTACTCTCCAAATGCAGCATTTGGACATACAGTTGTGATTGAAGGGAATAAGGTGTTGGTTGGTGTACCCTTCCATAGCAATAGCAATTGGAACTATCAAGGTGCCGCTCATTTGTTTGTAAAAACCGTCGATGGATGGCAAGATGCAATGAAGATCGTCGCGCCTAATCCAGATACCCGAGACTATTTTGGCTATATGGCTGTGCTCTCCGGAGAAATGATAGCAATCAGTGCCATACATGAAGCCAGTGGCGCAACAGGCATCAATGGAGATCAAACCGACAATAGCGCTCCTGCCTCAGGTGCAGTCTATACCTTTGTGATCGAAGAGAACAGTCCGCCTGATGAAGGGGAGGATCCGCCCAACAATGGTGGCACCCCTCCTGATACTGGTGAGAACCCGCCAAATGAGGGTGAGAACCCACCTGATGAGGGCGAAAACCCGCCTGACGAAGGTGAGAATCCGCCCGACAATGGTGAGCAGCCAGTTCAAGATGGTGATTTCAAGATCTATCTACCGCTGATCCGACACTAACAAGCAGCAAGGCAACAAAAATAAGGATGGTGCCATAAACGGTGCCATCCTTTCGTTTATCCCGCTCCCAAAGCCCATACACGATCAGCTTGTATCGTTCCAAGTTGTGTACAACAAAAATGGTCAAGTTCCCTCTGCAGAAGGCCAAAAACGCAATTGTTCAGCGGATGGGGCATCAAGTGTGGGGGCGGCCTCAGCACACGGCAGATACGACCTTATTTGTTGGATGGGATGTTGATAGCCGAAGGCGGACGCGGTGAGGACCGAATGGAAGCTAAGGACCTCACCGCCAAAGATGTATCAAGTGGATTCGGTTTAACTGGTTTTGACGCGAGGCGTGATGTGCGGTTCGCGCTGGAATACAAACAGGTCGGGATCGCGATAGCGCCAGATCAGCCAGCAGCCGCCTGCAGCGATCAAGGTCATGATCCCGGCGCTCGCCAACAAGGATGCGCCACCCTCTAGGCGGAAGAGGGCGGGCAGGCCCAGCGAGACAAAGATCACGGCCCAATGGGCGGCCATGGCATACCACAGCCAGCGCATACCGCCGCCTTTAAAGACTTGCAAGACCAGCAGGGCTAGGGCGATATGGACGATCAGCTTGAGCAGCCGATCCCAGGCGCTGACCAAGGGGTACCAAGTCGCCTGCGAGGCGAGGTTGGCCAGATGCTCGCGCGCGGTGAGTTGGGCGTCGTAGGAGGCGCGATTGATGACAAAAGGCAAAATAAAGGCCGCCAGCAGCCCGACCAGCGTCAGACAGGCGATCGCAAAGAGCTGAATCCCTCCGAAGCCGAGCGCGTACATCATCGTATTTTTGGCGTCGCGCTCGGGCTCTTTGAAGAGCCAGCGCAGGGCGGCGAAATGCCCAAACTGGCAAAAGAAGGCCGTAAGCAGAGCCGAGAAGAAGATCCACGACAACTGGACGCCAAGCGAGGACATATCTTCGGGGAAGAGCTGACTGCGCGCCTCGTTTTCAAGCGGAATACGCATCATACCCTGCGAAACGAGGAAGATGAAGATGCCGATGCCAAAGAAGCGCCAGGAAAGATCAAAGCGCCGCGCCAACTCTACCGATAAAGCCAAAGGTGCGGCGAATTCAAGCAGAATCGCCACGACCATAAAAACCACCCAAAGCCAACTAATCTGAATCTCAGCCATAGACCTGCTCCTGTCTTGCAATGCAGTCTGGATTGCACAAGCGACATCGATAGCAAGCGTTATCTTGAGCGACAGTAGGCAGAGAAGACGTAGTGCAAAGGGCCTACCAGTGGTTAGGAAGAGCCGGTATGAACCAATGCAGACGATGCTAGTGCTAGGCGCATAGCCTCGACTCGTCGGTATTGATCCTCAGTTTGGGCGATCAGGCTCTCGTAATCGTATGATTGGAGTACGGGGATGTTGGGGGCGATATGAGAGAGCGCACGCCAAAGGGCTTGCTGTCCGGTTAAACCAAGCGAGAGAGCTTCGAGGCCTTCGAAGAGGCGCATGCTGCCATCTTCTGATGACTCGAACTGAAGTTTAAGCCAAGCGAGCTTTTCGCCGATCCAGCCGACAAACTTGCGCGGATGGTCGATTTCGATTCCAAGCTGTCCCATCAAAGCCTCAAGCTGTTGCCGCTCGAGGCTGATCTCGTTGTACAAGCGTTCGAGCTCTTGGCGGAGCTCAGAATCGCTCTGTTCGCCAATAAGATGTTCAAGGAGTTCGAGCGCGCCTTCGGAGCCTGCCAAATGGTCGTTCAGATAGGTCTCGAGATGAGGACTTACCATATATTTTTCCCTTCTGAAGCTAACATTAATTCGTGCGCGCACGTACTACTGGCAATTAATGTTTTAAAGGAAGTAGATTATCGAGGTGGCCGAGAAGCGTTTGAGAGATCTGTTTCAGTTGTTGCAATTCTCCTTCGCTAAGAGCCTGGACAAAATAGCGTTGTATAGCATGTTCATAACATGCTTTAGCTTCTATAGCAAGTTCGCGACCACGTTCAGTGATCCGCACCACCGCACCTCGGTTATCCTCCTCACAGGCCTCGCGCCGTATCAGGCCGCGCTGCTCCATACGCCGCAGCTGATGCGAGAGGCGGCTTTTCTCCCACTCGATGCCACAGCGTAGCGAGATAGCGCGCATCGAATCGTTCGGCGACTCGAGCAGGGCCGAGAGGATCTCGTAGTCGGCCTGAGAAAGGCCTGTGCGAGCCAATTCTTGAGCCAAAATCGCATCCAATCGTAGGCCCATTCTTTGGTATGCGGTCCAAATCTCAAGATTCGTCTGAGAAAGTTGCTCTGATTTCATTTGAACACTCTAGCAATTTGTAATTCTTGTGCTATAATGGTTGATGCATCAACCTAATTGGTTGATAAATCAACTAAAAAGGATTATACCATGGCAAACTATGGACATCCAATACTATTTGGTACCAGCCTGCCAGCTCAGAGCGGCAACGAGCAGGAATTGGTCGATCTAGCGCGTAAAAGCGAAGAACTTGGTTTTGACCTGATACATATCAACGATCGCCCTTACGAGGACCAGCTCGAAAGTTGGAGCCTCTTGACTTGGATCGCGGCCCAAACCGAACGGATCGGGCTGAGCGTCACGCTGATGCCGAGCGTGCAACTGCCTAGCGTGCTGACACACGCAGCGGCCAGCCTCGATCTGCTCTCGAACGGACGACTCGCGCTGGCCTTCCGCAGCATTGAAGACGAGTACGATGGTCTGGTCGAACTGGGCCAAGAGCTGCGCTCGCAACAGGAGCTGTTCGAGCAACTGAACGAGACGATCGATCTGATTCGTGAGATGTGGGATGGCAGCAAGAACGGCGCAGTACGCTTCAACGGCAAACACTATCGCACCAACGGCCTGCAGCGCGGCCCCTACCCTCGCCACGAGATTCCCTTTTGGCTGAGTGGCAGCAGCCCAGAGATCTTGCGCCTCGTGGGTCAGAAGGCCGAAGGTTGGATCTACGACGAGCAGTTGTCGCTCGATGCCTTGCTTTGGGCACAGAGCCAGATCGACAACGCCGCCCAACAGGTGGGCCGCGACCCGCGCGAGATCCGGCGCTTTCTGATGCTGCGCGGCAGCTTCGGCGATGGCAAAAACGGCTTGCTGAGCGGCTCGCCCCAGCAGTGGGTCGAGGATCTGGTACCCTTTGTGCTACAGGGCATCAGCGGTCTGCTGCTGGTGAGCGACAAGCAGAGCGATCTGGCAACCTTCGCCCGCGAGGTGATTCCGGCCTTGCGCGAGGCGGTGCTGCTGCACGATCCACAGGCCTTTAGTGGCACGGTCATGCGTCCTGCTGCGATTCGCGCCAAGCGACGGCCCGGAATCGACTACGACGGCATCCCTGCCTCTTTGGTGGGCAGCGCTGTCGAGCCGGGCGATGTGAACTATGCCCGCGTGAAGTCGACCTATATGCGCGGCGGCGCACCGGGTCTGGTTTTGCGACCGCGCAACACGGCCGAAGTGGTCGAGGCGGTTAACTATGCACGTCGCCATCGTGATCTACCGCTCTCGGTGCGCAGCGGCGGCCACGGCATCAGCGGACGCTCGACCAACGACGGCGGCCTCGTGATCGACCTTGGAGCGATGAACAGCATCGAAGTGCTCGACATCGCAACGCGCCGCGTTCGGGTCGGCCCGGGCGCGCGTTGGATGCAGGTCGCGCGCGCGCTCGAGCCCTACGGCTGGGCGATCACCTCGGGCGACTACGGCGGCGTCGGTGTGGGCGGTCTGGCCACGGCGGGCGGCATCGGCTTTATGTCGCGCAAATACGGCCTGACGATCGACCATATTCGCGCGGTCGAGATCGTGCTGGCCGACGGTTCGGTGATGCGCGCCAGCGAAACAGAGAACCCCGAGCTGTTCTGGGGTGTGCGCGGCGCGGGTGCCAACTTGGGCATTGTTACATCGTTCGAGTTCCAGGCTGATCCGGTACGCAACGTAGCCTGGGCACAGTTTATCTTCGATGCTAGCAACACCGCCCAGTTGATGGAGCGCTGGGGCAAGCTCGTCGAGGAGTCACCGCGCGAGCTGACCAGCTTCTTGACCATGGCTCCGGCTCGCATCAGACAGCCAGCGATCGCCATGGCTATGACCATGATCGATAGCGAGGATGAGCAGACCATCCTGCGCCTCTTGCAGCCCATGGCCGAGATCGCGCCGCTCTATCAGCACGACGTCTATATCAGCTCATACGCCAACATCATCGAAAACGCCCAAGACACCGATCACAACGGCCAAGGCGAGCCAAGCTCTCGTTCGGGCCTGCTCGAACATATCACGCCCGCCTTCGCCCAAGAGGCCGAGAGGTTCTTTAAGAGCGGAGCGACCTACTTCTTCCAGATCCGCGCGGTCGGCGGCGCGGTCAGCGATGTCAGCCCCGATGCGACCGCCTATCCCCACCGCTCGGCCAACTTCGCCGTCTCTGCTATGGGCGGCAGGCGCGACTATCTGAACCAGCAGTGGGCCAAGCTCTACCCGTACTTTACAGGTTTGTACACCAATTTCGACAGCGACACGAGCCCGGAACGCATTCACGATGCCTTCCCGCCCGCGACCCTAGAACGCTTACGAGCGCTCAAACAGCAATATGACCCTGAAAATCTCTTCCGCGACAACTTCAATGTCGCCAGCGAGGAGGTTGCAGAGTTGAAGGGAGCACGATAATGAGCGATTATGGTCACGATCTATTATTCGGCGCATTTATTACGCCGATCGCCAAGCCCGAGCAGCAAGCGGTCAACCTTGCCATGCTCGCCGATAAAGCTGGGCTCGACTTGATCTCCTTCCAAGACCATCCCTATCAAGCGAGCTTCCACGACACTTGGACACTGATGTCGTATATTGCGGCGCGCACCCAGCACGCCCATATCAGCAGCAACGTACTCAACCTGCCCCTGCGCCAACCTGCAGTGGTTGCACGCGCTGCGGCCTCGCTCGACCGACTGAGCGGCGGACGTTTCGAACTCGGCATCGGCGCCGGAGGATTTTGGGATGCGATCGCAGCCATGGGCGGGCCGCGCCGCACCCCGGGCGAATCGATTCAAGCGCTCGAAGAGGGCATCAAGATCATCAAAGAGATCTGGGACAGCGATAAGCCCGATCGAGTCAGGTTCGAGGGCGACTTTTACAGCGTCAAAGGGATCAAGCGCGGCCCCGAACCTGCCCACAAGATCAATATCTGGGTCGGCGCCTATAAGCCGCGTATCCTACGCATGGTCGGGCGGCTGGCCGACGGCTCGCTGCCTTCGCTGGCCTATCTCAAGGGCGGAACGGCCGAGATCGACACTATGAACGAGTACATCGACGAGGGCGCGGCCAAAGTCGGGCGCGACCCGCGCGAGATCCGGCGCCTGCTCAATATCGGCGGTCAGTTGAGCCAGCAGCGCGGCGGATTGCTGATCGGCCCGCCCGAGCAGTGGGTCGAAGATCTGGCCGATCTGACAATCAACCACGGCATCAGCGCCTTTATTTTGGCAGCCGACGATCCCTACATGATCGAGCTGTTCGCCAGCCAGATCGCCCCCGCCACGCGCGAACTGGTCGCCAAAGAGCGCGCTCGCTAAAGCGCTTGCAACCCAAAAGGCTGGCTAGAGGATGCTCTCTAAGCCAGCCTTTGTAATCCTCACCCTCAAGCACATCCCGCTCATCAGGCTCATGCTCCGGCGATCGGCTCCCTGCCGCAGCAATCTGAAGAAAGTAAACAGATTTGGCATAGCCACAAACAGTCTGCAAAAGCGTTGAGAGAGATTTCGCGTTATGATGCGAAATCTCTCTCAAGAGTTAGCTGCTAGTCAGCCGAAACAATCGCATGTGCTATCGGCGAAGGTTAGCTGGCAAAGGACGGCAGCCGCTCGGCACACAGATCTGAGCCGATGAAGCTGGGATTTGAGCAATTGAAGTTGAGCTAGGCGCTACAAAACTGGGATTCGCCAGCACTTGCAGCCCACCCAGATGCGCAATGTTATTGCTCTCGTCCTTCTCATCAATCAGGCTGGTAGCACCCTGTGGGCCCCAACTATCGATCACAAGGTAGAGATCGGTCGTGCCTGCTGCAAAGAAGCCGGGCCAGTTCGAATAGTCTGCTCTACGTGTGCTGGCCGACAAAACGATCTGCTGGCCCGGAGCGAGCGGCTCTTCAACAAACCAGGCCAAACCGTAACAGGGCTGGAGCGAACAGTTATCGTTCCAAGCACCTTTGGGCTGGCCCGCTTGGGTCTTTGGATTGATCATCAGATCGACCCAGAAGCCGCTAGCTGGTGCATCACCTTGGTTGCTGATCGTAATCGCGAAATCGAGCTGCTCGCCAGCGCTGAATTGCCGCTTGTTAGGCCGCAATTCCAGCTTGCCAACCAGATCTGCTTTAGGCACATCCTTGTTGCTAACCAGCGGCAAGTAAACCGTATAGGTAGGTTTGGTCAAACTCACTGTAAAGCTGCCAACAAGCGCGGCTTGCGTCCTATTGCCAAGGGTATCTTGGAGCTGATCGCCCAGCAGTTGAATGCTATAGCTTCCATCATCGGCAGCATCCCAGCTACTGCCCGGAGCGGGAATGCTTAGGAGAACGCTCAAAGGCGATCCATCGCTGTTAGGCGTTACTTCAACAACGCTGACTATTTGATCGTAGCCGTTCGGGCCAGTAACATTGAAGAGACCATCAACGATACTGCTACGCAATACTGCCGTTGTATCGCTGATACGTACTGTAAAGCTCAGACTGCTAGTATCGGCGATCACGCTTGGCACCACGAGATTGCTCACCACAGGCGCAGCTCTATCGATGGTATAGCTCTGACCGCTTGTAAAGCCAGCCGTTAAGGGATTGTTGGTGCCATCAACAATACTGCCGTCGTTAAGCAGATCGAGCCGCAGCGTACCACTGCCCGTCCCCGTGTCGACGCTGACAGTCCAGGTTGTTGCGCTGCCACTCACTGAGGTAATGCTTGCCCCGGTGATACCTGTGCTTACAATGGAGAAATCGCTGGCATCAACATTGAAGACCGCTTTGCTGAAGGTCACTTCAAAGGCAACGCTAGCAGCATTGGTCGGATTCGCATCGACTCGCGCGATGCCAGTTGCGACTGGTGCAACGCTATCGAAGCTAACCGTATTATCGACGCTGGTTGAAGCTGTGTTCGGGTTGCCCGCCAGATCGCTGGCCGCGCCCGCCGGAACGCTGAGCACAACATCGCCTACGCTGGTCATTCCGCTTACTTGTACCGTGTAGCTGCTGCCGCTCCCCGTGATACTGGCTGTGGTCGCGCCAGCGCTTCCACTGATCAGCAGATCGCTGCTTGGGTCATCAAACCCGATAACATCTTCACTAAAGGTCACCGTAAAGCTGATCGGCGAGAGATTGGTGGGATCGCTTTGGCTAGCCGCTTGCTCGACCGTCACGCTCGGAGCAGTTGTGTCGTAGATGATCGACCACTGCGCTGCAGCCAGATTGGGGTTTCCAGCATTATCGCTCGCGACCCCAGCGCCGACATCGACCGTAATGCTGCCTTGAGTTGTAGGCGTCACATCAAAGGTGTAAACGCTGCCACTGCCTGTGAAGTTGCCGAGCGTGCCATTGGTAACAGTGACATCAGCAGCGCTAAAGCCAGTAACCGCTTCGCTAAAGCTGATCTGTACTGGGATCGGAGAGACATTCACTGCACCGCTCACAACTGAACTCACAAGCAGCGTTGGGCTTGTTGTGTCGACCAGCCAAGTATAACTGGCAGGTGTCGCATCGACGTTTCCTAGCGCATCGATCGCGCGCACACTGAAGGTATGCGTTCCATCGCTTAGACCTGTGTAGCTCTGAGGGCTGCTACAAGCCGCATAACTTTCGCCATCGAGTTGGCACTCGAAGCTGGCCACACCGCTGCCAGCGCCATCGTCGCCAGTGAAACTAAAGCTGGCATCAGGGCTGGCCGACGGGTCGCTTGGGTTGGAGCCAATTGTGGTATCGGGCGCTGTTGTATCGATCAGCCATGTATACGAGGCTGGCGTCGGATCACCATTTCCCGCAGCATCGAGCGCGCGCACCTCGAAGGTATGTGATCCTTCGCTCAAGCCCGTATAGCTTTGTGGGCTAGTACAAGCGGTATATCCAGCACCATCGAGCTGACACTGGTAGCCCGCCACACCTGTTCCGCTGCCGTCGTCGCCACTAAAGCTAAAGCTTGCGTTTGGGTTCGTCGTTAGGCTGCTCGGAGCGCTATCAATGTTTGTATTCGGTGGAGTTGTGTCGATGAGCCATGTATACGAAGCTGGTGTCGGATCAAGATTCCCTGCGCCATCGACAGCACGGACTTCGAAGGTATGCGAGCCGTCGGCTAAGGCCGTCGGATGGCTATACGGGCTGCTACAAGCTGCAAAAGAGGCGCTATCGATTCGGCACTCGTAGCTAACCACGCCAACATTATCAGTGCCAGTAAAGCTGAATGTTGCAGTTGAAGCCGTCGACGGGTTAGGCGGACCGCTGGTAATGTCTGTATCAGGCGGAGTAGTATCGGGCACATATTCGTAAGCACCAATATCACAGGCAGCAAAGCGAGCCATTCCACGCTGATCGTTAGGTGGACACGTGGCATCATTACCCGCATTAACTGCAGGACTACTCTGCAAGATCGCATGGGTTTGCGTAGAGCCGCCATTGTTCGCTAAAAGGCCAAGCAATACACTGACAGGGCTGGCTGATGTGCCGATCAGATTATTGTTGATAGCATTGCTGATTCCACTTAAACCAGTATTGACACTCACCAAGTTATGGGAGCTGCTTGCGTCAACAGTACCATTAATATCATCGCGCATACTGCTCGTCGAGCGCAGATTCACAGCTACAAGGCTGTTGTACAAGGTAGTATTCGCAAGCGATTGATAAATACCTCCACCTACGCCGCTACCGTTATTGTCCTGATCTGCATAATTATTGGCGATCGTAACGTTGGTTAGGGTGAGATTACCTGTAGGAGCACCAGCCGGAGTAACATGGTAAATAGCACCGCCATTATTATCGGCATAGTTACCCGAAAGCGTGCTATTTGTAATAGTGATGCTACCCTCATTGCCAGTAGTAGAAATAGCTCCACCATTGCCCAAGCCACCGCCCGTAACAAGCGCTCGATTATTGGCGAAGGTTGTATTCTCGATACGTACCTCCACTCCTGAGGCGGTTGTGATAGCGATGGCTCCACCTTCGCCATGAACCGTATTGTTCTCAAAGGTCGAATCGCTGATCGTTAATCGGCCAGCATTGCGCAGCGCTCCACCAACAACAGTTCCTGAATCTGGAATGGTTTTATTATTCGCAAAATAACAATTATTGATTGTCAGAGTTCCACGATTCTCCACTGCTCCGTTAGCGCCCGAATAATTGTTGATAATCCGACAATTTGTGAGGATAGTGGTGACGTTATTATGTAAATAGAGAGCACCGCCCTCTTTAAGCAATGCTGAACGAGTATCCCCGTTTTGAAGTGTCAGGTCTCTGAGCTCAAAACTGATAGCAGATATAGGGAACACATCGAAGATGCGCTCGATTTCGTTTCCGTCGATGATCGTATTGTTGGTTCCATTGCCCTGAATGGTTAGGCTATCTTTAATATCAAAGTCGCCTGTACCTCCCGCCTCCTCACCTGTAGCACCAGTTATAAAAAAGGTGCCGTTTACACTGAATTGTATCGTATCAGGGCCGGAATTATTATTGGCTGCACAGATCGCCTCACGCAAGCTTGTCTGACCATCGGGGCCGGGCAGAGAGGCAAGCGTAACACCAGAACAGCTAGCTGCTGCATCGATCGTATCAGCAGTGGTTGTCACGACAATGCCAGCTGCAGATACCTGAGAGGGAGCCAGGCATAATCCAACAACAAGCATCAATCCAAATAAAAGCGATGCTCGAGTTATAGCGTTTTTCCTTGGCAGACAAACCAGAGAAGAAAAAGACATAGGTCCTCCTTAGTAGGGACGTAAATGCGTCATGTATTGCTTTCTCAATAGTTGGATAGGAAGAACCTGCTCGATTGGGATAAAACCACCCGCAAAGCGACCGGCTCTCTCAGGTATTAAGCTCACATAGTCGTTAAATCTCCGAACTATTACAAACGAAACAGGTCCATGTATGGCAAATTCTTTTGATACATTCAGCGCGCTGGCGTTAAGGTCTCTAGCCCAACGAAGATCCTAAGCGCGTCCGCCTACGGCAACAAACATCTTGCCCGCCGCAACGCGCTTCTATCTGCGCCGAAAGGCCAACCCAAAATGCTGCGATACAAATGAATTTCGGATATCTCGCTTTTAAAATAACGTTTGAAACAGATTATATAGCATAACTGGTTAGAATAAAACAATTATTAATCTTAAGCCTCATTTAATAGTACATACCTTAGTAGATCCCGCGATAGAGGTCAAAGAGTGTTCTTACAAGCAAGGAAAGGGCAATAAGCTCATGAAGCGAAAGTATACGCAAAAAAGTAAGGGAGACGATCGAGCTTGTAAAATCACTTAACTCTTTCCAAGAAATTATCGGTTTTATCAAAAACGCGCCCTAGCGATAGCAAATTCGCTTAATGCTCTCACAACGTGGGAAAACACAAAAGGGGAAAGTGTTATGTGAGATTTCGCGCAGTAGCGCGAAATCTCACATCTGCCGAAGGCAGCATAAGCACTTCACTTGCGAGGAGGGGATGTTGATAGCCGAAGGCGGACGCGCTAGAAGCCGAATGGGAGCTTGGAAGCTCGCCGCCAATAAGGTAAAAGGCGTATCAGGCGACAACACAGCAGCGATCAAGCTGCTTCGGCATCAGTAGCTCAAGATCAGATCTTGTTGAGGTGGAGCAGCGAGCTCGAGCGACTGTGCCAGGAACGGCCGCGCAGCGAACAACAGATCGCTGCTCAAGAGCGGGAGCTTAGCCAAGGTTTGCTCGACAAACTGCTCGCTCGGGCAGTGATAGCCGCGCCTCCAAGCCGCCTCAAACGGGCGTGGCTCGCCGATTGAGCGCTGAATGGCACTCTCGATGCGTTGGTATCTCTCTTTGTACTGGCTGCCTGTGGTGGAAGTTCCAAAGTAAGCCTTAAAGATCTACCGGTTTATCCCGACGCTGTCAAGTTGAAAGAGGGCGAAAGCGTGATCGCCGCTACCCTCGCCGACAACAATCAGACCGATGCCGCCTTCCGAGGTCAATTGGGTCTTGGTGGCTCGGTCGAGCAAAAGAGCTTCAGTCTGCCCGCCGATACAAGCTGGGACGATGTTAAAGCCTTCTACGATGAAAAACTCAAGGCCGATGGTTGGGGCACCAACAATCTAGTAAGCGGAATTATGGAGCAGGCTAATCAGAGCAATGATCGGTTCCGAACCGCCAACTGGCAGAAGAGTAAGCAGAATCTCACGGTTATGATGGTCGCCTCACCCGTCAATCCCGACGAAAAAGAACTGATTTTATCGCTCGCCACACAATAATTTCCTCCCTTCCCCCTACGAACACGCCGCCGCTTGGTGGCGTGTTCACTTCTTACATCTAAGACGAAGGCCAAAGCTCCTTCCCTCCTACTAGCGAGGCGCTACAGCATCACCATTTCATCGCTCTGGCGGCGAGGCTGCTAGCTCCCATTCGACTTCTAGCGCGTCCGCCTCCGGCTACCAACATCCTATCCTCCCATACAGGCTGTTATCCGCCCCCCAATGAAGCCGCCCCCAAAAACAAAACCACCCCCAACTGATCGGCTGCAAACCCACCCAGCTCGCCCAAGCAAGCGCCCTTAGTTAGCAAATATCCTCAAAACTCGACCAATTTGTGACACTACATGTCACAATACCATGTTAAACTAGGCTACGTAATGGGTTGATCGCATAAAAACATTCCACCTTCGCACACTAAAAACGGATGGGTGTCTCCATCCGTTTTTGGTTTGTCTAGGGTTTTGTTTTGAGTAGCAACTGAAACGTTGAGGGAAGAAAAGTTCACACATTCATTCTGCAAAAGCCCGCGGCAAAGTATGCAGCAAGCCTGATAAACGCTCTAGCACTCCATTCATATCGGTAACGAGCTCTTCGTTTGTAACTCGAAAGATGGTATAGCCCTGTTGGCGCAACCTTTCATCACGAATGCGATCGTACTCTCGTTGCCGTTCATGGATCGGGCCGTCAAGCTCGATAATCAGCCGTCGCTCGGCACAATAAAAATCGACAATAAAGCGCCCGATCGGATGCTGGCGCCGAAATTTATACCCACCAAAGCGATGTGCGCGAAGGTGCTGCCATAACAAAGCCTCGCTGGGCGTCTGCTCTTGACGTAGCTGCTGCGCCCGTTCTTGAATAGACGCAGATGAACGACGGCGTTTCATCGGCTCTCCTATGCATGTCCTCTCCCCTACCCCTCTCCCGTAAACGGCTATTGCCCTCTCCCCTGCCCCTCTCCCGTAAACGGGAGAGGGGTTCAGCGCGCACACATCCACACAGGCATGCTCCCTGTCTCCCCCTCTCCTGCTTCGCGGGAGAGGGGGTC
>Ga0207864_1000227_pt1 | contig 87453 bp, 64 predicted proteins | sample HigsolmetaAR202D_FD_184834 | JGI IMG/M metagenome (GOLD analysis project Ga0207864, IMG submission 184834) | Ionic liquid and high solid enriched microbial communities from the Joint BioEnergy Institute, USA - AR20-2-D (SPAdes) (version 2) ...
CCCCCCGGCCCCCTCTCCCGCACTGCGGGCGAGGGGGTGAATGGTGATGTTGTATGCGATTTCGCTACGCGAAATCGCATACAAGCTCTCTGCGTTCTGTGCTCTCAAGGAGAATCCCGCGATGCTATGCGAACGATCGTCTTTTGCTGCCGACACGACTTTGGGCTAATGCATAGCTCCCGCATTGCGGGAGAAGGGAGCGTACTCGTACTAGACCCAAAACACTTCAGAAGCCTGAACGATTCCACATCCACTTCCTCTGTTTGATCGCGAATCCGCTTAAAAACGTGCATGCTCGTAACGCGGGAGGACAAAAACTTGGGAAAGCGCTGTGTGATATTTCGCCCTGCCGAGCCCAATATCGCACAACAAAAGATAGAGGTTGTTGCTTGCCTCAAATGGCGAAGATTAGAGCATTCTTGCGGTATAATACCTGCAACTGTGCTATTAAGAAGTGTGCTGTTATTACCATATATCGAGGAGCTGACAATGAAACACGAGCGACTGTTGCTGATCGGTATGGGCATTATCACCTTGCTCGGTGCTGGTGCTTCCTTCACCTATATTGTGATGTTGTTGAAAGGGGTCGCTCCCTTCTAGGCTAAGCGACCTTTGAGCAAATTGAAACGGCTGGTGTGCTGAGCGCACCAGCCGTTTTGTATAGCTTTGGAAACGCCTATTCTCACTATTTTATACCAAATCCGTTTAAAGACCTGCATGCTCTTCGCTCGGAAAAACGAAAAGCTGGGAAAAGGGTTGTGTGAGATTTCGCGCTGCCGCGCGAAATCTCACACACCAAAAAGAGTCGCGTTCCGCTCTGCCGAAGACCAAAGAGAACCTAATCAACCGGATTTGGTATGAGACTGGCATCCTGAGCACGAACCTTCCAGCCGCGAAGCTGCTGGAAAGTTTTTAGAGGACGCTGGCAGCGAAACGCAACGTTTCAACCTTCTTGGTGCTTGTACCAGGAAGGTTTCTGCGAAAGCAACGAAAACAGCGCTTTCAGTGCTGCCCACTGTAAAGCAGCGGGAAGATGCGAGCCGCTTGGCTTGGGAAGGCGATTTGATAGCCGTAGGCGGACGCGGTGAGGAACGAATGGCAGGGCGAGACTTCGCCGCCAGCGTTGCGAGATGCAGTTTTGGCAGGGGAAACGCTTGTTTGTATGAAGAGAGCTTTGGCGCTTGGCACCAAAGCTCTCGTAGAGTCTGTTTGGGATTGGAGCGGTGTTCCGAAATCGAAAATATAAATAGATTTCGTACGACCTTTTTGTTTGGGATTTTCGATGGAATCGATTTTCTTTTGGGTTGAGAGAGACAGTCGAGCGGGGTGTCTCTCTCAACCTATGCTTGTGCGTTCTTTACGATGCAACAGGCTGAGGCTCTTCGTGGGTGATGCCCGCCATCAAGAGACCGAGTCGTTCGCGGGTCGCTTCGGCGGCTGGCACTACAGCCACGATTCTACCCTTGTACATCACGGCGATGCGGTCCGAGAGCGCCATCACTTCGTCGAGCTCAGCCGACACCACCATTACCGCGACGCCTTGATCGCGCTGGGCGATGATGCTCTTGTGAATGAATTCGATCGAGCCAACGTCGACGCCACGGGTCGGCTGCGATGCGATCAAGAGCTTGAGCGGGCGCGATAGCTCGCGCGCGATGATGACCTTCTGCTTGTTACCGCCCGAGAGGGTCGAGACCGGCACGAACGGGCTCGGCGTGCGCACGTCGAACTCTTTCACGAGACGCGTAGCTTGCTCGCGCACAGCCTGCTCGTTGAGCACACCGCGCTTGGCGAATGGCTTGCGGTAGTAGGTGTTGAGCACCATGTTGTCGGCGATCGAATAGCTCATCACCAAGCCATCTTCTTGGCGGTCTTCGGGCACGTGCCCAACCCCGGCCTCGAAGATCTGGCGCGGCTTGGCACCGGTTAGGTCTTGGCCTGCGATGTTTACTTGGCCGCCTTTGGTTGGGCGTAGACCGGTTAGCGCTTCGACCAGCTCGGTTTGACCGTTGCCTTGCACACCTGCGATGCCCAATACCTCGCCAGCGCGAATCTCGAACGAGACATTGTCGACGGCAACTTGATCGCGGTCGTCGTGTACGACCAGATTTTTGACGCTGATGACAACCTCTTTGGGGTTGGCAGGCCCTTTCTCGACCTCCAAGACGACATCGCGTCCGACCATGAGCTCGGCCAGACTGCGTTCGGTGGCGGTTTTGGGGTCTGCTTCGCCCACCACTCGGCCGCGTCGCAACACCATAATGCGGTCGGAGATCGCCAAAACCTCTTTGAGTTTGTGCGAAATAAAGATCACCGACACGCCCTCTTTGGTGAGGGTGCGAATGACTTTGAAGAGATCTTCGGCCTCTTGCGGGGTGAGCACTGCGGTCGGCTCGTCGAGAATCAGGATATCGGCTTTGCGATAGAGCGCCTTGATGATTTCGACGCGCTGCTGCTGGCCGACCGAAAGATCTTCTACCAAAGCATCAGGGTCGACATCGAGGCCGTACTGATGCGAGAGGTTGCGGATCTCTTGGCGGGCGCTGTCGAGGTCGAGCATGAGCCCTTTGGTGGTCTCGGAACCAAGAATGATGTTTTCGGCTACGGTAAAGACGGGCACAAGCATGAAGTGCTGGTGTACCATGCCGATACCGCGTCGAATCGAGTCGGCGGGCCCAGTGATGCGCACGACTTCACCACGCACCAGAATCTCACCGGAATCTTGGTGATACAAGCCGTAGAGGATATTCATCAGCGTGGTTTTGCCAGCGCCGTTTTCCCCCAAGAGGGTGAGAATCTCACCACGACGCAACGTAAGGTTGACATCTTGGTTGGCGATCACGCCGGGGAAAGTTTTGGTAACGTTGCGCGCCTCCAAAACAATGGGGCTTTCGCTGATACTCGCTGTCACGCCTTACTCCTTGCTGTAGACCTTGCCGCTTGCTGCTGGGCCGCGAGAGCGACCTACGAAGCCAGCCAACACGATAATGGTTAAGAGGTAGGGGAGCATACCGATAAACTGGTTGGGGATCTGTCCGAGCCAAGCCAACCAGGAAGGCAACTGGCTTTGTAGGAATTGGATCTGGGTTTGCACGCCGTTGGCGAAACCAAACAGCAGCGCGCCACCCCACGAACCAAAGGGCGTCCACTTGCCAAAGATCATCACCGCCAACGATACGAAGCCGCGACCGTTGGTCATGCCGCGCTCGAAGGTACCGACCGCCTCGAGGGTTAGGAAGGCGCCCGCTAAGGCGGCGAACATACCACCGATGATGACGTTGACGTAGCGCACAAAGTTGACTCTGATACCAACCGTGTCGGCGGCGGCGGGGTGTTCACCGACTGCGCGCGTTCGTAGACCCCAGCGCGTTTTAAACAGCACTAGGTGTACGATCACCACCAAAAAGATCGCCGCATAGGTGATCGGTGGGTTGGTGAAGAGTACCGGGCCAACGATGGGCAGATCAGAGAGCACCGGAATGGTGATCGTTTGTAGCTTGCCCGAGGTGGTGAGACCTTGTTGATAGAAGTAACCGGTCAGGCCAGTAGCAAGAATATTGATAACTGTACCGCCGATGACTTGATCAACTTTCAGAGTGATCGACATCAGTGCATGGAAGGCACCGATCAGAGCGCCGACCAAGAGGGTGCCCACGATCGCTAGGAGCAGGTTTCCGGTCCAGACGTTGAACATAAAACCCATGTAGGCCGACATCAACATCATACCTTCGATGCCGATGTTGACCACACCCGAGCGCTCGCAGAAGATACCGGCAAGTGCGCCAAGAATGATCGGGGTAGACTGACGTAAGGTTGAGCTTAATACCGCAGTTGTGATTTGAGGGCTGCGAATATACGAAATAATAATCAAAAGAAGAATAACGCCAAGCCCAACGATCAGGCGCCAAGGAAGGTTGACGCTGCGGGCCTGCGTATTACTATTTATTGCCTGCATCACACGCTCCTCGGGCAATGGCTTGCACGCTCAGCAAGCGGGTTGTTCTGTTGGTATTGCGATTAGTAAGCTGAGACTGTAGGCCCATCATGATCCACCCCAACCGCCACTCAAGTTGAGACCACCTTCTGACTTGCGCATGCGCAGCATCTTGCGAATCAGAATATCGGCGGCGACAAAGAAGAGAATCAGGGCTTGAACGATATCAATAATTTCGATCGCAACTTTGGCATTAAATTGCATCAAGGCGCCACCGGCTTGCATCATACCGATCAAGAGAGCAGCAGGGATAACGCCGATCGGGTGAACACGTGCCAAGAGCGCGATCGTAATGGCGTTGAAGCCCAAACCGGCGTTGGTTCCCGGCTCGAAGCGGCCATTGACGCCCAGCGTTTCGACGGCTCCACCCAAGCCTGCTAGCAGACCGCTCAAAAGCATCGCAATAATCGTGATGCGCTTGACCGAGATGCCAGCGTATTGAGCAGCATGGGGGTTTTCGCCAACAGTGCGCATTTCAAAACCAAGCGTTGATTTGTTGATCAGCCACCAGACGAAGATCGCGACCAGGCCAGCGAGAACTGCTCCCAGCGGAATATTGTTGAGAATGCTAATGTCAAAAGGAAGAATATCGCCCAACGAGGGAATCTCTGCTGATTCTGCGATTTTAGGCGTGCGAGCGACGACGTTGCCACGAGCACGATCTTTCCAAGGGCCATTCGAAAGGTAATCGGTAAGGTTTCCGGCGATGTAGTTAAGCATAATCGTCACGATCACTTCGTGAGCGCCCGAATATGCCTTTAAAAAGCCGGGGATCGCGCCATAGAGTGCGCCAACCAAGGCACCGATTGCGAGGGCGAGCGGAATGTGAACGATGGCTGGCAGATCGGTGAAGATGTAACCGATCCAACCGGCGAGAATCGCGCCCAAGATCAATTGGCCTTGAGCACCGATATTGAAGAGACCAGCTTTAAAAGCCAGTGTTAGGGCAAGACCACCGAAGATCAGCGGCGTTGCACGTTCCAATGTGCGCTGGATAGCGCGCGGTGAGCCGACAGCACCGATCAGCAGCTCTTTATAAGCTACTAACGGGTTCGAACCTGAGAGCGCGATGATAATGGCACCGATGATCAGCGCCACAATAACCGCCATAACAGGGACGATAGCTGCATACAGGGCTGGAAAAAGATACGACGAAATCCAATTAGATTTGTTTGGTGGTTTAGGTGCTTGTGCCTCAACACGTTCCATACGTGAGGTTCCTATCTCGTTCTCAAGACGATTGGGTTGGCTTGATGGGAGACTCGCTAGATTGCTTGGTATTCAAAAGGCTGGAGGCACAACCGCTCCCAGCCTTTTGAAACCATACGTCGGTTGTTAACAATGAAGAGTATGGCTCTTCATTGCATTTGTATTGTTAATTAGTTAGCAGGCACGTAGCCAGTGTCGATGCTGCCATCGGCCAAACCAGCGTTGATCTCATCCAGCTTAGCCTTGACCTCAGCCGGAATGACGCTGTCGAAGTCGTGGAACGGAGCCAGACCAACGTCACCGTAGTAGACGCCCGACGGGAAGTTGCCATCCTTAGCAGCCTTGATCAGCTCGGTTACACCGGGGGTGATCAGCTTCATAGCGCTCGAGATCAGACAGCTGTGGGCTTCCGGAACGGTCTCCCACTGGTCGCTGTCGACGCCGATGCAGTACTTGCCTTCGTTGCCAGCAACTTCGATCAGAGCACCGTTACCGGTGTTGCCACCAGCACCGAAGACGACATCAGCGCCCTGGTCGATAGCCTGCTTAGCGGTGGTTGCACCCCACTCCGGATCGGTGAAGCCGCTAGCGAAGCCGCCCGGGTGGTAGGTCGAGATGACGGTGATGTCGGGGTTGATGGCCTTAGCACCGTTCTCGTAGCCTTCCTTGAAGGCCACAACAGCCGGAACCAGGTCGGTACCCAGAACTGCAGCGATGGTGCCGCTCTGGCTCATCGAAGCAGCCAATGCACCAGCCAGGTAGCCAGCGCGGTCTTCGTTGAAGATCAGGCCAACGACGTTTTCCTGCGAACCATCGTGGAACTGGTCAACGCCGATGAACTTGATGTTGGGATACTCTTCGCCAGCCTCGGCGGTAGCCTCAGCCAGAGCGAAACCAACGGTTACGATAATGTCGTAGTTCTTCTCAGCGAAGAGCATGATGTTGTTGGCGTAGTCTTGAGCAGCAGCGGTCTCGATATAGTCGACATACGCGCCCAGCTCAGCCTCAGCGGCCTTCACGCCTTCCCAAGCCGACTGGTTGAAGCTCTTGTCGTCGACGCGGCCTACGTCAGTGACGAGACCTACGCAGAGAACGGCTTCATCAGCACAGTTGGAGTCATCGGTGGGAGCGCCGCCAGCAGCGGGAGCTTCGGTCGGCTCAGCAGCGACTTCCTCAGTCGGCTCAGCGGCAGGAGCTTCGGTCGGCTCAGCAGCGGGAGCTTCGGTTGGTTCAGCAGCAGGAGCAGCAGTCGGCTCAGCCGCTACAGGAGCAGAGGTCGGCTCTGCAGCGGGAGTGCTACTGCCACCACAAGCAACAAGGATTGGGAGCAGAAGCGCGGCAAGTAAGGCTCCAAGGAACGACTTGCGCATGAGAATCTTCCTCCTGATTCAATACGGGTACACTGGAGAATCTGTTCAGTAGTATAACGTTAGTGGCACCGATTACAATGCTGTATGCAAACACACTCCCTTGTGACAGTTAGTGGTACTGCCTCCATGGCAGTGTGTGTACACACCAACGTTATGTTCTGGATTGTCGAATTATAGCATATCTTTGAGTGGTCGATTGTAAAATGACGGGGTTTTTGTGCGCGATTCTTGTAATTCCGTCGCTTCACAATCGTTTCTGACTAATCAGCTTTATAACTAGTATTTATGAATCACCCCCTTGTGCTGTTTTTTTGTTTTTTACCATCTAAACCCAGCACCAAAAAACTGGTGTGCTTCTAACTATAGCAAGAACTTTTCCGCTAATTTTGGCCCTACTACAAGGCAAGAATAGAGTTTGCCACACGTCTTGTACTCAGAACCTTCTCCATTTACCTCCAACTCAACGTTCAATCTACATACGCTAGATTAGAGACTCGATAGTGCATTTTATTTATTCAGTTAGCTTTATTTGTAAAGGATCGACCTATGTTAACTGCCAATCGCATCTTACACGATCGTTATAAGATCGTTCGATTGATTGCTCAAGGTGGAATGGGTGCGGTCTACGAAGCCATAGATCAACGCTTGCATACCCAAGTGGCCATCAAGCAGACCAGCATGCAGGGCGAGCGTTTGAGTGCGGCCTTCGAAGCTGAAGCGAGCCTGTTGGCCAGTTTACGTCATGCTGGCCTACCGCGCGTGATCGATCACTTTATCGACCAAGAAGGTCAATTTCTTGTGATGGAATACATTGCGGGCGATGATCTCGGCATGATCCTCAAACAGCGACAGAACGCTTTTCCGATCGATACCGTTTTGGAATGGGCCGATAAACTGCTCGATATTCTCGATTATTTGCACAATCAGCAGCCAGCGATCATTCACCGCGATATCAAACCACAAAATATGAAAGTGACCGAACGAGGCGAGCTGATATTGCTTGATTTTGGGCTAGCAAAAGGTCATCAAGCTGTAATGACGGCGCTCAACGAGCAGCAGGCCAGTTTGTATGGCTATACTCCTCAGTATGCTCCCATCGAGCAGATCAACGGCACCGGCACCGATGCCCGTACAGATCTCTACAGTTTAGCGGCCACGCTCTATCATCTGATCGCCAATCAGCCGCCCGTAACAACCTTGCAACGCACATCCGAGATCGCGCAAGGCAAACCCGATCCGCTTATTCCTATCAATCGTTTACAACCGCAGGCCTCACTGCGGCTGGCAGCCATTTTGCAAAAAGGCCTTGCACTCGCACCAAAAGACCGCTATCAATCGGCCGCAGAGTTTCGCACAGCCTTAGCCGCTCTCAGAAATAAAACTCAAGCGAGCGTTGTTCGGCCAGAAGATCGCAGCGAACGCTATCGTGAAGACCAGCCTCACAAAAAGCGCAACTGGATCTGGATTGCAACTGGAGCGGGCATAGTGGGGCTGTTGCTCTGTCTTGGTATTAGCGTGGTAGGTATGCAAATGATCGGTCTAGCGCCCGGTTCGTTTGGCGAAATCGATGGAGAGCCTATTCCGGTTATGGAAGCCCCGATTGTTGACGCCCCGATGCCCTCTACGCCCGAGCCAAGCCGCGCGCCCCAAAGCCCCAGCCCGCAGCCACTGCCCACCTATCAGGCCGAAATGCCGAGCGATCTTTTTGTGCTAGAAGATAGTTGGTTGATCGAAGATCAGTTCACTCACCAAGCAGAAGAGAAGGTTTATGCATTTGAGGTGAAGCAAGACAATCAGCGCACCTTTACTTGGCTGCGCGAAGCTGGTAACAACATGGCCTCGCATACCATCTATCTGTTAGATGCACAAGGTCAAAGGCTGCAAGAGAGCTGTTTCGGTTGTGGCAACTTAGGTCGCGTTGTTTTGCCCAAGGCTGGTATCTATCGCATTGTGGCCAAACACGATCCTGCCCAAGCCCTAGGTGCCTATAAGATCGCGCTTAACCTCGTGCCGCCCAGCGACGAGTTTGTCTTGCGCGATTTTGAAGATATCTCGACTGAGATCGTCGAAGGAGCAGGTCTGATTCATGTTCCAGGGGCCGAACAGATCTACGAATTCACTGCCGAGCCGCAAGAACAGGTCTTTATCTCGTTTCCGAGCAACGATACCTCCCTTAATCAGGTCAATGTCAGTTTATTCGATCCCAACAATTACGATCTTGCCCACAGCTGTCTTGGTTGTGGCGAGGCCTCGATCGGCTTGCAGACCCTTAGCCAAGGTGGAAGCTACCGTCTAGTGGTGGGCGATTCGCGCGAGCCAGGCACAGGCGCCTATGTGATTCGCATCAATCGAGTCGATCCGCCCCAAGAGTTTGACCTCGAGCTTCCGTTCAAGATCGAGCCGCATCAGGGCGATGGGGGCGGTTTGTTGCGCTTGCCGGGCGAGCAACAGATCTACCGCTTCTCGGCCAAGGCTGGCCAACAGATCTATGTTGTTGCCAAAGCCCAAGAACCGGCATTGAGTTTGGTCGAAGTTCGTTTGATGGATAATTACGATCAGGTTTTGGCTGCGGCCTGTTTCGACTGTGGCGATTGGCAGCCCATCACGCTAACTCGCGATGGAGAATATCGCATCGAGGTCGGCCATCCGCACGCCTATGCTTGGGGCAGCTATAGCCTTGAGGTGAAGGCGCTAGAACCCTAAAACTCTACAGAACGTAGCTGAAGCGCTGCTGTTATTTTTTCCCTTTTAGCCTTCGGCGGCTACGACCTTACCACCAAGTCGGCTTCTGGCGCGTCCGCCTACGGCTACCAACAGTATGCCCCGTACAATGGGCGTGTAGTTGTGGTGCGGCTACCCTGCAACTTCGACAGATATAAGGCGACCAATCGGTTTGCAAACGCAAGCTACAATAAAGCAAAGATCGTCCGCTCTTGATCATCCAAAGCACACATCAACCTTATAACTTCATTCTCAATCTTAGGGCTATGGCTTTTGAAAAGGATCTAAGCTTATATGCTTGAAGCCAATACGCTTATTCACGCTCGCTATACCATCATCAGCTTGATTGGCCAAGGTGGAATGGGCGCTGTCTACGAAGCTTATGACCAACGCCTCAATATTCGCGTTGCATTGAAACAAGCCACAACAAACCAGCCCGAATTGGTGAAAGCCTTTATGAACGAAGCTCACTTGTTAGCGAGTTTACGCCATGCAGGCTTGCCGCGCGTGATCGACTATTTTAGCGACGATCAAGGCCAATTTTTGGTCATGGAATATATTCCCGGCCCTGATCTGGCTGGTCTGCTCCAAGAGTGTCAATCACCTTTTCCTTTAGACCAAGTGGCGGTTTGGGTCGATCAACTCTGCGCTATTTTGGAATACCTCCATCAACAACAACCGCCGATTATTCATCGTGATATCAAACCGCAAAATATAAAGCCCAATCAGCAGGGCCAACTTGTTTTGCTTGATTTTGGCCTTGCCAAAGGTAGCGCCGCTTTTAACATTCACACCACTAAAAAGGCTGCAAGCGTTTTTGGCTACACACCCCAATACGCCTCGCTCGAACAAGTACGCGGTACGGGCACCGATCAACGCGCCGATATCTACAGTTTGGGAGCGACGATCTATCATCTGCTCACAAACCAAGCCCCAGCAGATGTTTTAAGTCGCGCCTCTGCACTGATCAGCGGCGAACCTGATCCGCTCACTCCGGCCAGCCAGCTTGTGCCCACGCTTCCGCGCGATTTAGATGAAGTCTTGAAGCAGGCCTTAGCCATTCGCCTGGAAGATCGTTTTTATTCTATTTCGGCCTTTCGCCAAGCTTTTCAGAACGCGCTCCAAGCTCCTCAATCTTGTTTCAGCTCTGCTGCCAATTTGCCCGAAGCGCCCAAAAGGACGCAAGACTATCGACCAACTAAGCTCAAACAGCTTGCACCTATGGGCGTGCTGTTCGCTTTGTTGCTACTGATTATTGTTGCAGTGATCGTAGGTGGCTTGAACGTAGCGGCTAGCTTCACCAGTGCCATCGCTACTGATCAACCGTCCCAAGCTAGTCCCGCTCCTGTTGAGCTTCTGCTTGAAGATCCTCTCTATTTCAAGGGCGAATTAAAGCAGAAGTCCGCTCGTATTCAGCATCGCTTGGCGCTTCAAGCTAAACAGCAGATTTTTATCTGGCCTACGCAATATGCCGAGGAAATGGAATACAACCGCATTCAGATCCTCGATGAGCATCAAACCTTGCTCTTCGATGAATGTTTCGCCTGTATTCCGCCCGGAGTAGCTAGCTTGCCGCAGGCGGGCATCTATACGATAGTGGTGCTTCACCAAGGCGATGCGGCTCTTGGCCCATACGAGTTACGCGTCAGCCTTGTGCCGCCAGAGGAAGTGTTTGATCTAGGCCAATTGGATGATATCCGCACGAGCGATATTCCCAATGCAGGGCGTATTCGCGGCTCTGGAGCCAAACAAATCTACAGCTTCGAGGCCGAAGCTAATCAGATGATTTTTGTAAGCGCCCTTGGCCACGATCCGGGCATGCAGCAAATTACACTCAGCTTGCGCGATGCTCAAGACAACGAGATCGCTCGTTCGTGTTTGGGCTGTGGGGTTGGCGCTATCGGTCGTCAGCTTTTGCGAACTGGCGGTAGCTATCGTCTGATTGTTGGGAACGAGCGTGATCCCGCTCAGGGTGAATATAGCTTGCGCCTTAATCGTGTTCCAGAGCTTGAAGAATTTGAGCTAAGTCTTCCTTTCGAGCTCAGACCCGAGCTTTCGCCCAATGTAGGCTTAGTCAAAGCGCCCGGTGCACTGCAGCTCTATCGCTTTAGCGCCAGCCAAGGTCAAGTCATTAGAGTTGAGCCGTTTGGTGTAGATGCTGGCCTTTCTCAAATCGATATTCGCCTCTTTGATGCTGATAACAACCTTGTAGAGCTAAGCTGTCTCGGTTGTGGCGCTATGGATCCCTACACCGTTCCAAAGGATGGCAGCTATACAGTTCTTGTTGGTGATGACAGCGACCCAGCGAGTGGGAGTTATTCCCTAAGAGTAACGATTCCCGATCTTCAATAAAGCGCCATCATAGTGTTGTTAACGAAGCTGTACGATTTGTCCACGTAGCTGGTGAGCGAATCGCTGGGCATCGCCCGCCTGTAGTCGATCGCGGTAGCGCGATTCGTCATAGATTTGCTCGTAGCGTGTGCCAAGGTAATAAAAACCTTGAATGCCATTGGCCTGCATGCGCTCGAGCAATCTGTCGAAACCCTCCACATCATCGACGATAAAGACGAGGCGCTGATCGTAGAAGAGCGGCGCGATCAAGGGCGGCGTATACCAAGTATCGCAGATAATAACCGCTTGTTGACTTTGGGCTGCGGCATTGAGCATTGTGAAATTGCGGGTAGTGGTCGCTTTGAGAAAGATCAGACCATCGATTTGAGCATAGAGACCGCCAACGATCGCGGCAAGCAGCGCCAAACTTGTGAGCGGTTCAAGCCAGAAGCTCGCGCCCGCGCGTCCATCACGCCCGACGCTCGTTACGTGTAAGCGCCCCGCAGGTAGCGATTCTGCTTGTTGCGACCAGCGTGAGAGCAGCACAAATGCCCAGAGCACCAAAGCAGGCAGCAGTGGCAATAACATACGTGGACCCCACTGGCTGCCGCCCCAAGGGATATGAGACATCCACATCGCTAGAATCGAGATCAGGGCAAAGTTGCGCAGCAATTTGGCGAGCTGATCGAGGCTGAGATGCGGCTCTTGGCCGCTGCTTTCTTGCTTTGGCAGAGGCAGCAGCGCAAAAAGCGCCAGCGGTACGATCAGCACCAGCGCGCTCTGCTCGCCTCCGTTAAGGTAAGGGTTGCTGAGGTAATTGCTGGCAAGAATCTGCAATGAACCTACACTGATCAGAATCACCAGAAGCAGCCCCAAGCTATGCGCTTTGCGGCGCAACTCAGCATTAGGCAGCATATGTGCTCCCAATGCCGAAACAGCAAACAATGCGAATAACGCAGTAAACCAGCCTGGCTGGAGCGGCACAAGCAAGACTTCAAACCAAAGAATTCGCCCTAGCAGCGCCCCTTTTAATCCTTCAACTTGTTGGAAGATATCTTGGCTCGCCACTAAAACATGCGCTCCAAGGATGTGGCCAAAGCTGAGATAGTTAAAGACGAGCAGCCCGCCGACAGCTATCGTTAGACCGATTCCGAAGCCGATCAAGCTGCGCAGTGAGCGCCAGCCCACAACGCTCAGCAAGCCCAGCATTAAGCCCGCCGCGCACAAGATCGCTTCGTTACGAACCCAGACCGTCAAGCCCGCCACTAGGCCAGCCAGCAGCGCAAAGCTGAAGTTATTCGTTTCGTAGCCGCGCAAAAGCAGCCAAAGCGCCAACATGACCAAGAACACAGCAGTCGTATGTTCCCAAAAGATCATGCTATAGAACAATAGCGGCGAAGCTAAAGCGCACACGAATAGAGCTGCGTAGCCCCAAAACGCTTCGAGCAAGCGTTGGCTCAAAAGCATCACTATGACTAAGCTGCCCAAGGTGGCGCTGATCGGAATGAGATAGAGGCCGAGGTAGCCGAAGAGAAAAAAAGGAATGCTGCTTAGGAACGCAAAGAGTGGTGGCCATTGTGAATAGGCATAGCCATCAATGTGCACATAGGCACCACGCAGTGGGCTAACCTGAGCTTCAGGGTCGAGGTATTCGCCCGGATAGATGAGGGCTTGACTCTGGAATTTATTGAGCAAGAGGCTTTGAACTTGAAGCAGTTTTGTACCTTGATCGGTTGACCAAAAGGCATTCAACGGGCCAAGCGTGCGAGTCAAGAGCAAACTGTAGAAAATCCCGATCAATGCAATCATCCCAAGTTGCCAGCGATAGACCCGCCAGAAACTTGGTTTGCTTAGCGCGCGCCCAGTCAGCAAATGGTCCATATCAAGCGAACCTTGTGACAACAAAGCAGAATTGAATCAGGATTGTTGAGCTGGAATGGGGTAACGATTATATCATCAAAATAATGTTATTTAAAAAGTTCCAGAGCAAGAGAAGGGGACGGATTTTCCTTCTCCTTCACAAGCGCTAGCTATGTGCTGGATTGTAGGCCGCAGTAAAATTGTCAGTCTGCGGTATAATCTCAAGTGCCCCTGCAACATCGAAAAGCAAAGAGAAGCAGTGTATATCGCAGTGTGCCCAACTAGCACAAGGTGATTGGCATCTTCCTCGCAAGCTTATTTACACAATTCAGAGGACAGACACATGAGTTTGGAGCAGAGCGTTATCGCTTTTCTGGACGACCAGGACGAGCATCTTACCTATCTCGCTCGCGAAATCTGGGATCACCCCGAGATCGCCCTTCAAGAGACCTTCGCCTGTAATCTACTCGCTACCGAGCTAGAAGCCGCCGGTTTTTCGGTTGAGCGAAATATCGGTCAAATGCCGACCGCTTTTGTTGCGTCATGGGGCAGCGGTGCTCCGATTATCGGTATTCTGGGTGAATACGATGCTCTGCCGAGCCTCTCGCAGAAGCTTTCGACCGAGCACGACCCAATTGTAAGCGGTGGCCCCGGCCATGGCTGTGGTCACAACCTGTTCGGTGTTGCCAGCTTCGCGGCTGCTATCGCACTCAAGAAGCTGATGGAAGAGAACAACATTCCCGGTACGATCCGCTTCTACGGCTGTCCCGCCGAAGAGACGATCGTCGGCAAGACCTTTATGGCGCGCGATGGAGTATTCAACGATCTCGACGCTGCCTTGGCTTGGCACCCGGGCGATGTCAACCAAGTTTGGGCCAACTCGTCCCAAGCTATGAACTCGTTCAAAGTCAACTTCTATGGCGTTAGCTCGCACGCTGCTGCCGACCCCCATAACGGCCGCAGCGCACTCGATGCCGCACTGCTGATGGATGTTGGCGTCAACTACCTGCGCGAACACATCATTCAGGAAGCTCGTATTCACAGCGTGATTACCAACGGTGGTCTAGCCCCCAACGTTGTGCCCAACCATGCTCAGATCTGGTACTTTGTGCGCACACCGCGCCGCGAGCAGGTCGATCCGATCTATCAGCGCGTGCTCAACATCGCCAAGGGTGCCGCTCTGATGACCGACACCACGTACGACATCGACTTCCTGACCGGCTGCTACCACATGCTTCCCAACCAGGTGCTTTCGACTCGGCTGTACGAAAATATGAAGAAGCTCGACCCGATCGAGTACACCGAGGAAGAGAAGGCCTTCGCTAAGAAGCTGCAGGCTACCTTCACCGAAGGCGCTCTAGAGCATACCTTCGAGAATGTGAAGAAGCAGACCACGATCGAGCTGGACGATAGCAAGATCAACGATCCGCTCTGGACCGATGTGCTGCCCCACAAGGTGACTGGCGAGAGCATGCCCGGTTCGACCGAGGTCGCCGATGTCAGCCACATCACGCCGACCGCCCAGATGTCGACCGTCTGCTGGCCCTTCGCGACCCCGGGCCACAGCTGGCAGGTCGTGGCCTCTTCGGGTTCGAGCATCGGTATGAAGGGTATGCTGTTTGCTGCCAAGACCTTGGCGCTGACCGCACTCGATCTCTTCACCAACCCCGATCTGTTGCAGGCGGCCAAAGATGAGTTCCAGCGCGAAACCAAAGGCAAGCCCTACGTTTCGCCGCTGCCTCCCGAGGCCTATCCCCACTAGTAGCTAGTGTTGAGAGAGCGCTCCTTGCACACAAGGGGCGCTCTTTTCTATGCGTGCAAAACGCTGCTCTTTGCTCAAACCCGCCTCAATAACTTCGGCCTTCTGGCGGCGAGCTTTTTCGCTTCCATGCGGTCCTCAGCGCGTCCGCCTACGGCTACCAACATCCCGACCAACAAACGGGTGGTGTAGCAGTGCCTGCCGAAAGGTCGCCCCAAATACGGCGCCGCACAGGCATTCCCTAGCGAATTTAGCCCTCGACAGCGCGAAATTCTGCACAACATATAGTTGGGTTCCACCAGCCGAAGGCCAAATAGAGAAACGTCAACGAGATAAGAAAATCAAATTATGCTGTATAGTGTAAACACAAAGGTCATGTAGGTCGTGATCGGACGCCTGCGAGCATGCTCGATGAAGAGCTGAGAGGAGCAGACTGATGAGCGAAAAGATTCGAGTTGGTGTGGTTGGCACAAGCGGCTATGCCGATTTTATGCATCTGCCCAGCCTGAGCAGCCATCCCCAAGCCGAGATTGTAGCGATCTGTGGGCGCAACCAAGAGCGAGCTAATCAGCTGGCCGAGAAGTATACGATCCCCCAAGTCTACGCCGATTACCGCGTTATGATCGAGCAAGCGCCGCTCGATGCGCTGGTAGTCGCCGTGCCCGACGATCTGCACTACGCCGTAGCGAGCGCTGGCCTGGCTGCCAACCTGCATGTCTTGTGCGAAAAGCCCTTAGCCCTCAATGCCCAAGATGCTTGGGCGCTCTATCAGCAAGCCCAAGAGCGCCAACGCCTCCACCTTGTGCACTTCACCTACCGCTGGCGGCCTTGGTATCGCTATGTTCAACGTCTTGTGAGCGAAGGCTACATCGGCAAGGTCTATGACTGCGAGCTGCGCTGTTTGGGCAACTACGGCCGAGCTGGCACCTACGCATGGCGCTTCGATGGAGCGCGCGGCCACGGCATTCTGGCCGACCTCGGCTCGCATATGATCGACCTTTCGCGCTGGTTTTGCGGCGAGATCAGCGGAGTCAGCGCTCAACTAAGCGTCTCGCGCGAGCGCCCTGGCCCCGATGGCGGCCCGCTAACGCCCGCCAACGACTCGGCCTTGCTGTCGCTGCGCTTTGCATCGGGCGCCACCGGCATGATCCACGTTAGCGCGATGTCATTCCTCGGCGACCGCGGCATGGAGAAGCATGTGCTGCTGCACGGCGAAAAAGGCACGCTAGAGGTCTTTGAGCGCGGCTTCGCTTGGGAGCTGTGGGGCGGCAACGAAGAGAGCGGCAAGATCGAGCGCTTGGAAGTGCCCGCCGACTATTGGGGCGAGGTCGAGCCAGACAAGCACCTTGAGGTCTTTGTGAAGCAATCGGCCGGCGGGCGCGCCTTTATCGACGCCATTATTGCTGGCAAGCTGCCCGAGCCGAACTTCTTCGATGGCGCTAAGGTTCAAGATGTGCTCGATGCGGCCTTGCTCTCGGCGCGCGAGCAGCGCACGGTTGAGGTCTAAGCTGGCTGGCTTATGCGCGCCCACACGCGAACGCGCATAAGCCCCAAATCAACACTCTCCTCTTGGTTGAAGTCCTCAAGCATTGATAACAATCCGAATTCTTTTTGCAGCGAAAGACTGCGTTTGAAGCTGCTAGGCGCGTGCGCCTGGCAGCTCGCAGCGAACGCAGCGAACGCAGCGAAGCTCGAAGGGCTGGATGGGTGGGCAAGCTGTTGATAGCCGGAGGCGGACGCGGTTGGGACCGAATGGAAGGGCAAGACCTCGCCGCTAAGGCGCTAGACTGATGAAGCGAGCGCTTGAGTTCCGTATTAGCAGTCAGTGGAGATTGGCCCGAATGCGATGAGAACGATTGACATGTAAAGATGAGAAGAATACAATCTAGACAGTCTAGCTAGGAGGTGGCTTATGCGGCGAACATGGCAGTTACAAGAGGCCAAAAATAAGCTAAGTGAAGTGGTTCAAGATGCGCTCGATCATGGCCCGCAGATCATTACGCGGCGCGGAGTCGACAGCGTTGTGGTGATCGCTTATAGTGAATATCAGAAGATGCGCTTGCATCGCGGCAAGCTCTCTGATTTTTTTCGCGCTTCACCGCTGATGGCCGAAGAGCTGGATCTGACGCGCGACACAAGCGTGGTACGTGATGATATAGCCTTATGAACTACCTGTTTGACACCAACCTTATCTCGGAATTGATCGCGCAACGTCCCAACCAAAAGGTCATCGACTGGATCGATAGTTTAGATCCCGAGAGTATCTACTTAAGCGTGATCACGCTGGGCGAACTCCATAAAGGCGTCGCAAAGCTGCCAGATTCACGCCGTAAGCAGCAAATTCTGGAGTGGCTGGAAGAACAATTTCAGGTGCGTTTTAGCGATCAGTTGGTCGAGATCACCACAGAGACTATGCTGGTTTGGGGCCAACTGGTGGCCCGCCTTGAACGCGAGGGCCACCCTATGCCAGCCATCGACTCATTGATAGCGGCGAGCGCACTGGCTGGCGGATTCACCTTAGTAACGCGCAATACGGCTGATTTTCAGCATACCGGCATCTCACTCCTCAATCCTTGGGAGCTCTAGGAAGAACAACGGGACTTAGAGCTATTCGGCTTTCTCAAGCGGCAAAATATCGTGCAGCGCTTGCAGATATTCTTGATTCAGCCCATTTGAGCCGAAGATCCAGACCTCGGCCGCGCCCTCTTCGCGCACAATCTGCAGATTGCGTCGGAAGACCTCGACGCTGACAAAATGCTCCTCTGGCCCTTCTTGATCGTTCAACACACCGAGCGAAGGAATAAAACGCTCACCATAACGGCGGATGCCGCAGCGTGTGATGCGGCGCACATCGTCGGCCTTGGCTCCTGCACCTGTGCCCATGGTGTAGAGATCGAGATGCAGCCGAACTTGCGGGCCGTCGTCGGGAGCGAACTGCAGGCCGAGCAGCCGCAAAAAGAACGGATCGAGCCCCATCAGGGTATGGGTGCGCCAGATATGGACAGGTTGTTGATGCTGGCGCAAGAAGGCGCCGATCTGTGGGCGGTTGTGCAAGCTGCGCTCCAACAAGCGCAGAATGTTGGCCGGAAATTGGCGCGGCAGCTCGAGATCCCACAAGAGCGGCAGATCGTGGCTCTCGTCGATGATGCGCCGAATTGCTTGGGGGTCGGAGAGACCGCCGAGGTAGTAGCCTTCGGCGAGGCTGAGGGTCGGCCAGTAGATCACCTCGCGCACCATGGGGTATTCGGCGCTGATCTCGTCGCGTAGGCGCTCGAACTCTTGGCGATTGGGTGCGGCCACCGCCAGCGTGATCGGGAAGTCGAGCTGTTTGAGTTTGGCTAAGCGCCAAGGGTTAGGGAATTCTTCGTAGAAGCCGACCCGTACCGTGCTCGGTAATTGTTCGGGCGGAGGAGGTTCGCACTCTCCGTAGGCACGCCAGGGGAGTAAGCGCTGCCCGGTGGTTAACTCGTGAAGCGAAGCGTATAGCCAGAAGGCGAAACTGAAGATAGCGACCAAGAGTACAAGCAGGAAGATACGCAGGTTAGAGCGGCGACGTCGCTGAGATCTCATAGGCGCGCTCCTTGTATGATAGCAAATCCGTTTAAAGACTCTCGGTTTTATAACGCTAGAAAAACAAAAACGGGGAAAGAATGCTCAAGTTCCACTCTGCCGACGGCCAAATAGAAAGTTAACCGACCGGGTCTGGTATGAGGCAGGCGAGTCGTGGCTAACCGGACTCGCCTGCCTGTGCTTTAACGTGAGTCGATTGCTTTTTCGAGTTCCGGCAAGATATCGGCAGCGATCGGCATATGCTTCACAGCTTCTGCCAGCGTCAGTTCGCTCATGCCAAGCAGCATACGCTCGAACATGGGGTACTGATCGCTATTGAGGCGCTTCACCGTTTGGGTTAGGGCGTACCAAGCTGCGCTGTCGTTGACGATATCGCCCAGCTTGCTCTCGCTGGTCACTGGGCCGTTGCTCTCGCTCTGATAGGGGTAGCTCCAGCTATAGCGGCCCGAGCCAACCTCGATGCTGCCGTGCTGATCGCCCGGAAGTGTCACAATGGCGCTGCTGTTGGGCGGCACGATCACTGTCACGCTGAGGCTGTTGTTCTCGAGCTTCCAACTGCACTCGACCAAGCCATAGGGCGTGTTGAGGCGTGCGCTGGCCCAGCTCAGCCCAGCGCCGATCTGAGGCGCTACGCGAATGCGGCGATAGCCCGGCTCGGCCGGAGCTATACCGCCGATATTGCGCTGCATCCAGTCGGCGACCGCGCCGAGCGCGTAGTGGTTGAACGAGGTCATCTCGCCCGGGTTGATGCTGCCATCGGGCAACATGCTGTCCCAGCGCTCCCAGATCGTAGTCGCGCCCATAGTGACCGGGTAGAGCCAAGAAGGACAACTGCGCTCGGTCAGCAAGCGGAAGGCGTGGCTCTTTTTGCCGTTGTTGAAGAGCGCATCGCAGATCAGCGGCGTGCCCACAAAGCCTGTGCTGATGTGATAGGCGTTTTCGTGAACCAGCTCGGCCAAGCGCTGGGCGGCCCGTTCGCGCTGCATCGGCTCGGCCAGGAGGTCGAATTCGAGCGCCATAGCATAGCCAGTAGCAGCGTCGCTCATTAGGCGGCCCGCCGGAGTGACATACTCGCGGTTAAAGGCGCGGCGCACATTAGCGGCCAAGCAGCCATAACGTTCGGCATCTTCGTGGCGCCCAAGCAGCTCAGCCGCTTTGGCGACCAAGGTGGCCGAGTGAGCGAAGTAACCCGTTGCGACCAGATGGGGATTGGTGCGAGCGGCGGCGGGGTTATCGGGCGGAGCCGCTGGGTCGAGCCAGTCGCCGAATTGGAAGCCCGTATCCCAGAGCAAACTATCGCCAGCCAGCTTGGCGACCGCATCGACCCACGAGCGCATGCTCTCGAATTGGCGCTCGAGAATGCCGATATCGCCGTAGCGCTGGTAGAGCGTCCAAGGTACGATCACGGCCGCATCGCCCCAAGCGGTGGCGGCGAAGGTATTGCCCAGCACTTGAGGGATCACGATCGGCACTACGCCATCGTGCTCGCTCTGCTCGGCGGCCAGATCGCGCAGCCACGACTCGAGAAAGCCTGCGCAGTCGTAGAGGTAGCTGGCGGTCGGCGCAAAGACCTGAATATCGCCCGTCCAGCCCAAACGCTCGTCGCGCTGCGGGCAGTCGGTCGGAATGTCGAAGAAGTTGCCGCGCATGCTCCAAACCACGTTTTCGTGCAGGCGATTGAGCAGCGAGTCGGAAGTTTCGAGCCAGCCGATCCGCACCATATCGGAATGGCAGACCACGGCCTCGATCTGATCGGCTTGCAGTTCGCCCGGCCAGTTCTCGACTTGGGCGTAGCGGAAGCCGTGGAAGGTGAAGCGTGGTTCCCAAACCTCGACGCCTTGGCCTTTCAGGGTATAGTGATCGGTCGCTTTGGCGCTGCGCAAGGGCCGAATACCCAGCTCTTCGTGTTCGAGCACTTCGGCGAAGCGCAGCGTGATGGTGCGCCCGGCCTCGCCCTGCACCTTGATGCGTACCCAGCCGACTAGGTTTTGGCCAAAGTCGACCAGCGTCTTGCCCGAGGGCGACTGCCAGATCTTGACCGGGGCGATCGTTTCGATGGCGCGCACGGGCGGGCCGTCGGGCGCTTGCAGCTTCTCGAGGCTGTACTCGGCAGGGCGCACACCCTTCCAATCGCTATCGTCGTAGCCAGCTTGGGTCCAGCCGTCGCGCTCGAGGCGGGCGTCGTAGCTCTCGCCGTCGTAGATGCTGCTGAAGCGCAGAGGGCCGGTGTTAGCCCGCCACGAGCTATCGCTCACGATGGTTTGGCGCGAGCCGTCGGCGTAAACGACCTCGATCTGGGCCAGCAGGGCGGTCTCTTTGCCGTAGATGTTACGGTTGAGCGGGTTCCAAGCCAGGCGGCCACGGAACCAGCCCTCGGCCAAGTAAGCGCCGATCGCGTTGCGTCCGGCCTGAAGCTGATCGGTCACATCGAAGGTCTGGTAGCGCAGGCGGTGCTGATAGCTCGTCCAGCCCGGGGCCATAATCTGGTCGCCGACGCGCTGACCGTTGAGGTGCGCTTCGTAGACGCCGAGCGCGGTGATGTAGAGCCGAGCCTGAACGATGCCTTCGCGCAGCTCGAACTCGTGGCGCAGCATAGGGTTGGGCTGCGTCTGGCTGATATCTTCTTCCCAATCGGGAGTGATGAACTGGGCCTGCCAATCGCTGCTATTCAGCAGACCGGCCTCGACCCAGAAGTAGTTGCTCCAGTTGGAGACCTGGCCATCGTTGCCCCACACGCGCACGCGCACTGCGCGTCGTTCGCGCGACTGGAGCGGCTGAAAAGGCCAAGCGACTAGTACCGATTGCGAGGATTCGATCCGGCCGCTGCTGCCGTGCAGGCTGCCGTCGCTGTTTTGGGCCTCTAGCTCATAGGCGACCTGCTGCCAATTGGGTGTTTCGGTCACGATCTGCCACGAGATGCGCGGCGTGGCAGTACCGATGCCAAGCGTTTCGTTCAGATGCTCAAAACGCAGGCTTTTGATGCTAAGTGTTGCGTCAGCTTGCGTTGCTGAACCCTCACCGCTTTGGGAGTGGGTCATTATTTTCTCCTTTGATACAAAGACTCCGCTTTGAGAAGAGCAACCTGTCTATCAGATCTTCAGATAGAGTTTAGGCATCTGGATCAGGATTCCACCAGCAAGGGCCTTTATCTCGACGCGCTTCGATCGCGCGCAGGCGGATGTCTTCTAGTTGTTCAGGCGAAAGTGGTACGAAGTCTTTAGCCGCTGCCAGAGCTTGATCTTGCTCGTTGGGGAAGCTCATGCCGAGCAGCGCCACATCGGGATCGATCGTGAGCGTGTAGTGCACACACTCGCGCACGCTCAGGCGAGGCAGAACCGCCACCGTGTCGTTGCTGCCGCCCGATGAAAGCTTGCCGCGCGGGCGCAGTTGCAGCGGTTGATTATAGCCGCTGGTGTCGCCGAGCAGCTTGCCAGCGCCGAAGGTCTTGAAACAGACGCTGCCCACGCCTCGTTCGCGGGTGAGCGGCAGAATCTCAGTGATATAACGCATATCGACAAATGCGCCGATCGGGAAGAGCGCGATGTCGCAGCGCCCAGCTTCGATGGCGGCGCGCAGCACATCGGGGTTGTGCGACGAAATGCCGCCGAAGCGCGTTTTGCCTGCCGCGATCGCAGCGGCCAGTTGGTCGAAGCCGCCGCCCGGCTGGTTGAGCTGCTCGAAGGTTTCGAGGCTCGACAGCCCGTGAAAGACGAAGGCGTCGGTGTATTCCAGCCCGAGCCGCTGCAACGATCCATCGATCTGCTCGCCGACCGGCTGATCGAAGTGATCGATTTTACTGATGATAAAGAGCTTGTCGCGCTGATAGCCGCGCACGGCGGCCCCAACGATCTGCTCTGAGTAGCCGTCTTCGTAGTTAGGGGCGGTATCGATCAGGTTCAGACCTGCGTCGAGGGCGCGCCGCAGGGTGGCGACACACTCATCGAGCGGGATACTGCGGTCTGCGATATCGCCGATACCGATCTGACTGGCGTAGAAGCCAGTGCGCCCGAGTTCACGTCGGGGCGTAAAGGTGGGAAGTGCTTGCATAGGAACGATTTCTATTGGAAAAAGCGTGTAGTTAGATCAGCAGAATGCGTATGATTGTACTCGATATCTGCCATTATAGCGTTACTTTTCGAACTGTTTTAAGCTCGAAAATGAGGCGAAAGAAATAATTCTGCTTGGAAGCGAGCGAACTGCCTAAAAGCTTGTTTGTTTAGCTTTGGCGGATGGGCTTCTGGCTCCCATTCGATCCCGACCGCGTCCGCCTCCGGCTACTGAACAGGGGGCTAGCTGCCCTCATCCCCGACCCTTCTCCCGCATTGCGGGAGCTGTACATTACCCACAAATCGACATACGGTCAGCGTTATCTGCCCTCACCCCCCGGCCCCCTCTCCCGCACTGCGGGCGAGGGGCTGAATGTTGATGTTGTATGCGATTTCGCGTAGCGAAATCGCATACAAGCTCTCTGAGTTCTGTGCTCTCAAGGATACTCCCGGGATGGTATGCGAACGATCGCCTGTTGCTGCCGACACGACTTTTGGGTAATGCATAGCATTGCGGGAGAAGGGAGCACAAGCCGCTCACAGTGCCGCACCCTCGCAAGCTGGGAAGGTCTAGGGAAAAAGTTGTGTGAGATTTCGCGCTGCCGCGCGAAATCTCACACAACAAAGATAGCCAAGTTCTGCTATGCCGAAGGCCAAAGAGAAGCCGAATGTTTGGAAGGGATGTTGATAGCCGAAGGCGGACGCGCTAGAAGCCGCATGGAAGCTTTGGACCTCTCCGTCAGAGTCTGAAAACAATCGAGGGAACGAGTGGCGATAAAACAAAGAGACAGCTTGCCAACGGCTGTCTCTTCTGCTTTAGGGGCGCTTTAGGCTAGCACTTGGCGCAGCGCTTGGCCTGTAAAGGATTCTGCAACCTGCATCACCGCTTCTGGGGTGCCAGCAGCGACCACTCGCCCGCCGCCCGAACCGCCCTCTGGCCCCATATCGATGATCCAGTCGGCGCTTTTGATCATATCGAGGTTGTGCTCGATCACCAACACGCTGTTGCCCGCGTCGACCAGCCGCTGCAAAACCCCTAACAGCTGCTCGACATCGGCGAAGTGCAGGCCGGTGGTCGGCTCGTCGAGAATGTAGAGCGTGCGCCCGGTAGAGCGGCGCGCCAACTCGCTAGCCAGCTTAACGCGCTGCGCTTCGCCGCCCGAAAGCGTGGTAGCGGGCTGGCCCAAGCGCAGATAGTTCAGACCTACATCGTTGAGCGCTTCGAGTTTGTCGCGGATGTTGGGCACGCGCTCGAAGAACTCAAGCGCCTCGCTGACGGTCATGTCCAAGACCTCGGCGATATTCTTGCCTCGATAGCGGATATCGAGCGTTTCGCGGTTGTAGCGCGTGCCGCCGCAGACCTCGCAGGGCACGAACAGATCGGGCAGGAACTGCATCTCGACTTGAATGTAACCTTCGCCGCCGCAGTGCTCGCAGCGCCCGCCCTTGAGGTTGAACGAGAAGCGCCCTGCGTCGTAGGCGCGCGCCTTGGCCTCGTTGGTGTTGGCGAAGAGCTGGCGGATCGGGTCGAAGACCTTGCTGTAGGTGGCTGGATTCGAGCGCGGCGTGCGCCCGATCGGGCTTTGGTCGATATCTATCACTTTGTCGATCTGTTCGATCCCAATCAGCTTGTCGTAGGCTTCGGGACGCTGTTTAGCGCTGTAGAGCGTTTGGGCTAAGCTGGCGTAGAGCGTATCGTTGACCAGCGTGCTCTTGCCGCTGCCGCTCACGCCGGTGACGCAGACCAAGCAGCCCAATGGGATGTCGACATCGACATTCTGGAGGTTGTGACCGCGCGCGCCGCGCAGCTTCAGGAAGCGCCCGTTGCCGCTGCGTCGCTGCTTTGGCACAGGAATGCTGCGCTTGCCGCTCATAAATTGGCCGGTGATCGAGCGCGGCGCGGCCAGCAGATCCTCGAAGCTGCCGCTGACCAGCAGCTCGCCGCCCGCCTCGCCAGCCAGCGGCCCGATATCGATGATCCAGTCGGCGGCTCGAATGGTCTCTTCATCGTGTTCGACCACCAAGACCGTGTTGCCCAGATCGCGCATGCGCAGTAAGGTCTGTAAGAGGCGCTGGTTGTCGCGCGGGTGCAGGCCAATCGAGGGTTCGTCTAAGACGTAGAGCACGCCGCTCAGGCCCGAGCCGACTTGAGTCGCGAGCCGAATGCGCTGCGATTCGCCGCCCGAAAGGCTAGTCGCGCTGCGGTCGAGCTCGAGGTAGTTTAGGCCGACATCCATCAGGAAGCTGAGGCGCGCCCTAACCTCTTTCAGAATCGGCTCGGCGATCATACGCTCGCGCTGAGAGAGCTGGTCGCCGTTGGCAAAGCTCTCGGCCCATTCTAGCGCCTCGCTGACCGAGAGGGCCGAGAGTTGGGCGATATTGCGGCCGTCGACGCTGACCGCCAAGATCTCGGGGCGCAGACGCGCGCCTTGGCAGCTCGGACAGGTGCGCGGCGACATATAGGCGCTGAAGGTCTCTTGCAGCTTGTCGTTGGCGCTCAGTTGGCGACGCAGGTTGGGGATCACGCCCTCGAATGGGCTGGCGGTTTCGACCGGCTCGCCACGCACCAGGAAGCGCAGCTTCAGCACCTCGCTGCCCGAACCGTGCAAGATGCTCTCTTGAATGGCGGGGGACAGCTCGGCGAAGGGCGTTTCGAGCGAGAAGTTGAGCGCCTCGGCCAAGGAGGCCAGCAGCTCATCGTAAGCGCGTCGCTCAACCCTGCTGGCTTGGCTCCACGGAGCGATCGCGCCCTCTCTGAGCGACAGGCGCTTATCGCCGATCACCAGATCGGGGTCGAAGTCTTGTACCTCGCCCATGCCCGTGCAGGTCGGGCAGGCGCCCTGCGGATTGTTGAAGGAGAAATCGCGCGGCTCGAGCGCCCGTAGATTGACCGGGCCGTGCTCGGGACAGGCGTATTGTTCGGAAAACACCAACTGCTCGCCGTCGACGATCTGGGCTAAGATCACACCCTTGCCGAGCTTGAGGGCTGTTTCGACGCTATCGCTGATACGCACGCGGTCGGGGTGATCAGCGGGCTTATTGCTCTCGTGCTGGCGTATCACCAAGCGGTCGACCACGATCTCGATGGTGTGGTTCTGCTGCTTGTCGAGCGTGATCTCTTCGTCTAGTTCGTAGACTTCGCCGTCGACTCGCACGCGCACAAAACCCGAGCGCCGCGCGTTGTCGAAGACCTTCTGGTGCTCGCCTTTGCGATCTTGCACCACGGGCGCGAGCAGAAGCAGGCGGGTGCGGTCTGGCAGCCCTAAGAGCGCGTCGACCATTTGCTGAGCGGTTTGGCGCTGCAGCGCTTTGCCGCAGATCGGGCAATGGGGGCGGCCGATGCGCGCAAAGAGCAGGCGCAGAAAGTCGTAGATCTCGGTGATGGTGCCGACGGTCGAGCGCGGGTTGCGCGACCCGCCCTTTTGATCGATCGCGATCGCGGGCGAGAGCCCTTCGATACGGTCGACATCCGGCTTGCTGAGTTGGCCCAGAAATTGGCGGGCGTAGGCCGAGAGGCTTTCGACGTAGCGGCGTTGACCCTCTGCAAAGATTGTATCGAAGGCTAGCGTCGATTTACCCGATCCCGAGAGGCCGGTTACGACCACTAACTTGTTGCGAGGGAACTGAACATCGATATTTTTCAGATTATGTTCTCGTGCGCCATACACACGAATCCAATCAGACATAACAAACTCCATGTGCGTAGGAAGCCAGGAAAGAGGATTTTAGTCGTGTTTCTGGCTATACTCAAAACGTAATGGTCGGCTCTTGGCTCTAGAATGAGGAGAAGCGATTATGATATGGAATAATGTATGAAAACCTTTACCTTGCCTTGACTAATTGTTTGGTTTATAATACCATTTGAAATCCCTATACGATGCTGCTTAGATAACATGTTTTTTACGCATGCCTAACGTCTGTTACCTTCAGCATTAATCTGAAACTGATACCATACGCGCGATTACGAACGAATATTTTGAATCTATGGAAGATTGTGTATGACCGCATCAACTGTTTCGGCACGTCCAAAAATTACTCGGACGCAGCTTCGGGAGTGGGTTACCTTTTGGCTCCTTCTGGGGCCTAATCTCTTCTTATTTGTCATTTTTACCTTCTGGCCGCTCTTTTACAACGCCTATCTCAGTATGGTCGACTGGGATTTCATGCGGGTTCGTAAATATTGGGTAGGCTTCGAAAACTATGTTACGGTTTTAACCGACCGCCACTTCTTCACCATTCTGAAAAATACAGGTGTCTTTACCTTCTCCTGCGTGTTCGGCACAATGTTCTTGGGTTTGATTTTGGCGCTCTTGCTCAATCAACCCTTGCGTGGCCGTGACGCCGCTCGTGCGATCTTGTTTGCGCCAACCATTTTGTCGGGTGCAGCAGTCGCAATCGTTTGGATCTACATTTTTGATCCTCGCTACGGCCTGATCAACGAGATCCTTGGCCTGTTTGGCGGGCGTTCACCCAACTGGCTCGGTAGTCAAGAATGGGCTATGCCAGCCATCATTATCGTCTATATCTGGAAGAACCTCGGTTATGCGGTCGTGATCTATCTTGCAGGCCTCCAAGCGATCGATAAATCCTTGTATGAGGCGGCCTTGGTCGATGGCGCAAATCGTTGGGAGCAGTTCTGGAATATCACTTGGCCGGGCCTCTCGCCTGTGACCTTCTTCTTGAGCGTTACCAGCATTCTCAGCTGCTTCCAAGCGTTCGACATCGTGAAGGTCATGACCAATGGCGGCCCGATCAACGCCACAAATACCTTAATCTATCGATTGTACGAACTCGGCTTTGTGTCCTTTAATGCAGGCCAAGCTGGCGTTGTGGCAATGGTCCTGTTCTCGATTATGCTCGTCCTGACCATAATTCAGGTTCGTTTGGGTGAGCGCCGCGTGCACTACTCGTAACAGCAAGGTGAGTGAGGCGAGCAAAACAATGGAACAAGTAACTACTGAAAACACAACCATGTTTGCCAACCGGTCGAAGCGTCTGTTGAAACGAGGTTGGCAAGTGCGTTTGGCCGGCTATTTGGCCTGTGTTGTAGCGGTTATCATTATCGGCGCTCCCGTCTACTGGACGATCGCTGCTTCGTTCAAAACATCGCGTGAGATCTACGGTGCGGTGCCAACTTGGATTCCGCGTAACCCCACCTTAGAAAACTATCCGGCGGCTTGGAAGGCTGCACCCTTCGGTCGCTATTACATCAATAGCATTGTAACCACTGTGCTTGGCAGCGGCGCCGAGATCTGGTTCGCTGTTTCTTCGGCCTATGCCTTGGCCTTTGTTCGCTTCCCCAAGCGCGATCTGGTCTTTATGGTCTTGTTGGCAGCGCTGATGGTGCCAGAAGAGACGACCATTATTCCAAACTATTTAACGATTTCTCGCCTTGGTTGGATCAATACCTACCAAGGAATCGTTGTACCCGGTGCATCGATCGCATTCGGTACCTTCTTGTTGCGTCAATATTTCCTGACGCTTCCACACGAAGTCCTTGACGCTGCCAAAGTTGATGGCGCAGGACATATGCGTACGCTCTTCAATGTTGTTTTACCACTCGCAGTCCCTGCCGTTGCTACGATGGCCTTGCTCTCGGTTGTTAGCAAGTGGAACGAATTCCTGTGGCCGTTGATCGTAACCAATACGGCGGATATGCGTACTCTCCCGATCGGCTTGTCTTGGTTACTTGACCAGGAAGGAACGACGCAATGGGGTGTCGTTATGGCAGGCACGCTCTTTGTCCTCATTCCAATGGTTCTGGTCTTTCTCTGGGCTCAGCGCTATGTCGTCGATGGCATCGCTGCTGGTGCAGTGAAGGGCTAAATATCAAGCGAACACATCACAATGTTGCTAGCTGGTAAGTAAGCTAGTAAAGCTTTGCTCTACCTAAAAATAGGATAGATCTACAGATTCTCATTAAGGAAGGAAAGGTCTGAACTATGCGTAAGCAGGTTTCGCGTCGCGCTCTGTTGCGCGGAATGGTGGGCGTCGGTGGTGCAGCATTATTGGCAGCCTGTGGCGGTGGTTCTCAGCCAGCCGCCAGCAACGAAGCGCCCGCTACGAGCAATGAAGCTCCCGCTACAAGCAACGAATCTCCCACCAGTGCTCCTGCGGTTGTATCCGAGACCGGATCGACTGTAGAGATTACCTACTGGGGTTCGTTTAGCAGTAGCTCGGGCGAAGCAGAGCAAGCGATTGTGGACGAGTTCAATGCTTCTCAAAGCGATGTAAAGGTCAACTATCAGTACCAAGGTTCCTACGAGGATACCGCTCAGAAGTTGACCGCTGGTTTGCAAGCTCGCTCGGTGCCGGAAGTTTGTCTGCTCTCGGACGTGTGGTGGTTCAAGTTCTACCTAGCTGAAGCGATCGCTCCGCTCAACGACTTGGCCCAAGCCGAGAAGGTTAACCTCGACGACTACGAGCCGGTATTGTTGAACGAGGGTCTGCGCAACGGCAAATACTACTGGATCCCGTTCGCTCGCTCGACCCCGCTCTTCTACTACAACCGCGATGCTTGGGAAGAGGCCGGTCTGCCCGACCGTGGCCCCGAAACCTGGAGCGAGCTGCAGGAGTGGTCTGAGAAGCTGACCAAGAAGGATGGCGATATCATCACTCGAGCCGCATTCGGTCACCCGAACGGCGCAAGCTATGTGGCTTGGTTGTTCCAAGGTGTGGTATGGCAGTTCGGCGGCCAGTATTCGACCCCTGAATTCAAGATCACCCTCGACGATCCGAACGTCGCTCGCGCTTCGATGATGTATCACGACTCGGTTAACGTCGATAAGTGGGCGATCGCCTCGCAAGACCTCAACAAAGACTTCTTGGGCGGCGCTATCTGCAGTATGATGGCTTCGACCGGTAGCTTGACCGGTATCGAGCGCGATGCCGAGTTCCGTGTCGGTACTGCCTTCCTGCCCAAGGAGACCTACTTCGGTTGTCCGACCGGTGGTTCGGGTATGGCGATCCTCTCTTCGGTGCCCGCCGAGAAGCAGCAGGCTGCTATGAAGTTTGTGGCCTATGCCACCAGCCCCGAGAAGACCACCTTCTGGGCCAAGGCCACCGGTTACATGCCAGTGCGTAAGAGCGCTGTAACCAGCGACGAGATGAAGGCCTTCTTCGATGAGCACCCCAACTTCAAGGTGGCTGTAGAGCAGCTGCCCCAGACCCGTGCTCAAGATGCGGCTCGTGTCTTTATCCCGGGCGGCGACCAGATCATTGGTAAGGGCTTGGAGCGCATCACGCTTGGCGGCGAGAGCCCCGAGCCGGTTTGGAAGGAAGTTACCGCTGAACTTGAGAAAGCCGCTGCACCGGTATTGCGCGATCTGGAAGCGATCTCCTAATTCAGCCTAACTTGTTGGATAGCTATAACTAGGGCACGCGCCACACCTATCGAACAGAAGGTGTGGCGCGTGTTGTTCTTTGTGAGCCCGATTCGTTTACACTCTTTGATTTGCGCTGAGTCCTTTCGGCAAGCACATCGATTGGCAGGGAAAATAGGGAGAGGATGTATGGCATTCCGCATGACAGGGCGAAATTCCATACGACAAAATAGTCAAGTTCCACTCTGCCGAAGGCCAAAGAGAACGTAATCAATCGGATTTGGTATCGGGCATACATACGTTGTATAACGTAGCAAACATCGTAGCGCTTGACTTCTTTACCAGCCTACTGGTACCATGCGCGCCATATCCACGCAACAAAGAGGTGATGCACATATGGAGGCTGAAAAAGTCCCCTTCAGCGTCGAAGATCTCTACGATCTCGATTGGCTTGAAGATCCACAGCTCAGTCCAGATGGCCGTTTTGTAGCCTATGTCCATGTCCGTGTTGACCGTCTACGCAACTCCTACCGTCGTTCGATCTGGATCGCTCCCACCGACGGATCAACCCCGAAACGCTTCACTAGCGGCTCTAAGAGCGATACTTCCCCACGTTGGAGTCCTGATGGTTCACGTTTAGCATTTGTTTCAAACCGCGATGATGAGAAAGGCCAGATCTACATCATCGATCTGGCTGGAGGTGAAGCACAGCAACTAACAGCTGTTTTGAATGGAGCGAGCGCACCTGCGTGGAGCGCTGATGGTACACGGATCGCTTTCCTCAGTCGGGTGAACGAGGCCGAACAAGCCGCTGAAGATAGTGACGAGCAACCTGAGCCACCCAGCAGCGAATGGGAAGCCAAGCGCAAGCGCGAACAGCGCGCCTACGAAGAAGCCCAAAAGCGCGATCCGCTGGTTGTGACAAAACTGCCCTATCGCAGTGGAACAAGCTTTTTCGATGATCGACGTTCGCACATCTATATCGTCGATGTCCCGAGCGGCAATATCGAAAAGCCAGCTCAAGCCAAGCGTATCACAAGCGGCGATCTGCACTACAGTGCGCCAGAATGGGAGGCGCATGGCAATTCGCTTTTGACCACGGCGACCCGTGACCCCGAGGCCGACTCGCTGTTCGGTTATTACGATGTTGTGCGGGTTTACCCCGATGGGCGCGCCCCAGAGGTACTGACCAGCGCTGGCTATTCCTACTTCAATGTGCGTCCCTCACCCGATGGCAAATACATTGCCTTCACGCGCAAGCCCGATGAAAAGCTGCTCGGCTCTGGTGCCATCATCGCCGTTATTCCTAGCGAGGGTGGCCAGCCGCGTGACCTGACCGAGTTGACCGATCTAAGCGTGAACGATTTCGAATGGCGCTCTGATAGCAGTAGTTTGCTGTTTACTGCTGAATGGTATGGGCGTTGTGGTATCTATGAAGTAGCCTTGGAAGGTGTAAGTGCCAGCCATCAGGATATCGAGATCTGCAATGAGGACTCGATTATTGCTAGCTTCAGTGTAGCTTCCAACGGCGGAATCGCCTATGTCGCTGGTAGCGCTGCCAACCCGTGCGAACTCTATTATCGCGATCCCGACGGCAAGGTGCGTCAACTGACGTCGATCAACGCCAAGATCCTGTCCGAACGTATAGTTGTGCCTTTTGAGGAACTACGTTATACCAGTGCTGATGGCGCTGAAGTACAAGGCTGGATTCTGCGACCGCCGGGCTTCGATAGCTCAGAAAACTACCCACTTGTCGTTCATATTCATGGAGGTCCACACACAATGTGGGGGCCGGGTACACGTTCGATGTGGCACGAGTGGCAAACGACAGCGGCACGCGGCTATGTTGTCTTCTTTTGCAATCCTCGTGGTAGTGAGGGCTATGGTGAACTATGGCGTGACGGAATCCGCCGCGCTTGGGGCGAAAACGATGCCCCCGATATCCTCGCTGGCATCGATCGCGTGATCGAGATGGGAGGAATTGATCCGCAACGGATCGCGGTCACAGGTGGATCGTATGGCGGCTATATGACAACATGGTTGATCAGCCATAGTGATCGATTCTGTGCTGCAGTTTCGGCTCGTGGTGTGTATAATTTACTCACCGAGCATAGCACAAGCGATGCTCACGAATTGATCGAGATCGAATTTGATGGTTACCCTTGGGAATTACAAGAAGAGCTGTGGGAGCATTCGCCCTTAGCACATGCCCATCGGATTGAGACGCCACTATTGATATTGCACAGCGAGCAAGACTATCGAGTGCCGATCAGTGAAGCTGAGCAGCTTTTCGCGATATTGCGCCGCCGCAAGCGCGTGGTAGAATTAGTACGTTACCCGCGCGAAGGCCATGAGTTGACACGAAGTGGCGAGCCGCGCCATCGTGTTGACCATTTACGGCGCACCCTCGATTGGTTTGATCGCTACTGTAAGGAAACGCGGAGCGACGCATGAGCGACCCTACGCCACGTTCAGAGACCCATGCATGGGAAGATTTGCCACCCGAACAGGTTTTGGCTGCGCTTGTCTATGAGCTGTATACGCCCGTAAGTTTGCTGAATAGCGATTTACAGCGTCTTACCGAAGACGAGGATGAGCTTACTGAAGAAGAAGCTGAGCAGCTCTTTGAAGAGATGCATAGTGCAGTGCGCCAGTTGAGCAAGACTGTCTACCAGTTAAAGCGCTATACTCAGCAGAAAACTGGTGTCGATACCAAGGTACAAACTGGTAAACTTGACGGGTCGAAAGTGCAAACAGGGCCACTTCGAGCACCACAAGACTAGTTGTTGTTACTTGTTCGATAGACCAAAGCCGGATGTGCAATGCATCCGGCTTTGTTGTCTCTTGTCCTGCTTATACACAATCCGCCTGATCGCTTCAACACTTCCTTCGATCGCGCTGGCGGCGAAGTTCTGCCCTGCCATTCCTTCCTCAGCGCGTCCGCCTACGGCTATCAAAGGCCTATCCTCCCATCCAAACGGTAAGTATTCGCTGCATTCGCTGCGACCTGCCGGGTGCAAGCACCCAGCAGGTTGAAACGCTGTTTTCGCTGCTTAATGCCCTCTAAAAACCTTCCAGCTGCGAAGCTGCTGGAAGGTTAGTGGTCAAGCTGCCAGTTTGGAAGATCGCGAATGGGTGGAAGAACATACGCCCTTCTCCCGCATTGCGGGAGAAGGGACGGGGATGAGGGCCGCTAGCCCATCTGGTAGCCGAAGGCGGACGCGCTAGAGACTGAATGGATGCCTAAGAAGCTCGCCGCTTTACTGAAAGCCAAAAGCAACAGCCTCATCTGATGTGGTGTCACATATCTGGAACCGAGATCGGCTGGCGCACAAAGTTGGTTTTTGCGGGCGGCGGCGGATTAAAGAGCTTTTCGGCGGCTTCGATCTGATCGGAATCGCCCAACAGACCGATGATATCGCCCATCTCGAAGCGGAAACTCGACTTCGGATTCGCATAGACTTGCCCATCGCGCATCACTGCGATCACCGAGGCCCCGGTGTGGGCGCGCACATTGCCTTCAGCCAAGGTCTGGCCCACCAAGGGGCTATCGGAGGCCAAAGAGTGCCAAGTGATATCCATACCGCGCGCGGCGGCAAGCAACTGGTCGAGCATCATATGCTCTTCGTGACTGGTGATGAAGGTGTCGTACTGGTCGCGTCGCACCGCATCGGTGTATTGCTGCACTTGCAGTAGCGGGTAGTCGAGCGCCAAAAGCGTATGGCGCACCACCTCAAGGCCGCCCTCAAGCTCGGGGTGAATCACATCGCTAGCGCCCAGCCTACTGAGATGGTGTACGCCTTCGCGAGTGGCTGCCCGCGCGATGATCGGAATATCGGGCGCCAGATCGCGGGCTGCGATCACCACTAACTCGGTGGCAACCTCATCTGGCAGAGTCACTACCAAGGCTTTCGCATCTTTCAGCCCGGTATGCGTCAAGATCTCGGAATTGGCCGCATCGCCGAAGAGGGTCGGAATGCCGCGCTGTTGGAACTCGGCCGCTCGAGCTGCATCGAGCTCGACAATTAAAAACGGCTTCTCTAAGCGGCGCAATACGCTCACGATATGCTCACCGACGCGGCCGTAGCCTACCACTACTACATGGTCGCGCAACCCATGCGTGATCGGCTGGGGTTCGGGGCCGCTCCGATCGAGTTTTTTCCAAAGCAGCGGAAATTTTCTGAGCCAGAGTTCGAGGTTGGGGATAGCGCGGAAGAGCAAAGGATTGATAACGATCGCGATCAGCGAGCTTGCTAGAATCAAACCGTATTGCTCTTGGGTGAGCACACCTAGCGAGAGGCTGGTTTGGCCCACGATAAACGAGAATTCGCCGATTTGGCTGAGGCCGACTGCCACGACCAGCATGGTGCGCCCCGAGGCAGGTAAAACGAGACCCAACAGCAAGGTGAAGATCGCTTTGCCGACGACGATCAGCCCGGCTAAAACCAAGACCTGAAACGCATTAGCAACCAAGGTCATAGGGTTGACGAGCATGCCTACCGAGACAAAAAAAAGCACCGAGAAGATATCACGGAAAGGTAATACCTCGGCGCCTACTTGGTGGCTGATGTCTGATTCGCCGATCACAACACCGGCGAGAAACGCTCCCAAGGCGAGCGACACCCCGAATAGCTCTGCTGCTCCTAAGGCTATGCCGAGAGCGAGCGCAACAACGGCCAAAATAAAAAGCTCGCGCGAACGAGTATGCGCGATCTTAGTAAACAGCCAGGGCATCACTTTCGAGCCGACCAGTAGCATCAAACCGATAAAGAGGCCCGTTTGGACGATGGCGAGGCCGATGTTTTGCCAAGCATTGCCGCTCTGGCTACTGCCGAGCATCACGGGCAGCAACACCAGCATAGCGATCGTGGCGAGGTCTTCGAATACTAACCAACCGATTGCGACTTGGCCGTGGGGGGTGTTGAGCAGGCCATTGTCGGTGAGGCCGCGAAGGAGCACAACCGTACTTGCGATCGAAATCGCAAGACCGAGCACCAAACCTGCGCTGATCGACCAGCCCCAGAAGCGGGCGAGCATGAAGCCTAAACCGGTTGCAAGGATCATTTGTAAGATGGCGCCCGGGACGGCGATCGCACGCACGCGCCAAAGATCTTTGAGTGAAAAGTGGAGGCCGACCCCAAAGAGCATAAAGATCACGCCCATCTCGGCCAACTGACTGATGTCGCTGGTATCGCCGATAAAACCTGGGGTGAACGGCCCGATGATGAGCCCCGCGATTAAGTAACCAGCAATGGATGGAAGCCCAATTTTACGAGCGACGTATCCACCAAAAAAAGCGGTCAAAAGCGCAACCGTTATATTGGTTAAAAGCGCGAGGTTATGATGCATAAGCCCTCCTTATTTTGCGCTGCAATACCCCTTTTACTTACGTGTAGCCATAGTCCTTGCGGCTAGACGAGTTTGTATATCGCGCTTTTACCAGTAGATCGCTTTATTTGTAGTTATACTGAGAATCTACATATGGGACTGCCTCTTTGGCTGATAGTCAAGGAAACCTCTCTAAAACAGTCCATATGAGACACTGAAGCTTATAAAACTCGCCTCTCTAACAGATATCTACCGCTAACTAAGTATGAAAGGGATTATTTCGTTAGTTTAGAATGAGAAACGAAATATCTTGTAAAGGTGTGTGACTGGGTTAAAATTAATGAATTTAAGCGATTTATTTTGTTTAAAACTGCTATCTAAGATATCTGGACGGGAGAGGATCTACAACTTCATCAATTACTTGTCGAGTAGTACCATAGAAAGAAGAGAATATCGCTCATTAACCTTGAAAAGGCTTGATTCGCAGATCGATCTAACTACTTTCCGAATCGAGAACAACGAGTTGTTGTCTAGATGCATCGACGAAGGAGGCAGGGAGACCTCTTTGTGAAGATGCTGGTAAATTTTGGTGGTACGCTCTTACGAGGATTGGGTTGCCTCCTAATAGCGTATAACTTCTAGGTAGCACAAATTGATGAATAGTTGGAAACTAAACCCTGATCTAGTATACCATATCCTTCTCAGCTTTGGTGCTTGTTTCTGAGGTGTAATTGTCAAGAATCGAGATTTCGTTGATATGATCGATAATCTGTGCATCTTGCTCAGAAACCATACGAATGTTCGCTTTGCTCGATATCGATCTCCTCTGGATATTTGATCGCTCTATTTGTGGGACTAACTCATAATACATACTTTCGTCGTTAGAAAGCGCTATTTACAAGCGCTTTGTTGAAATCCGCGTGATTGGCTAGCATTAAGGCGCTATTTTCACAGATCACGCGGATTACGACTAATCGATGCCGACTGGGCGGTCTGATATTGAGGCTGATTGAACACGTGGTGTTTCTGGCCTTCGGCAAAGCGGAACTTGTCTCTTTTGTTGTGTGAAATTTCGCACTGTCGCGCGAAATTTCACAACTCCTTCCCGGTTTTTTCACGTATTGCGTAGGAGCCAAGTCTTTCAATGGATTAGGCCTGAGGTCCGAAACAGGGCTTTGACAAGCTTTAGAGCGCCACTAAGCTAGGGCGCAGTGTGGCACCTTGCAAGGGTGCACCTCACTGTTTGCCCAATGCGATGCGCGGAATCGCTCGGCCTCCATCGAGCGTAATGCACTGACCTGTCATCATGGCGAAGGCGGGTGAACAGATCGTGCAGAGCGCTTCAGCTACTTCGTCGCGCGTGACGAGGCGGCCTAACGGCGTCGCCGCGATGGCTGGTTCGCTGATTTCGGGGGACATATCTTCGTTATCGGCGATCAGGTCGGGCGCGATGGCGTTGATACGCACATGGGGCGCGAGTTCGAGCGCGAGCGCTTCGGTCAGATAGATCACGCCCTGTTTGGCAAGCCCATAGACCGAATGGCTGCGGTGAACGTAGTCGGTCGCGGCGATATTGATGATCTGACCGCTGCCGCGCTCGCGCATGCGGCGTCCGATCGCTTGGCAGAGTAGAAAGGTCGAACGGATATTGCCCGCGATGATGCGGTCGAAGTCCTCGGTCGGCATCTCTAAAAAGGGCGAATCGACATATGGGCCGACCGCGTTGACAGCGATATCGATCGCGCCGTAGCGCTGCCAGACCGTGGCGACGCTCTGTTCGACATCGTGAGCTTGGGTCACATCGGCATAGATCGCCTCGGCTTTGCCACCCTTGGCATTGATCTGTTGGCAGAGTGCTTGGGCCTCGTTTTGAGACTGGAAGTAGGTGACGACAACCTGAGCGCCATAGGCGGCTAGGCGGCTGGCGATGCTTGCGCCCAAAGCGCGTGATCCGCCCGACACAAAGCAGACCTTATCGCGCAAGATGAGGCCTAGATCTGGATTCAGAACCGACATAGTATGCTCCTTCCATTTGCGTAGTGCTCTATCATACCAAATCCGGTTGATTACGTTCTATTTGACCTTCGGCAGAGTGGAACGTGACTATTTTTCTTTCTCTGATTTTGTTTTCTGCGTTACCAGAGCGCAAGTCTTTAAACGGATTTGGTGTCATACCAAAGAGTGCGCTTGCGAAGCCGAGTCTGGGTCTAGCACTCTTGTTCGGATCGTGCTATACTTGGGGCATGGAACTCGAAGAGAAACTGGAACTGCTTGCACCTGCGGCCCGTTTTGATGCCTGTGGCACCTTCGCTCAAAATGGGCGGCGTTATACTCCGATCAAACTCAAGAAGGCCGCTTGGGAAGAGGGCGGAATCGCTGCAGAAAGCGATGGCGATGGCCGTTCTCGCAACGTCTTTCGGGTTTTGATGAGCAGTCGTTGTCAGTGGAACTGTTCCTACTGCCCACTCCGTTCTGGCAACGATGGCCCGCGAGCCGCGCTTGAGCCGGAGGAGTTGGTGCGCCTCTTTTTGCCGCGCTATCGCTCTGGTGCGGTTCAAGGTCTGTTTTTATCAACCGGAGTCGATGGTGGCCTCCATTCATCGCTCTCGCGCATGCTCGATGCGGTCGAACTGCTGCGCACACGCCACGAGTACACGGGTTATGTTCACCTCAAAATTCTGCCGGGCACTTCGTTCAGCGATATCGAGCGGGCGGTGGGTTTGGTCGATCGCCTCAGCCTCAACCTCGAAGCACCTTCGGCCCAGCATCTCAAGCTGATCTCGCCCGAGCGCAGCTGGCAAGACGATCTGATCGAGCGCTTGGTCTGGGCGCGTGAGTGGCAACGCAGCGGCAAGCTGGCCTCTGGTTTGGCGACTCAGTTTGTGGTCGGGGCAGCGGGCGAACAAGACCGTGAGCTGCTTGGCACGGGAGCTTGGCTCTACAAAGAGCTTGGCCTGCGCCGTATCTATTACGGGGCTTTTCGGCCTGTCGCGGGCACGCCGCTGGAATCGGCTCTGAGCACGCCTCTGTTACGTGTGCGCCGTTTGGGTGAGGCCGACTGGTTGCTGCGTAACTATGGCTTTGGGGTGCAAGAGCTGCCCTTCGGCAACGATCAAAATCTGCCGCTGAACGTCGATCCTAAGCTGGCTTGGGCCTTGGCCCACCCCGAATTCTTCCCGGTCGAACTGAACACAGCCTCTCCTGAAGTTTTGCTGCGCGTGCCTGGCCTCGGCCCGATCGGGGTCAATCGCATCATACGTTTGCGCCGTTTGCACCCATTCACCGACCTCGAACATCTCAAGGGCTTGGGCAGCTTGGCCAAACGTGCTCGCGACTTTGTGACCTTCAATGGGCGTTTTTTTGGCCGACCGCACCATATCGTTGCTCAAGAGTATCTACGCCCCCAGCCAGTTGTCGAGCAGCTTTCTCTATTCGATTAGGCGTTTCGGCGCAGAAAAAGCACCGCGTTGGACTGAAACTGTTGCGATTTCGTCTGGTGATAGACGAGGTCGCTTCTCTTTTTTGAAGTCGCTTCTTCTCAATTAGATTCGTATTTTGTCCGGCGGAGCTTGTCTTCTGTGTGACCTTTCGCAGCTTGCGCGGGCGCTTCGTATCGCTCCCTTCTCCCGCAATGCGGGAGCTATGCATTAGCCAAAAGTCGTGTCGGCAGCAACAGGCGATCGTTCGCATAGCATCACGGGATTATCCTTGAGAGCACAGAACGCAGAGAGCTTGTAATCAACATTCACCCCCTCGCCCGCAGTGCGGGAGAGGGGGCCGGGGGGTGAGGGCAGGCTAGCCCATTTGGTAGCCGTAGGCGGACGCGGTGAGGAATGAATGGCAGGGCAAGACCACGCCGCTAGCGTTATGCAGCGAATGAGCTTGTTAAGCGACAGAAATAACTTGTATTTGTTTGTGGAGCGTTGGTGCTGCTTGCATTAGCTTTGCGTTGAGGTCGCTTGATTGTGTGAGCCAAAGCTGATCGAAGGCCTTTTTGCTGGTATACTTAGGGTAGCCTCTCGATTTTTGCGAAAAAGCACCATTTAGCCAAAAAACTACCAATTCGTGAAGCTTGCGAATCGATTTGGCCCGCTTGTTTCAACTAGAAATGTTGTTATCCATTCTGCATTTATTTTAGGCGCTTATTTTAAAATGTGAGCCTTGAAAGCTGTGTATAGCGCGCTTCTGTAAAGAAAACTTTATTCGTGCTATAATCTCAGCGACCAAGGCAGTGGATATGTGGTGTAATGACACCCCCTCAACAGTAACTCGAACGTGTATGAACGAACAGAGTGACCAGCGAAGCCAATTGCTTGGCAGCCTTATGCAGCTTTCGACAACTTTGATATCGGTGCTCGACCCCGAAGAGCTATTGTCGAGCTTGATATCACAGATTGTTGGTGCGCTGCCTGCCGTTGAAGGTGGTATTCTGTGGATGCACGAGAGCCGAAGCGATACATTGCGTTTTGAATCGGCCTATAATCTCCCCATCGATCAAGCGACTCTCGAAGAGCTACAACACGTTCAACTCCGCGTGAGCGAAACTCGTCAAGGGATGGTCTTTCGACGAGGCGAGCCCCTTTTGTTTGAGATGCGGCATGTCTCGCGTGAGCCATTTATTCGCCTCAATCCACGTGTTCAACTTTTTCTGCAACAGATCCGCGATCAACTTCCTGTCTCGACGAGCGTTTTGTTTTTGCCGCTTCAGGTGGGGAGTGAGTCTATCGGTCTGTTAGAGCTATACAACTATGGTCAGCAGCCCGGCTTGCGCCCCGACGATCTGTCGGTGTTGCAGAGTTTCGGCAATCTGGTTGCGGCGGCGATCCGTAACTCGCAACTCTATGCTCAGACCCAGATCAACCGTCGCCGTCTACAAGCCTTCGATGCGGTTGGCACGGCGATCAGTACGGCTGCCGATCTCGACGATTTGGTGCGCAGCGTGCTCGATGTGATCGCCGCGCTTGTTTCGGTCGAGCACGGCGCGCTGTTGCTGCACAATCCGGCCAAGATGCGGCTCGAAATGGGTTCGCATCTCGGTCTGCCTGCCAGTGTGCTCGAGAGCATGACCTCGATGCCGATACAGGGCGCGCCTTGTGAAGAGGTTGTGCGTTATGGCCAGCCGGTCTTCCGCCCGCTTTTGGAAGAGCGCGGTGAGACCTCACTGCTTGAAGAAGGTTTGGTGTCTTGCGCTTATCTGCCGCTGTTGGCGGGTGGAACGGTGATCGGTGTGTTGGCCGTGTATGGCGACCGTAACCTGCACGAGCGGATCGATACCGCTACAATGATGCCGCTCTGTTCGCTGATCGGCTTCGCGATCGCCAACGTGAAGCTGTACGAAGATAGTCAGCTCGAACGTCGCCGCCTAAACACGGTTATCAACAGTATCGCCGAGGGTGTTGTGCTGTGCGATAGCCAGGGCCGTTTGTCGCTCGCCAATGAGGCGGCTATGGCTCTGTTTACGCTCGACGCTATTCCCTACGAACAGACCTTGAGCGAGATGCCCGACTTCTATGGCATGCGCGATATCGAGCATGGCCAGCCGCTGCCGATCGATGAACTGCCGCTTAAACGTGCGCTCTCGGGCGAGGTCTTCCACGACTATCGCGTGTTGGTGCGAGGTGCCAGCGGACGCGATAGTGTGATGAGCTTTAGCGGTGCGCCCGCCCGAGCCGACGACGATACGATCGAGGGTGCGGTGGTGGTCTTCCGCGATATTACGGCCAGCCAGCGGCTTGAGCGCGCCAAAGATGAGTTTTTGGCGGTGGCGGCCCACGAGTTACGCAGCCCGCTTGCGGCGGTGCGGGGCTATGCCGATATGTTGTTGCGGCGCGAACAGCAGCGCGGCGAAGAAGATTCTAAAGATTTGCGCGGTCTGACCACGCTCAGCCAGCAGGTCACCCATATGCTGCGCATGGTCGATAACCTGCTCGATGTCTCGCGGCTCGACGCCGGACAGCTCGATCTGCAACATCAACATGTTGATCTGATCGCGCTGGTAGAAGCTGTGATCGATCAACAGCGCTTGTCATCGAATACTCACGAATTGATTTTAGCCGCCCAGCCTTCTGAACTGTGGCTCTGGTGCGATCCGCTGCGTATTCGCCAAGTTTTGACCAACTTGATCGGCAATGCTGTGCGTTATAGTCCCAGCGGCTCGCGGGTGGTGATCAGCGTGAGCTACGAACGGGGCGAGCAGGAAGCCTATGCCTTGAACGGCGTGCCTGAAGAGACCCACCCTTCGGATGGCATGGCGGTGGTGGCCGTGATCGACGAGGGCAATGGCATTCCTGAAGAGCATCGCGCCAAACTCTTCCAACGTTATTATCGTGGGGCCAGCCGCCGCGCTGAGGGCTTGGGACTCGGTCTCTACCTCAGTCGCGAGTTTGTGCTGCGACACAATGGCCAGATCTGGGTTGAAAGCAGCGAAGGCCAGGGTAGTACCTTCTACTTTAAACTTCCGATCAAACCGATCGAACTCGATCAGTCGCAAGATGACTGTGCGATTGATTAAGACAGCGTCTGTCGAACAAAGTTGAGGTTGTATGCGTTTTAAATCCTACATCAGTGAGCTGCCCAGTAACCGCCCACCCAAAGCCGCGGCGCCAAGCAAGTTGGCCCGTATGTCGTCGAATGAAAACCCACTGGGCGCATCGCCTTTAGCGATCGAGGCGATTCGCAAGATTGCCGACCAAGTTGGCAACTATCCCGATATGTTTAGCACCGACCTGCGGGTGCGTTTGGCCGAGCGGGCAGGACTGAGCCCCGACATGGTGCTCTGCACCAACGGCTCAGACGAGATGATTTTGAACTTGTGCGTGGGCTTTTTAGAGCCGGGCGATGAGGTCGTTTTGGCCGATGGCACCTTCGTCAGCTATGTGGCGCGCAGTTTGATGTCGGGCGCACGCTTGATTCGTGTGCCGCTGAAGAACTACACTCACGATCTCGATGCTATGGCCGATGCTATTACACCAAAAACCCGTTTGGTGTTCGTCTGTAACCCCAACAATCCGACCGGTACTATGGTCGGCAAAGAGGCTGTTCAGCGCTTCCTCGACCGCGTGCCCGATGATGTGTTGGTGGTGATGGATGAAGCCTATATCGAGTTCGTTCAAAACGAAGATTATCCTGATCTGCTGCCGGAGCTGCGCAAGGGGCGACGCAACATTTTGCTGCTGCGCACGCTCGCCAAGATCTACGGCTTGGCTGGCTTGCGCTTGGGTTACGCCTACGGCCATCCCGATGTGATCGACTATCTGGGTCGGGTGCGCCCCACCTTCAGCGTGAATATCGTTTCTCAGGCGGCTGGTTTGGCGGCGCTCGAAGATCACGAGCATATCGAGCGCAGCTTGAAGCACGCTAGCGAGAGCCGCGCCTTCTTCGAACGCGAACTGCGCGCTTTGGGGCTTGAGCCTATCCCGAGCTACACCAACTTTATAGCGGTCCCGATCGGCGGCGATGATGTGGCGATCGTGAACGCGCTGCGCGAACGCGGCTATGCTATCACCGCTCTGAAGGGCTGGGGCCTGCCGGGCTGTATACGCATTTCATTTGGAACCAGCGAAGAGAATCAAGGCTTTATCGCTGCTCTGCGCGACGTACTAGCAAGTCGTTCGTAGAGCGGATACAAGCTCGAACGAAAAGGTATATGCTCTTGCAAGAGTCATATACCTTTTCGTGTATGTGACGCTGTTTAACCTAGACGAAGGTTGTATACTGTTGATGAAGGCTCCCGAAGCAATGATGGCCCTCTAGGTAGCCTTAGATGAGCCCTAGATCTAGGGCGAGGAGGTTGTTTTGGCAATTTGTCCGAACTGTCAGGCCCAAGTGCCCGATAGCGCCCGCTTTTGCCAAGAGTGTGGCGCACGTATGCCTTCCCAAGAACCTGCGTTAGCTTCTTCTGTGGCCAGCCAGCCCGAGGCTCCGACTGAAGAGAGCTCGACGCCTGGCCCCTCAACGAACGTCGATCAGCCTGATTCTTCTCCTCTCCAAGCGGAAACTTCGTCTGCGACGCCTGCCAATGAACCAGAAACTCAGCCGACGAAAGCATCAGAGCCCGAGAGCGCTGCGGCTGAAAGTCAGCCCGGAGCGCCTACGAGCGAGCCACAAGAGCCGAGCAAAGCAAGCTACAATACCCTGCTTTTGCCAGAGATTACGGCCGAAGAGCTGGAGAAACAGCGAGCCGCTTTAGAGGCCAAACAGCAGGCCGAGCCGCCCGCAAACCCTCAAGCGACGGTTGTGCTGCCACGGGTTGAAGTGCCCGAGCCTCCTGCCAATCCGCCGTCCAGCCCGCCCTATGCAACGGTGGTTCTGCCGCGCGCTGAAGAAACGAGCGAAACGCCACAATCCTCTGAGGCGGTTTCTTCTCTTGATGAGACACAGCCCGTTGTTGAAGAAAACACTGTCGTAGATAACACTGCAACACCGCCGAGTGCGGCTGCTTCGCCCTATGGTACGCCTCCTTCAGGAGTGACACCGCGTTACAGCATGCCACCCAGCGGCGCAGACACACCCTATGGCACACCACCGAGCGACACCCCAGCGCCCCAGGGCACGCCGCCCAGCGGCACTGCTTCGCCTTATGCTACACCGCCCGGCGGTAGCGAAGTGCCTTACGGTCTGCCTCCCTACGGCGCGCCTCAGAGCGCTTACCCTGCTGCGAGCGATGCGAATCAACCCAAGGCGAGCAATAAGCAGCTCTGGTGGATCTTAGGTGGCATAGGTTGTTTGATCGTCTTTTTGCTGATGCTGTGTGCGATCTTTGCCTTTGTGGTGTTGGCGAATGGCTTGGGCCAAGAAGATAGCAGAGCTACTCCAGTCGCTCAAGCGACGGCCACTCGCGTGCGCGAGGTGACACAAGCGCCACGCCCCACTGCGCCTGCGCCCGACGAGTCCAGCATTTTGCTACAAGATGATTTTTCCGATGCTTCGCTTTCTCAGTTGAAGGTGGCCAGCGACGGCGAAATCGCCTATGCTTTTGAGAATGGAGCCTATGCGATCAGTGTGAGCGTGCCTCGCCTGATCGCATGGAGCGCCTTCGAAAGCTCGTTTAGCGATGTGTATATTCAGGTGGAGTCGACTTTGGTTGAAGGACCAGAGTCGGCTGCCGCTTCTTTGATCTTCCGATCGCAAGGCCGTTCCGATCAGGACAGCAACAATTTTTATGTGTATAATGTTACCAGCGATGGGCGTTATAACCTCGAACTTATGCGCAACAATGCGCTCGAGACGCTGATCGATTGGACGCCTTCTTCAGAGATTAACCCACGAGGCGAGATGAACCTTTTGGGGGTAGGATTGCAGGGTGATCAGATATCGCTTTATGTGAACAATGTTTTGCTGGAAGAATACACTGATGCGAACTTTACAGAGGGCAGGATCGCACTAGCAGTAAATACCTTTGATGAAGGGGGCGCTAAAGTATTATTTGATAATTTCGTGGTAGAAGCAGAATAAAATCTATGCTGAATGAACGCCTGAGTGGCTATGTAAGATACTTTGAACGCCTCGTTGCCCAAGCGCCAAATCGTTGGGATGGCTTCGTCCTACCAAAGCAAGATTATAGTTGTATCGCTCTCCAATACCAACTCGCTTTCCCCTGTTATGCGCTTGCGACCCTGATTTTACACCCCGACTCTACTCCAGAAGAACGCGATCGAATACTGCAAATCATGCGCAGCTTGATCGATCGTGCCTTGCAGCGGCGCGTGTGGGCCTATTGGGGCAGCTACGCCGAGCTCAATGTGTTATCGCCCGATCCGATCTCGGTGGGCAATCTGCACTATAGCGCTCCCTTGGCTATGATGCTGGGCATATACACGCTGGTGAGCCACGACGATCGTTACAATAACAACGATATTGTGATGGTCTGGAGCCACGAGGAGCGCTTTATCTACACCTATAACGCGCTGATCGACACCCTCTGGCGACAGATCAGTTCGTCGCCCAACTATGCGATCGAGGCTATGCCGCAGCAGATCACGGTGCCGACCATGACGCATACCATGTGGGCACTGTTGCTACACGACGCGTGCTACGGCAGCGAATTCGCCGCAGTCAACGAGCAGTGGCTTAAATTTATGAAAGAGAAGCTGCTTGTGAGCGGTTTGAGCTTAGGGCGCACCGTATTCGCCGAGAGCTTCGATACCAAAAAGCGCAAGGCTTCTTGGTCGAGTTCGGCTTTCAACGATGCTTGGGCGCTCAGTTTGCTGGCACCGCTACAACCCGAGCTAACTCGCAATCTCGCGCCGCGCTTGTTTAAGGCAGCAAAACACACCAGCAGCGGCGAAGCCTTTATGCCGGTTGGCTCGCGTGACCAAGGGCAAGAACGTGGCGATCAGGTCTTAGCGACCGCATTCAGCCAGATACTAGCCCAAGAGCTGGGCGATAGCGCTATGGTCGATGCGTTTGCGCGCTATGCCGATCGCTACTTCGAGTCTAGCAGCGATAACGAACAGGGTCGCTTCTACAAGGCAGGTTTATCCGCACCTTACACCACAGCGCTCTATCTCTTAGCAGAGCTAGGAGGCTTTCAAGCCTTGTATCAAGCGCTTGATCTGCGGTTGCAAAGCCACAAAATCGCTTCGAGCCAAGTCGATTAGCCTTGCTGTAGATGCTTTTCCCATTCAACTAAACGTTGCCTCTGCCTCTCGTTTAAGCTGATAATCGGTCGCGCCTGGCGCAGATAACGCAGAGCTTGTGTGTGATCCCAAGCGCGAGTCGCCATCAGGTACGAGGCGGCGGTCAGAGGAGCGCGCCCCATGCCAGCGTGACAGTGAATGAAGACAGGCAGCTCTTCGGCATGGGCCTGACTAATAAAATCTACCGCCTCTTGCAGCTGTTTGACCGAAGGTGAATGGTAGTCTGGCACGAGCAAACGCAGCGTGCGTGGCTCGGGTGCGCCCTCGAAACGGTCTTCGTATTCGGCCTGAAGGCTGAGGACCGCGCGCACACCGAGCTTGTAGATTTTTGGCCACTGATCTGGTCGAAATTGGCCCCCAACAAACAAAAGCGGTTCGATCTGTGTAATATTTACTCCAAACATCCGTCGAAATTGAGTATGCAAATAGTGCAAAAAGGCGTTATGCGTTTTTGTTGGAACGACAGGCTCGGACATTTGCACTCCTCTGGTACAATACAAAAACGATCTAAATCATTCGGAAATAAAACCTGATCATGAGACTTTTTCGGCGAAGTTTAGACTTATTGCAAGCGAATCCGCGTCCCATAGACCCTTCTGATTATATCCCGATTGTGCGTCTATTTCGCGATGCATCGCGCCGTTTTCAAGGTTTTTCGACCGCCGAGCTGAACGCGATGCTCGAGCACGAACACGGCATGGTCTTGGAAGCAGGCAACGAGATTTGGGGGGCAGCTCTGTGTAGTTGGCGTGTAGCCGATACAACTTGGCTGCGCGGAGTAGCGCTTGCTGATGGCCTTGATGTGCGTCAAGCTTTGAACGCGCTCTTATTGCCTCTTCACGCCTTTTTGCGCAGCGATGGCATCACCAAACTTTTTTACGCTGGCGATGAGGGCACCGACATCTGGATGCAGCCGACTTTGCAAGCGCGCGGCTATCTGGTCGACACGGACGTCATCGTGTTCGAGAAGCGCGATTATGCCATTCCCTCCAAGGGCAATAGCAAAGTGGTGGTTCGCCCGGCCCTGCCGCTCGATACCGAGGCTGTCAGCGCGCTCGACCGGATCTGTTTCGACGCCCAGTGGGTCAAGGATGAGCGCATTCTAGCCCCTGCGATTTTGCAAGGCCCACTCTTTTTGGTCGCCGAGTTAGGTTCGCGCATCGTTGGCTACGCCTATGCCACCAGCCACTTCAGCGGGCGCTTGATCCACCTTACGCGCATTGCAGTCGATCCGCACTATCGCGGCGATGCGATCGGGGTGCGCCTGCTGGCCGAGGTGATCGAATACGCTCGCAGCCAACGCGCCGATGCGATCACCCTCAATACCCAATCGCACAATCTGCGCGCCCAGCGTCTCTACGAGTGGTTCGGCTTTCAACAAACCGGCGAACGCCAGATCATTTTGCGCTTTGATCTTTAACTGATAACAAGCACTCTGGCGGTTTGGCTTCTAGCTCAAAATAGGCTCAAACCGCGTCCGCCTGCGGCTACCAGATGGGCTAGCACGCCCTTCTCCCGCATCTGTACATTACCCACAAATCGACATACGGTCAGCGGTATCTGCCCTCACCCCCCCGGCCCCCTCTCCCGCACTGCGGGCGAGGGGCTGAATGCTCCCCGTTCTGTGCTCTCAAGAATAATCCCGCGATGGTATGCGAACGATCGTCTTTCGTTGCCGACACGACTTTTGGGTAATGCATAGCTCCCGCATTGCGGGAGAAGGGCGCATATTCTTCTACTCATTCGTGATCTTCCAGAATGATACCAAATCCGCTTGATTAGGTTCTCTTTGGCCTTCGGCAGAGTGGAACGTGACTCGATCTTTCCCGGCTTTTCGTGTTTCTGAGTTAAGAGCATGCACGTCTTTAAACGGATTTGGTATGAAAGCAGCGAAAACAGCGCTTCAAGCTGCTGGGTACTTGCACCCGGCAGCTTACAGGGAAAGCAGTGAAGACAGCGAAACACAGCGTCGGACCTGCAAGGTGTTTGCAGCTGGCAGGTTGCAGCGAAGGCAACGAAAGCAGCGAGAAGATAGCAGCCTCTTGAATTTGGAAAGCGCTTTGATAGCCGAAGGCGGACGCGCTAAGGACCGAATGGAGGGTAAGCGCCTCGCCGCCAGAGCGATAGAGCATAGAAAAACGAACGTCTGCCCGTTGCAAACGTTCGTTTTTGTTTCAAAGGCTAGAATGCAGAATTGTCGCTGATCTCGCGTAGGCGGGAAGGATTGAGCAGCGTAATGCCCGAACGGTCGACATCGAGCAGGCGCGCGGCTCGGAACTGGTTGATCACCTTGGTGACCGTCTCGCGGTAGGCGTTGATCATCTGGGCCAGCTGCTGATGGGTGCGACGCGGCAAGCGCACCGGGGCCGGATCTTCACTATCGTCGGACATATCGAGCAAAATCGAAGCGAGTCGGGCTGGAACGGGCTTGAATGCAACCTCATCGAGGCGGCGGCTGATCGTCGAGCGGTATTCGCTCACCAGCTTCAGCATCTCGATCGCCAATTCAGGCTGTTCCAACATCATCTTTCGAATGCGCTTTTGGGGAATAGCAAGCACTTCGCTTGGGCGGGTCGCTAGAGCGTGGGTATCGTAGTGTGCTTTTTCGATCAGCGCCATGTGACCAAACAGTTGGTTTGGTTCGATCACTTGCAGGGTAAGTGTGCGGCCATCGGAAGAAGTCATTTGCAAGCTGATTTGGCCTTTGCGAAGCAGATAGAGCTTATCAGCCTCTTGCTCCGCCGAGTAGAGCTGGGCATTGCGTTTTAAGCTCTGACTCGTTCCATACGACTGGAGACGCGTCCATAGTGCTGTGTTCGAGCGCTGGTCGTATTGCATGTCTCCTCCTCGCGACACCCAAACAGGTCGCTATGTATCGGTGGCCTAGGGTGGATCTAGCTTATGGGCATTGTAGCACAATCAGTCCTGCTTAGCCTTACCGATTTGCTAGAGCTTTCTCATCAATCTCTGGAAGCCGCTCTTTGTGGGAGAGATTTCGCACTCTAGGGCGCGAAATCTCTCGCCAGACCTTTAGGCATCTTCTTCGTGCAACTCGCCCGTCTCTTCGTAGATGCGCAGAGCACGGGTGGCTGCTTCGAAACTATAGAAGAAGGCGTGTTGCGACCATGTGTCGGTGGCTGGGTTGTAGCGGGCAGAGATCTCGATCTCGGCGGCGCCGTCGGCGTAGACCGTCGAAACGGCGTGCCAGAGTTGGGCGCAGCGTACCTCATGGGCGCTTAGCAGCTCGCCGCGTAACTTATCGGCGCCCGCTTGGCTTGCGATCTGTCCAGGCTCCATGGGTGTAATTGTCGCCATAGTTTAGTTATCCTGTTTTGTACCGACTTCAATGCCCGAAAGTTGCTCCAACGCCTTGACGACGGCATGGTTGCCTTCTGCCCCCAAACCTTGGGCCTGCAAGGTGCGATAGAACTGGAAGATCAGGCTGGTGCTTGGCAGTGGTGCGCCCAAGTCGTCGGCGGCTTCGAGCACCAAACGCAGATCCTTGGTTTGCAGGTCGATCATAAAGCCGGGCCGCCAGTCGCGCTTGATCACTTGCGGACCACGGTTGCTGAGCGTCCAGCTTCCGGCTGCGCCGCCACTGACCGCAGCTAGCGTCTTTTCAAGGTCGACGCCACCCGCCTGCGCGAACAGCAGCGCCTCGGCCATGGCCTGCATGCTACCGACCACCAGAATCTGGTTGACCAGCTTGACGGTTTGGCCCGCGCCTACCTCGCCAACATGGGTGATGGTTTTGCCCATAGCTTGGAAGACGGGCTGGGCGCGCTCGACATCGGCGGCAGCGCCACCGACCATGATGCTCAAGGTGCCCTTGGCTGCGCCCTCGCTTCCGCCGCTGACCGGCGCATCGAGGAAGGCGATGCCCTTTTCGTTGAGAGCCTTAGCGATCTCTTTGGTGGCCTGAGGGCTGATCGTGCTCATATCGATCACGAGCGAACCCTGCTTTGCGCCTTCGATCGCACCATTTTCGCCCAGCAATACCTGTTGCACATCGGGTGTATCGCTGACACACGAAATGATGATATCGCTAGCGGCAGCCAACTCTTTGGGCGTCGCAGCAACCTTGGCTCCCTCGGCGCTCAGTTCTTCAGCCTTGCTTGCGGTGCGGTTCCAAACCGTCAGCTCAAAACCTGCCTTCAAGATATTGCGGGCCATGCCTTTGCCCATGATCCCAAGGCCGATAAATCCGATTCGCTCGCTCATTGAGTCCCTCACTATAAGATTCAAGTTCAGTTTGGCAGTGGTTGTGCTTGGAATGCTTTTATCTAGTATAGATGCCTCACAAGTATCGGTCAAATAGTGCTTGACTCGCCTTGTTTGACATGATATGCTACAAAAAGTTACAGGTTAGTACTGGAGTGCCATGTTAGTGTTGAGCCACAACATCATCTAGCTGCTCGCTAGCGATTGTTGATGATGACTCGTTGAAGTCATCGGTTTCAACGCAACTCCTAACCTGTTGCTTTTAACCAGACTCTTAATTCAGAGATCAAACATCCGTACGCTGTGAGCAGAACGCTCACGGCGTTTTTTGTTTTTCTCGAACGTCTTTTCCCAGCCAGAAAGGAGTAGCTGAATGCTTACGATTAGCTCCTTATCCAAACGTTTTGGCGACGATTTGGTGTTAGATAGGGTGAGTTGTACAGTACAAGCGGGCGAACGAGTCGGTTTAGTCGGGCCAAACGGCTGTGGCAAAAGCACACTGTTAAAAATCATCGCTGGCATCGAGCAGGCCGATAGCGGCAGCGTCTCGTTTGTGCCCAGCGATCTCAGCATCGGCTACTTGCCGCAGGGCTGGGATGTGCCCGCCGATCTGCGCGTGGCCGAAGCGCTGCTCGATGCACAAGGTCCGCTGACTGATGTGCAGGCGCGTTTGGCCGAGCTAGAGACCGAGATGGCCCAGGCTGGCTTGAGCGCCGAGCGTTTAGACCAGCTGTTGAGCGAGTATGGCCAGCTGCAAGAGCGTTTCGAAGCCTTGGGCGGCTACGATCTCGAGCATCAGATCGCCCAGGTGCGGGCTGGTTTGGGCCTTGATCAGCTGCCTGACGACCAGCTGGTGCAGCAGTTGAGCGGCGGCCAGAAGACCCGTCTGGCGCTCGCGCGCCTCTTGCTGCAGCGGCCCACCCTGCTGCTGCTCGACGAGCCGACCAACCATCTCGATGTCGAGGCGGTCGCTTGGTTGGAAGAGTTCTTGAGCGAATACGAAGGCGCAGCCTTGATCGTCTCGCACGACCGCGCCTTCCTCGACCAGACCGTGACACGCATTCTCGAGATGTCGCCGGTCGAAGCCGAGCGCCCTTCCAAGCAGGTGCGCAGCTCGGTCGGCAGCTACACGCCGCCTAAGCCCCAGCAGATCCGCTCGTATGTCGGCAACTACAGCGACTTTATGGAGGCCAAGCAGCACGAGCGCGAGCTGCTCGAAGAGCGCTACAAACGTCAGCAAGAGTATATCGGCAAAGTGGAAGGCGATATCGCACGCTTGAAGGGCCAAGCCTTGAGCGTCGAGTTGACCACAACGCCGGCCCAACCGACCATTCGACGCTACGCCAAAAAGGTTGCCAAGAAGGCCAAATCGCGCGAGCGCAAGCTCGAACGCTTCCTCGAATCGGATGAGATCGTCAGCAAGCCGCAACAGGGTTGGGGCATCAAGCTCGACTTCCGCCAAGATGTCGAGGGGGCGCGCGTAGTGCTGCGGGTCGAAGATCTGCACTTCTCGTACCCCACCAGCGAGCGCGAACTGCTCTCGGGCATCTCCTTCGAGCTGTTCTACGGTGAGCGCGTCGCCTTGGTCGGCCCGAACGGCATGGGCAAGACCACCTTGCTCAAGCTGATCACCAACCACCTGCAGCCGACCAGCGGCCTCTGTCGCCTAGGGGCCAATGTGCAGGTCGGCTATCTCTCGCAAGAGCAAGAGCTACTCGATCCACGCAAAACCGTGATCGAGACGCTGCGCGCGCTGGTGCCCTGGAACGAGACCGAGTGCCGCAACTTCCTGCACCGCTATCTCTTCGCGGCCGACGAGGTCTTCCGTTCGGTGGCGGCCTGTTCCTTCGGCGAGCGGGCGCGCCTCTCGCTGGCGCTCTTGGTGGCCCAAGGCTGTAGCTTTTTGATCCTCGACGAGCCGATCAACCACTTAGACATTCCGGCCCGCGAGCGCTTCGAGCAAGCCTTGGAGGATTTCGGCGGCACGATTTTGGCGGTCGCCCACGACCGTTACTTCCTCGAGCAGTTCGCATCGCGCGTTCTGGCCCTGCGCGACGGCAAGCTGATCGACTATCACGGCAGCTACGCCGACTTCGAGGAGGCCCTAGCGGAGGCGCAATAAGCGGGCAGCGCTCTCTGCTTCGGCGAAGGCGAATCGTTTGTGCAGGTCTATCGCTTTCAGGCGGAAGGGCTTCTAGTTCCCATGCGATCCTCACCGCGTCCGCCTCCGGCTATCAACATCCTGCCCTTCCATTCGGGCGGTTCGCCTTCGGCAATGCATCTCAATGCTTTCAGCGAGGCCCTCACCTTCCCGGCCCCCCTCTCCCGTACTGCGGGCGAGGGGGTAAATGTTGATTACAAGCTCTCTGAGTTCTGTGCTCTCAAGGATACTCCGGCGATGGTATGCGAACGATCGCCTGTTGCTGCCGACACGACTTTTGGCTAATGCATAGCAAGCAGGAGAGGGGGAGAAATAGGAAGTGTTAGCGCTGAACCAATCACTCAAAGATCTCACATATCTCAAACAACTCTCCAAAGACTCAGTGTCTCGTGTGGTGGATAAAATGTAGTGCCTTGTGTGGTGAATAAAAAAGGTGTCTCGCTGTGGGGCGTTGAGGGCTATGCTTAGCGCTGAGGGCAATGCAGCGCCGATAGCTAGCCCTTGAATGGGAGGAGCGCCGCTTTGATAGCCGAAGGCGGACGCGTTAGAAGCCGAATGGAAGGTTAGGACCTCGCCGCCAGAGTGATGAAGGTAGCAAGCAGAAGCCTGTAAGATCGAAAAGACCCGCCTAGCCATGCGCTAAGCGGGTCTTTCTGGGCGAAAGCTGGCGCTATTCGCTCTGCGATTCTTTCTCTTCTTCGCCTTTGTCTTTGCCCAGACCGACCATTTGGCCGAGCGACTCGCCCGTCAGCTTGAGGGCGGTGCGGGTGTTGCTCAAGATCTGCTCAAAAATGTTTGGATCGGGAGCTTCGCGCGGCAACTGCTGCACAAACTGGTTCAGAATGTAGGAGCGCTCGCGCAGCAGATGATCCCAGCTGGCGTCGGCTTGGTTGCGGCGCACATCGGCGAGGTGCAGCTCGACAAAGGCCAGCAGCGGCTCGGCGGTGTCGGGCGTGAGGTGGGCGGCCGAACCAGCGATAAAATGTTTGTCGGCGGCGGGTACAATATGCGCGATCACCACTTCGTCGAGCTCGACAAAACGCGAGGCGGCTCGGTCATCGACCGTTACCTGTTCGTTGCTGAGCATATCTTCGAGCAACATGCCTTGGCCTTTGTAGATCTCTTTGACCAAGTAGGGGCGCAGGCGGATCGACTTCCAGCTCAAAAGCAGCTCTTTTTCCTGCTCATCGAGCGTAAAATCGCCCAGTGGCTCGTTGGCCTCGGCTTTGTCGGCCAAGGTCTCGACCAAGGTCTTGCCATCTTCGAGCGGGTGATCGAAGGCGAACCAGGTCAGGAAGCGCTCGGCCCCGCGATCCTCAAGATCGTCGAGCTCGGACATCTGCTCGATGCTGTATTGATCCTTCCAGAAGAGCGAGAAGGCTTGCGGGAAGGCTTCGGGCACACCCTGAGCCGCCTCGATGATTTTGGGCATCAAGGTGTCTTGAGCTTGGTAGAGTTTGCGCTTCGCTTGGCGCTCGGCTTCTTCGATCGGAAGGTGGCAGGCTTTATATTTCTTGCCGCTGCCGCACCAACACGGCTCGTTTCGACCAGGTTTTTTTGCAGCGGTCGAGGACATAACAATCTCCTACACATTTTAGATGCTACAACAGAAAGCCAAACACGCACGCGCTGCTTAGCGGATCGTCCATTGGCCTGGGCCGATCACATCGGCATTGGTGCGATATGGCTCGGCACGAATGATAACACGTTGTTTGAATTTGTCTTTGCCGGTTAGCGGCCAACAAGTGACGAGCGTAACAACTTCGCTATCGGTCGGCTGAATGAATTGGGCGTTGAGGGCACGCTGTTCGGGCGGCGCGCCGTCTTCGTCGACAACGTGGCGTTCGGTGATGGTGTAGAGGTATTGTTGGCCGTTGCTATAGAGAATGATCTGTTCGCCACGGCGCACATAGTAGAGGTCGCGGAAGACTTTGCCATAACCGCCGACATGGCCTGCCAACACAACGTTGCCGTTTTCGCCGGGGTTGGCGGAGTCTTTGTGGTGTCCAACAGCGTATTCGGCCACTTGCCAAACCGCCATCTGCTGCCCGTCCATCTCGATCACGTCCCAGCCAACTTCGACGACTTTCGAGTCGATTTTAACGCTTGGGATGATAACCCGCTCGACGGTCGAGACGTGGGGCTGGGCCTCGCCAGCTAGGCTAGCATTACCCAAAGTGGGGCTGTTGAGGTTTGGAACGACAAAGTTCGCTGCCGAAGCGATCGGTGAGGTGATCGCGCTCAAAAGGTTGCCGTTTTCGCTGGGAAGCGAGACGACACGCGGAGCGGGCAGGTCACTATCGCCGCGAGCCGCTTGCATATGGTATTCGGCTGTAGCGTAGAGGCCACCTACGTAAACGATCAAATAGAAACCGATCAGCATCAAGAGGTTGCCGAGCGTCCATGCGATACGCTTGCGGCGTGTAGGTAGCTGGGGTGGCGTGCCGAAATGCACGCGAGGCACACGCTGGATCACATCTTGAATGCTTTGGATCATACTACAACCTTGATAAATTGCCTTTGTGAATATACCTGTTGTTCAGTATACCACCACCACTTGGGTTTAGGGTATGGCTCTTTTGGTATGCTTTGCGTGCCAATTTGTTAGGAAGCATACCAAATAGCTACCGAACAGCGGCTAAACGCCGAAAAGTTGGGCGATTTGTCGTAAACGCACGCGTCGTACCCATTGGAAGGTGCCGTATTGGCGGTTTAAGCAGTGAGCGAGCGGAATTCCGCGCACATTAGTGCCTTTTTCGACCGAACCGACCATATAGTCCATACTCGCATCGACCACTTCGCAGTTGTTCGAACTCGGGTAGGAATAGCCGTTGCGGTCGGTGCCGCTGAACGGCCCGACATAGAGCGAGACGTGGGCGGCCTGGCTGTTGGGATTGCCGTTGCCAAATACGAAGATATCGCCCGGCAGATAGTGCGAGCTAGAGCTAACTTCGATCAGCTTGCCGTCGCCGTGACGGGGGTGGAAGTAATCAGCCATGCGTGTATTGCCGTTGTAGGCCGACCATTTGATGTCGAAGCCGGCGGCGGCCAGCGCCACGGCCACTAAGTCGGCGCAGACGATGTCTTTGTAGTGACGATGGCTTGGTTGCTTAATGAATTCGGAGCCGTAGCACATGCGTTGATGCTCGGGCTTGAGCAGATCGAAGGTGCTAGAGTCGTTGCCCAGCATAAAGAGCGCCTGCCTGATCAGCGTTTGCACTTGGCTAGGAAGCTGCGAGAAGTTGGGGTGATGGCAGCGAATAGTGCCATTGTTGATCGCGACTACAGTGGCTGAGGATGCTTCCGAAGTGCTAGAGGTACTGCTCGCTGTGTTAGGGGCACTGCTCGCTGTGCTGCTGATCGGCTTGGAACCTACCTCCTGAGCCTCCGTTTGGCTTGCGCTCTGCAGCGGATCGGCGACAACTTTATTGCTGAGAACGATCGGGTGAACGGTTTGTCCTTCGACCCAACAGGCTTGCTCGTAGCTATAGACTGGGCTATGAGCAACGATCGTCACGGCCATGGCTTGATCGCCCAGCTCGAAGTAGTAGTTGCCGTTGGGATCGCTCCAAGTATCGATGTAGCCCATGGTCTCCTTGGTGGCTTCGGGAATCAGATAGCTCTGGTTGCTTTTGAAGAGGTGATCGGATTTCAGCCCTGGGTTGACCTGCAAAACATTGTCGCAAAAATATTGCCACTTCAGATCGGGTACGCGGTTTTGCAGCAGCTGTTCCCAGCAGTTCCAACGGGTGCCGCTAAAACCGCTGAGCCGGCGCGTCCAACTGAAACGCGGCGCTTGCACTAGCTCGGGAATAAGGTAGCTGGTTTGTTCATCGAAGATATGGGTGGCGTGCAGGGCCGAGTTGATCGCTAAAACGGTGTCGCAGAATTCGCCCCAGCCTAAGTCTCCGACGCGCTGTTGTAAGAAGCGCTCCCAGAGCTGCCAACGCGTGCCAGTGAAGCCAGTGATATGGCGGCTCCAGCCCCAGCTTTGTTTGCCGAAGGCTTTACTGCCGGGAATACCCTGAAGTTGTCGGTATGGTGCGATCAGTCGAATTGCTGCCCAAGCGATCGGCGTGTTGTTAGAAAGCTCAGTGACGTTGCCCGAAAGAGTGAATGCCATAGGAGCACCCTTTTGCTACGCAAGAAGATGATTATTACCCATTATAGTTAATCTGCCAGCAGCACGCTAGATTTGTTCAGACTTAACAATTATTTGAAAAGTTCTCTGGATTGCTAAAACAGGTCTGCTATAATGAATTTACGATCCGCATTCGAAGTTTTATCTTTCGTGGAGATGTGATGAAACGCCTTTCTGGAATAGTCTTGCTTGTACTTTTCTCAGCGCTGCTTAGCGCTTGTGCTTCGCAAGAAGAAGCTATAGAACGACCTACCTTCCTTACAGTTACGCCCATTCCTGAAGCCAATGTGAATCTGATGCTCGATGGCAAGATGCTCGATGCGGCACCGCCTCAGCCGCCGGGCATCGCTCAGGCCGCGCCCGATTTCGAATACACCTTGCCCGACGGTACGACTCAGAAGCTGAGCGATCTGCGCGGCAAAAAGGTCTTATTGAACTTCTGGGCGACATGGTGTGGACCGTGCCAAGTCGAAATGCCCGAGATGCAGTACGCTTCGAAGGTGTACGAGAAGGAAGATCTGGTTATTTTGGCGATCAATCGCAGCGAAACGCCCGAGACGATTCGACCTTTTGCCGCTAAATTCGGCATCACCTTTCCGATCGTTGTCAATAGCAATAACGATATCGGCGAAGCGTATGGCGTTCGTGGTCTGCCTACGAGCTATTTCATCAATAGCGATGGGACGGTCAACTATATTCAGATCGGTGTTGTCTCGACCGAACTGATCGAAACACGCCTTGAGGAGATGAACTGATATGTCAGCCGAGAAGTCGCCAGAAGAGATCCTTGAGCTGGCCCAACAACGGATTGCTGAACGCAAGGCCCAACAGGTTGACCAAGTGCTGACGCTCGACGAGCAGCGTTTTGGGCAAGAACGCCCTTGGCGCATGTTCTTCGCTGGCGCGCTGCTTGTGCTTCTCTTGGCGCTTCTCTTTACCCCTGGCGCAAGCGTTGACCGCAAAATGTACGCTGTGGTTCACGGCATCTGCGCCCAGCAACACAATGTCGAGCTGGGCGGCTTAGAACTGCCCATGTGCGCGCGCAACACTGGCATTTATATGAGCGTTACGATCACAATGGTCTTTTTGTGGCTGCGCGGGCGCGAGCGAGCTGGCAAACTTCCGCCCCTAGCGATCGGCATTGTTTTGATCGCCTTTGTGCTGATTATGGCCTTCGATGGCTTCAATTCGATGTTTAAGGATCTGAACGCGCGCTATCTTTACGAGCCGCACAACTTTGTCAGAACCTTAACTGGCATCGGCATGGGCATTTCGATGGGCACCTTGGTGATGTTCATCCTCAATATCGCACTGCGGCGCGATGTCGATGATCAGATGCCGATTTTAGGCTCGTGGTGGGAGCTAGGCGCGCTCTTGCTGATCTGTTTGCTCTTTTTGGCGGCGATCTACGGCAATATTGCGTGGCTCTTCTGGCCGATCGCAGCCGTGGCTTGGATCGGTATCACAGGCATGCTATATGCCGTCAATCTGCTGGTAGTCGCGATCGCGATGGGCTACGACAACAAGATCACCGATCTACGCCAACTGGCCCGTCCCGGCACAATCGCGCTCTTCACCACGCTTGTGATGCTCTTCGCGCTGGCTGGATTGCGCTTCTGGCTGGAATCGCGCGGAATGACCGTCTAAGCCAGAATGCGTTTATTGGCGCTCTGGCGGCGTCTTCTCTGGCTTCCATTCGGTCTGTGGCGCGTCCGCCTACGGCTACCAACCGCCTGCCCTTCAAAGCGGTGAGCTATCGCTGCGCAGCGACCGCTCTATGCTGGCACTGCTACAACGCTTTCTACGAAATTCTTTGATTTCGGGCAAGCAAACGACTACCCCACAACGCGGGTGGTCGTTTGCTTGCCCTTCGGCAGCGCGAATCGTTGAAGGGCACTGCTTTCATAGCCGCTTTGGCTTGCGGTTGATGAGCTGGTAGCCGTAGGCGGACGCGGTTGGGACCTTGTTGCAGATTGATCCTTTTCCGCCCGATTTAAACGAGATTGAGCCTAAGGCAAAGCGTAGATGTAAACTGCTTCGCGCTGAGCAGCTGCGATCAGGCGCATATCGGGGCTCATCTGCACGTCGCTAGCCCCTGTCGCGCTTTGGAAGAGGCGCGTGCCCGATGCGAGCGCGTAGAGCTCTAGGCTGCTGTCGCCAGCTACTAGCAACATGCTGTTGTCGCTGCTGAAGCGAACACGCTGAAGGCCTGTTTCGAGCGCGATGCTCTGCACGGGTTTGGGCGTGTCGCTGCGCCAGATCGTCAGGCTCGGCTGGCTGGCATTCTCTTGGGTGCTGTAGGCCGCCAAAAACTGGCCGTCGTCGCTGAAGACGAGCTGCGAGATCTGGCCTGCAGGGGCCTCGAAGCTGAGTAGTTTGGCGCCGTCGGCGCTGGAATGTAGTTGCAGATTGCCAGCGCGGTCGGCGACGGCGATCTGGCTGCCCACCGAGTTGAAGGCCAAAGCGCTGATCGGCTCTTCGAGACTGAAGCTGAAGCTGGTGGCTCCAGCGAGTTGCACGCTTACCTCTGGGCTGGCGTACGAGCTGGCGATATTGCCCGTCGATGCGTTGAAAGCCAGCACGATCGGATCGCTGCCCACTTCGCTTCGCTCCCAAACGAGCTGCCCGAGCACGTTGGGCAATTCCCAAAGATGCACGTTTTCAAACAGCCAGCCTTCGCTGCCGGTTTGGGTGCGAATGGCGGCCTTGCTGCCATCGGCGCTCCACTCGACCTGATGTTGGCCGTAGAGACTGTACCTGTCCGAGACCTTCAAAACGCGCGCTTCGCTGACATCGGCCAGATTCCAGATTGTTGCTTCGCTGCCAGCTAAAAGAATCTGCTTGCTGTCGGGGCTGAAGGCGATGCCCGTGTAGCCACGCATAGCGAAGGCTTGTTGATTGCCCGATGTGGTATCGATGAGGCGAATAATGCCCTCTTCGCTAACTAGGGCCGCTAAGCTGGCGTCGGCGTTGAACACGATCGAATTGCTCTCGCTGTCGCTGTAGATCATTTCGAGCGTATCGGTGCGGAAGAGCCGCAGACCATAGGAGATGCCTTCGATCGGCTGGTTAAAGACCACCATCAGAGCGTTGTTTTCGCTGAAGCTGATCGGCGAGAAGAGATCGTTCTCGAAGCCGGGCGAGAGCGCTTGAGGCTGATCGATCAACAGATCGCTATTGGTCAGATCCCAGACGCGTAGATCGAAGTGGCGGATCTCGTAGAGGCGCGAGCCGTCGCTGTTGAAGGAGATGATGGCCGAGACATCGCTGTTTTGATCGTCGGCTTTGCTCAGCTCGCCCAGCGGATCGCCGCTTGGCATACGATAGAGCTGCACGCCGGTAGCGGCGCTGACCGCGATCGTCTTGCTGTCGGGGCCCCATGCCGCGTCGGAAGCTGCAAAGCTCTGCAACGCGCTGCCGTCGCTGCTTTGGTAGACCTCAATGCTGCTGCTGTCGCCCAACAGGTAGGTGAAGAGCATGCTGCCGTCGGGGCTGAAGCGCGGCGCTACGCCCGCCAGATTCGAGGCGACTAAGTTGCCATCGGCTTGGTAGAGCGAACTGCTTGCAGCCTGCTCGTTCGCGCTCGTTTCAACTGCGATCAACTGCGAGTCGCTGCTCCAGCTTGGGTTGTAGCCGTCGATGGTCTGCACCAAGCTGAGCGTATCGGCGTTGTAGAGCGCTGTCTGGATATTGCTAGTGCTGGGTGCGCGGTATTCGATCGCCAGCAGTTTGTCGTCGGGGCTGAGCGCCAAACGGCTGATCTCGCCTTCAAAGACTTGATGGCGCTGATAGCTGAAGTTGGCGAGGCTGTATTGAACCAAGGCGTCGCTGGTGGCGACATAGATCCACTGCTGCGAGAGCGCCACAGCGCGGGCGCGCCCAAGCCCGATCTGGGCGACCTGCTTGAGGTTGACGATATTGCTGAGCGAGATCGCTTGGCTAGCCGTGATCTGCTGGGCTGGCTGAATGATCGAGCCGCCCGTTTCGCTGATCGGCGGATCGCTCGGCAAGCTGATGATCGGTTCTTCTGGCTCGGCTTCGGCCACGGGCGAAGCTGTCGGCTCTTCAACAGGCGGAGCCGGTGGAGTAGTTGGTACAGCAGGTTGGGGAGAGGCGCAGTTGCTGAGCAAAACAAGCGCAATGCTCCAAGCGAGCATGCGTGTAATGGGCTGAAATTTCATGCGATAGCTTCCTTAGTACTACAGTTGTAGATATGCTATCATACACCATCGGGTTCGTGTGTATGTATGGAAGTCACTATGGTGAAATGGGAACCATCCGACCTTCAGCCACTGACGCTGGAGGATGTCCAGCTCTGGAAGCGTGTGTATTGGGCCGAGTTAGAACGACGCATTGGTCCTTTCTTTGCACGTTCTGAGGCTCGTGTGCGAGCGCTCACCTATATCGGTGGCTTGCTCAGTCCAGCAGAACGCAAAACAAGCTGGCAGCTTGCCGAACTCAACGGTGATCCCAACCCCTATGCCTTCCAACACTTGCTCGGACGAGCCAATTGGAATGCCGATGACCTGCGTGATGCCTTGCGCACCTATATCGTCGATCATCTGGCTGATCAGGATGCGATTGGCGTGATTGATGAGACGGGCTTTCTCAAAAAAGGTATCCACTCTGCTGGCGTTGCGCGTCAATACAGCGGAACGGCTGGCAAGATCGAGAACTGTCAGATCGGCGTGTTTTTGGCCTATGCGAGTAGTCTTGGCCATACCTTGCTCGATCGTGAATTGTATCTGCCCAAAGATATGGACAGATGATCGAGCACGCTGCCGCACGGTCGGTATTCCAGATGAGCGCGCTTTTGCGACCAAACCCGAGTTGGCCCGTCAGATGCTGGAGCGGGCCAGTGAGGCTGGGGTAACACTGGCCTACATCACTGGTGATAGTATCTACGGCGACGATCGCGCATTGAGAGGCTGGCTAGAAGAACGCAAACAAGCTTATGTCCTAGCGGTCTCAGGAAAAGAGCATGTTTGGCGGCACAATCGACAACACCAAATCAAGACCCTTGTGGCGGAGTTGCCAAACGACGGCTGGGAGCAGCACAGTGCTGGCGCAGGCTCGAAAGGGCCACGTCTGTATCAGTGGCGCTGTTTGGAATTGAGTACCCCAGCACCACAGGGCTTCAAGCGCCTTCTCCTCATCCGACGCAGTATGAGCGAACCGTTTGAGATGACGGGTTATGTTGCGTTTGTGCACGAATCCACCTCCATTGAAGAACTGGTGCATGTCGCTGGTATGCGCTGGACGATTGAGGAAAGTATCCAGTGTGCCAAAGGCGAGGTCGGCTTGGATCACTATGAAGTGCGCTCTTGGACAGGGTGGTATCGCCACATGACATTGGTGCTGTGGGCCAGTGCCTTTTTGAGCGTCCTACGCACAGAAGTGTGTGCCGAGTCTGCGCCAAAAAAAGGGCTGCTGAAACGGCCAGAACACACCAGTTTGCGTGCCTTTCGAGCCAGCCGAGGGCTCCCGTCCGGCTGAGTTGTGGTGAAATACGCCATCTGTTTTGGCTTCTGGTTTTGGTCGTTGAGCCAAGGCCAAAAAGGGTCTTAGCGTGGTCTTGGTGGCGGCGCTGGCATCAAGCCTGGGCACGCTACTATCACTATCGGCGTCGCAAGGATCATACACCACCACCCTGTCCGCCAGCAGGAGGTGAGACAAGAGCGCCAAACGCGAGCAGCCTCGTCAATGCGGTAGACCCCAGAGATCTGATAGAGGCGGTGTGGCAGCGATTGAAACCACTTTTAGCAAGCGGTACGCGTCGTGGGCGTCCGTATGCACACGACCGACGGCTCATTGTTGAGGCAGTTGTGTATCAATGGCGGACGGGATGTGCATGGAACAGATTGCCATCAGATTTTCCTCCCTACCAAACCGTGCATACCCAGCTACGTAATTGGCAGAAAAGTGGACTTTGGGATAGCGCTTGGAGCGAATGCTTGGAACAACTCTGTTCTCGTGAATAAATACAACTGTAGTATTAGATGCTGTACGAAATTGGCTACTCGTTCAAGATATTGCGCAGATCGTTGTAGTTGGCGCTGCGCGATGGGGTCTTGAGCGTATTGAGATAGGTATGAACTGCGAGTAGCTGTTCCATACAGCTTGTGCGTTCGGGGTCGTCCTCTGGCAGTGAAGCAATATGTTTGCCTAGACTGACGGTGAGGGCACGCGCCTGTTCGGTTCGCAAAAAGTGTGCGCACTGTTCGATATCGAGCTTGTAGCGATAGGCTTGGTTCGCTGGCAGCTTAAACTCGAACAGCTGGCGGGCGTGTTCCTTTAACTCATTGGGCAGATCTTCCATCCAAGCGTTGAGATCGGCCGAAGGCGCTGCCTGCGATCGCCACGCATGCCAGATCAGACGGTTTTCGCTGCGTTGAAAGAGCGTCGCCGGATCGGTCGGCAGCAGCTGCTGGATAGTGGGAAACTGCTCTAGATTGGCGCTTAAGATCGCTTCTACAGCGGGAATGCCGCTTGGGTAGCGCATCAATAAGACCAACAACATATCTTCACGAGTAAAGACGAACGGTGAAGGGCGTAGGGTTTCAGGAGCTGGAGCGCTGGGGGCAGGCTGGCTGTTTTGATAGGCTTCAGCATACTGCCTGCCGTTGCGCAGATTGCGTCGCTGCTGCTCGTAGTTGCGATCACGGTTTTCGTTGCGCGGGCGCTGTTGGCCTTGCGTCTCACGGAAGATCGCCGAGCGAATGGTCTGCTCGTCGACTTCGATCAATTCGCCGAGCTGCTGAATATAGTGAGCCTGTTCGATCGGATTGGTGAGCTGAGCCAGCAAGGGCGTGAGGCGCGCGACCGCCTCGGCTTTGCCTTTGGCGCTCTGCAGATCGAGATCTTCGGTCAGCGCCACTATATAGAAGTCCATCACCGGTTTGGCTTCGCTCACCAAATGCTTCCAAAGCTTGGGATCGGACTTGATTAACTCGTCGGGATCGTAGCCGGTCGGTATTGCGATGACCTTGACCGTGCCGTTTAGCTCGCGCTCCCAGCGGATATAGCCTTGGGCGGTCGGCACGGGCGTGGTCGGGGCTTCGATCTCTTCGCTGATGGTGGCGAGGCCGCGCAAGGTGGCGCGTCGGCCCGCAGCGTCGGCGTCGAGCGCCAGATAGATGTTGCGGGTGAGCTTTTTGATGGCTTGGACGTGCTGGCTGGTGAGGGCTGTGCCGAGCGGTGCAACCAAGTTGCGGAAGCCATATTGGTGGCCTGTCAGCACATCGATATAGCCCTCGACGATTACGATCGAGTCGCTCTGGCGGATCGCGTCGCGCGCGAGGTCGAGGCCGTAGAGCACCGCACTTTTGTCGAAGATCTCGGTTTGCGGGCTGTTGAGATATTTCGGTTGCGCATCGCCGAGCGCGCGCCCTCCGAAGGCGATCGTCTCGCCCTTGTGGTTGCGGATCGGGAACATTAAGCGGCCTCGAAAGCGGTCGTAGTAGCCGCCATCGTTGCGGCGAATCGCCAGGCCAGCCGCTTCGATCTCTTCTGGCTCGTAGCCCTTTTTATCGGTCAGATAGCTGAGCAGTTTGCTCCAGTCGTCGATGCTATAGCCGAGCTGGAAGGCTTCGATCGTCTCTTGGTTGATGCCGCGTTCGGCGAGGTATTGCCGCCCGGGTTCGCCTTTGGGCAGCGAGAGCAGTACATAGTTAAAGTATTTGGCAGCGGCCGAATTGATCTCTAGCAGGCGTGTGCGGCGACGGTCTTGTTGCTCCTCTTCGGGCGTGCGCGCTTCGAGCGTAACTCCGGCTCGGGCCGCCAACATTTCAAGTGCGGCGCGGAACTCTAAGCCCTGCTGCTGCATCACAAAGGTAAAGATATCGCCCGAGGCTTTGCAGCCGAAACAGTGATAGCTTTGCGTATCGGGGTAGACCGTGAAGGCGGGAGTGCGCGTGTTGGCGTGAAAGGGACAAAAACCAACGTAGGCACGCCCACTTTTACGAAGTTGAACGCTCCCAGAGATGATTTCAACAATATCGAGTCGCTCTTTGATCTCTTCTGTAACGCTCATAACTTACACCGCATACGTTTACGAACTTGCGCTCTTGTAACGCAGGAAAACAAAAACGGAAAAAATAGTCAAGTTCTACTCTGACGAAGGCCAAATAGAACGTAATCGACCAGATTTGATAGTATCTGAAATCCGCTTGAATCGTTGTAGGTTGGGGCGGTCTCGGCACACAGCTACAACACTTTGCTTACGGGCGAGCTGTTGATAGCCGAAGGCGGACGCGCTAGCACCCTCTATGGGGAAGAGACTAAGCCGCCAGAGTGCTGAACTGATCAAACGGATTTGATATGACAGCTAAAAGCGCCTACGTCTCTGTTTGGGGCGCTTATACTAACGTTTCATTTCAAGCTTTGCCGGCTGCATCAATGCAACAAAGGGCAGTGGTCGGCCAGGTTTTTGGGTCGTTTTGGCGATTTGAGCTATTCCGCACTCTAGGCGAAATAGCTCAAATCTATCTGTCATTTGCTTATACCGTTCCGCGTTTGCTCAACGTTGCTACTTAGGGGTAGATGCGATAGAGCTGGCGCGGGAAGGGGATGGTCTCGCGGATATGGCGCGTGCCCGAGATCCAAGCGGTGCAGCGCTCGATGCCCATGCCGAAGCCGCTGTGAGGGACGCTGCCATAACGGCGCAGGTCGAGGTACCACTGGTAATCATCGACATTCAGGCCGTGCTCGCGGATGCGCTGTTCGAGCAACTCGGGATCGTGGATACGTTGCGAGCCACCAATGATCTCGCCGTAGCCTTCGGGCGCGAGCAGGTCGGCGCACATAGCAACTTCCGGGCGGTTGGGGTCGGGCTGCATGTAGAAGGCTTTGACCGCCGAAGGATACTTTTCGACAAAGACCGGCCTGTCGAATTTGCTGGCGATCAACGTCTCGTGGGGAGAACCGAAATCTTCGCCCCAAGGCAGCGGGGTTGCGCCTTCGACTTGGCCTTGGTTCTCTTCGATCAGCTTGAGCGCCTCGTCGTAGGTAATGCGCGGGAAGGGCGGGATACACTTTTCGAGCGTGCTGGTATCGCGTTCGAGAATCTCCAGCTCGCGTTTGCAGCGCTCGAGACAGCGCTGAACGATCGCACTGACGAACTGCTCTTGCAGCACCATGTTATCGTAGTGATCGGCGAAGGCGACCTCCGGCTCGATCATCCAGAATTCGGTCAAGTGGCGGCGGGTCTTGCTCTTTTCGGCGCGGAAGGTCGGGCCGAAGCAGTAGACGCGCCCGAAGCTCATCATGCCTGATTCGACATAGAGCTGGCCGGTCTGAGCCAGATAGGCTGTGCCAAGGTCGAAATACTCGGTGGCGAATAGGTTCGTGGTGCCCTCGGCAGCGGTCGCGGTCAGAATGGGCGAGTCAAAGCGCACAAAACCTTGCTCGTTCAGCCACTCTTGGGCGGCGGCGATCACTTCGGCGCGAATGCGCAGCAGGGCGTGTTGCTTGGAAGAGCGCACCCAGAGGTGGCGATGCTGCATCAGGAATTCGACACCGTGCTCTTTGGGTGTGATCGGATAGTTCTGCGATGTGCCGATCAGTTCGATCTCGCTTACGTCGAGCTCGAAACCGCCAGCCGCACGCTCGTCGGCGCGCACGCTACCGGTGATTCGACAGGCCGACTCTTGGGTCAGCTGTTGGGCGGTAGCGAAGGTCTCTTCCGATACATTCTTTTTGAATACAACAGCTTGGATCGTGCCGCTTCCATCGCGCAGCTGAATGAATACCAAGCGGCCTTTTTCGGTTTTGTGATAGACCCAACCCGCTAACGTGACGGTCTGGCCTTCGTGTTGCGCGATCGTGCGTATCGTCGCGGTCGGTAGCAACGACATATGTATCTCCCTATCAAGATTGGGCTATAATGAAGTACAGAAATAGTAGAACACATTGCGTTTGAGCGTGGTTCTGACAATCATGCTTGTTTGATCCATCAAGCGAAACAACCACTCTTCTCAAGCTTACATGCTGGTGGGATAAAGGCACCCTAACCTGTTAGCGCGCCTCATTACTAAGCAGAAAACCTAATGTGTTGTCTTTAATTGGCTTCATTGTAGCATAGGCATGCGGTGCTAGCAACGCACACGCTCTTTAGCTACCTAAAGCCCTATAGCCCATTCCATCGCACAATAACAATCGAGTACATTCGACGTTGTGGCTTTCAGGTCATTGTAAAAATGGACGGAAACAGAGCTATGCACCGTCTCAGCAGTTTCACCCTTGTAGCGATCCTGTTACTCCTGAGCCTTGTGACCTTTCAACACACTCAAGCCCAAACCGTCTTTATTTGTCGGCCCGGAGAGACCTACACGCTTTCCGGCACAACCAGCCCGTCGACAGCGCTCTTGCTCTTGTTTGATGGGCAGAGCGTTGGTGGAACAACAAGTGCTCTCGATGGGAAGTATCGTTTACGACTTGTTATGAGCAATGAACGCCCGGGCGACTATTTGTTGCAAGTGCAAGTGCGAGCCACACGTCAGATCATTCGCGAAGCGCTCTGTCGTGTGCCGGCCGAGGGTGAAGATATTCCGACTCCTATGGCCCAAGCCGCCGAGGCGACACCAACGCCCACTGCCACTCAAGTTGTGAGCGCAATGGCCACTAACGCAACAGCGCCTCAAGCCACCGCTGCGGGCAGTGAAAGCGCAAGCGCTGCGACAGCGAGCAGCACGCCGAGCCCAAGCGCGACGGGCTCCAGTTCGGGCGGATCAACCCAGACGCCGAGTGTGACAGCTTCCGTCAGCCTGACGCCGAGCTATTCTCCGACCCGTACACCCACCAATCGGGCAGGGGCTAGCACTGCAACGGCGACGAGAACCCGAACGCCGACGACGACGATGCGCGCCACCGAGTATGAGCTTCTAGCCGATGTCGATGAGGTAGATCCGGTTGTGGGCGAGATCGTGACCGTGTTTGGTACCCTCACCGAGGCGGGCAGCTTTCGGGGCGTAACCAATGTTACAGTCAACGTCACCTACAGCTTTAATGGTGGGAGCGGGGTTTGGTGTACGACAACGATCGAAGAAGATGATGGTTATTGGGAATGTGCCAACTACGTTACAAACGCAATGGCAGATAAAGATGTTGTGTTTACCGTGCAAGTGATAGTGAACGGTAAGCCTCTCCAAACCCAAGTAACGATTCACGCCTATTCAGAAGAGACCTAAGAGGATACAGAATGACACTAAAATCAGCGCGGCCAGTTATGCTGGCGATCTTAGATGGCTGGGGCATTGCCCCTAGCAGTGCTGGCAATGCGGTCGCATTGGCGAATACACCCAACTTCGATACCTGGATGGCCAACTATCCGGTGACCTCCTTGTCGGCTTCCGGCCTCGATGTTGGCTTGCCTGAAGGACAGATGGGCAATTCCGAAGTTGGTCACCTCAATATCGGTGCTGGCTTTGTGGTCTATCAAGACTACACCCGTATCAGCAAGTCGATCAGCGACGGCGATTTCTTCCAAAACGAAGTGCTGATCAGCGCGATCGATCACGCCAAACAAACTGGCGGCAGCTTGCACTTGTTGGGTCTGCTTGGCCCGGGCGGTGTGCACGCTTATTCCGAGCACCTCTACGCCCTGCTTGAGCTGGCCAAACGCCACAACTTCGAGCGCGTCTACATCCACAGCTTCCTCGATGGGCGCGATGTGTTGCCCGCGAGCGCCGCTGGCTACATGGAAGAGCTCTTGGCCGCCATCGAGCGCATCGGCGTCGGCAAAGTCGCCACAGTGAGCGGCCGCTACTACGCCATGGACCGCGACAAGCGCTGGGAGCGCGTCGGCTTGGCCTATCGCGCCATCGTTGCGGGCCAAGGTCTGACCGCATCCGATCCGATCAGCGCTATTCAGCAGTCGTATGCCCAAAACGTCACCGACGAGTTTGTGCTGCCGACCGTGATCGTCAATCCCGATGGCACACCGACCGCCACCGTTAAGGCGGGCGACGCGATCATCTTCTACAACTTCCGCCCCGACCGTGGCCGCCAGTTGACCCGCGCCTTTGTGCAGCCCGACTTCGACGAGATGGTGCGCAAGCACTACCAAGATCAGGCTGCTCAGGGTCTGAAGCTGCCCGACGAGATCTTCCAGCGCGGCCCGCAGATCGAAAACCTCTACTATGTGACCATGACACAGTATGAGGCTGGCCTGCCTGTCAAGATCGCCTACGCGCCCCGTCCGGTGACTCAGCCTTTGGCCGCCGTGGTTAGCGCCGCTGGTCTCAAGCAGTTCCACACCGCCGAGACCGAGAAGTATCCCCACGTGACCTTCTTCTTGAACGGCGGGCGCGAGATGCCTTTCGAGGGCGAAGATCGCAACTTGGTCGCTTCTCCCAAAGTCGCCACCTACGACCTTCAGCCCGAAATGAGCGCCGAGGGCGTGGCCGATGGTTTGATCGAAGCCATCAATAGCGATCAATACAGCTTGTTTGTGGTTAACTTCGCCAATCCCGACATGGTCGGTCACACCGGCTCGATCCCTGCTGTGATCAAGGCGTGCGAAACCGTCGATAGCTGCATTGGCCGAGTGATGAATGCGCTCTTGGCGAAGGGTGGCTGCGCGCTGGTTATCGCCGACCACGGTAACGCCGAGCAGATGATCGACCCCGAGACGGGTGGCCCTCACACGGCCCACACCACCAACTTAGTGCCCTGTATCTTGATCGCGCCTCCCGACGCTCATCTGAGCAAAGACGATGTGACTCTGCGGGCCGGTGGCCGCTTGGCCGATGTCGCTCCGACCTTGCTCGACCTGCTCGACCTGCAGCCTGCCAGCGACATGACTGGTCAAAGCTTAATCGAGCGCAAATAGATTGCTGGATTTGAAAAAGAAGACACTCTCTAGAATTTTGCCTTTCTAGAGAGTGTTTTTCTTCTAATGTGTTCTCATTTTGGCCCCGCTGAACCGCTGGCGCTTCTCATCTTCTCCTTATCTTTCTCTCAGCCTCCTCTTACTCTCGGCTGGCATAATCGTAAACAAGAAATTAACCCTGATCGAATCTTATCGATGAGGTTGTCTTTTAGATCGGTGCAGTTACCCACGTTAGGTAGCTTGACACCAGTAATAAAGGTTACATTATGCTCCAGCAAACGCGGACGAGTCCCCCACGAGTGCGACAGCATACTCCCGGTCCAGAGGTTTCTTCACCGATGGCCGAGTCACTAACCGAATACTTAAATGAGATTGGCCGACTGCCACTCTTGACCTTTAACGAGGAACAGAAACTCGCTGAGAGCTACCGCCAAGGGCGGCTCGCAGCCGAGGCGCTTGAGGCAGGTCGCTACACTCATCCTGAAGAGCGCAGAGAGCTTGAACGCCTTGTCGCCCATGGGGAACAGGCTAGATCGACCCTAATCAACGCTAATCTGCGCTTGGTTGTGAGTATTGCGCGCCGTTATCAAGGCCATGGTCTGAGCCTGCTTGACCTAGTTCAAGAGGGCAACTTGGGCTTGATGCGAGCCGTTGACAAGTTCGATGGCGAACGCGGCCTCAAGTTTTCGACCTATGCCACCTATTGGGTTCGTCAAAGCGTTGGTCGTGCCGTCGCAGACGGTGCCCGCACGGTGCGCCTACCCGTGCATATGGGCGAACGTCTGACAATGATCGCGCGCCTTCGCCAGCGTTTAACCCAAGAGATGGGGCGCGAACCCACCAACGAAGAGTTGGCCGAAGCCGCTGGGCTAACACTTCAGCAATTGAATCGGGCCGAGCAAGCGAGCCAAACCACCTACTCGCTCGAAGCCGCGCGTGATGATTCTGGAAGCTTCACGCTCGAGCATGTGTTGCCCGATCAGAGCCAAGAGCCTCTGCTTGAGCAAGCGGCCCAATCCTTGTTGCGCGAGGATCTACGCGAGGCGATGTCTCACCTGACCGCCCGCGAGCGCGAAATCTTGACCTTACGTTACGGCCTGAACGATGGAACGGCCCATACCTTGGAAGAAGTGGGACGTATCCTCGGCCTGACACGCGAGCGCATTCGCCAGCTGGAAGCCGAAGCGATGAAGAAGCTTCGTGATCCTCGTTTGGGCAAGCGTCTGCGCGGCTATTTCGATAACTAGTTGTCAGCTCATACTGCTCCAAAAGGCGAGGCCATCGGCCTCGTCTTTTTGATGCAACGCGCTTTTCTGTCGCATTATTTGGCGGAGAGGCGTCTAGCTCCCATTCGGCTTCTGGCGCGTCCGCCTTCGGCTATCAACATCCTATCCCCCCATTCAGGCTATTGAGCCGCTCGCTGCCGCGAGCGATCGTACCCGAGCCTGGCGAAGGGTACGATAGATAACACCAAACCCGGTTGATCACTTTCTATTTGGCCTTCGGTAGAGCGGAGCTTGACCAGCCTTTTTCCGGCTTTTCGCCTTCCTGCGCTCCGGGACCCGCTTTTCCACCTCTCCGCAAAGCAGGAGAGGTGGCCGGGGAGAGAACCTGTAATACCAAATCCCTATTTGGAATGATCTGCTGTGTTAGTAGAGCGTTTTGAGAACCTGAAACCGTCTTTAAGCAGTTTTGCTATCACACCAAAAGCAATTTCGTTCAGCCAAAGACCAAAAAGCAAACAAGCTTTTGTTTGAGGGGTGGTACAATGAGCGCGCACATCCTCATCTGTAAGCAAGGAGCTGTCCAATGAAGCGCGCATTAATTGTGCAAGGTGGTTGGGAAGGTCATCAGCCACGCGAAGTATCGGTTATTTTGGCGAATCTGTTGCGGAATGAAGGCTTCGAGGTTGAAGTTTCCGATACGCTCGACGCCTTTTGTGATGGCGAAAAACTGAAACAGCTCGACTTGATTATTCCGCTCTGGACGATGGGCACCATTCGCAAGGATCAGCTTGAGCCGCTGTTGGAAGCGGTCAAGAGCGGTGTGGGGATCGGCGGTCTGCACGGCGGTATGGCCGATGCCTTCCGCAACGAGACCGAATATCAGTACATGGTCGGCGGCCAGTGGGTCGCCCACCCGGGCAACGACGGCGTCACCTACGAAGTCGAGATTGTTGATCGCGAAGATAGCTTGTTCAAGGGCCTACCCAAGAAGTTCACGGTCGTTTCCGAGAAATACTATATGCACATTGATCCGGTCATCGAGGTGCACGCTATCACTCGCTTCGATAAGGTAGAGATGCCCGTCGCTTGGACCAAATACTATGGCGCTGGTCGTGTCTTCTACTGCTCGCTCGGCCACCAAGCCAACATCGTCGAAATGCCCGAGACCTTAGAGATGATGCGCCGTGGCCTGCTCTGGGCGGCCGAGCGCGAAGTGCCAGCAGCCGCTTAAGGCGAGCCGATTCGCTTGCTTGCAGAGCGCCAGCCAAGCGCTGCATCGTCGCAGGCTAGATTGAACTGCCTTGACCAGCGCAGCAAGCCATTGTTTGCTGCAATGCAGGCTGCGCTCGGCGACGAAGGCGTGGGGAACATTGCGAGCGCAGACAGATAAGACCCTCTTGTGCTGGGCGCGATGTTGGTAGCCGTAGGCGGACGCGCTTGAGACCGCATGGAAGGGCGAGACCTCGCCGCCAAAGCGCTCAAGCGCTTATGCAGTGCGCGAACGAGACGCAACAAACAGAGGCTTGACCTGTAATGGTCAAGCCTCTGTTTGTGTATTGTGCAGTGAATAATTCTATTCGTCGATCGTCATCGCGCCCTTGGGAGCAGGATTGGTGCTGAGACGCTTCTGCTGCATTTCAGGGCTGGGCTGCCAGATGTTCCAGACCAGACCGACCTTAGCCAAGAGCTTGATCACGTAGGCCGAGAGGTCGACCTGCCACCAGCGCATACCGTGGAAAGCGGCGCGGGGGAAGGCGTGGTGGTTGTTGTGCCAGCCCTCACCGAAGGCCAGAAGGCCGACGATCCAGTTGTTGTAGCTGCGGTCACTGGTGTGGAACATACGGTTGCCGAAGGTGTGACAGACCGAGTTCACGCTCCAAGTGATGTGGTGAGTGATGAAGATACGTACCAGACCACCCCAGAGCAGACCTCGCCAGAGACCTTCCCAACCGTAAGCGGCGGCGCCAACCAGCATCGGAATGAGGATGCCGAGACCGACCCAGATGAAGAAGGTGCGGCTGAAGAACATCACCTGCTCGTCTTTCAGCAGCCAAGCGCCGTACTTTTTGATATTGGCGGGCTTGTCGCTGAACATCCAGCCGATGTGAGCGTGCCAGAGACCTTCCAGCGGGCTATGGGGATCATCCTCTTTGTCAGAGTGAGCGTGGTGCTGAATGTGAGTCGATGCCCAAGTTGCAGCCGGGCCTTCAACGGCCATCGAGCCCATAATCAGGAACATACCGCGCAGATATTTGTTGGTTTCGAAGCTGCGATGGGTCAGCAAACGGTGGAAGCCGATTGTGATACCCATGCCTGAAATGACGTACATAACAAGCATCATCGCGATATCGAGCGCGGTGACGTAGCGTTGCCATACAAGCGTGATAGCGTAGATGGTCGCTAGGAATGGGATAACCACAACCAGCAGAACAACAAATTTATACCAAATGCTGACTTTCTCTTCTTCTTCACCTGTTCCGGCGCCGACAATACCGGGCTTTTCGTTGGCGATCTGCATACACTCAACTCCTAAAATTTTCGATGGCGAACGAGGCCATAGAGGTTGTTTGAAACTACGTTAAGCGTATCAGACCACAAACCCTTTGGTATGATCCGTGCGGCTAGGCTTAAGGCCTATTTTTGCGAGCTAGTAGAGCCTGAGATATAGGTAATGAGGCATAGGCCTTGAGAGCTAGACGTGGTGTTTTGCGACCAATTTGCTCACGCTGCTTAGGTTGCGGATGGTGCCTTGTAAGCCGAGGGCGCGCTCGATACGGTCGTGCGAAACCTTTGATTCGTGCATAGAGCGGCGCGCCAGCCAATAGACTTCGCGTCCGATCACGCTCAGCTCGTCGTATTCTGTGCGCAGGCCCATTAAGCGCTCGATCGCTTCTTGGCTCGGCTCGCTACGCATAAAGTCGATGTAGAGCGTATGTCCGGGCCGCGCAAGCTCGGCTGGATCGTAGGGCTGATTATCGATGACCGCACGCAACTCGGCAGTGCTGCGCAAAAAGGTCGGCACACTGAAGCCGAGCGCGCGCTCTAAATGTTCTTCGATCAGTTTTTCTAGTTCGTTGCGAGCTTGTGGTGTGCTGCTGAAGATCACATTGCCGCTGGCGATAAAGGTCGCGACATCGCTAAAGCCGATCTCTTGAAAGATCGCTCTCAGGCGATCCATTTTGACCAAACGCTTGCCGACGTTGATAGCGCGCAGCAAAGCGACCCAGCGTTGTGGGCTCTCTTGATTCATGGCATTCCTTTCAGAGCAGATGAGATTGTTGGGCGAGCAGCGCGGCCTGCCTTCCTTTCAGAGCAGACCGAATTGTTGGGCTAACAGCACGGCCTGCATACGATCGCGTGCGCCCAACTTGCCCAAAATATTGGCTACATGGTTTTTGACCGTGCCGATACTGATCATTAAGGTTTGGCCGATCTCTTGGTTGCTTTGGCCTTGGGCGAGCAGTTGTAGGATTGTTCGCTCGCGTTGGGTGAGCAGCGTAGCGACCGAAGGGGGGGCGCTCGGGGCCACACTAGGTGCAGGCCCGGCCGCTGTTGGCGGGCCGCTGTCGCGTAGGCGGCGGAACTCTTGGAGCACTTGGTTGGTGATCTCCGGTTGAAGCAGCGCTTTCCCTTGGGCTACGGTGCGAATCGCTTCAACGATCGTGTCGGGCGGTGCATCCTTTAACAGGTAGCCTTTCGCGCCCGCACTGATGCCGCTGAATACGTTTTCGTCGTCTTGGAAGGTTGTCAATATGATGACAGCAGCTCGTGAACCGCGTGCTGTCAGCTGACGTGTCGCTTCTACACCATCGATACCCGGCATACGAATGTCCATCAAGACCACATCAGGGTCAAGCTCTTGAATGGCTTGCAGGGCTTCTTGGCCGTTGCTGGCTTGGCCTACCACTTCAATGTCAGAACGCCGCCCCAGCAAAGCTTCTAGCCCCATTCGAATCAAGGGTTGATCGTCTACTAGCAAGACACGGATAGGATCGGTATTCATGAGAGTGTTGCCTCTGTTAACGGAACCTCAAAGTAGAGTATAAAACCTCCTTCGGGAGGCATTGTGCTTGTGCATAAGCCGCCCAGCAGTGCTGCACGCTCTTTGATCCCGAGTAAACCTAAACCACCCGATGTTGTTTCGCCAGTTGGACCACGCCCGTTATCTTGAATCGACAATTCGACTTGATGCGGTCGTCGCCACACGCGAATAATGATCTCATTGGCCTGACCGTGGCGGATCGCATTCGAGATCCCTTCTTGAATGACGCGATAGAGCGCTAAGTTGATCTCGGTCGATAGGCTGGCTAGATCGCCATCGATCTCTAGCTTAATGCTCACTTGATCGTGCTGATTATGGCTGCGCACCAACTCTTCAAGCGCTTTGCGCAGCGCATCTGTTTCGTCTGGAAGTGGATTGAGGGCATCGAACGAGTAGATCAGTTGACGTTGGGCTTCGACGATCAGGCTTTGCGTCTCTTCTAACTGACGGAGCGCCTCTGCTGGATTGTTGCTTAACTCTTCGTGGGCGTTGTGAAGCTGGAGCGAGATGCTCATCAGGTAGTGCCCGATTCCATCGTGGATCTCGCGTGCGATGCGGTGACGTTCGGCTAGAACTGCCTGTTGGCGTAACGTAGCGGCTTGTTCGTGCAAACGTGCTACTGAGCTGTACATCGTAGAGACCATTTGTTTCGCTACCACGCGCTGATTATAGCGTCGTCGAGCGATAATAATCGGTACAGCAAGGGCCATACCCGTGAGCAGGAAGAGTAGGAGATTGGTGGCTGTCTGCCAAATGGCCGGTGTAATAGAGCCGATCACAAGGGTGACCGCCACTTGTAGCGCTGCGAATCCTGCTACCATCTGGCTCCAAGTGCTGCGCAAGGCGATCTGCCAAGCCACCATCGCCAAGCCGATCAGCAGGGCTGTCGATTGGGTCAGCGCCAGCATAAGCAACAGGCTACAGGTTTGGCCGACCAGGCCCAAGTTGTACCAAGCGCTATTCGATCGAAATTGGGTATACAGATAGTATCCGAGTAGCGCCAGCCAGATGATCCCCAATTCGACATACAACAACTGGCTCGCCTCTTGTTCGATGATGGCCCAGAGCGGAACCAGCGAACCGATGATCAGCGGTAACCAGTCGAGCACATGGCGCACCGAGGGCGAGGCCAATCCATGATCGAGCGGCAGTTGCAAGGCGTTCTCTTGGCTCTCGTTATCGATCTGCACGACTTGGTTTGGGCTGGGGCGCAACACGCTCAGCGCCTGACGCATGGTCGCTACCGTTTCGCGCACATAGCTCTGCGATTGCAATACCAAGGGCTGGGTGCTGGCGACGCTGTTGCGCGCTTGAGAGATGGCGTTGCCCACCATCTGTTCGAGCTGACCCAAAGCTATTTGCAGGTCGCTATGCACCGTGTCGTCGAGACGGTCGCGCTCTTCGAGGGTTGCTTTATGAGTCACCTCTTCGAGTGCCTGTTTAGCCGAATGGTACTGCTGTTGCAGCTTTTGAACCGTATGTTCGATCTGAGCGCGCATACGATGCTGGTAGGTATAAACTGCGGCGGCGACCGCCACGCCTACCAACAAACAGCTCATATAGATATTCGCCCCAATCCACTCGATCCAGCCTTGGGTCGCGATCAAGCTTGTGCCGCCCAGCGTGAGCCACATCGCGATCGCAAGCGGAAGCCAGATCCACACTCTGAACAGATAGACCGATTGAATAAGCGGGGCGATAAAGAGATAGCCGATTAAGGTCGAGGGGATGATGGCCTGCATGGTGCTGATCAGAGCGCACTGAAGCCCGACCATGCAGAGCTGTTTCCAGAGCTTTAAGCGTACGATTGGCACGCAGTGGAACAGCGCCAGCGACAGCAGAACAAGCCCAACGAAGCTGAGCATTTGCATCAACGAAAAGGCTCTCCCCGATGATGTCGCATCGCTCAACACTGCGATGGGCAGAATGCTAAGTAAGAGTGAGACAAGTAGCTGAATCGTTAATGGATATCCAGAACCAATGCGCGGCTTCATGGTTTGCCAACGGGTAGGCGTCTCTGCATTCATAGCCATGAGTCTAGCAGAAAAGCCGTATCTCGCCTATAGTACCAACACCTCGGCATTAGCGCCTCTTGTGTATTCAATAATTAAGCCTGCTTTTTACAAACGCCGGATCGTGGCGACCAAAACCCGCTTTCTTATAGTCCGTATTGGATCCTTCATGCTATAAGACGCAGATAATAGCTAAACGTTGCGATCTCAGCGGTATGGTTGATAAAAGGCCGAGCGGCGCGGCTTTACAAAGAAAATAAGCACAAAACCGACCACAAACCCCCCTACGTGGGCCCAATAGGCCACCCCGCCCTCGCCACTAACGGCTCCGACCATCTCTTGATAGCCAGCCGAAAGCTGCATAAAAAACCACAGGCCGACCAAGATAAACGCGGGGATAGGGATTGTGCCGAAAAAGATCACCAGCGGCCAGATCGCCAAACGAACGCGAGCGAGCGGGAACATCACCATATAGGCCGCCAAAACACCGCTGATCGCTCCACTCGCCCCGACGTTAGGAATAGGCGAGAAACGATCGCTACTGTATTGAATAAGCGTCGCGCCAACCCCGCACAGTAAATAAAACCAGAGATAGGTGATATGGCCGATTCGATCTTCGACATTATCGCCAAAAATCCATAAAAACAACAGGTTCCCAGCGATGTGGCCGATACCACCGTGCAAAAACATCGATGTAACGATGGTCAATAAAACACTTATCGGCGCCTGTCCCGCCATCCAAGCGCTCAATTCGAGTGGAATAAAGCTCCAACGAATAGTAAAGTCGCTATCTTGCTGGAGCTGAGCTAGAAAAACAATGATATTGATAGCAATCAGCAACCAGTTGATAATCGGTGTACGGAGGGTAGGATTATCATCGCCAAGAGGAAACATTCTAAAATCCTTTCCTAATCGGCGGGGAACTACTTCATCATACCATAGGAGCGTGACAAAAGGGTATGTAAAATATGCTACTGTTCCCGATTATAGGCACAAATAAAGCTAGGGTTGCCCTTAGAAGACCTCAGCGAAATAATCGAACTTTCAAAAGATTGCATTGACAAGCTTTAGATCAGCGTGGTACTATACATTTATTGTTGACTGATTCACTTATCTTATTCCAGTAGTAGCAGTATGCGTATTTCAAAAAAAGGTGAATACGGCGTGCGAGCGATGTTCGACCTGGCCCAGCACTACGGCGAAGGCCCGATCCAGAGCCACGATATTGCTCATCGCCAAGGGATCGACGAAAACTATCTCAATCAGATCTTGATCTTGTTACGCAAGGCCAAGCTGATTGACAGCATCCGTGGCCCGCAAGGTGGTCATCAGTTGGCCCGCCTGCCCGAGCAGATCTCGCTGCTCGAGGTCTTAACCGTGCTCGAAGGCCCTCTGATGCCCGACGAAGCAGGTTCTACCGATGCCCCGACCGCCAGCGAACCGATCGACCAAGAGCTGGTTCGCCAAGTCTGGGGCGAGATCCGCGCCGCTATCGAAGAGGTCACGCGCAACATTACGCTCGATGACCTTTGCCAGCGCAAGCGCGATCAAGCCGGCGAAGTGATGTACTACATCTAAACCAAGCCTCTGAAGCACACAACAAAGAGCCTTTTTTGAGTGCCCTATTTGGATAGGACAACCAAAAAAGGCTCTTTTCTATGTGATCTCACCTTCGCACGATAAGTTCGACGCTCTGGCGACTGCGTCTCTCCCCCAAAGAGGCTGCTAGCGCGTCCGCCTACGGCTACCAACGGCCCCTCCGTCGCGACGGGCGGCTATTGGGCTGTGTAGCGAGGCCGCCCTCAGATCCAACCGAACGGCTTCCTATCGTTGTAAATTCGCTGAAAGATATGCGCTCTTGCAATGCAGGAGAAAGTTAAGGGAGATTGCTCATCATCTCGCGCAATCTCCCTTAACAAGGGCACCATTCCACTCTGCCGAAGGCCAGAACGAGATAGGATGATATCGAATCCGCTTAAAAACGTTCATTCTCGCAATGCAAGAAAACAAAAATCGGGCAAAATTAATGTGGTATTTCGCGCGACAGCGCAAAATACCACATAACAAAAGCTAGTTGATTTCCACTCTACCGAAGGCTAGAAAGCAAAGAAGTGATCAAACGGATCAGCTAGCGGAGCGCATTCAAGCTCTGGCTAGCCGCCTAACTGCGACATCGTTCGTACAGTAGGCAGCACACCTTCGGGCAAACCGTGTCCCCAAGGCTTCATCGCGATCGCATGGCGAATACGCTGCTCAATCTCGTCTTGGGTCGCGCCAGCCCGAATGGCGGCCCGCAGATCGTGCTCGTCGTCGCGTAACAGACAGAGGTGCAGACGCCCGTCGGCGGTGAGTCGCATGCGGTTGCAGGTCGCACAGAAGGGATCGGTTACGCTGCTGATAAAGCCGATCTTGCCCTTTGCGCCCGGAATGCGGTACAGCCGCGCCGGATCGCTCGCGCCCATGCCCAGCTCTTCCAGCTTGCCAAAGACCGCTTCCAAACGCTCGATCAGTTCGGCGCTGCTAATCACGCCATCTTGGGCCAAGCCTGCCACGCCTGTGAGCGGCATCACCTCGATAAAGCGGAACTGCCAAGGGTGTTCAAGCGTTATGCGCGCCAGATCGACGACCTCGTCGTCGTTCATTCCGCGCACCACCACCGCGTTCAGTTTGATTGGTGTTAGACCCGCCTCTTCGGCCGCATGGATGCCTGCCCAGACCTCTTCGAGTTTGCCGCCGCGCGTCATCTGGCGGAACTTCTGAGCGTCAAGGCTGTCGATACTGATGTTGACGCGGTCAAGCCCAGCCTCTTTCAGGGGCTTGGCTAAAGCTCGTAGACGCAGGGCATTGGTCGTCATGGCGATATGCTCGATTCCCGGCGTCGCCTTCATTTCGCGCACCAATTCAACGATGTTGGGGCGCAACAGCGGCTCACCGCCCGTTAGGCGCAATTTGCGGAAGCCGGCGGCAGCAGCAGCCCGTACAACCAGCAGCAATTCGTCGTTGTCGAGCAACTCGGCTCGCTTGGCAAAACGTATACCTTCGGCAGGCATACAATACACGCAGCGCATATTGCAGCGGTCGGTCAGCGAAATGCGCAGATAGTCGATTCGTCGCCCAAAACCATCAAGCGCGGGTTGATCGGTAGGGTACGTGGGCAACTGATGTGAGGCGGTGTGTATCAGGGGTATCGTATCGGAAAACGAGATCTTAGCCATAAGACTTCTCCGGCTTCATCCAGAGCTGCGTAATGCTGTCTCTAGCCTCGTTGCTGAAATGACGAGATGCACAATTGGGTGTGTTCGTTGCGCATCTCGTCTTTAGCTTTGAAGATCGGATAGATTTAGGCAGCAGCCAGCACGCTCACACGAGCAGCAACTTGTTGCGCGATCTGGCGGAACACAGTGGCATAGGCGTCATCGGCGTTGCTTGTGACTGCTGGCCGGCCTTCGTCACCACCACTACGCACGCTCATACCGATTGGAACTTGACCCAAAAGCGGTACGCCAACCTGTTGTGCTAGGCGTGACGCCCCGCCTTCTCCGAAAATATCGTAGCGTTTGCCTGTGTCAGGAGCAACAAAGTAGGCCATGTTTTCGACGATGCCCAAGAGCGGCACATTGACCTTCTTGAACATCTGCATGCCCTTCAACACGTCAGCGGTGGCGACATGTTGGGGCGTGGTCACAATCACTGCGCCATCGATCGGCAGCGATTGCGCCAAAGTGAGCGCTACATCGCCCGTTCCAGGGGGCATGTCGATGATCAGATAGTCGAGCGGCGCCCAGTCAACGTTATAGAGGAATTGGCGCAGCAGTTGCGTCACCATGGGGCCACGCCAGATCACAGGCTGGCTCTCGTCGATCATAAAGCCGACCGACATCACCTTTACGCCGTGCGCTTCGAGCGGTACGATCACCGGCTGGCCTTGCTCGTTTTCAAAGGCTTGGGGCTGACCATAGACGCCCATCATTAAGGGGGTCGATGGCCCATAGACATCGGCATCAAGCAAGCCGACTCGCGCGCCCTCTTGGGCCAGAGCCACAGCCAGGTTGGCCGACAGGGTCGATTTGCCTACGCCACCTTTGCCAGCAGCTACGGCGATTACATGAGCCACACCCGGAATGGAGGCCGCATCAGGGATACCGCGTGGCTTTACGTTAGCGGTGAACTCGATCGCGACTTCGCTGACACCCGGAATCGCACGAACGGCATTTTCGCAAGCCGCTTGGATTTCGTCCTTCAGGGGGCAGGCTGGAGTTGTGAGCTCCACTGCGAAGGAAACCGCCCCGCCGCGCACCGATACATTCTTTATCATTTTACGCGAGACAAGGTCGCCGCCCAACTCGGGTTCTTGCACCGTACTTAACGCTGCTAGAACCTGCTGCTCGGTAACAGCAGCCTCCCCGCGAGAAAATAGACCCATAATCTATACTCCAAGTATAGGCTTTGATTGAAAGATATAACGTTTAGAATTATACCAGATCTAACCGATAAAGGTACTTATCATTTGCTCGTTTTAAACAACTTTAGCCTCGATATAGCTGAATATACACAGCAATGCGGCGCTTATACGATTCTCTTTTTAAAAGCTCATTTGAGTGTTTTTGGCAATGGCTAAACGAACTAGGCAAGGCTTTGTGCGCACTCTTCAACTCTGCATATCAGGTTTGTTTCGTTGTGGTGGGGGCGCTTTCGGCAGGGGCTAGCCCATCTGGGTGGCGGGCAGGGTGTTGGTAGCCGTAGGCGGACGCGCTATGCGCCTTGCTTGGGGTACAAGTCCTCGCCGCTAAAAGACGAAATTATGAGTCAGATTTGGGTCGCACTATACGCAACGGGCGCTTAAGCGAAGGCCGAAACTACCCAAGCTCAGCGAGCTGTTGCGCTATTGCTGCGGCCTAGATAAACTGAAAGAGCCGGATTGCGAACAATCCGACTCTTCCAGATCTTGATAATGAAGTAAGGCTAAATTGAATAAAGGAGACAAAAACAAGTACAATGAACTACAATTAGCGATCCAAGGCAGGTACTAACTTTGAATACCAGACTTCGCTGATAATGTTGCCTGTCATGGTTAGAATGCCGACACACACGACCATAATGAGAACCAAGATAAGACCATACTCGACCAGTCCTTGCCCCGGAGTAGCTAGACGTAGGCTTGCCCAAGCTCTTAAGGACAATGAATAGAAGAGATGTTGGAGCATATGCGCGCCTCTGGCTAAGGACCGCATGATAAAACCTCCTTTTGGGGATATAAATACCTCATTATCAAGATTATTTTTAGTATATCAGAAAGGTTGTTAGACGTAATAGCCCGCAAGTACTAGCTTTGTTATAGAGAAAAAACTTGGTTTTTTGAAACGTATTTTTCTAGATGATGATCAGATATTTTCTTGTTTCTTTCATTAAGCTCTCATTGACACAAGTAGGTCGATCTTATACAATCCCTGCGGCTCATGTTTTAGATAGTATTAGAAAAAAGAAGGGTTTCTATGTCCGAGATTATTGATCAAATGCGGATTTGGATAGAACAAGGCATTCAAGCTTTAGGATATGTCGGAATCGCGCTTATTATGTGCATTGAAAATCTTTTTCCGCCTATTCCTTCAGAGTTGGTAATGCCTCTGGCTGGTTTCTTGGTTGTTAAGGGAGAATTCACCCTCCTTGGCATTATTTTGGCCGGAACGATTGGTTCTGTAGTGGGGGCAATAATTCTTTACTATATCGGTTTATGGGCAGATGAACCGATCGTTCGAAACTTCATTCGCCGCTTCGGTCGCTATTTCTTCCTTTCGGAGAGCGACCTCGATCGCGCGATGGATTTCTTCAACCGCTATCGCCAGCCTGTGGTCTTCTTTGGCCGTTTGATTCCGATTATTCGTAGCTTGATCTCTTTGCCCGCTGGTATGAACCGCATGCCGATGGGAACCTTCTTGATCTTCACCACTTTGGGTAGCGCGATCTGGACCACGGTCCTTTCGGTCGCCGGCCTTATTTTGGCAGAGAACTGGGAATTGATTCTCGATTATGTAGACCGCTATCAGAAGTTTACCTTGATCGTCCTGATTCTTGCCGTTATAATTTTTATTGTGATGCGAGTTCGCTCGTACCTCCAGAACAAAAGCGTGAGTGATCCTACTTCGAAGGCTTAAGCTATGAGTATCTTATCGCGTTTACCGTTTAGGAAAGGGACACAACAGCCCAAGAGCCGTTTTGCTGTTATCGAGGATATGATCGTCGAGCGTTTCGCTTTGCGTCGCATCCAAGCTTTTTACGATGATCTGATGCAATTGGAGCGCCACTGGATCTGGTTGCTGCCCGCTTTGGTCTTCTATGCTTGGTATTGTTATCGACGCGAACGAGAAGAGATCGCCTTACGCCGTCTTGCCCGCGCTAGCCTCCCCGAAGAATCCTGAAAACGCGATAGACATAAGATATACCGAAGCGAGAGGGGTGTAGTTCCTCTCGCTTTTGTGTTGATACCGAATCTAGTTGTTTACTTTTTATTTGGCCTTCGGCAGAGTGGAACGTAACTATTTTTATTCCCCTTTCTCCGTTTTTGTCCTTCCTGTGTTACAAGAGCGCAAGTTGTTAAACGGATTTGCTATGATGCGACTTGAAGCTCGTTATACGCTTTCCCTTGTTCTGCGTGTTGCGAACCTGCACATCAGCGAACGTGATATCAGGCTTCTTTGCGGAAGATCAAAATAAACTGGTGCACTTGGTTGGCAACAAACGAGAAAGGATAGCCGAAGGGATAGAGATTGAGACTCTGATCGTACCAGATCCGATAGCCTCGGTACGATAGGTTTGTTATCGGCATAAGCTGCGCCACAATGTCGGCGTGCAGCATATTGTGGTGTTCTGGGCTTGGCTGAAGATCTTTGGTGAAGAGCACCAGATGGCCCTTTGGTTTCAGTAACGGCAGCGCTTGTTCGACGATCGCCTGCAGAGCCACCAGAAAGTCGTTGTAGGAGAGATTGCCTAAGTCGTTGCGCGATCTGGTGAAGGGGGTCGGCTGGGCTTGGCCGCGTTTCTTCTTCTCGCCCGTTTTGCTGCGAGCTTGCATCTGGGCATAGGGTGGGTCGGTCAAAATCAGGTCGAAGGACTGCTGCCTCACCGCCGCGTAGCTCTGCAGGTGGCGTGCATCACCTTGGATCAGAGGTTGAGCGGCGATTCCCAATTCTTTGCAGACTTGGTGGTAACAGGCGATATAGTCGCTCGAAAGTTCGATCCCAACCGCGCTCCGCCCTTCCAGCGAGCAAGCCAACAGCGTGCCACCCACGCCTGCAAAGGGATCGAGCACGTGCCCATTGGCTTTGGTAAAGAAGCGTACCAGCTCGGCCATCAGTTGGGGCGGTTTGGGCGAAGGGTGTACGCGCCGTAGATGGTGAGCGAAAGCATCTGGCCCGCTGGTTGGGTAGCTGGTAGAGATCACCGAACGCAGCGCGTACATCCACTCTTTCCCCGTTAAGTCGTTTAAGCGATTGCGTTGATCGTAGATCCCCCGTGTGCCTACAACGCGCCCAAACCGCCCGACCGCTTTTTCGTTCCTCTCAGGTGGGGTGTCCTCACTCATACTGTGCAACCTCCCCGCTAGTGATAATGCCCTAACTGGCTGGAGCTGTTGTCACTTGTTTGCCCACCTTAAACAGATAGAAGAGCAACGAGCCGCAGATGCGCAAGCCTCCAGCAACAAACAGCGCTATTCCTATACCGAAATAGTCGGCGATCAAGGTACCGATCATTGGCATAAGGAAGACAGCGAAGTTTTGGGTCGTTTGGTAGAAGCCCACATAGGTGGCTTGATCCTCTTTGGGGCAGGTGTCTAACAACAGGTCGAAGTTGACCAAGTCGTTGCCCGCAGCGCAGAAACCTGCGAAGGCGGCGAAGAAAACCAGCAGCGGGATCGATGCTGTAAAGGAGGTCATGAGAGGATACAAGCCCAAGCCGAGGCTGGTGATGATCAGTACCCGGGCCGCCCCGTAGCGACGCGACCAACTCGCCCAGGCGAAGTAGGCGATCAGCAATACACTGCTATTCGCCATATTGATGATACCGATCGAGGCGTCGCTGGCATTCGCCTCGTGCACCCAATAGAGTGGGAAGAGCGGAAGGCCCATACCGACGCCGCAGCGGAAGATGAACGCGCTCGAGAGAAAGGCGGCGAAGGCAGGGGTAGAGCGCAAGCCCTGCCAACCTTGTTTGATCAGGCTAGCCCAAGAGGGCGCTGCTTTTTGCTGGCTCTCTGGATTGTCGGGCAGTGTGATCGCGCTCGAGAAGATGTAGCTCACCACGCCGCCTAAGAACGAAGCGATAAAGACGATTTGGTAGTTGAGCGGAAAGACGATCATCTCCAACACGATACCGACCGCCGCCACAGTGAGTGAGGTAGTGACGCCAAGCGTACCCCAACGGCGGCTCATCAAATACATACGCCGTTGCGGCCCGGCTACGCCGCTCATAACCAAGGTAAAGGCCACATTTACGATCGTTGAGGGAATGGTGACTAAGGCCCAGATCGCGATTACCGCCCACGGAATGGCCGATTCGGGGAAGATAAAGGGCATGAGGCCGAAGAGCGCATATGAGCCAAGCACCCAGATACGCGCTTTCGAATACCACGGAACGATATTCTTCTGGCGTCCGAGGAAGCTGCCTACCGGCAAGGCGAAGAGTGCCCCCGCCAATGCTGGTAGCGCCGAGAGCAGACCTACCAAAAAGTTCGATGCGCCGAGGCGGGCGAGAAAGACGGGCAGGAAGGTGGCGACACCGCTAACCAAACCAACCCCAACTCCGTCGATCAATACATTGCGGATATTGCGTTCGGTCACGCTTCCCGGATCGCGCAACCATCGTAAACGGCTTGTAATAGGGGAAAGTAGATTCATAGAGTACGCCTGCTACAGTATCGCTTCAACACGGCCCAACATACTGAACCTGGCGTCCTAGCTTATCCTGTACCGAATTGGCGGTCGCCAGCATCTCCCAGACCGGGCACAATGTAGCCCTTATCGTTGAGGTGAGAATCAAGCCCAGCCAGATAGATCGGCACATCGGGGTGGGCCTCGCTCAGCGCCTTCACGCCTTCTGGCGCGCCCAAAAGCCCCAAGAACTTGATTCGCTTAGCGCCCCACTTCTTCAGAATATCCATTGCTGCGATGGCAGAACCGCCGGTCGCCAGCATGGGGTCGAGCACGATCGAGAGATCGATATTCGGTTCGGCGGGTAGTTTGTTGTAATAGGTGACAGGTTCGAGAGTGGTATGGTCGCGGTAGAGGCCGAGGTGCCAGATATGCGCAGTGGGCAAAATATCGAGCAGAGCATCTTGCATGCCTAAACCGGCGCGTAAGATCGGAATAAAGGCGATGCGTTCGGCGATGCGTTGGCCTTCACATTCGGCCAGAGGTGTTTGTACCGTCCAGGTTTCAAGTTGAAGATCAGCAGTAGCCTCATAGAAGAGCAGTTGAGCGATCTCGCGAACCAGCTCGCGGAACTTTTTGGGCTCGGTACTTGCACGGCGTAAAAGCGCAAGTTTGTGGAGCACAAGGGGGTGCTTGGACACATGCACTTCGGACATGGTTTGTCCTCCAAGATATTGCTTTCAATTGAGTAGTACAGATACGCATCAGCGTATCGATCAATAAAGATGTTGGGCCATTATACTCCAAACCTTTTTGAAAACCGCTGCTACATACGATCTTCATTCGATTCTGCCGCAAGAATCATTCCATATGCGAGCGAGCAGATAGCGAATAACAAAAAGACAGCCTTCTAGGCAGAGTTTACCTATTCGGCCCACCTTTGTACAGAGCCCATCTATCCTTCCAAACCACATCCGCACGATCTGCTTAGCCCTTTAGCGGCGAGATTTCTACCCTAAACAAGGCTCTCACCGCGTCCGCCTACGGCTACCAACATCCCGCCCTCTACCTAGGTGGGCTAGCCCGCGCTGCGAGGCCACCCTCAAAGCCAAGCCTAGCAACCCATGCCCAAACAAGGGAACTAGCATAGCCTTCTTCGCTGCCTAGTCCACCTTGCCCTCGGCGATAACTTCACAGCCGAACACTGGCTACACCAGCGCAAGCTACGAGTGCAGCGCCAGTCCTCTTGGCCCGTCGCCGGGCCTCGCTTTGTTCAACACCGCAAGAACGAACGATTCAGGAAAAATAACAAAATTCGCGAAAAATTGGAGAAAATAACCAAAAATTGCTACAGGAATTCTGTTGGTTTTGTTGCTGGAATTTCTCTTTCTGATGCGATAAAGCAATGATTTTGGAAGTTGTGTTGACCGATTTGACAAGACCCTACCCCGGTGCTATAATCCCACACGTTGTTAGCGCAACGCCGTTTCACTCGAATGAGTAAACGAAACAACTAAGGCAGAGCGAAGTGACTAATGTAAAGAGGTCGTTTCGAAGCTGGCTCGCTCGAAAATAGCGATGCTAGTTTTTCTTTGCCGAGTAGCGCAGCACTTTACCAACATATTATACAGAACAAGCTTAGTGTGCATCTGGTCTGAATAAGACCTTAATAAAGAACCAATCAAACGAAGAGTTTGATCCTGGCTCAGGATGAACGCTGGCGGCGTGCCTAATGCATGCAAGTCGAACGCACACCTTCGGGTGTGAGTGGCGGACGGCTGAGGAACACGTGGGTAACCTGCCCCGCAGT
>Ga0207864_1000232_pt1 | contig 86836 bp, 65 predicted proteins | sample HigsolmetaAR202D_FD_184834 | JGI IMG/M metagenome (GOLD analysis project Ga0207864, IMG submission 184834) | Ionic liquid and high solid enriched microbial communities from the Joint BioEnergy Institute, USA - AR20-2-D (SPAdes) (version 2) ...
TACATGCAGATGTACGATCGGCAGGGCCCCGAGGAGACGACGGTGTTCATCAACCGATCGCTCCGGACCTACGTCCTGTTCGGTGCGCCGGTGATCGCGGGTCTCGCTTCGGTGGGAGCGGACCTCCTCCCGGCCCTCGCCTCGGAGAAGTACGCGGAAGCATCGGTTATCCTCCCGTGGGTGATCGCCGGGATGGTCGTCGAAGGCGCGAATCCCATGCTCGGCGCCGGGCTGTTCATCCACCGGCGGACGAAGACGGTCATGACGATCGTCCTCTCGTCCGCCGTCCTCAACGTCGCCCTCAACCTGCTCCTCATCCCGAGCATGGGCATCACGGGCGCCGCCGTCGCGACGCTCGTCTCCTACGCGGCGAGCGCGTCCGCGCTGCGCTTCACCGCTCGTCGCCTGCTGCCCGTCGCCCTGCCTTGGGGGACGATGCTCCGTGCCGGCGTCGTGTCGCTGTTCATGTATTGGGCGCTGCGCGGGATCTACCCCGGGCGCCGCCTGCTCACGGTCGGCGTGCGCATGATCGTCGGCGCGCCGCTCTACGTGATCCCGATGGTCGTCATCGACGCCGACGGCCGGGCCCTCGTGCGCAAGGCCTTCGCTCGTCTCCGAGGCGCTCGATGATCCGGAAGGCGCTGCTCTTCTTCCTGCTCCTCTACGTCGTCGACGAGCTGCACTTCAAATGGCAGACCGGGATACCCGCGGTCGCGCCGGTCAACATCTTCTTCGTCCTCACCTTCCTCGCCACGCGCGGCGGGTCCGACGTGATGGACGGGAAGGAGCCGATCCTCAAGAAGGGCATCCTCATCTTCTCCGGCGCGCTCGTCCTGGCCTTCCTCTGGGCGCAGGTCCGCGCGTACGCCGACATCGTCTCGGACCTCACGGTCCTGAAGAACGCCATCTTCTATCCGCTCTTCTACTTCGTCTACCGGCGGTGCCGGGAGGACGCGAAGACGGTCCGCTGGCTCATCATCTGGATCATGACCATCGCGGCCGTCGCCGGCCTCGAGGCGTTCCGCGAGGGGCTCGACTACGGCTTCGACGCCTACAACCCGTACAAGCGCGCCTCGGGGCCGTTCGGCGAAGACTGGATGATGGCGAACTCCGCCGGCGTCTTCTTCGCGATGTTCATGCCGATGTTCGTCGCGTTCGCCCTGTTCCTGAAGAAGCAGGTCTTCTGGCGGATCGCGGCCATCGCGGGAATCATCTTGCTCGCTGCGGGCACGCTCATGACGTACTCGCGGCAGTCGTACTTCATCGTCCTCTTCGCGGCGACGGTGCTGCTCGTTCGCAAGAACCTGGTCGTCGCCATCGTCCTGGGCGTCACGCTCGTCTCGCTCTCGGGCTACCTGCCCGATACGGTCACCCAGCGCGTCGAGGAGACGCGCCAAGAGGATCGACAAGGCGGCGGCGTGGAGGTGGATGCGAGCACCGCGAGCCGCTGGGAGATCTGGGCCGGCGCGATGGCCATGTGGGCGCGCAACCCGCTGGGCATCGGTCTCGATCGGTTCAAGCGCGAGATCGGCAACTACTCGAGCCACAAGGGCATGGACGCCCACAACTTCTTCGTCCGGACGCTGGCCGAGTACGGCCCCCACGGGCTCGTCGCGCTCTTCCTTCTCATCCGGGCGTGCTTTTCCCTCGCGAGATTCCTTCGCGACAACGCTCACCCGGAGGACCCCGACGACCAAGCGCTCGCCTTGGGCTTCACCGTGATGACGGTCTGCGTCGTCCTCGGAAACATCTACGGGAGCCGCTTCCTCGACGGCGCGATCATGGCGCCGTACTGGGCGCTCTGCGGTCTGCTCGAGAGGAACGTCTACTTGAAGCAGGCGGCTCGCGGCGCCGTCGACACCGCGGGGGCGAAGCGGGAGCCGACGATCGAGGAGCGATTCCCCCTCGCGGCCCTGATCCGTCGTCCGCGCTCGCGCTGACGCGCTCGCGTCATCAGTGCGCGAGCTCGAGCGTGTTGGGCGGGATCTGGATCATGTACGTGTCCATGTCGGTGTCGCTCTTCACGTCCCAGTTGGAGTTGAACACGATCTTCGTGAAGTCCCGGTTCACGCTCGCGTGCGGCTCGGTGAAGTAGCCGCCGGCGACCGAGTGGTGGTGCGCCAAGTTGACGATGCGTGGGTTCGCGGTGAGCTCCATGGCGAACACGCGTCGGTGGAACCACTGCTTCGCCCCGTAGTCCGCGTAGGTCGAGACCAGCACCCAACCGGGCTTCCGGAAGGCCTTGCCCGAGAAATGGACCGCGGTGGCCGAGCCGCTGACGTACGTGCGGAGGAGGTCCGTTCGCTTCCCCGTCTCGAGGTTCACCATGTAGATGGGCCCGCCGCTCGCGTCGTAGTCGATGGACACGTAGGTGTCCTCGCCGTTGGCATCGAGCGCGATGTCGGCGTGCTCGATCTTGCTGGTGACCTTCATGCGGTTCTTGAAGTCGAGCGTGAAGCGTTCGGTGTCACCACCATCCTTGCCCCACGAGACGACGACGTACTTGCCCGACGGCGTGATGGTCGGCAGCGGCTGGGGAGAGCCCGGGGGGAGGGAGAACGTCCCGAGGATCTGGTCGGTCTCGCGGTCGTAGGTGAAGACGCCGAGCCCCTTCCAGTTCTCGTCGGCGACCTCGAACGCGAAGTAGCGGCTGTCCGCGGACGGGCTGCCGTAGTCGTGGGTCCAGCAGGCGAAGGCGCCCGGCCAGAGCTTCTTGATGCGTCCGTTGAAGTCGGCGACCGTCCGCCACTTGCCCGTGGCGACGTTCATCTCGAAGAACTGGCAGCCGACGCCGTTGTTGCCGACGAAGTAGAAGATGTCCGGGTTCGTCGCGTGCCATTGCGGCTCCGCGTCTCCGGCCAAGCCTTCGAGCTGGCGGATCCACTTGTACGTCTTCGCATCGTAGAGATGCCACGTACCGTCGTTCGCCGTGATGAGGAGCTTCGTGTCGTTCGCGTTGAACGCCTGACGCCGTGAGTACTCGTGGCGAGCGAACCCCGCGAGCTTGTCGGCGGCGTGGTCCGTCACGCGGACGACGCAGGTCTTGAACGTCGGATCGAGGAACGGCTTGCCGCGGGGCGGCTTCGGCATCGCGGGGACGTCGACGTTGTCCCGCGTCCACACCGGCTGCCAGTCCTGCGGATAGAGGGCCGCGCATTCGGGCGAGAGAGGAAGAGGGGGCTCGCTCGGGCTCGGGGCCACGCTCGCGGGCTGGCTCTTCGGAGGAGCGCCGGGAGGCGGACGCGCCGGACCGCTCTCCTGCGGCGCGACGGGGCCGCTTCCGTCCCGACGACAACCGGAGCAACCGAACACGAAGGTCGGCAGGAGGAAGAGCGCCGCGGTGGCCGTGGTCGGCTTGAGCAGGCTCGTCAGCAGTTTCTTCATCGGCTTTGCAGCGGCCTTCTCCGCGAGGGTGACGAAGTAGACGACCACGAGCATTAGCACGGTCACTCCCCAGAGAACGAAGTGGACGTTCAGGTGCGGCAGGAGGGCGTTGATGAGCGTGAAGCCGATGTTCTGATGCAACAGGTAGAGCGGGTACGTCAGCGTCCCGAGCACGAAGAACTTCTTCGACGCGATGACCTGCGTGCGACCGGTCGCTACGAGGAAGAAGACGATGAAGAAGACCGCCTCCGCCGCGCACACCACGACCGGGCTGTAATCCGTGCCGTAGTGCTCGCGCAGCTCGGCCAGCTTCTGGATCGCGTGCCACGTGGCGGCGACGAAGGAGACGACGATGACGAGCGCCTTGTATGGGTCGAACCCCTCCTTCGAGGCCAGATAGAACATCGCTCCGGCGATGAAGTAGGGCGCGAACTCCGGGATGATGAAGAAGCCGACGTAACGGATCGAGAAGATCGACGTGGCCAGCGACGCGAGGAGCCACAGCCCGAGCAGCCACTTCGCGCGATGGATCTGGCGGAGCAAGAGGACGACGAAGACGAGGAAGTAGAACTTGAGCTCGACGAGGAGCGACCAGTAGACGCTGTCGACGTAGGGAATGCCGACGAAGCCGTTCAGCATCGTCATGTTCGCGAGGTACTCGGTCACGCTCGCGACGTGGCGCCCGCGCGAGGAGACGAGGGAGACCAGCCAGGTCGCCGTGCAGCACATCCAGTACGCCGGGTAGAGGCGGACGATGCGCGAGATGACGAAGTGCTTCGTCGATCCTCCCGATGCCGTCATCAGGATGACGAAGCCGCTGATCATGAAGAAGAGGTCGACGCCGAGGTAGCCGTACTTGGCGACGGGCGCGAGCCACGGGTACTGGAGGCTCGTCAGGTCGTCGGCGGCGCCGCCGCGAAATGCGTAGTGGAACAGGAGGACCGCGAACGCAGCGATGAAGCGAAGGAGGTCGACCTCGTAGAAGCGCTTTTTCGGCGTATCGGACATGAAACGGACGAAGCATACACGTGGGGCCGGTTACGGCCGAGCCGCGCAGCCCGACGCGATGACGAAGTGCCGCGAAGCCTCGTCAGGCTCGCGAAAGCCGACGGCGTGCACCGCCGAGGACTGACCGTTCGTCAGGATTGCGATCCACCGACGGCGTGCACCGCCGAGGCCCGAGGCGCGAGGTCCGAGGCCTCGTCGAGATACCTCCTCGCCCACAGCTCGAGACACGAGACGAGCCAGAGCACCTCGCTGTAATCCGCCTCGCCCGCGACGTGCCCGTCGAGGTACCGCTGCGCCGCGCGCGGGTCGATGAGGCCACGCTCGCGGAACGAGCGGCTGGCGATGACGTCGGCGGCGAGCCCGCGGAGCGGGCCTCGGAACCACTGGCCGAGCGGGATCGCGAAGCCCTGCTTGCGCTTGAGGAGGACGTCCGGCGGGAGCCAGCGCGCGGCGGCCCTGCGGAGCAGGTGCTTGCCGCGGCGGCGGCGAACGCGGAGCGAGCGCGGGAGCTTCACCGCGAACTCGACGACCTTCGGATCGAGCAGCGGCGAGCGGCCTTCGAGCGAGTTCGCCATCGCCATGCGGTCGAGCTTCACGAGGATGTCGTCGGGGAGGTAGCTCGCGAAGTCGATCGCCACGCACCGATCGAGCGCCTCGAGGCCCCTTGCCGATCTCGTCGCCTCCTCGAGGCCCGCGTAGTGCCATCCGCCGCCGCGCACCCCTTCGCCGAGGAGCGCGTCCGCGATGTCCGCGCGCGTGAGCGCGACACCGGACAGATAGCTGTCGGGGAAGGACAGGCGGAGCCGCTCGCCGATGCGGCGGAGACGGTAGCCGCGGGTCCCTGGCACGAAGCGTCCGGCGACGTCGAGCCCGCGCGCGAGCGCAGGCTTCAGCTTGCCCACGCGTTCGAGCTCGAGGAAGCGGATGTAGCGCGTGTAGCCCGCGAACGACTCGTCGCCGCCGTCGCCCGTCAGGACCATCTTCACGTGCTGCCGCGCGAGCTTCGCGACGAGGTACGTCGGGACCGCCGACGAGTCGGCGAACGGCTCGTCGAGGTACCAAACGAGCTCGAGCAAGGTCTCGACCGCGTCCGGCGCGACGACGAGCTCGTGGTGCTCCGTCCCGAGGTGATTCGCGACCCTCCGCGCGTCCGCGAGCTCGTTGTAGGCCGCCTCCTCGAATCCGATCGAGAAGGTGCGCACGGGCCGATCGAGATGGCGCGCCATGAGCGCGACGACGACGCTCGAGTCGAGGCCGCCGCTGAGGAAGGCGCCGAAGGGGACGTCCGAGACGAGGCGGCTCGCGACCGCGCGATCGAGCAGGCGCGCGAGCTCGTCGACCGCCTCTTCTTCATCCATTCGGTGCTTGGGCTCGAGGGTGAGCCGGAAGTACCGATGCTCGGAGACGCGGCCGTCCACCCAGCGGAGGTAGTGCCCCGGCGGCAGCTTCCGGATGCCGCGGAAGATGCTCTTCGGCGTGGGCACGTAGCCGAAGCACACGTAGGCGCGCACCGCCTCCGGATCGATCTCCGTACGGAGCCCGGGCACCGCCAAGAGGGACTTGAGCTCCGACGCGAACACGAGCCGCGTGTCGTCGGCGGCGTAGAACAGGGGCTTTTCGCCGAAGCGATCGCGCGCGAGGTAGAGCGCACGCTTCTTCGTGTCCCAGACGGCGATCCCGTACATGCCGTCGAGGCGCGCGAAGCAGTCCTCGCCCCACTCTTCGTAGCCGTGGACGATGACCTCGGTGTCCGAGCTCGTGTAGAAGACGTGCCCTCGGCGCTCGAGCTCTGCGCGGAGCTCGCGGAAGTTGTAGATCTCGCCGTTGAAGACGACCTGGACGGTGCCGTCCTCGTTGTGCACCGGCTGGTGGCCGCCGGCGACGTCGATGATCGACAGACGCCGCATGCCGATCATCGCTTGGCGGTCGCAGTAGATCCCTTCGTCGTCCGGGCCGCGATGGACGATGGCCGCGTTCATCGCGCGCCCGATCGAGGCGTCCGGAGGCGGCGCGCCGGGCGCGGCCACGATGCCGACGATCCCGCACATGTCAGCTCCGCCCCGGCACGGGCGCTCCCGCAGCGACGGGGCGCTCGTCTCCTCGGTAGAGCGAGACGAGCCGCCCGATGACCGTGTCGAGCGCGGCCTTCGCTTCGACGTCGGCGCGCGCGTTTCGTCCCATCTCCGCGAGCTCCTCTCCCGAGAGCGCGTAGGCGCTCCGCAGATGCCCGGCGAGCGCCTTCACGTCGCCGACGGAGAAGAGCCAGCCGTTGCGGCCCGTCACGACGAAATCCTCGCTGCCGCTCACGCGGCTCGCGATCGTCGGGAGCCCGCAGGCCATCATCTCGAGCAAGACGTTCGACAACCCCTCGATGCGCGAAGGCAGAACGCCGACGTGGGCGTCGGCGAGCGCCTCCTCGACGCGATGGGTGTACCCCGCGAACTCGACGGCGCCGTCGATGCCGAGCGCGCGCGCCCGCGCGCGGAGCGCGCCCTCGTTCGGTCCCTCGCCGACGAGCTTGAGGCGGACGTCCTTCTGGCCGCCGAACGCCTCCGCCCATGCGTCGAGCAGAGTGGGCAGCCCCTTCTCGTCGACGAGCCGTCCGACGAAGACGACCGTGAAGGGCTCGCCCGGCTCGCGCGAGAGCGCGCGCGGGCGGAAGCGGGAGAGGTCGACGGCGTTGGGCAAGAGGACGATGCGCTCACGCGGGAAGCCGCAGCGCTCGAGCTCGCCCGCGATCCGCGAGCTGATCGCCTGCGTCGCCGTGGCCTTGCGGAGGCACGCCCGCGCCGCGCGCCCGAGCAGCCCCGCGTCGGAAGCGAGCACGCCCTGTTCGAGCTCCCACCAGCCGGACACCTTCACGATGACGGGCTTCTTGACGAAGCGGCCGACGAGGCAGGTCGTGGCGCCGAGGTTGTGACCGATGTGGACGTGCCACGCGTCGTAGCGATGCCGATGGCGCCAGAGGAACGCGGCGAGACGCAGGTTCAGCACGGCGCTGCCGACGAGCGGACGCCGCGGGTAGTCGAGCCGCCCTAGCGCGACCTTGTGCCAGCGCTGCGCGGTTCGCGGCGAGCTCTCGTCGAGCAGTGGCGTCACCACGGTGACCTGGTGCCCGAGCTCCTCGAGGCGCTTCGCGAGCGTGCGCGCCTGGGACTCGGCCCCGCCGCCGGCCTCGAGCTCGCTCTCGAGGACCATCAGGATGCGCAGCGGGCGCCCTCCGTTCGGACGAGCGAGATCACGGGGCATCGACGTGTCGCCGCAGCCAGCGCTCCAGGATGAACAGACGCCAGATCTCGTCCGAGTGGTCCCACGCACCACGCTCGTGGTCCGCGAGGAGGGTCTCGACGAAGGAGGGACGCCACCAGCCGCGCGCCTTCGCGCGACCGTCGAACAGCGTCTCGCGCACGAGCGCCTTGAACTCGGGATCGCTCTTCAGCCACACCGACGTCGGGAGGCCGAAGCCCTGCTTCTTCTTGCGCAGGGTCGCATCGGGCAGGATGCCCTTCATCGCGCGCTTGAACAGGTAGCGCTTGGTGAGGCCGCGCACCTTGTACCGCTCGGCGAGCCGACACGTGAACTCGACGAGCGGCGGGTCGAGCAGCGGGAAGCGCGCGCTCACCCCGGCCGAGCGCGTCGCGCCGTGCACCTTCGGGATGTCGTTGCGCGCGATCGCCATCAAGAGATCGAGGCGCATGATGCGATGCAGCGGGCCGCCCGTGCTGCCGAGACCGTAGAGCCGGCGCATGACGTCGAGAGACGCGTCGCGTGGCACCTTCGCGCGGAACTCGGGGCAGAGGAGCTCGTCGTAGTGGTCGGAAGCGAACGAGTCGTCGGTGTAGAAGCGGTCCGGGTTCGGGATCGACGACCGGTGGAAGAAGTTCTCCACGCGGTTCAAGAAGTGCGAGCTCCCGCCGCCGACGAGGTTGCCGACCGCGAGCCCGAGCGAGCGGACCGGCGAGGGCAGCGAGTACCACGCCTCCATCACGCGGTCCTTGGCGTAGCGCTGGTTGCCTCCGAAGATCTCGTCGCCGCCGTCGCCCGCGAGCATCGTCCGGACGCCGTTCGTCCTCGCGAGATCGGCGCAGGCGATGGACGGGATCGCGGAGGCGTTGGCGAACGGTTGATCGTAGTCGTCGATGACGCGATCGACGAGCGCCTGCGCCTGCTCGCGCGAGACGCGGCTCACCGTCGGGACGGCGCCGCAAGCCTCGGCGGCGATCCGCGCATAGTCGAGCTCGTCGTATTCGGCCTCGGCGAAGCCGATCGAGAAGCTCTTCACCCGGCCGCGCCCGAGGCGGCGCGAGAGGATCGACACGATGCTCGAGCTGTCGGTGCCGCCCGAGAGGAAGCATCCCCATCCGCTCTCGAGATCGAGGCCGTAGGCCTCGACGCTCGCGATGATGCGCTCGCGCAGCTCGAGGGCGAGCTCGGCGTCCGAGCCGCGGAGATCCTCCGGGTACTCGGGCAAGAAGTAGCGCTCCTCGGCGACCGGCTTGCCGACGATGCGCAAGAGGCGCGTGGCGGGCTCGATCCGCCGGATGTCGCGGAAGATCGTGAACGGGGCCGGGATGCAGGAGAAGTTGAGGAAGTGATAGACGGCCTCGAGATCGATCTCGCGGCTGCACCACGGAGAGCGCGCGAGCGCGCGCGCGTCCGTCGAGAGCGCGAAGACGCCGTCCTTGACGATGCTGTAGAGCGGCAGGGTGGAGAAGTGGTCCGTGACGGCGACCGTGCGGCCGTCCGACGGACGCCAGGCCACCTGGGCGAAGCGACCGCGCCAGCGCCGCTGGGGGAGCGGACCATCGCCGAGCGCCTTCGTCCCGTCGCCGAGGTCGCCTTCGATCAAGTCGGCGACCGCGAGCCAACGCGCGCCGTCCTCCGAGCGCCCGGTCTCGTACGCACCGCGGACCGCGGCGTATGCGAAGTCGTTCGGCGTCGGGACGAGCGTGTAGCCGCGGAGCGACTTCAGCCATTCGCCCGCGCCGTGTCCGTAGGCGAGGACGAAGTCTCCGATCACGTCGGGGGCCGCCTTCGCGGATGCCGCGGGGGCCTCAAGAGCTGACATCGGCGAACAACCTCCTCATCTTCTCCGCCTCACGAGCGGCGTCGAACTCGCGCTCGACCTTCGAGCGCGCCTCTCGGGCCATGCGATCGGCGAGCTCCGGATCATCGAGCAAGCGCGCGAGCGCGCGAGCGAGCGCGCGCGGATCCCGCTCGGGCACGAGCAGTCCCTCGCGCCCGTCGTCCACGAGCTCGGGGATGCCCGAGACGCGCGTGCTCACCACCGGCGTCCCCGCCGCCATCGCTTCCATCAGCGAGACCGGGATCCCGTCACGGTCGCCGCGCGGCGTGACGACGCTCGGGAGCGTGAAGATCGATGCGCGATAGAGCGCGGCGCGGACCTCGTCTTGAGGCAGGGCGCCTGCGAGCTCGATGACGTCTCCGAGGCGGTGCCGCGCGATGCGAGCCTCGAGGTCCGCCCGGAGCGGGCCTTGACCGATCAGTCGGCAGCGGACCTTCCGCCCTTCGTCGCGAAGGATCGCGAGCGCATCGACCAGGACGTCGAAACCCTTGATGGGATCGAGCCGGCCGACGGCGACGATCGTGTTCGGCTCCCGCCCCTCGCGGCGGAAGGGCGTGGCGGAGAGGTCCACCCCGCAATGGACCACGTGCAGGCGCTCGCGAGCGCGCGGCGTCACGTGGCGCGCGAGGTAGTCCACGTTGAAGCGCGAGATGGTCACGCCGACCCTGGCGGACTCGATCTTCTCCTTCAAGAGGTGATTGTTCACGAAGATGTCGTGCGCGTGGCACGTCATCCCGAACGGCTTGTGGAGGATCCTCGCGAGCGCCCAGGCCACGGTCGAGGGATAAGTCCCCCAATGAGCGTGGATGATGTCGGGATCGAACTCGCGGATCCACGGGAGCTGCTCGAGGCCGCGTCCGAGGGCCTCGAGCGACTTGGCGAGGTCGACCGGCTTCGCCGCCATCCGCGTCACGATCGTCGCCACCGTCCGTGAGATGACGGCAGAGTTTCGAGCGATCGCGCGGAGGCGGGCCGCTGCGGCGCGGGCCGGCGGAAGCGGGTGGCGAACCCGGTCCAAGAGGGCCTGCGCGTCCGGCTGCACGAGCTTTTCGCTCGGCGGCTTGAGGGAGAGGATCCGCACGTCGGCGCCGCCCGCGATGAGCGCCGTGATCTCGCGGACGATGAACGTCTCCGACCAGCACGGAAACAGCGAGACGACGTAGAGGATCCGCACGCGGCCTCGATGCTGAACGGGTCCCTATCCGAGGTCAAGTCGACCCGATGGTTGCTCGATCCCCTCCGAGGCCGGTGATACGCTGGCGAGTCGCGACGCGTCGCATACGACCATGGCCAGCCCCAATCTCCCGCTATCGGTGTCCCTCGAAGTCATGGTCAAGGAGGGGAAGCGGCGCATCGTCCTCTTGGCGTCGATCCTCGCGATCGTCTCGCTGGCGGCGCTCGCCCTCGGGATCGTCCTTCCGAAGCGCTACGACGCCACCGCGCTGCTCGCCGTCGAGCTCGGAGCGAGCGCGAAGCTCGTCGAAGGCCGCACCACCGCGACCAAGGCTCCGGATCTCACGCCCGTCACCCTCCAGTTCACCGAGGGCAAGAAGGTCATACGCGAGATCCTCCTCTTCGGCGGCTGGGTGCAGCCGCCTCCGGCCAAGCAGCTCGATCCGCGCGAGGAAGAGCAGCTCATCAACAAGGTGCGGGGCCGGATTCGGATCGACACGGGGAAGGAGGGCTTCGTCCGCATCGCCTTCTGGGACAACGATCCGGACCGTGTCTACCAAGTGGTCAACAAGCTCGCCGAGATCTTCATCCGCGAGGCGATGGACGCGCAGCTCCGAGACGCTCAAGAAGCGCTCAAGTTCATCGACGACCAGGTGAAGGAGTACGGCGAGAAGCTCGCCACCGTCCACCAGCAGGTCATCTCCCATTACCGGGGCATCGAGCAGAACGTCGACGTGCCGCGACCGGCGACGCCCGGGCAGACCACGCCGCGTCCCGCCGCCAAGGTCGACGTCGCGGCGCTGCGCGCGGAGAAGGCGCAGCTCGAAGCGCAGCTCGCGCGCAAGACCAACATCGCGATGCCGGACCCGGCGGCCGAGAACGCGGCCCGGGCACGCGTCGCGTCGCTCCAGGCGGAGCTCGACCGTCTGCGCGCCGCGTACACCGAGGAGCACCCGGACGTGAAGCGCGTGAAGCGCGAGCTCGCCACCGCGACCGAGGAGCTGCGGAACCTCGAGGCCGCGCGCAAGGCGCGCGAGGCCGACGCAGCCCGGGCCGCCGCCCTCGACGAGGAGCTTCGCGCGACGTGGCGAGCACGGCTCGAGACGATCGACAAGCAGCTCGCGGCCGCGACCGGCGTTCCCGTGACGACCACGACGGCGGCGAAGCCGCGCGCTGCCGCGACCACGGAGGAGGTGAACCCCGACATCAAGGGGATCGGGCCGGACACCACGCTCGCCGAGCTCGTTCGCCGGTACGAGGCGACCCGCGACGTCTACCAAGACCTGCTCAAGCGGCGCGAGACGGCGCGGGTGACGCTCGATCTCGTCACGCAGGACCGCGGCTTCAAGGTGCGCGTCCAAGAGCCGGCCGAGAAGCCGATCGCCGCCACCGGCCTCCGCTTGAGCCACTTCTGCCTCGTGGGGCTCCTTCTCGGCTGCCTGTTGCCGGTGGGGATCCTGTTCGCGATCGTTCGCTTCGACCCGCGCGTCCGGAGCCCGCACCAGATCGAGGCGCTCGCTCGTGTCCCTCTCCTCGTGAGCATCACTCCCACGCGCGCGAGCGGGCCGTCGCCCGTGCAACGCCAGCGCACGCGCATCGCCATCGCTCTCGTCGTGAGCGTCTTCGTCGTCTATCTCGCCACGTTCATCATCAGGACGCGCGCCTGAAGCCTCCGGCTGCGCGCGATCACCGGGTCGTCTGGAACGCGCCGATGTCGAAGGGGCCGGTCGCCGGCCGCGGGGTCCCATCGAAGTCGTGCGGGACGTCGCCGATCAGGTTCTGCCCTTTGCCGATCGCCGGGCTGCCCGCGGCGAGCTCGAAGTCGTTCGGGCCCACGAACTTCGGATCCTGCCGCGTGATGGAGTTCGCGTCGGCGCTGGACGGGTGGCCGTCGCCCCACGTGACCGCCTTGTTCCCGTTCCAGACGAAGTTGTGATCCATCACGAGGCCGGCCCCCGAGCCCGAGTTGACCTGGATGACGTGTCGCAGGTCACCAGCGCGGTTCGCGATGAGGTTGTTCAGGATCCGCGTCCCTTGCGAGCTCTTCGTCACGCCGCCCGTCGTCGCGGACGTGAGCTTGAAGATGACGTTGCCCTGACCGCTGTCGATGATCGTGTTGGCGAGGATCGCGCAGTCTTTGCAGCCCTGGACGTCGAAGCCGCGCCCGACGTTGATCATCAGGTTGTTGATCGCGCGCAGGCGCACGCCGGCGAAGTGCTCCGGATCCATGTCGCAGGACGCGTCGCAGCCGTCGCCGAGGGCGATCGCGCCGGCCGCCGTGTCGACGTTCTCGAAGCGATTGCCGTCGAAGACCGAGTCGTGCGATCCGCCCTTGATCTGCACCGCGCCGCTGTCGCCGACCTTCCAGTCGTGACAGTAGTTGCGGCGGAAGACGAGGTTGTTCGCGCCGGTGAGGCTGATCGGGATGTGACCGAACGAGCCGTAGAACTCGTTGCCCTCGATCGTGACGCCGTCGGTGCCCTGGTTCAGCTTGATGTGATCGTGACCGCCGGTGATCCGGTTGTTCCGGAGCGCCGTGCCACGTCCCTTGCCGGCGTTCTTGCCGTCGATGTGGATGACCTGCTCGCCGTTGTTGGTGGGGGCGTTCTGGAAATCGAACCCGTCGATGATGACGAAGTCCTGGCTGATCCGGAACGTCGCGCCCCTGTTTCCGCTCGCGTCGATGACGGCCTTGCGCGGGCCGTCCACCGACCAGAGGACGATGGGCGCGTCCTGCGTCCCGTCCTTCGGGAACGTGATGGTCGAGGTCACCCGATACGTTCCTTCGTGGACCTTGATGCAATCGCCCGGCGCCGACTTCCGCACGGCCGCCGCGATCGTCTTCATCGGCTGCGTCTCGTCCGCGCCGCTCGCCGAGTCGTCGCCGTTCGTCGCGACGTGGATGTCGCGCTTGCACGTGTAGCTCACGGGGACGCCCGGGTTCGTACCGCCCGACGAGGCGCCGCCCGAAGAAGAGCCGCCCGACGAGCCGTCTTTCCCGGACGAGCCGCCGCTGCTGGACGAAGCGCCGTCCGAGCCTCCGTTGCCGGGCTCCTCGTCCGAGCAGCCGACGACCGCGAGCGGAACCGATACGAGGAGCGCGAGCAGCGAAGGAAGGAGCGGGCTCGAGAAGCGCATCGCGGAAGGAATGCCAGTCCATCCGCGCTCGCGTCAATCACTCCGCCGAGGACGACGCGAACGAACAGTCGGACGGGTGAGCAGAGCCTTGTTCGATCCGCTCGCGATCTCGGATCAGCTCGCGATCTCGCGGACGCCTTCGAGGAGGACGTCGATCTCGTCGGTCGTGTTGAACACGTGCGGGCTCGCCCGCACGGTGCCCGGCAGGTGTGCGCGCGCGTGCAGGACGTGCGTGCAGTGGAAGCCTGCGGACACGCACACCGCGAACATGTCGCAGAGCGCGCGGGCGACGCTCTCCTGGGTCATGGCGGGGGCGTCGACGACGAAGGTGGCGAGCGCGATGCGCTTCTCGGGCGGGAGCTTCTTCGCGAGCACGCGCACGCCCGGGATGTCCGAGAGACCCTCGATGAGGTAGCGGCTCATCGCGAGGTCGTGCTCGCGGATGGTGTTCATGCCGAGCGCGCGCATCCAGCGGACGGCCGCGCCGAATCCGATCGTCGCCTCGATCGCCGGCGTGCCCGCCTCGAACTTGAACGGCGCGTCGCGCGTGACGAAGCCGCCCACGCCGATGTCGTGGTTGAGGGAGATCATCCCGCCGCCGACCTGGTAGAGCGGGCACTTCTGGAGGAAGTCCTTCTTGCTCCAGAGGATGCCGACGCCCGACGGGCCGAACGCCTTGTGGCTCGACGCGGCGAGGAAGTCGATGCCGAGCTTGTTGACGTCGATCGGCAGGTGCGAGATCGACTGCGCGGCGTCGAGGAGCACGGGCACGCCGTGCGCGTGCGCGATGCGGACGACCTCCTCGACGGGCGCGATCGCGCCGGTGACGTTGGAGACGTGTCCGATCGAGACGAGCTTCGTCTTCGGTGTGATGAGCGACTCGAGCGTCTCCCAGCGCGGGAGGCCGTCCTCGTCGATCGGCATCGGCACGGGCTTGCCGCGCACGCGCCAGGGGATCCAGTTCGCGTGGTGCTCGCTCGCGGGGAAGACGACCTCGTCTTCGGGGCCGAGCTCGAGGCCGTGCGCGACGAAGTTGATCGCCTCCGTCGTTCCGCGCACGAGGACGACCTCCGAGGGCGAGGCGCCGATGAGCGTCGCGACCTCGCGCCGCGCGTCGTCGAACAGCCGCGTCGCCTCCTCGCCGAGCGCGTGCACGCCGCGGTGCACGTTCGCGGTCGCCTTCTCGTAGTAGTTGACGACGGCGTCGATCACCGAGCGCGGCTTCGGCGTCGTCGACGCGTTGTCCAGGAAGACGAGCGGGCGGCCGCCGAGCTCTCGCGACAGGAGCGGGAAGTCGGGTCGGACACGAGAGGCGACGGCGTTGACGTGATCCTTCATCTCTCAGATCCCTTCGCAGCCCTCGAAGGCCGCAGCAAGCGACAGCGGCACGCGACGACGCGACGTGCGGTACTTTCCGTTCGGCTCGACGCCGATGGCGGTGACGTTCCGGGCGGTCACCTTCATGCCCGCGAGGAGCGGCGCGAGCCGCTCCTCGATCCGGTTCGGCGAGCCGCCGACGACCTCCACCTCGATCGCGTCCGGCTCGCTCTGCACGACCTGATAGGCCCGCGCCTCGACGCCGATCGCGCGATCGATCGCGCCCGCCGTGACGATCGCGCCGTCGGGGCGCAGCACCGCGTCGTCGATCGAGCCCTCCACGGTCGCGATCGGAGGCACGGTCGTGTAGCGGCTCTCTCCCTCGGCCACCTGCACGAGGTCGCCGAGGACGTAGCGCACGAGCGGCTGCACGTCGCGCTCGAGCGTGGTGACGACCACGAGCGCGACGTCCTTCGCGCCCGGCGTCTCCACCTTCGCGCGCAGGAGCTCCACGTGCGTGGTGAGCGGCGCGTGGTGCATGAGCCCGTCGCCGCCGTCGACCCACAGCGTGCCGACCTCGCGCGCGGCGAGCACGTCGACGACCGGACCCGGGTACACGCGGGCGATCGCCTCGCGGTGCGCCTGCGTCGCCCGCGCGCGCATCGTCGCGACGAAGCCGCGCACGTCGAGGCGCCGGCCCAGCACGGCCGCGTGCCGCGCGAGGACGTCGAGATAGAACGGGTCGGCGAGCAGAGCGGACGTCTCGTGGAGCGAGAGCTCGTCGAGCATCCGCGTCATCACCGGCTCGGTCCAGAACGTCGGGTCCTGACGCGAGTTGAGGTGGAGGCGCGTGCCCTCGAGCCTGTCCTCGTACGAGGGATCGCCCGCGCCGCACGAGCCGGTTCCTCGCTCGGGGATCCAGAGCACCGCGTCGCGGAAGGGGCCGTTCTCTCCGGCGAGCGCCGCGGCCGCTCGCGGATGGATCGCGAGCGCGCGCCGTTCCTGCGCCCTCCACGAACCCGCGTCGAAGAGCACGCGCACGCGCGACTCGGACGCGCCGACCTCGATGACGGACACGGTGCCGGAGGCGAGCTCGGCCTTCGCGTCGCGACCCTCGGGGAACCAGACCTTCGGGAGCGTCGGTTTCACCTTGTCGCGCGTGAGCAGCGGCAGCTTCGGGAGGACCTCGCGCAGAGGAGCGTCGTCTCCCGCGGGCAGCCGTGCGGCGAGGTCCTGCTTCACGTAGAAGGGGACGGCGCCGAGGGCACGCCGGATCGCACGGAGCGTACGAGCCTCGTGCTCGGCATCGCGCGCGAGCGCGGTGGTTTCACGCTTCAGACCAGACGCCGGGCTCGTCTCGAGCAACATCGTGTCGGTCCTTAGCACACAAGGCCGCGTCACGATCGACGCCGATCGCACGCGCCTCGGACGGCGTTGCGAGCGAAATCGCGATCGACGCGTCGCGGCACCGTGCCCCGGCGAGCCGCGGAGTGGCCGTGCCAATCCCGATCGGTATACTTCCGTCATGGACAGCGAGAGCGACTTCTTCCGGCGAGAGGCTCTCGAGGGCGAGGGCGCCCCGACGTCGTCGGCGTCTTCCGACCTCGCGCCGGGGGTGCGGGTCGCCGAGCGTTACGAGCTCGTACGCAAGATCGGCCACGGATCGATGGGGGAGGTCTGGGCCGCGCGGCACGTCTCGCTCGGAGAGGAGGTCGCGATCAAGCTCGTCCGTCGCGAGACGACGAACGGGGACGGCTCGTCCACCGAGAGCCGCTTCCTCCTCGAGGCGCGCCTCGCCGCGCAGCTCTCGCGCAAGACGCGTCACGTCGTCTCCGTCACCGACCACGGCGTCTTCGGCCCATGGGCGTACCTCGTGATGGAGCTGCTCGAGGGCGAGTCGCTCGAGGGTAGGCTCGCTCGCACCGGGCCGATGGGGCTCGAGAAGGTCGTGCCCATCGTCCGTCAGGTCGCTCGCGCGCTCACGGTGGCGCACGGCGACGGCGTGGTTCATCGCGATCTCAAGCCGTCGAACGTGTTCGTCACCGTCGACGAGCAAGACAAGGCCCTCGTCAAGATTCTCGACTTCGGCATCGCGAAGCTGCGCGGCCTGGCCGCACGCCGCGCCGCCGAAGGAAAGGCACCGTTTCACGCGACGAAGCACCGGACCATGCGCGGCTTCGTCCTCGGGACGCCCGCGTACATGAGCCCGGAGCAGGCGCGTGGCGCCGCCGTCGATCACCGCGCGGACGTGTGGGCGCTGGCCGTCATCGCGTACCACATGCTGACGCTGGAGCTCCCCTTCGACGGCGACACGCCCGAGGAGCTCTTCGATCGGCTCGCGCGCGTCGATCCGATCCCGATCGCGTTTCGCCGGCCGGATCTACCGCTCGCCCTCTCCGACTTCTTCACCCGCGCGTTCTCGGCGCGCATCGACCAGCGTTTCCAGTCGGCCAGCGCGCTCGCGGCCGCGCTCGAGCAGGTCGCGACGCGACAGCGTTACGGCGCCGTAGAGCTGCCGCCTGCGCTCGACGCGATCTCGGTGCCGCCGCCTGCACGCCCGGCGCGCGACGCGTCATCCGCGCCGGCCGAGGAGCGCCCGCATCGGTCTCCGAAGCCGGGGACGGAGAGCTCCATCGTCGCGGCCGGCGTTCCGCGCGAGCGTGGGCTCTGGCCGCGCGTCGTGACCGGCGCGGCCGTCGTCGCGGTGCTGCTCGTCACGGCCTCGCTCGTCTCCATCCATTTCGAGCGCGAGCCCGTGCAGCGGTTCGACACGGCGGCGGGGGTGACGAGCGATTTCGCCGGCGCCGTGCGGGCCGTCTCCGCTCGCGACGAGGTGCCTCCGCCGCCCGAGCCGGAGCCTGCGCCGCTGGTGCACGCTCGGGATCTTCCCACCGCGCGCGCGGCTCCGTCGGCCACGACGGAGCCGCGCGTGACGCCGGGGGCGCTGACGACGACGGCGTCGCTGCCTCCGAGGCGCCTCCAAGCCGCGCCGCCGGCGCCCGAGGAGGCGCCGTCGTCCTCGAAGAAGAAGATCGATCCTTCCGAGGTCTTCTGACCTCCCCAGCGGACGCGTCAGTTCGCCGGGAACGTCACCTCGTACGCGCCGCTGTACGTCTGGGCGAAGCCCGGCGTGGTGACCGTCACCGTGCCGTTCACCTTCACGCTGCCCGAGGTCGCCCGTCCGCCGGACTCGGGGAAGGTCCCGGCGGAATGCGTTCATGTGGATCCTCTCGATGTGCGTCGGGCCCATACGGCCGCGACGGGCATGCGTCCAGCGTCAGGGTAACCGAGCGGTCCTCGACGTGAATCGCATGAACGTGCGGTCGCCGTGCGCCGGCTCGCCGGCTCGTCGAAACGGCTCAGAACGGCACCGCCGCCACGAAGTAGAGCTTGTCGATCCCGAGGCTCGCGAGGCCGCGCGCGTAGCCGAGGCGGAACGTGAACGGCACGACGTAGCCGAGCGTCGTGTCGAACCAGAGCTCGCCCCCGACGCCGCTCTTGAAACGCGCGTCGGCGAAGACGTCGAAGGCGCTCCCGTAATCGAAGAAGACGGCGCCGGTGATGCGGTTGAGGAAGACGGGCAGCGTCGAGTCTCCGCGATCCACGTTCACGATCGGAAAGCGGTACTCGGCGTTGCCGAGCAGGTAGCTCCGCCCCGCGACGGCGACGGGCGGATAACCTCGGAGCGTGATGCCGCCCTGGATGAGCAGGTCGCGGAGGGTGTCGACGAGCGGAAGGTCGACGAAGCCGCCCACGAAGAACGCGCCCCGTCCGGGGAAGCTGCCGCCGCTCGTGCCGCCGCCCGCGTGGAGCGCGAGCGAGTGGTGCTTCGCCCAAGGCATGAGCAGGTACGTCGAGAAATCGGCGTTCGCCACGAACCCGGCGAACTGACTGCCGATGAGCGGGTCGGTCCAATCGAACGCGAGGCGGAAGCCGAATCCGCGCTCGCCCGCGACGCTCCAGAGATAGCGCTCGGCGTTCGAGTACGAGTAGGCGAAGTGCAGCGTGCTCGCGAGCCCGCGCGTGGGGAACGCCGGCGTCTCGTACGGGTCGAGCCTCTCGACCGGCATCGGAAGCTCGGCGCCGACGCGCGAGAGCGAGTGGGTGACCACGTACGCGTGCCCGTCGAACGGTCGCGGCCGGTTGTAGAAGAGCGTCGAGGCGATGCCGGCGTTCTCCTGGACGACCGTGGGCTTGTACTCGCCGAGGGCGTAGCCGCCGCGCGGCGTGATGGTCCTGAAGATCGACACCGTGTAGTCGATCGGCAGCGCGCCGTACGTGTACGAGAGCGACCCTTGGAGCTCGGGTTTTTCGACCTCGACGGTCGCCGAGGCAACGGCCGAGTGGATGCCCGTGATGTCGTTCATCCCGGCCGACACGATGATCGCCTGGCCGAAGTTGCCCGGCGTGACCTCGAGCCCGTAACGCCTCGGCAGGAACGTGCGCCACGGGCTGTACGGCTTCGGCTCCCAGCGCCGCTGTCGGATGGGCGGCGGCGAGGGGTGATGGTCGACGTACGGAGGCGCGTCGGTCCACGTGCTCTCGTCGAGCGGCATCGCCCAGAGGTCGTAGCCGTTCTTGCCGTAGCCGACGTACGCGAGCGTCTTGCCGTCGGGCGACGGCTCGGGCGAGTACGCGCCCGTGAGCACGTCGGTCACCTGCATGAGGCGCCCGGTCGCGAGCTCGTACGCGTAGAGGTTCATGATTCCGGTGCGGTCCGAGTGGAAGAAGAGCCACCGGCCGTCCGGCGAGAACGACGGGTTGCCGTCGACGGCGCGGTCGTTCGTGACGTCGACGAACGTTCCGTTCTCCACGTCGACGAGGCGCACGTCTCGGTAGCCGCCGCGCTTCCAGACGCTGTACGCCACGTACTTGCCGTCGGGAGACCAGCGCGGGGTGAAGGCCTGCTCCAAGAACGCGGCCGGCACGAGGGGGCGGACGTTCGTGAGGCCGTCGGGCTCGAGGTTCGCGATGTGGATCGATCGTGTGCCTGCGTGGTTCTGCGTGAACACGATGCGACGTCCGTCGGGCGACGTCGCCGGATCGGATGCGCGCATCGTCGCCGGCGTCAGGAGGATGCGGCCCCCGTCGGGGCCTCCGAACGGGCTCTTCTTCCCGGGCTCGAGCTTCTCGAGCGCGCCGCGGAGGAAGACGTTGCGGTGGTACGCGGAGGACGCGAACACGAGCCCGCCGTCCGGGAGGAAGCTCGAGAACGACTCGGTCGTCGTGCGCGCGACGAGGTCGGCGTGCGCCTCGTCGACGGCGACGACCTCGCCGCGCGCGTCGCGCTTCACGTCGAGCGCGTAGAGCCCGGGCCGGTAGTGTTGATCGTCGCGGTAATAGAGGATGCCGCCTTCGTGCTCGGGCCAGGCGCCGCGGGGGATCCATCTCGGGTACCGAGCGATCTGACCGTGATGCGTGAGGCGTTTGCCCTGGCGGATCCCGCGACGCTTCACCTCGGCGGCCTGCGCCTCGTACCGCCGCTTCATGCTCGCGATGAACGCGGGGTAGAGCTCGTCGTAGGTGCGGCCGGTCGCGCGGCGGATGGTGCGCTGGATGCCCCAAGGAATGAGCTGCCCGCCGTAGTCGCGCGCGACGCGCCGGAGCGTGTCCTCGCCGTACGTCTGCGCGAGCCACTCGATGAAGTACGAGCCGTACAGGTAGTAGAGGTTGCCCTGCGGCCATCGCCGGACGCCGTTCGAGATCTGATCGAGCGACGCGACGTTGTTCTCGAGCACGTCCGTCCGCATGAACATGTCCCACATCGAGTTGCGCAGGCGGCCGGCGCTCGTGCGGGCGCTCTCGTGGTAGACGCCGTAGCCTTCGAGGATCCACCTCGGCTGCACCTGGTTCGGCGACAGCGTCTTGCCGAGGACGGCGTTCACGATCGCAGGGATCCCGCGGATGTGATCGGTGTGCAGGACGTGCGTGTACTCGTGCGTGACGAGCTCGAGGTACCAGTCGTCGACGTCGCCGAGCGGCGAGAAGTCCTCGGGCGCCGTCACGAGCAGGCGGATCGCGTTGTACGGTAGGGCCGTCGCGGAGCCGTTCGCGCTCTCGGAGCTGTCGGTCAGGACCATCTCCGTCTTTTCCTTCTTCGGCGTCCAGCCCATCGCGACCGTCATCTGGTCGTGGATGCTCTCGGCCGTGCTCGCGACGTGCTGCGCGACCTCCTCGAGGCCGGTGTGGTACGTGATGCGGAAGTGCTCCGTCTCGATCGTGTAGAAGCGGAGCTCCGGATCGAACGCCGCTCGGGCGGACGAGCGCGGCATCGCGAGCGCGAGGAGCAGCACGACGACGACGAGCGCCGCGCGCGCGAGCCACCCACGCCTCGGGAGGCGCTCGTACGAGTGCATCGCGGCGCCACTATAACCTGGATCCTTCGGCATTCGTCGACGCACGGCGTACGAACCGGACGAGCTCGACCGCGCGAGCTCCGGCGCTGCCATGTCCGAAAACGGCCAGCGTGGTCGAGGTGCTCGCGTTAGGACGGAGGTCGTGCCGCTCGACCCCGACGCCTGCTATCGCGCCTTCGTCGCGCGCGACCCCCGCTTCGACGGAGCCTTCTTCGTCGGCGTGCGGACGACCGGCGTCTACTGCCGCCCCGTCTGCACGGCTCGGACGCCGCGCCGTGACCGCTGCGTGTTCTTCCCGCGCGCGGCGCTCGCGGAGCAGGCCGGCTTCCGCGCCTGCTTCCGGTGCCGCCCCGAGCGCGCCCCCGGTCACGCGAGCGTGGACGCCGTCTCGAAGCTCGTCGCCGTGGCCGCTCGCAGGATCGAGGAGGGAGCGCTCAACGAAGGCAGCGTCGAGGACCTCGCGGCGTCGCTCGGCGTGGGCGCGCGGCATCTCAGGCGTGCGATGCAGGAGGAGCTCGGCATCGGTCCGATCGAGCTCGCGCTCTCGCGGCGGATCGCGCTCGCGCGCGAGCTGCTCTTGGGGACGGATCTCCCGGTGACGGAGATCGCCTTCGCGAGCGGCTTCTCGAGCGTGCGCCGGTTCAACGCCGCGTATCGCGAGCACCAGCGGATGACGCCCTCCGAGGCGCGACGGCGCGGGAAGGCGCGCTCGGCGGGGCTGCGCGTCGTGCTCGACGTCCGCCCGCCGTTCGACGCCGCGGCCGCGTTCTCCTTCCTGCGCGCGCGTGCGGTCGCGGGGGCCGAGCTGGTCTCCGGCGACACGTACGTGCGCGCGATGGCGCGCGAGGACGGGGCGGGCGTCGTCGCGATCTCCCCGGCGAAAGGCCGCGACGCCCTCGTCGTCGAGGTCTCGCCCGCGCTCGCGCCGGCGCTGATGAGCATCGTCGCACGCGTGCGGCGCCAGTTCGACACCGACGCCGACCCGGTGCTCATCGGCGAGCACCTCTCGCGCGATCCGATCCTCGCCCCGCGCGTGCGGTCGCGGCCGGCGCTTCGCGTGATGGGCGCCTTCGACCCGTTCGAGTGGGCGGTGCGCGCCGTCATCGGGCAACAGGTGAGCGTGCGCGCCGCGCTCACGATCGCGGCGCGCCTCGTCGAGCGCTTCGGCGTGCCCGTGCGATCGGACCATCCGCTCGCGCCGACGCATGCGTGGCCGAGCGCCGAGCGCCTCGCTTCGGCGAGCGAGGAGGCGATCGGCGCGATCGGTCTCACGCGCCAACGTGCACGCACGCTGCGTGCGCTCGCGAGGGCCGTCGCCGACGGCGAGCTCGCGCTCGATCGCGGCGCGGACCCCGACTCCGCGCGCGAGGCGTTGCTCGCGCTTCCCGGGATCGGGCCGTGGACCGCCGAGTACGTGATGATGCGCGCGCTCGGCTGGCCGGACGCGTTCCCGGCGGGCGACCTCGGCCTGCGCAAGGCCCTCGGCGGCATCTCGACGGCGGAGTGCGAGCGGCGTGCGGAGCGGTGGCGTCCCTGGCGGGCGTACGCGGCGGCGCACCTCTGGACGGGCGCAGCCGAGGAGACGGGAGGCAAGAGGACATGATGCCGGCATCGAACGGCGAGCGCGGCGTGCGGTTTCGTCGAGTGGCGTCGCCGCTCGGTGATCTGCTGCTCGTGGCGGACGTGACGAAAGGCTTCGTGCTCCGCGGGCTCTACTTCTACGATGCGCCCCACGCGGAGAGCGCGATCCCGAGAGGCGCGCGGGAGGACGCGGGCGTCTTCGACGGCATCGTCCGCCAGCTCGAGGCGTACTTCGCGGGCAGGCGCACGACCTTCGACGTTCCGCTGGAGCTCGTCGGCACTCCCTTCCAGCGCGCCGTGTGGCGCGCGCTCTTGCGCATCCCGTACGGGACGACGACGACGTACGCGGCGATCGCGCGCGCGATCGGTCGGCCGGAGGCGGTGCGCGCCGTGGGCGCGGCGAACGGCAAGAACCCGATCGCGATCGTCGTCCCTTGCCATCGCGTGATCGCGAGCGACGGAGCGCTCACCGGCTACGCGGGCGGGCTCGCTGCGAAACGCGCGCTCCTCGAGCTGGAGGCTCGGAGCGCCGGGGGATCTCACAGAAAGCGCGGAAGGGCGGAAGGAGAGGGGGATTGAGCGATCGGGCGCCGACGGCGCTCTCGAGCCGAGGGAGCTCGTCGCTACCGTCGACGCTCTCCGCGCCGTTCCGTGGCTGCATACGTCTCTCTTCAGGGCGCCCCAGGTCGTGAGCGAACGGGGTAGCTTGTCTGCATGGCGAGCCCTATCGTCTACGCGCATCGCGGCGCGAGCTTCGAGCTTCCGGAGAACACGCTCGAGGCGTTCGCGCTCGCGCTCGAGCTCGGCGCGGATGCAATCGAGACCGACGCGCACATGACGCGCGACGGACGAATCGTCCTGTCGCACGACGCGACGGGCGAGCGCATGGCGGGCGTCCCTCGTGCGATCGCCGACGCGACGCTCACGGAGATCCGTGACTGGAACGTCGGCGCGCGCTTCGAGCCCAAGAGGCCAGGCGTTTTCCGGCCGGGCGATCGCTTCCGCATGCCGACGCTCGAGGAGGCGCTCGACGCCTTCCCGGACGTCGTCTTCAACGTGGACGCGAAGCAGACGCGGCCGGACATGATCCCGGCGCTTCTGCGGGCCATCCGCTCGGTGCGCGCCGAGGATCGCGTGCGCATCGCGAGCTTCTCGACGCAGAATCTCTCGCGCGTTCGCGCCCTGGGGTATCCGGGAGAGACGGGGCTCTCACCGAGCGAGATCGCGCGCATCATGTTCGTTCCCCGCGTGGCGCTCCGCTGGCTGCGTCCGAGCGGGCACGCCGCGCAGGTGCCGCGGCGTGCTCGTGGCGTCCATTTCGCGAGCCAGGGCGCGATCGATCGGTTCCACATGCTCGGCCTGCGGGTCGACTTCTGGACGATCGACGATCCGCGCGAGGCGGCGCGCCTGTTCGCCATGGGGGCCGACGGCGTGATGACGGACGATCCGCGGACGATGTGCAGCGATCCGGCGATCGGGAAGGCGCCTCGTGGGGGGAGTTGAGAGCGGGGAGCTCCGGCTCCTTCGGGCCCTTCCGCGCTTCCCGTGAATCCCCAACTAGAGATCGTCGTGGAAGAGCGGCTCGCGGTTTCGCACGTAGCGGTACACGAGCTGCCGCGCCTCCGGCGAGATCTCCGTGAACTGCGCGCCGAAGCCCGGCAGCGCGTCGGTCCCCGCCTCGCGCGTCCACTTCACGACGGCGTTGGCCTCGAACTCGTAGCCGCCCGGAAGCGAGACCTTGAGCCGGATCGGCGTTCCGATCTTCGGCGGCACGTACGTCTGCACGAACAGGCCGCCGTGGTCGATGATGTCGTTGCCGGAGAGGCCCTTGTAGAAGTTCGTCGGGCTGTGCGCGCCGAGGTCGGCGTTGATCACTTGCATGTTCCCGACCATCGGAGGCGCGGGCACCGGCATGCTCGGCGTCGCCGGCTTCGGAGCGGGCGCGACCTGCGGAGCCGCGGGGGCGGCGGGCGCGCCGGGCGCGGGCGCCGCGAAAGGATCGCGCGCAGGCGCGGCGAACGGATCGCGCGAGACCATCGGCGGTGCGTTGCCGACCGGGGCGGTCGGCGCCGTCGGAGGGACGGGCTGCTGCGGGAACGAAGGCTTCGCCGCGATGGGCGGCATCGCGGCAGTCCCCGAGAGACCGGCCGGAGGCGCGGGCTGCTGAGGCGCGGGTTGCTGTTGAGGAGCAGGCGCCGCCGGTTGGGCTGCGGCCGGCGGGGCGCCTGCGGGCGTCGCCGCTTGCGGAGGAGCAGCTGCGGCCGTGGGTTGCGTCGTCGCCGGCGAAGCGGCCGCGGGCGCCGCCGCTTGCGGAGGAGCAGCTGCGGCCGTGGGTTGCGTCGTCGCCGGCGAAGCGGCTGCGGGGGCCGCCTGCGCCTGACCGTTCGCCATCCGGCTGAGCGAGTGCACCAGCGTCAGCGACTGCGCTACCGCTTCCATCGCCGTCGCCACCGCGGGGTGGGCGCCGCCTGCGGCTTGGAGCTGCGCGAGCGCTCCGCGCACGTGATTCAGGGCGACGTCCGCGTGCGGCAGGAGCTGCGACGTGCGCTCGAGCTGGTGGAGCGCGCCCATGGCTTGTGCGATCGGAGCGGCGAGCTCGACGAGATGACTCGGCACGCTCGGGTCTGCCTGGAGAGCATTGAGTCCACGCGAGAGCGATTCGCGTGCGGTGCGTGATGTGGAGAGGGGGTCGCTCACAGTCGCCTCGGGTCGAGAGACGCCTGCGATCGAGGACGCAACTCTGGTCCAGGTCTCAGGCGCTTCGAGCCCATCGTAGGGCAACACCGGTGGGCGAGACATCCTCTTCGTGCTGGTCGCGCGCGTTGCCGGATTCCCTCGTCGGAAGGCCGAGATTGCTTCGAGGTCCCAGGCTGGAGCTCGCGTCGTCGCGACAGGATGCGACACTCCGCGCAGGTCTGTCTCACGCGTGCTCGCGCCGATGCGTCCTTCGCCTTGGAGGCCGCGTCCGGCGTCAGGGGGCCGTGCGCGGCATGCGGCTCGCAACGTCGGGGCGCGGAGGAGCCATGGACCACGGATGGGACGATTCGACCCGGCAGGATCGGGTCGCACGTGCCGAGCACGAGCGCTTCGCGACGAGTCGAATCGCGCGTGACCCGGACGTCGAGCGGCGCGATCGCCTCCGTGAAGCGGAGCGGTGGCGCGCGATCAACAAGAGCCCGTGGGAGATCGGCCTCGCCTTCCACGACCAGCGCGACCTCTACACGCGCAACGCGAGCATCGACACGGACGGGTACGGGCGCGGCCCCGACCTGCACCCCGAGGAAGGCAGCTACGCCTATCACCGCGAGTTCCATCCCGGTTTCCACGTGATCAGGGAGGGCGACGCGACCCTCTACGAGCGCGAGGCGTGGCCGTGGCTCAACTACAAGAGCCCGCACGACGACCCCTACTTCGCCACTCTCCACGACCACGAGCTCGAGCAGGAGCGCGCGGGGGAGCCTCGAGCGCGCGGAGCATGGGCGCGGCTCCGGAGCTGGGCCGACCGGGTGTGGAGCCGTTTCATCGAAGGGCTCGTTCCGGGAGCCTGGCCGTACCCCCCTTTTGGCGCGCGCGGAGCGCTGCTCGAGGATCCGCGCGCGCACGCGAGGCTCGTTCGTGACGAGGCTCGATACCTCGTCCAGCCCTCGGATCTGCGCCTCGAGCGAGACGTCTGCGCAGCGCTCGCTCACCAAAGAGAGCTCGACACGTCCGACATCCAGGTCGACGTACGACGAGGCGAGGTGACGTTGCGCGGGACGGTCGTCGACCGCCGCTCGAAGGTGCTCGCCGCGCGGACGTGCGCGCGCGTCCGCGGCGTCCGCGGGGTACACAACAGGCTCACGATTCGGCGCGTGGATCCGAGCGATACGGGGATCGTGCTCGTGTATCGGTATGCGAGCGGCTGAGAGTCCTCAGACCTCAGACCTCAGACCTCAGACCTCAGACCTCAGCGATTGAGGACGGCGCGCGCCCGCTGGAGCCTGGAGCCTGGAGCCTGGAGCCTCTTTCTCAGTCCTCGGTCCTGAGCGAGTTTGCTCGGACGAGCTCCGCTAGCTCGCTGGCATCGAGATCGCGATCTTCTTCGTCACGGCCGGCCAGGAGCTCCACGCCTCCTTCGCCGGCGCGGACGACCGTGATGCCGTCGCTTCGGACGCAGGCCTCTCCGATCTCGAGCGCGCGCGGGACGTCGGCGGTCGCTCGTGCGCGCGTGATCGTGACGAGGGCGTCGCCGATCTCGGTGAACGCGCCTGGCCATGGGCTCGCCGCGCGTATGCGCCGGACGATCCGTTCGGCCGGATCGCTCCATCGGATCGCGAGCATGTCGTCGTCGGGGGAGGGGGCGCTCGTGGCCCGGGCTTCGTCCTGCGGGATCGGTCGCGGTGGCTCTCCACGCGCGTAGGCGGCGACCATTTCTCGAAGCACGGCGAGCGACGGACGATCGAGCTTCTTCGCGAGCGTCCACGCGTTCCACTCGGGATCGACCGCGATGCGTCGCTGGGCGAGGATCGCGCCCGTGTCGTACTCGTCGTCGAGGACGTGCGCCGTCACGCCCGCCTCGCGATCGCCGCAATCGATCGTCCAGAACGTCGGATCGGGTCCGCGGTGACGCGGCAAGAGCGACGGGTGCACCCCGATCGCGCCGAGGGGCGCGATCGCGCGCACGTCCCGCGGGATCTTCTTCGTCCAGAACCAGCTCACGAGCAGGTCGGGCTTTTTGCTGCGGATCGTCTCGACGCACGCCGAGAGATCCGGCACGAGCGCGACGTTCTCGGCGCCGATCACGCGTCGAAGGCGGCGCGTGCCGATCGCGTCGCGACGGCAGATCCCGGCCCACACGATCGCGTGACCGTCGCGTGCGAGCAGCAGCGCCGCCAGCGGAAGACCGACGAAGGCGACGCGCACGATGGGTCGCGATCAGCTCGCGCTAGCGGCGTGGGCGGAGGTCTGAGGGGTCAGTCCCGGCGTTGGCTCCTCACCGAGCTGCTTGAGGAGCGCCTGTCGCGCGGCGTGCTCGACGAGCGCCCAGAGCTGCGCGCGGTCGGTCGCGCGGCCGAGGAATCCGATCGGGATGCGGAACCCGCCCTTGTCGCGACGGCCGCCGCCGTACGCCTTGCCTCGCTCGTCGTGGCCGAACGCCTGCTCGAGCCACACCGCGGGGTCGACGCTCGGCGAGTGCGTGCGGAGCGAGCCCTCGATGAAGCGCTCGCCGACGATGCCGAAGACGACGACGGTGTCGATGTCCTCGCGGCGGATCAGGAAGTCGGCCGCCTGAGCGATCGTGTCGCGCTCGCTCTCCGAGACGAAGCCGACGCCCGCCATCGCGAAGTTGCGCCGCACGACGAGCGCCGCGAGCGCGCGCGCGATGACGTCCATCGCGCTCGGCGCGATGAGGCGCCGCGACAGATCCTGCAAGAGGTCACGATCGCAGATCTCCGCGAGCTGCGCGGCGGCGCGGAAGTCCGTCGTGCGCGCGAGCGAGAAATCGTCCGTGTCCGTCGAGAGACCGTGCATCAGCGCGGTCGCGATGCGGCGGTCCTCGTCGTTGTCGGCCGACAGCGGACAGAGCTCGTTGAGGTACTCGACGAAGATCGTCGCGGTGGCGCCCACGTCGTTCCGCAGGTCGACGAAACGCGCGCGCGGCGGCGTGTGCGCGCGGTGGTGGTCGACGATCGTGAGCGTCTCGATCTTGTCGGCGCCCACCATGTCGGGATCCACGTCGTGAGCGTCGACGAGGCCGACGAAGTCCGCGGGCTCGGGGAGGTCCGCGACGTTCTTCAGCTTCTTCATCTCGACGTTCAGCAGCTTCACGAGCGCCCGGTTCTCCCGGTGGCTCAGCTCGTGGCAGTAGCTGATCGTCGTCTTGGCCACGCCGTACCGCTGCGCGATGTGGGCCTGGGCGAGCGCCGACGCGATGCCGTCCGGATCGGGATGACCACGAAGGGCGATGAGGAGGTGTTTGCCCTTGGCCGCGCTGAGCGCCTCTGCGAATGCCCTCGCGCGCTCGGTACGATCGAGGTGAGGCAACGGCAACCGACGGACCGTCTCGTTCATTGGCTCGCTCCTAGCGTCGCGCGTCACGCATCCAAGTCAAGCTCGGCTCGGAATGGCGGCTCGAAGACGCATCTCGCGCTGACGGCAATCGATTGGAAACCTCGATCGGCAACGGGGGAGGTGTTCGGCCGGAGTGCTTGGATGGGGCTTTCGAATTGTCGCCCGAGTCGAAGCCAACGGTCGAGATGTTCGGCGAGCCCGCCACTGCCGCCGGCATCCATGGCACACCCGATGCAAGCTCGCGTCCGACGGACGCGCTCGATGGTGGATCCGAGAGAGCCAACGCGCGGGAAACTCTGAGCATTTGCAACAGCACAGGGGGCCTACAGGCCAAGGGTACGGTCCGTGAGCGCGTGGACGGAGGTTGGCTGCGGGGGTCGTACTTATTTTTGAGGCTCCAGGCTTCAGGCTCCGGGCTCCAGGGGGGGAGCGAGCTCGTCAGCCTGCTCTCGTCTGTCGGCAGTAACCGAGACCGCGTCCATCTATTCCGTAGCTCGTCCCTCGAGCCCGATCTGGAGCCTGGAGCCTGATCCGATAACGTCCCCCCATGCCGCCCCTCACCGGCACGTCACGGCTCTGGAGCGCTCTCCGCAGCTGTGCGCCGGTGCTGGCCGTCGTGCTTCCGGCGATCGTCGCGGTCTGGTCGGCGACGGTTCGTGCGTCGTGGGCGTCGCTCGGGCGGGACCAGGGGATCTTCCAGTACGTCGCTTGGGCGGTGGCGAACGGCGAGGTCGCGTATCGCGACGTGCGCGACGTGAACGGGCCCGTCGTGACGATGGTGCACCTCTTCTTTCTCGCCCTCGGCGGAGCCGAGGAGCACCGCTTCCGCGTGCTCGATCTGGTCGTCACCGGGGCGACCTTCGCGTTCGCGGGCGCGTGCGTGCCGTCGATCGTCGAAGGTCGCCGCCCGTCGGCGATCGAGCGCGTGCTCTGGGCCCTCGGATCGTGGGTGGCGCTCTCCGCGCAGTACCTCGTCTACGGGTTCTGGGACACGGCGCAGCGAGAGAGCTTCCTCGATTGGTTCGTGCTCGTCTCGATCGCGCTGCAGGCCGCCTCGGCGTCGGCGGATCTGCGCTCCCGTCGCGCGAAGGCTGCCCTGATCGCGTCCGGCGCGCTCTCGTTCGTGCCGTGGCTCGGCAAGCCGACGTTCGCGCTCTTCACGATGTCGCAGGTGCTGGCGATCCTCGTCGAAGACGAGCCGCGAAGGGATCGCGCGCGTCGGCTCTTGCTGTTCGTCGCGGGCGGCTCGTTCGGAAGCCTGATCCCGCTCGTCTTCCTCCTCGCTCGCGGGGACGTGACCCAATGGGCGCGGATCACGTTCGTCGACGTGCCCGCGATGTACCGCTTCATCTGGCCGCGCCCCGCGTCGGCCATCTTCTCCATCCCGCCTTACCGGACGATCGCGCTCCTCGGAGCGGCGACCAGCCTCGGTGTCGCGGCGCTCGTCGTGTGGCGACGGCTGCCGCGCCGGGCGATCCCCATCGCGGCGATGCCGGTCCTGGGGCTCGTGTCCGTGATCCTCCAGGCCAAGGGCTTCTATTACCACTTCCATCCCGTCACGCTCGGCACCGCGTTCGGATGGATCGTGGCGCTCGCGGCCCTGTGGGCGACCGCGGAACGCGTCGCCCTACGCGCGGGGGTCTTCGTCGCGGCCGTGCTCGTGGGCGTCCGCGCTGCGATGATCGCAGAGGCCGCTCCCTTCCCCGAAGCGCCGCCCCACGATGCGCGCGACGCCGCCTCGCTCGAGAGCGCGGAGCGGCTCGCCGCGTTCGACCGCATCGACTTCTTCCCGCGCGCGCTGCGTGACGCCGCCGAGTACGTCGCGTCGCACACGAAGCCCGAGGATCGCGTGCAGACCTACGGCATGGACGCTTACGTGCTGTTCCTCGCGCGACGGATGAGCGCGACGCCGTACGTCTACGCTTACGACCTCAACGTGGACGCCGCGCTGACCGGCAGCTTCGAGCCGGGCGGGATCCATCCGAACCCCGACCAGGCGCGGCGCATCCGCGCCATGCGCGACGAGCACGAGCGCGACCTCCTCGCCCGTCTCGAGCGTGCGGCGCCGGCCGCGTTCGTGTTCGTCGATCGGTCTCCGCTGATGAGCAATGCGGACGCGGTCGTCGACTTCGCCGATCATTGTCCCGACGCGATGGCGTGGGTCGCGGCGCGTTATCGCGAAACGGCAGACTTCGACGGCGTCCGCGTCTGGCTCAGGAACGACCTCGCACCTGCCGAGCCGCTCGACTAGCTCGATCACGAGCGTGGCGGTTTCCCACGTGGCGCTGCACGACGATGCCGCGGTGGAGCATGACCGTCACAATCCCGAGCTATAGAGTGAGATAGACTGTTTCATCCATGCCTCCGCCCGACCTTCCGCCTACATCTGTGCCGACGCCGGCTGCGCCTGCCGCCGGAGCGTCGCGCGCGGACGGCCAGGCGAGCACGGCGCCCAGCGCACCTCATCCGACGAGCTCGCCTTCGCCGTCGACGGCGCCCGCCGGCACCAGCCCGAGCGTGCCGCCGCCTTCGACGGAGATCGACCTTCGTTCGCCGCAGCTCTACCTCAACCGAGAGCTGTCCTGGATCGAGTTCAATGCGCGCGTCCTCGCGGAGGCGGAGAGCGAGAGCGTGCCGCTCCTCGAGCGGCTGAAGTTCCACGCCATCGTCGCCTCGAACCTCGACGAGTTCTTCATGGTCCGCGTCGCGGGCCTCAAGCAGCAGCTCACGGGCGACGTCGGCGAGCTTCCGGCGGACGGGCTCACCCCGCACGAGCAGCTCGTGAAGATCTCCGCTCGCGTCCACGAGCTGGTCGCGCAGCAGATGGCGAGCCTCATGGGGCACCTCTTGCCCGCGCTCGCCGCCGACGGGACCTTCGTCCTCGTCAAGCCGGACGCGCTCCCGCCGGACGCGCTCGCCGCGCTCGACGAGCGCTTCCACAACGAGGTCTTCCCGATCCTCACGCCGATCGCGATCGACCCCGGCCACCCGTTCCCGCACGTCCGCAACAAGAGCCTGAACCTCGGCGTCATGTTCTCGCGCGAAGGCGAGAGCGAGCCGGGATTCGGCGTCGTGCAGGTCCCGATGATGCTGCCCCGTCTGCTCGAGGTTCCGGGCGTGAAGACGGAGAGCGGAGTGGCGGCGAAGCACGCGTTCGTCCTGCTCGAGGATCTCATCGCGCGGCACGTCGGGATCATCTTCCCGGGCGTCCGGCTGAAGGGCGTCTACACCTTCCGCGTCACGCGCAACTTCGACCTCGAGATCGACGAGGAAGAGGCGCAGGACCTGCTCCAGACCATCCAGCAGGAGCTGCGGCGACGTGAGCGCGGCGCCGCCGTGAGGCTGGAGGTGGCGGGCGAGCCGACGCCGGACTCGCTCGCGAAGCTCGTTCGCGCGCTCAAGCTCGATCCGGAGCGCGACGTCTACCGAACGCCGCTGCTCAACGTCGCCGACCTCATGGGGTGGGTCCCGCGCGAGGAGCGCCGCGATCTGCGCGACGATCCGTTCAGCCCGCAGAACGTCCCGCCGCTGCGCGACGCGGACGACATCTTCGCGGTCATCCGCGAGGGCGACATCCTCCTGCATCACCCGTACGAGTCGTTCGATCCGATCGTCGAGCTCATCACGCGCGCCGCGGAGGATCCCGACGTCCTCGCGATCAAGCAGACCTTGTACCGAGCCGGCGGCGACTCGCCGATCGTGAAGGCGCTCGCGCGCGCCGCGGAGACCGGCAAGCAGGTGACCGCGATCGTCGAGCTGAAGGCGCGCTTCGACGAGGAGTCGAACATCGTCTGGGCGAGGACGCTCGAGCAGAGCGGCGTGCACGTCGTCTACGGCCTGCTCGGCCTCAAGACGCACGCCAAGTGCCTGCTCATCATCCGGCGCGAGCGCGGCGGCCTCCGCCGCTACGTGCACCTCTCGACGGGCAACTACAACACCGGGACCGCGCGCCTCTACACGGACGTCGGGTTGCTCACGGCCAAGCCGGCGATCGGGGCGGACGCGTCGTCGCTGTTCAATCTCCTCACGGGCTACAGCGCGCCCGCGAAGTGGAACTCGCTCATCGTGGCGCCGCTCGGCCTGCACGAGGCGACGCTCGGCCTCATCGCGCGCGAGGCGGAGCACGCGCGCCAGGGCAGGCCTGCGCGGATCGTCGCGAAGATGAACGCGCTCGTCGACGAGGACGTCATCGAGGCGCTCTACCGCGCTTCACAGGCGGGCGTGCAGATCCAGCTCCTCGTCCGCGGTGTCTGCTGTCTCCGGCCCGGCGTCCCGGGCGTGAGCGAGAACATCCAGGTGCGGGCGATCATCGACCGCTTCCTCGAGCACAGTCGCATCCTCCACTTCGCGAACGCGGGCAAGGACGAGGTCTACATCTCGAGCGCGGACTGGATGCCGCGCAACTTCCACCGGCGCGTCGAGGTCATGGTGCCGATCGAGGACCCGAGCTTGCGCGCGCGCCTCATCGAGATCCTGAGCATCCAGTGGGCGGACAACGTGAAGGCGTGGATGCTCGAGTCCAACGGCACGTACTCGAGGGTGCAGCCGCGTCCGGGCCAGCCGCTCGTGCGCTCGCAGCAGCGCTTCATCGAGATCACGCGCGACAAGGTCAAGGTCGCGGATCAGGCCGCTCGTCCGTCGAGCCGCTTCCACATGATGCCGACCGCGCAGCGCCAGCCGCTCGAAGGCAAGCTGCCTCGCGCTCCGCGCCGGCGCACGCGGAAGTACGATCGTCACAACGATTGAGCCGAGTGCGCGCGGGTCGCGCACATCCACGCTCGGCAATGGCTTCGTGCCAGCGGTTGGGCGGCCGTGTCGGGGTGCTGCTCGATCGAGCAGCAGATGCCCGATCAGGCGACGAGATCGAGGTCGGTCGCGAGTCGCTTCGCGAGCGACATGCGCGGTCGGACGTCGAATTTCGCGTGCTGGAGCAAGAGTTGAAGACCCGCGCCACCATCGGAGCGGGACTCGGCGGCCATGAGCGCGAGCACGCTCATCCACGGCCCCTTCAACTTCGCGTTACGGCTGCGGCGGCGGTTCTTCTTCACGCCCACCACCATTGCAACCCTCCTGCCGCGTCTCGCTCGGGCGCCGGCTCGACGGACGACCCGCCGATCGTCGCGAAATCCGTGCGATCGTCGGCGTGACGGCTGGCGCGATGGCGATCCAACGCGTGGTCCGTGCCGACACGTCTCGTCGGAAAAAGGATCCACGAGGATCGACGCGAGCGCAGGGGAAGTGTGCCGGCGCCTCTCAGGAGCTGCCCGAAAGCGGGCCGGGGAGGGTGGATGCCCTCCAAAGACCGTGCACCGCCGGCTGGGGAAGCGCGTGTGCTCTCCCGTGAACTACAAGGAAAACGAGGACTTGGCCCGAATCGGCCCACAATGTAGGCAATTGTGCTTGCCGACCTTACGTTGGGTGCTACACGGATAGCTTCGGATGAAGCTTTCTCTTGAGCCTCTTGCGGTCTTCTCCCGATCCCTCACCGCCGAAGGCGAGGGTACGCGTGCGGCCGACGGGACGGGTCGCTTCCGCGCCATCATCACGTCGAACCTGACCGTCATCGGCGGAGGCGCGTCCAGCGCCAGCGAGGTTCCTCGTGTCATTCCGCGCCGTGGGGCCAAGCGCGTCACCAAGGCTTCGCCCCGCTCCGCGACCCGGCTGCTCGGGGACATCGAGGACGTGGGCTGAGCGCGCGCGTCGGTGACGCGGCTCAGACGAGCTGTAGCAAGTTCCACGTCGCGTGGACGACGAACGCTGCGAGCAGCCCGCCCTCGCAGTACGCGATGCCGAAACCGATGCCGAGCAGCACGGTCTGGTAGAGCGCGACCTCGTAGATGCCGAGGTGGGCCAGCGCGAAGGCGATGGCCGCGGCGAAGACGCCGTATGCGGTCCCGTACTTGCGCACGAGGACGTCCTGCAGAAGGCCTCGGTAGATCCGTTCCTCTGCGAACGGCAACGCGATCGTGCTCATCAGGACGAGCGGTGCCGACGCGCGGACGCGTGCGATCGCGCGCGCAATCTCTGCGGACTCCGCTGCGCGTGCGACGCGTGCCTCTGCATCGAGACGTCCGACGCAGCTCGCGACCTCGGCTCCGGCGTCGAAGAAGAGGCGCACGGCGGTGACGGCGGCGGCGGTCGTCGCGAGGCCCGCGGTGACGGCGACAAGCAGGCGAGCGGGGCTCGGTCTCGCGAGCCGAGGCGCGGACGGCTCGGTCGTGCGCCGCGCGATCACGGGCGCGACGGCGGCGAAGCCGACGGCCACGAGCGCTTGGACGACGAGCCCCGTCCCGACCGAGCGCAGCACGTGAAGGAGGGCCGGCAGCCCTGCGGCGCACGCGACGGCGGCCGCGAGGAGCGCGCCCGGGGGATCGGGGCGGCTCGTCGCCTGGAACAGCGCGGTACGGCCGATACCGAGCTTGCCGAGGAGCTCGAGCGCGACGCGCGATCGTGACGGGATCTTCGAGACCACGACGATGGCCGCCGCCGCCGGCACGAGGGCCCCGACGTAGACGAGCGGGTGGACGCCACGCCCGCACAGCCGGGCGACGACGATCCCCCATCGCAGCGCGATCGCGACCAGCGCGAGCGCGGCGACGCCCGGCATGCGAGGCGTCCGCCGGAGAAGCTCCGAGACGACGAATCCCACGAGAAGGACGTCGACGGCCACGCGAGCGGCGCTCGCATGGCCACCCACGACGAGCTCACGGTCGAGCTCGAGGAGCGCCGCCATGGGGACCGCCGTCGCGGCGAGCAGGCCGAGGCGGAGGCGCCGATACCCGCGCAAGCTCGGGATCGAGATGCCGCTCGCGAGCACGTCGCGCACCGCCCCGTCCGTCGCGACCGCGACGGCGAGGGGCTCGAACGGCCCTTTCTCGCGCAGGGCGATCGGGGTCTCCGCGGTCACGGCGACGGACCCGCCCTCTGCCGCGAGGTCGGCGGGGTCGTGGCGTTCCACGACATTTCCGGGCTTCCCGTCCGTCGTGGTCCTGACGAACAGCACGGTCCTATGAGAGCATCCTCTCGTGGTCGCCGCGGTGCTAATAAGAACCCGTGACGCTGGGCCTCACCCGCGGTGAAATCATCCTCGTAGCCTTCATCTTCGGGCTCGTCTACACGGCTGGGCTGCTCCCGAAGATCGCGGCCTGGCTCACCGGCGACGCGAACAAGGCCAAAGCGAAGCAAAGCACGGATTGAGGGGAGGGGATGGCCGAGGACTCGAAGTCGCGCGAAAAAGCGCAGATTCTCCTCGGAGCGGAGCAGGAGGCGCATCGATCGTCGAGCGACGGGAGCGCGCCCCTTTCGAGGGCCGGGGCCGCGAGGACGCCGACCATCTACGTCACGGACGCGGCCGCGGAGAGCGCGAGCATCGCCGACACGCTGCGCAAGACGGGGTACGTCGTCGTCGACGTCCCGCTCTCGATGCTCGTCTCGCGCGCGCAGGCGCAGCGGCCGAACGTGGTGCTCGTCGACATCGATGCGCCGAACGCGCTCGAAGAGGTCCATCGGCTCCGGCGGATCCCGGGCGGCGGCGCGATCGACTTCGTCTACTTCGGCACCGGCGGTGGTCCGATCCGGAGCAACGAGGACGCGATGTCGAACGAGGGCAGCGCGTTCTTCTTGCGTCCGGTCGACATCCCGGCGCTCTTGAGGCGCCTCGAGTCGTTGACCGGCGGACCCGTCGCGTACGACGTCCGCCCGTCGACGCCTCCGCCCGCGCTCCCGAGCAACCGCGGGAGCGTGCCCCCTGCGCTCTCCAGCAACCCGTCGCTCCCCACGCCGGGGTTGCGCGCGCCGGGCCCGCCGCTCCCGATGAGCTCGCCGTCGCTCGCGGATCTCGTCGAGTCGCCGCGATCGCTCGCGACGTTCGGCACGGTCTCGAGCGAGCTCCAGCAGCTCCTCGCCGAGGCGGAGATGCGGGCGGAGGTGATGGCACAGCCCGAGGTCGCGCTGCCGAGCCCGGAAGAGGAGATCGAGGCGGTCCTCCCCGCCGACGTGCTCGCATCGCTCGACGAGCCGATCGAAGGCGACGAGGACGAAGACCACGACGTCCGCATGGGGACGACCCCCGGCCATCACGAGGGCACGGGCGCTCATGCGAGGGGAACGACGGCCGGCGGCTCGAGGTACACGACGGCCTCGGGTCGATCGACGGCGACGCCTCACACGCACGAGCGGCGGATCGCGAGCGACGTGCCGCCGTCGAAGGAGCGCGCGAGCGCCCGGCGCTCGAACGATCGCCCGACGGCGAGCGACGTCGCGCCGGCGGTGCGCTCGGACCGTCTCTCTTCGCTGCCGCCGTCGGTCGATCCCGCTCCGCGCGTCGCGCCGGTGCTGCTCGACGGGGCGCGACGCGTCGATCGGACCGCGCCGGCGGGCCTCGAAGCCCTCCGCCCCAGCGAGTCTCCCGCCCGCGGCGCGAGCGAGGCTCCTCCGCAGGCGTCGTCGCCCGGCGTCGTCATCTCTCGCGCGACCGACGCGAGGCGCTTCCTCGCCGACGCGATCGCGCGTCGTCTCAGCGGAGCGCTCTGCTTCGAGCACGATGGCGTCGTTCGCCGCATCGTCCTCCGCGACGGCGACTTCGTCACCGCGGCGTCCGGGGCGGAGCAGGAGTCGCTCGTGTGCTTCCTCGGCGCGCGGGGCGAGCTCCCGCGTGACGAGGTGGATCGGCTCGCAGGCAAGGTGCCTCCCTATGGCCGCCATGCCGGCGCTGCGCTGATCGCCCATGGGTGGCTCGGCCAGGATCAGCTCTGGAGCGTCCTCCGCGCGCATGCGGAGTGGATCGCGGCCTCGGTCATGCGGCTCGGCGGAGGCACCGCGCAGCTCGAGGCGGAGCCGCCGGGCCGTCTCCGCACGGAGCCGAGCGTCTTCGGCGCCTCGACGGGGGCGGAGATCTTCGTCGAGCTGGTGCGTCGCGCGGTCTCCCCCGACGAGGCGATCGAGGCGCTCGGCGGCGAGGCGAGCCGAATCGGCGACGGCCCGATGCAGTCGCTCCTCTCGGAGTGCGCCTTGCCCGCCGCGGAGCTCGAGCTCGTCACGCGCTCGCGAGGCGGCACGCTCGGCGAGCTCCTCGCGCGCTCGCCGGAAGCGGACATCGCGGCGGTCGTCCACGCGCTCGCGTTGCTCGGCGTCCTCGACGTCGTGCCCGCCGTGGACGCCGCTCGAGCATCGGAGCTCCGCTCCGCCGAGGTCGAGGCCGATGCCCTCGACGAAGAAGCGATCCGCTCGCGCATCCGCGCGCGGCTCGAGCTCGTCGACGAAGGCGACTACTTCTCCGTCCTCGGCGTCTCGCGCGACGCCACGAGCTACGAGGTGCGTCGCGCCTTCGTCGAGCTGCGTCGCGCGTTCGAGCCGAGCCGCATCCTCTCGCCGCGTCTCGCCGATCTCGCCGACGACGTGCGGAAGATCATCGTGGTCCTGGAGGAGGCGTACGAGATCCTCCGGGACTCGGCGCGGCGCGAGCGCTATCGGAAGGCGATCGAGGCTCGCCCGAGCTGAGAGGCGGCGAGCTACATCCGTTCGAGGTCGATGACCTGCCCCTCCGAGAGCGCCGGTATCTCGCTCGCCGCGACGTCGAACTCGTCGGGGTAGTGGATGAGGCGCATCTTCCGCCTCACGGCCTCGTCGAGCCCGAGGAGATCGGTGTACGCCGTGTGCGCCGGCCCGTAGTTCGTCTCGTGCACGACGAGATCGGCGCTCGAGAGGAACGCGATGAGCTCGGGGTCGAAGGCGGTGTCGCTCGAGATGCCGACGCTCCTGCCCGCGCATTCGACGAGCAGCGCGCTCGTCGGCACGTGGTGCTTCGTGAGCCGTGCGCGGATGGTGAAGGGGCCGATGGTCGTGGCATGATCGAGCGAGACCTCGTTCCAAGCGAAGTAGTCCTCGAACGCGAGGTCCCGGAAGGTCTGTCCGTTCCAGAGTCGCCCCATGCTCGAGACGAGGCGCCGCTCCCAGAGCCCCTCCTTCACGGGCGCGACGGTGTGGAGCGAAAGGCGCCTTTTCTGCGCGAAGTGCTTGAAGAACGCGACGCCTTCGAGCCCGTTCATGTGATCGCCATGCACGTGCGTGACGAGGACGTCGTCGATGGCGAACAGGTCGAGCGTCGCCGCGTGCGCCGGGTCGGTGATGCGGTCCCGGGCTTGTCGGAGGACGCGGCGGTACGAGTCGGGGCAGTCGATCGCGAGACGGAACCCGTCGTGCTCGAGGAGCAGCGCGTGCGTGACGTGCTTCTCGCTGAACGTGTCGCCGACGCCGAGGACGAAGAGCTTCACGCGTCGAAGGTAGCAGTCTCCGTGCGCAGCTCGCCACGATGCTCGCGAGCGTGACCAGAGCTTCGCGACGATGCGCCGTGATAGATTCGCGGCATGCGCCCGGTCTCTGGGATCGCACACGCGTTCGTCTTGGCGGCATTCAGTCTCGCGGCGTGCGTGGGGGATGACCCTCTGAGCACGAACCCATCGTCGGGATCCAGCGGCGACGCTGGATCGGGTACGAGCTCTGGTGGCGGCGGCGACGGAGGAACGGTCGCGTGCGAGAACGGGGAGTGTGTCCCCAGCTGCCCGGAGTCGCGGACGGCATGCTCCGGGAGGTGCGTCGACACGAAGACCTCGAGCGACCATTGCGGCAGGTGCGGACGCTCGTGCGGCGGATCCGGATGCGAAGACGGTAGGTGTCAGCCCATCGAGATCGCCGGGGGCTTCGAGTCGCTCCAGTTCGACGTCTCGACGAAGGGCGTCGTCATGCTCGTGAACGACAGGGTAGTGAAACGTTGCAACGTGCCGACCGGGTGCTCGGAGGCGACGCTCGAGAGCGTGTGCTCGAGAGAGGACACGAGACTTGGGGGCCTCGTGGTGGCCGGTGACGAGGTCTTCTTCTGGCCGTACGAGAGCTACCCGTATTCCATCCATCGTTGTCCGGTCGATGGCTGCCCGGATACGCCGGAGCAGGTGCCCGGTCCGGACGACGAGCGCGGACATCGGATCGGTGTGGTCGTCGCCGGGCCCGACGCTCTCTACTGGACGCGCGACGACCGAAATTTGGGTCCCTTCTCGCGGCGATGTGCGCTGCCGGAGTGCACGACGACCTCCGAGGTTCGTGTGGTCGGCAACGTCGACTACAACACCGCCCCCGCGCGCGAGCTGACACGGCCATCGTCCGTCGTGAGCGTCGGTGCGAACAGCGTGCTCTGGGGCACGGGCGGTCTCGGAAACGACTCCACGAAGCAGCTGCGGAGCTGCGTCCTCGCGAATCCGTGCACCACCCCGACCGAGATCGACAACGGCGGAGCGTTCGTCGTCGCTCTGACGTACTTCGACGGTCACCACTACGGCATCTCGAAGTCGACGTCGGGGTCGACGATTTTCCGCGTCTCGGACGCCGCGAGCACGACGACGGCCACCCCTGTCGCGGCCGACGAAGCAGGTGTCTTTAGCATCGCGGTCGACGCGAGCGGGATCTATTGGGCGAACGGCGCGACCGGGAAAATCCTGCGATGCCCCAAGCTCGACGGTTGCAACGCCGAGGAAATCGAGACGCTCGCGGTGAACCAGACCAATACCTCGCGCATCCGCGTCGACGCGAACAACGTCTACTGGCAGCGCGAGACGAAGATCCTCCGCCTCGCGAAGCCTTGAGAGCCGGCGCGGGAGGTCGGTCCCTGCAGAGCCGGTGCGGCGAACGGACGTCACCGTTCGGGTGACGAGCAAATCGCGAAGCCGGCAGTACCTTGGGGCGTCGAAAGGGGGTGCGAGGAACGAGGCCGCCCATGGAGATCAAGTACATCGCGACGCCGGCGCAGCTCCGAAGCGCTCTCCGCAGGGCGAAGCATCTCAACGGAAGCCGAAGGAGCGAGCCCCCGCCGTCCGACACGACGTCGTCGTGCGACGACGCGTCGTCGGTCACGCCGGTCGAGGGAGGCGCAGCGGCGCACCCGTCCGGGCATCACTGATCGACGCGCCCGAAGGAGGAACGTAAATGAAAGAGCGGCGGTCGCCGTCGAGGCGATCGCCGCTCTCGTCGTTCAGGGCTGTCGTGGATCAGCCGCCCTTGCGGAAGATCTCCTGCACGTCCTGGAGCAGCTTGATGGCCTCGGCGCGCGGGCGCTGGAAGGCGTTGCGGCCCATGATCGAGCCGAAGCCGCCGCCCTTCGCGATCTCGCGCACCTCCTCGAGGACCGCCGGCGTGTCCTTGGCCTCGCCGCCGGAGAAGATGACGATGCGCTTGCCGTTGAACGCGCTCTGGACGACGTGGCGCACGCGATCGGCGAGGGTCTTCGTCGGGATGTTGTACTTCTCGAAGACCTTCTTCGCCTCGGGCTGCTCGATGTGGTCCTTCGGGGGCTTGATCTTGATGACGTGCGCGCCGAGCTGCGCGGCGATCTGCGCCGCGTAGGCGGTCACGTCGGCGGCCTGCTCGCCCTCCTTCGTGAGGCCGGCGCCGCGCGGGTACGACCAGACGATCGTGGGGAGACCGGCCTCCTTCGCCTCGAGAATGAGCTGGCGAAGGTCCTCGTACATGCGGTTGCGGAAGCCCGAGCCCGGGTAGATCGTGAAGCCGATCGCCGCGCAGCCGAGGCGGAGCGCGTCCTTGACGGAGCCCGTCACCGCGCTCGCGGGCTGCTCGACCTTCGCGAGCGTGTCCGAGTTGTTGAGCTTGAGGATGAGCGGGATCTGCCCGGCGTAGCGGTCGGCGACCGCCTCGATGAACCCGAGCGGCGCCGCGTACGCGTTGCAGCCCGCGTCGATGGCGAGCTGGACGTGGTAGTCCGGATCGTAGCCGTCCGGGTTCGGGGCGAACGAGCGCGCGGGGCCGTGCTCGAAGCCCTGATCGACCGGGAGGATGACCATCTTCCCGGTCCCGGCGAGGTTGCCGTGGTTCAGCATTCGCGCGAGGTTGGCCCTCACTCCGGGGTTGTCCGATCCGTACCAGGAGAGAATCTGCTTCACGCGGTCGCTCAGCGGCATCGCTCGCTCCTCTTCGTCTGTCGTGTTCGAGGTCATGCAGTGACCTCGGGATGAGAACGGCGCGCAGGCTAGTCCGCGCGCCCGGCCCGATCAATGGTCGCCCGGCGATATCGCCGGAAGCCGTCACTCAGGCGTGAGTCGTGTGTCCGTCCGCCACGGCGATCGACGACGCTGCCGCAACTTCTGCGCGGTCGGGCTTCGCGTCTTGCCTCGCACGCGCTCATTTGAGAAACGGGGGATCGCCATGTCCGACCGCAGCAGCATTCCTTCCGTTCGTCCCGCCAACGTCGTCGGGACGACGCTCCGCGAGCACGTCCTTCACGGGATGCATGCGGCGCCCGGCGCCACGGGTGAGTTCACGTCGCTTCTCAACCACATCTCTCTCGCCATCCGCATCATCAACTCGCGCGTCCGCGCCGCCGGCCTCGCCGGGCTGCTCGGCTACACCGGCGAGACGAACGTGCAGGGCGAGCAGGTGCAGAAGCTCGACGCCTACGCGAACGACGTGCTCTTGACCGTCCTCGAGCGGAGCGGTCACTGCGGCGTCATCGCGAGCGAGGAGCTCGACGAGGCGATCCTCGCCAAGAACCACGGCAAGTACGTCGTTCTGTTCGACCCGCTCGACGGCTCGAGCAACATCGACACGAACGTCGGTATCGGCACCATCTTCGCGATCCTGCGTCGCTCCGATCCGAAGCTCTCTCTGCCGAGCCTCCCGGACGCTCTCCGCCCCGGCCGCGAGATCGTCGCCGCCGGGTACGTGCTCTACGGTCCGTCGACGGTGTTCGTGCTGTCGACGGGGCAGGGCGTGCACGGCTTCACGCTCGACCCCGCGATCGGCGAGTTCTTCCTCTCGCAGCCGGACATCAAGTGCCCGGAGCGTGGGAGCTGCTACTCGGTGAACGAGGGCAACTACTCGCGCTGGACGCCGGAGATCCAGGCGTGGGCGCGCTGGATCAAGGGCGACGGCGGCGCGCCGCCCGGCGACGGCCCCACCGACTTCAAGACGCCCTACGGCGCGCGCTACGTCGGCTCGCTCGTCGCCGACGCGCACCGTACGCTCATGAAGGGCGGCATCTTCGCGTATCCGGCCGACTCGAAGAGCACGAAGGGGAAGCTTCGCCTCCTCTACGAGGCGAACCCGATGGCGTTCCTCTTCGAGCAGGCGGGCGGCGCTGCCACGAACGGCAAGGATCGCATCCTCGACATCATGCCCACGGAGCTCCACCAGCGGACGCCGCTCATCGTCGGCTCGAAGGACGACGTCGCAGCGTTCGGCCGCTTCGTGGCCAGCGGCAAGTGAGGGGGCGCGGGACCGCCGGCCCTCCGCGCGTTCCCGCCCCCGCTCGGGCTCAGTAGTTGAACTGCACCTGGAGGCGGAGCAGCCGTCCTTCCTGGCGGACGCCGTTCACCGTGCGATCGCTCGCCATGAGCTCGGTGGTCAGTTCGAGCCACCGCAGCGGCTGCCATTCGATGCCGGCATCGAGCTCGCGGATGACGTGGCGGGGCGCGTTCGTCTCGAACTTCTTGCCTCCGTCGTAGTGGTGCACGCGTGCGTACGGCATGAAGACGCCGATCTTCGTCTTCTGCCGCCACATGGCCATGACGTACCCGCCCTCGAGCGGCCGGCGCTCGATCGTGTCGCCCACGAGCTCCGGCCCGTAGCCGAAGTTGTATTCGACCTGGAGGCCGAACGGCTTCGGGTACAGCACGAAGGTGCCGAGCGCGCGCGCGTCCAGGAGCTCCCTCCGGCCGCCGATGCCGTCCGTCCTGCTCGGCACGTAGAGGCCCGAGTACGCCGCTGCCGCGAGCTCGAGGGTCTGTGAGCCGACGTCGAACGGATAGGCGACGCGCGTGAAGAAGTGCTTGTTGTCGTTCTTCTCGCGGGTGTTCAGGGGCTGCCCGTTCGCGACGCCGAAGGCGGTCATGCCGTAATCGCCCGATCCCTTCAGGCCCGAGTCGACGAGCCGCTTGAACCGGCGGCGTACGTCGGGCGTCTCGAAGTAGAAGAACACGCCGAGATCGCGCTCGTTCAAGAATGCGCTGTTGATGCCGTCGCTCCGGTCGAGCGGCAGGCGGTTGCCGCTCGACTGCATCAGCTCCCAGCCGTAGGGCGTCTTCGACTGGCCGACGCGAAAGCGAAACCTCCGGTCGCGGTCGAGGAAGATGTCCGCGTAGGCGTCGCGGATCACGACGGCGTTCAGGGTGTCGCCGATGGCGGACGCGAAGTCGGGCTGAAGGTAGAAGGAGACGTATCGATTCAGGTCGCCCGAGAACACGAGGCGTGCCCGGCGGATGTAGAGGCCGCCCGAGTCGCCGATCGACTTGTCGCCCTGAAGATTGACGAGGTGCGGGTTCGTCGCCCCGATTCGGTTGTAACGAACCTGCGTGTAGCCGCGGATCGCGAGGCGTTCGTACCAGGGCTTCTCCCTCTCGCGCTCGTCGTCGTCGCGCGTGGGAGCGGAGGCGGCGTCGGAGGATCGAGCCGTGGCGAGATCGTGCGCGGCCGCCTTCGGCGTGCCCGCGAGGAAGATCGACAGCCCGATCGCGGACGCCACGAGACCGAGACGCCGGCGATGCACGGAGCTCATCTGAGTCGAGCGGTGAGGCGCTCGAGAGCCATGTTCGTGACGGGTTCGTGTCGCCGGCCGTCGTTCGTGACGAACGTGTGACGCGCGATTCGACGAAGCGCGCTCGCCCGACCGCCGTCGCGCGCGGACGCGTCAGCGACCGCGCTCCTGACCCCACAAGAAGACGTGCAGCCGCGTGCCGAGCCGGTAGCCGTACGTTCGGCATCGGTCGGCGAGCCACCGCGATCGCTCCGCGAGCGTCGTCGGGTCCACGCCCTCGGGGGAGAGGATCACGCGCTCGCGCGGGACGCCGAGCAGCGTGACGAGCCTGTCGGCCTCCTCGACGTCCGCGTCCGACGTGATCACCAGCTTGAGCTGCGCGTTCGGCCTCGCCCCGAACCACTCGAGCGCCGCGGGCCGATGCCTGGCGCGCTCGCCGTTGCCGGAGCTCGCGAGCTTCGGCGAGACGTTCCACTGGTCGACGAGCGAGGCAAGCTCCTCGCTCGGCACGATCGTGCCGTTCGTCTCGACCTCGATGCGCAGCCCGCGGCCCTTCAACCGGCGCGCGAGATCGACGAGCTCGTCTTGCTGGATGAGCGGCTCGCCGCCGGTGAAGACGGCGGTCCGCACGCCCTCCCCCGCTGCGGCGAGCGCCCGGTCGGCGACCTCGCCGACGGACAGCTCGATGGTCTCCGCCGCTCGGTCGTAGCTCTTCCAGTCCCAGGTGTACTTCGTGTCACACCAGGTACAGCGAAGGTTGCACTCTGCAAGCCGCACGAAGACGGCGGGCACGCCCGCGGTCGAGCCTTCACCTTGGACCGTGGCGAAGATCTCGGGCTCTCCGCCCTTCATGCGGCTGAGGAGCATGGCCGGGACCATAGCCGCACGCGCCCGCGGCGCAAACCCGGCCTCGGGCGAGATCCAACCTCACGCGCGCTTCCGTCGGGCGCCTGCCGTACCGCTTCGCGACCTCTCGGAAGCGCCCCGCTCGAGGACGCGCAAGATCGTGGCGTCGAGCTCCTCGGGGAGGTGGGGCTTCGTCAGGCAGACCTCGCATCCCGCTTCGAGCGCACGCCTCTGGTACGTCGGCTCGTCGTGTGCGGTCAGCGCGACGACGGGGATGTCGCGCGTTCGCGCGTTCGCCTTCAGACGGCGCGTCGTCTCCCAGCCGTCGAGAACCGGGAGCGCCAGGTCCATGACGATGATGTCGAGCTCGTGCGAAGCCGCGGCCTCGAGAGCGCGTCGTCCGTCCTCCGCGGTCACCACGTCGTATCCCTTGAAGCGCAGGTACTCGGCGTAGATGTCACGGTTGTCGGCGACGTCGTCGACGACGAGGACGCGCGGCATGGGCAGCTTCGCCCGAGTGCCCGTTCGCTCGCGCGAAATCGGCGCGTGGCCTGCGCGCGTGCTCTTCTTCGTCGGAGACATGATGCCCAGCATCAACCAGTAACAGGTTTCGCCCTCGACGACCTCCGCGATCTGCGCTCGGGCCGTCGAAAGCGCATCGAGCTCGAGGCAAGTGCGGCCGTGATGTCGCCGCTCGTGTGGAGGCAGCGACGGCGAGGTGGTCGGCCGATGCAGGTCGCCTCGACTCCGTCTCGAGGGCGACGTCATTCGTCGCCGGTGCTCGGGGCGGCGTAGCCGATGTAGCGCACGCCGCTCTCCGCGAGATCCGGAGGGGCCGTCGCGTCGAGGTGATCGAGCAGCTCGCTGAAGGGCACGCCCGCTTCGCGCAGGATCGCCGAGAGCGTCTCGGGCTCGAGGAGCGGCGCATCGGGCACGAGGGCCATGCGATGCCCTCTCTCGAGGATCGTCACCCCTTGGCCGCGACGCTCGTGGAAGCCGGCGTGACGAAGCGCCAGCACGAGCTCCTCGGCCGATACTGCGAGGGCCGGAAGTGCCACTTCGACGGAGACCTCTGCAACGCGCAGACCTATCTCCATCGTCACGATCCGGCGCTCTTTCGCCGCAGTTACGTGGCTGTCCCGTTGCGTCCTGCCCCGGGTGACGGCGTCGCGTGACGTTCTTGAGCATGCGAACGCCTGCGCGCGCTCTGCGCGATTCGAGCGCGAGCGCGCGCGGCTTGCGTGCTCGAGCTACGGAGGCATGCAGAGTACATGTGAATCGTCGCCGCTCGCGAGGCTGCGCGGCACCCGGCGTCTGCGCCGGCCGGCGCGGCGAGCGGCGGGGTGCGTGAACGGTGTCAGTGGACGGGACGGGCGTCAGCGCGAAAGCTCACGATCGAAGCGATCGAAGCGAAGCACCGACCGGCGGACGCCCGAGGCGCATGTCTCGTGCGCATGTCCAGTCGGGCCGCTGCACCGCACGACCTGATGTACGAGCAGCGACGTGTGGCAGATCGAGCAGGTCGAGACCTTCGCGTTGCACCGCGTGCACCTGACCACGGGTTCTTCAATCGCGTATTCGGCCCCCATTGGATCGCCGACTATGCAGGTTACGCCGCTTTCGGCGCCTTTGTACCGCGATTGTTTCCGGAAAGCATCGGCGGGCTTCGAAGGAACGACCACCAGTCGGTACCCCATCGCACCCCCGTGACCGGAAGCGGAGGTATCGTCCGGATGTTGGCCCGGGCGGGCTTCGGCGGAAGCGTGGGCGGGGCGAGCTTCGGAAGGCTCGCGGGTAGCTCCGGGCCGCGCCGTGCGTCCTCCGTGAACGCGACGGCCCCTCCGCGCCGGTCCCGGAAGAAGCCGAGCCGGAAGAAGCCGAGCACGCGACCGTCCTCCGCGTGCACGAGGTCATCCGTGACGAACGCGATCCATCGGTGGCTGGCTCGATCGAAGATGACGTTTTCGTCCAGCCAGCCGACCACGACCCCTCGCCGATCGAAGATCTCTCTCATGGTCGTCACCTCCCCGAGGTCCATACGGACGACGCGCGGCGAACCTAAGTGAGCTCGTCGCGTCGCTCGGGGGCGGTCGCGTCGTGCGCACGGCGGGGCGCGTCGGCGACGCGCTCCGCCGGTGATCGAGAGTGGCACGCCCGGCAAGATTCGAACTTGCGACATTCGGCTTCGAAGGCCGACGCTCTATCCAGCTGAGCTACGGGCGCGTGACGAAGCATCTCTACCACGCTCCGACGCCGGGGTCACCGGGTCTCCGAGGACCATCGACGCCGGCCGCCCGAGCGGCCCGCCAGCCCGTGCGTGACCCGCGCCCGGGCGCTCGCGGACCGTCCTCGGTCGGCGCACGACCGACGTGCGAGCGTGACGACCGGCCAGCGAGGGTGAGCGCGCTGGGAGGCGCTCGCGTGCGATCCGGTCCTCGCGTCCTCGCAGGCGCACGGCGCTGCAGCGTGACGAGATTCCTCCATCGAGCGTGACGCGATTCCTCCATCGATGGCGTCGAACGCGTCGACGTGATCGTCTTCGTCGACGAGACGAAGCATCGAGCGAGCGCGACCGATCACGTGCTCGTCGTCGTCAGCGCGAGCATGAATTCGTCGGTGAATGCGCCGATCACGATGCTTGCGCTCGCCTTCATGTGCTCCGCGCTCTTCCAAATCGACATGGTCGCGCTTGGTGAAATCGAATTCGCTCCAATAGAGTCGCTCGCGCGATGACGAGGGAGACCACGCGCGGAGGTCGCTCGGCGTAGCGCTCGGTCGACGCACTCTCCCTCGTCGAGAGTCGTGGCGGTGCCGCGCGATGGGGAGGGAGCGTGACGCCGAGCGAGGCGTCGATCTTCGCTCTGCTCGTGGGCGTGGTGGCTGCGTGCCGGGGACACGCGCGGCCAGGGACACGTGCGCCTTCGTCTCGCCCGGAAACCTCCGACGAAGGAGTCCTCACGATGACGCACGTCCGTTTCTTCGGTGCAAAGTACACGCTTGCTGCACTCTTCGTGGCGCTCGCCGCTGCTTGCAGCTCGTCGGATCCCGCGGCGACGTTCGAAGAGGACATCTCCGGCGACGAGCCGTACACGACGGAGACGGCCCCGAGCGCTCCCGACGATCGAGGTGGAGCCGGCGGCGGTCGCGATCCCTACGGCGTCGGCGGCGCAGGCGGCGCGGACGAAGGTAAAGGCGACGGATCGAGCCCCGGGACCGAAGGATCGTCCGGCGGCGACGGATCCGGAGGAGGCGAAGCGCCGAAGCCGGGAGGCGGCGACGCGCCCGGCAGCGGCAAGCCTGGCAGCGGCAAGCCTGGCAGCGGCAAGCCCGGCAGCGGCAAGCCTGGCAGCGACAAGCCCGGCAGCGACAAGCCTGGCAGCGACAAGCCCGGCAGCGAGAAGCCGAAGCCCGGTGGAGGTGACGATGGCAAACCCGAGCCGTTGCCCGACGTGCCGATGCCATTTCGGGGCGTGAACCTCGCCGGCGCGGAGTTCGGTACGGCGATCCCGGGCAAGGAGGGCGTCGACTATCGATGGCCGACGGGATCGCACGTCGACTACTACATGTCGAAGGGCATGAACACCTTCCGGATCGGCTTCAAGTGGGAGCGCATGCAGCCGACCGCGAAGGGCGCGTTCACGGAGTCGTACTTCGCGAAGCTCGACGCCGTCGTGAAGCACGCGACCTCGAAGGGCGCGAAGGTGATCCTCAACCCGCACAACTTCGCGCGCTACTACGACGAGCCCGTGGGGAGCTCGAAGGTGCCCGAGGACGTCTTCGCGGATTTCTGGCGACGCCTCGCGGAGCGCTACGCGTCGAACCGGCACGTGATGTTCAACCTCGTGAACGAGCCGCACACGATGCCGACGGAGCAGTGGGTGAGGGCGGCGAACGCGGCGATCGCGGCGATTCGCGCGGCAGGCGCCGACAACCTCATTCACGTCCCGGGCAACGCGTGGACGGGCGCGCACAGTTGGACGAGCAATTGGTACGGCACGTCCAACGCGGTCGCGATGCTCGACATCAAGGACCCGAAGGACAACTTCCTCTACGAGGTGCACCAGTACCTCGACAAGGACTCGAGCGGCAGCGGCGAGGACTGCGTGAGCGAGACGATCGGGAGCGAGCGCATCGCGAGCTTCGTCGCGTGGCTCCGCAAGCACGGCAAGAAGGGCTTCGTCGGCGAGTTCGCCGGTGCGCGCAACGAGCGGTGCTACCGGGCCGTCGAGGACATGCTGAAGGCGATGATGAATGCGTCCGACGTCCTCGTCGGTTGGCTCTGGTGGGCCGGCGGCCCGGGCTGGGGAGAGTACAAGTTCACCCTCGAGCCGAAGGACGGCAAGGACCGACCGCAGATGGGGATCCTGCGCCCGTTCCTCTTCGACCCCAGCGCGATGCCGACGCTGTGACGCGCGCGCGCCTCGGCGTGCCTGCCTCGGCGTGACGCGAAGGTGAGAGACAGGACGCATCGACGGCACGTTCCGCACCATCCCGCTCGGGACGGGCGCTCTCCGGACCTCCGGTTTTCCGGGGACGCCCGCCCGACGTGCGACGTCGAGCGTCGAGGGTCGCCTTCACGGCATCGTGCTCGCAGAGCCAGTCGCGCGTCGCGTCGGCCCTCGTACGAGAGGCCGAGACGGAGGCTCGTGCCATCGGGCCGCGCACGACGCGAGCCGACGCACGAACGAGGCACGCATGAAGAAGGCAGCATTCGCCCTCACCACGCTCGCCGCACTCGTAGCGGCTCCTGCCGCGCTCGCGCAGGAAGCACCGAACGACGAGACCTCGGAGACCGCAGGCGCACCGGCGTCCGCGCCGGCCGAGGCAGCGACGACCACGATCACGGCCGCCGACACGGCGGCCGAGCCGCCGACGCCGGTCGCGCCCATGGCGCCGCCGCGCGCGCGGGAGACGATCGTCGCACACCAGAAGCTCCGTCCTCATCGGCCGCTGCTCATCACGGGCACCACCATGCTCTTCGGCAGCTGGGCCGTGACGGCGGGCGCCACCGCCTTCGCTTCGTACCAGGGGCGCAACGCGGACGAGCGGCTGTACCTCCCCGTCGCCGGACCGTTCGTGCACCTCGCCGACACGACCGAGGGGACCCTGGACATGATCCTCATCGCGGGCAGCGGCATCGCTCAGGCCGTCGGCCTCGGGCTGACGGTGCTCGGCCTCGTCATCCCCGAGAAGATCCCTGCGGCGACGATCGAGGCGCTCGGGACGAAGGTGAACCTCACCGCGACGTCGTTCGGCAGAGGCTCTGCCGGGTTCGGCGCCGTGGGGCAGTTCTGAGGAGGACGAGATGAAGACCTGGGTGACGATTGCATGGGCGCCGGCCGCGGCGATCGCGCTCGCATGCGCGACCGCCGGCTGCGCGGCGACGCCGGTCCCCGCCGACAAGCTCGCGCGAACGCAGCAGGCCGTCGACCAAGCCGAGGCGATGCGTGCGGACGCCGATCCTCGCGCGGCCGTCCATCTCAAGCTCGCCAAGGACCTGCTCGCAGAGGCACGGCGGCAGATGAAGAACGGCGACAACAAGAAGGCGGGCTTCTACCTCACGCGCGCGGAGGCGGACGCCGAGGCGGCGCTCCATCTCGCGCACGCGCGCGCGGCCAAGGCGGACGCGGAGAAGACGATCGACGCGATCCGGCAGGCGAAGCAGATGATGCAGACGGGAGGAACGGGGTCATGAAGTCGAATCGGACGACGCTCGCCTTGGCTCTCGTGCTCGCGGCGCCCATCGTCGGGTGTGGGGCGAGCCGCCCGCCGCAGCAGCTCCTCGACGCGCGCATGGCCTACCAGAAGGCGTCCACCGCGCCCGGTGCGTCGATCGTCGGCAGGGACATGTACGAGGCGCGGCAGGCGCTCGACGCGGCCGAGCAGGCCTACAGGAAGGAAGGCGCGAACGACGAGAAGACGAAGACGCTCGCGTACGTCGCGCACCGCAAGGCGATCGCGGCGCAGGGCAAGGCCGAGACCGCCCACGCGCTCGAAGAGAAGCGCGCCGCGCTCGCGGAGTTCGAGCGCTTCCGCGAGAGCCAGGCCGCGATGGCGCGCCAGCAGCTCGATCGCGAGAAGGAGCGGGTCGAGATGGAGCGGCAGCGCGCGGAGAGCGAGCGCCGGGCGCGCGTCGCGGCCGAGCAGAAGGTCTACGACGCGCTGGCGCAGATCGAGGGCTTGAAGGTCTCGAAGTCGGAGCGGGGTTACGTGCTGACGTTGCCGGGGACGATCGCGTTCGGCAAGCGCGGTGAGCTCACGGCGGAGGGCAAGAAGCGCCTCGCCGAGATCGCGAAGGCCATCAAGGACGACCCTCGGGGCCTGACCATCGTGGGACACACGGATTCCACCGGCAAGAAGGACGCGAACAAGCGGATCTCCGAGCAGCGGGCGAACGCCGTCCGCGACTTCCTCGTCGCCGAGGGCGTCGACGAGGCGCGCATCAAGACGATCGGGATGGGGAGCGAGCAGCCGATCGCCGACAACGCCAAGCCGGAGGGCCGCGCGCTGAACCGGCGCGTGGAGATCATCGTCGAGGCGAGGTCGCCCGAGGCCGAGCCGCCTGCGTCCGACGGTTCTCCGAGCCCGAACCGACACCGAACGGATGGACAGGATCAGCTGCCGCCGTAAGACGACGTAAGACGATGTGCCCTTGGCCGTCGTTCGCGCGAGCGCGGTAGACTCGGGGGAGTGGTTGGTGGTGGTGGGGCGAGCCTCGTCGGGACGACGGTCGGTCGCTTCCGCGTCGATCGTCTGATCGGCCGCGGCGGGATGGGCGCCGTCTACGCCGCGTTCGACGAGAGGCTCGAGCGCGACGTCGCTCTCAAGGTCCTGAACGACGAGGGCGACGCGACGATCCAGAAGAAGCGCCTCATGCGCGAGGCGCGGCTCGCTGCGAAGCTCCAACACCCCAACATCGCGACGGTCTACGAGGTGGACGAGCTCGACGGGCGGCTCCTCATCGTCATGGAGCTGCTCGAGGGCATGTCCCTCCGCAAGGTCCTGTCGCGGAGAAAGAAGCTCCCGCTCGAGGAGGCGGTCTCGATCGCCCGCGACGTGGCACGCGCGCTCGGACGCGCCCACGCCGCGGGCGTCATCCATCGAGACATCAAGCCCGAGAACGTGTTCGTCACGACCCCGTCGCCCGACGTCACTCTGGCGAAAGTGCTCGACTTCGGGCTCGCTCGCCAGCACACGTCGATGCCGGGCATCGGCCCTTCCACCGAGACCACGAACACGACGTCGGCCGGAGAGATGTGGGGCACGCCCGGCTACGTCAGCCCCGAGCAGGCCCACGGGCACCCGCTCGACGTCCGGACGGACATCTTCTCCTTCGGCGTCGTCCTCTACGAGATGCTCGCGGGGACCCGGCCGTTCAAGGGCGAGAGCGCCGTGGCGACGCTCCTCGCGACCATCAAGGACCCGGCCCAGCCGCTCCGCGAGCTCGTCAGCGACGTCCCGCCGGCGCTCGAGGAGATCGTGAAGCGCTGCCTCGAGAAGGATCGCGAGGCGCGATTCGCCGACGGTAACGAGCTCAGCGCGGCGCTCGAGGCTTGGGTGCGCGGGACGGCGGTCTCGACCAGGATGACGAACGCGGTCGGATCGAGCCCGAGCCTGCCCATCATCCAGATGGACGCGCCGGGGCCGAGCGTGACTCTCTCCGCCGACGAGGCCCCGACGACGGGAGGCTCGGCCGCCGTCGAGCTGACCATGCAGGACCCGGAGGCGGTCCCGCTCGAGCAGCAGCGCATCGATCACATGAAGATCGTCGCTGCGATCGGCGGCGGTGTCGCTTTCGCGCTCGTCCTCGTGACCATCGGCGCAGCGCTCGTCTCCTCGCCGGAGCGCGACTCGGCTGCGACGGCCGCGAGCGAGCGCTCCGTCGCGTCCGCCCCCGTCGTCGCGTCGGCGAGGCCGGAAGCTCCGGCCGACGAGAGCGTCGCGGCGAGCGAGCCCGCCGCGACTGCGGCGAATCTCGAGGCTCCGCCGAAGGAGGGCGCGCCCGAAAAGGGCGCAGACGAAGAGCCGGCGACGTCCTCCACGGAGGACGACTCCTTGGACACGATCGAGGTGTTGTCCGCCGACGAGGAGGTTCCGCCCTCGACCGCGGCATCTGCTCGCGTAGCGCGCCCGGCCGCGCCGGCCACCGCACCGGCCGGATCCTCGCGGAAGAAGAAGCCGGCGGATTGCGCCGTTCCGTTCACCTGGGACAAGGGCGTCAAGATCCCGAAGCTCCATTGCCTCTGACGCGAGGCGGTTCGGGCCGCTTCGCGCTCCGACCTCGGGTATGATTCGACCCCGGACGGTCGCTTGGGGGTCTTCTCATCGACTCGGAAACTCGGACGCGGTTCTTGGTCTTCGGCGCGGTCTCCTGGTCGCTCGCCGGGTGCTTCGCTCTGTTCGGTCTGGACGGGTACGGCCCGCCGGCCGACGAGCCGGACGACGCCGGATCCTCGCCCGTCGACGCACCGGCCGTCGAGGACGTGACGCACGACGGCAAGGTCGTCTTCGTGACGAGCGTTCCTTTCGCCGGCGAGATCGGCTCGGTCGCGGCCGCGGACTGGCGGTGCCAGATGCTCGCGATGGACGCCGGTTTGACAGGCACGTTCAGGGCCTGGCTCAGCGACCCCGAGTCGTCACCCGCGACGCGCTTCACGAAACCCGACGACGACGACGACGATGACGTCGACGCGGGCGAAGAAGCGCTCGTCACGCCCGACCGACGTCGGATCATCGCGCCCGGCATCTCCGCGCTGACCTCGGGGCTCGTCTCGCCGATCGACATGACGGAGCGAGGCACGACGCTCCCCGAAGGCACGTTCACGTTCCGCACGGAAGCGGACGGACGGCGGACGTGCGTCGTCTCCGGCACGATGGTGTGGACGAACACGGACCCGGCGGGCTTGCGCGCGAGCTCGTCGGACTGCTCGGCGTGGAGCACGAGCGCGAGCTCCGTGACGGGGTACGTGGGCGTCATCCCGCCGGCGGAGGCGGCCCCGTCGGACACCTGGACGGCCGCGTGCGCGCAGCCCTGTTCGGCGGAGGCACATCTCTACTGCTTCGAGCAGTGAGCCTTCGGGTATGCTTCGGCGTGATGACCGCCCGTGCAGCGGCGCTCGGTTTCGTGATCGTGATGGCGAGCGGGACGATTGCGACCCGAGCGGCCGCAGACGAGACGCGCGAGTGCGCGGCGGCCTACGAACGGACCCAGCGCCTGCAACTGAGGTCGGAGCTCGTCTCGGCGCTCGAGGCGGCCGAGCGGTGCGCGCGGCCGACCTGCCCCGACCTGCTCAAGAACGAGTGCGCGGTCTGGAGCAAGGAGATCCGGGCCAAGCTTCCGCAGCTCGTCGTCCATGTCCGAGACAGCGACGGATGCGACCGCACCGACGCCAAGATCGAGGTCTCCGGCGGGTGGCGGAAGGAGGGGAACGCGCTCTTGCTCGACCCCGGCAAGCGCACCATCGTGGTGAGCGATCCGGCGAGCTCGCAGTCGAGGACGCAGACCATCGATTTCGCCCGCGGCGAGCGTAGGGAGATCGACGTCGATTTCGCTCCTCCGGAGGGGGCCGTGTGCGCGACGAAGCGCTCGAAGCGTGTCTCGACGCTGACGCTCGTGCTCGGAGGCGTCGGGGGAGGGCTCCTCCTCGCCGGCGCGACGCTCGGAGGGATCGGGGCGATGAAGCGGAGCGACCTCGACGAGTGCAAGCCGAACTGCTCGCAGGAGCGCATCGACGGCGTGCGGCCGTTCTTCGTCGCGGGTGACGTGATCGCCGGGTTCGGCGTGCTCGCCCTCGGTGCGGCGGCGATCACGTTCTTCGCGAGCACCGACACGAAGGCGGAGACCGCGGCGCGCTCACGGCTCTTGGTCGGCCCCGGCGGAATCGGGGCGACGTTCTGATCAACCCCCGCCCGTGAGCGTCGTCGCGCGCTTCACGATGTCACGGATCTTGTCGTTGCCGATGCCGGCGCTCTTGCCGATGGTCTTGAGCAGCTCGGCCTCGGACTTGTCGACGCCCTTGGTCGCGCGCGCGACGAGCGCGGCGACGAAGATCCCGGCCTCGACCTGACCGAGCTCCTCGAGGGTCTCGCCGACCTTCGCGGCTCGCGCTTCGACGCCTTCCTCGTCCGCGAGCTTCTTGCACTCGTCGATGAGCGCCTCGCTCTCCCACTCGATGACGAGCCCTTGGCTCAGGAGCTCGACCGCCTTGATCAGGACCTCACGCTCGGTCTCGTCCACGCCCCCATCCGCGCGAGCCGTGAGGTAGCCGGCCTCGATCGCGGCCCGAAAGAGCTCGTTCTGACGTGGAACCTTGAGCTCTTCGCGGATCTTTTCGGCGTGCTCCTCGAGCGAGAGTTTCTTGGCCTTGCTCATGCGCGCAGCATAGACCGCTTCCGGATGCGTCCATAGGGTCGTCGGCCGCCCCGTCGCGCTTCGCCGGTGTGCACGCGCGCTCTGCACGCGCTGTTATAAAGGGTCGATGTCCCGGTTCGTCGCGGGCGTATGCAGCGTCGTCTTGGTCCTCGCCTGGGCCGCACGCGCGCACGCCGCCGAGGACGAGTTGTCGCTCGATCTCGGAGGGACGTCTCTCGTTCTTCGTCGCGTGCCGAAGGGGACCTTCGGTCAGGGCTCTGCGCCGGGGGAGATCGGCCACGAGAAAGACGAGCTCGTCCGGACCGTCACGATCTCGCGACCGTTCTGGCTCGGGAAGATCCCGGTGACGCGCGGCCAGTTCGCGCGCTTCGTCGCCGAGACGAAGTACGTGACGGAAGCCGAGAGGGGCGGCGGCGGCCATGGCTTCGACGCCAAGGTCGGCGCCCTCGTGCGACGGAAGGACTTCAACTGGCGCAATCCTGGCTTCACGCAGCGAGACGAAGACCCGGTCGTCCTCGTCTCGTTCGCAGACGCGAACGCTTTCACCGAGTGGGCTTCGCAGAAGACCGGACGCCGCATTCGTCTGCCGACGGAGGCGGAGTGGGAGTATGCGGCCCGAGCCGGGACGACGACGCCCTGGTACGGCGCGACGAAGGAGAGCGAGGCGCTGAGCCTCGGCTGGTTCAAGAACAACTCCGGCGGCTCCACGCATCCAGCGGGGACGAAGAAGCCGAACGCCTGGGGCTTCTTCGACATGGCGGGCAACGTCTTCGAGTGGTGCCGCGACGTGTACGCGCCCTTTCCCTTCGGCGACGCCGTCGATCCCGAGCGCACGGAGGGAGCCGATTCGGAGCGCCGCGTCTTGCGAGGAGGCTCGTGGCTGCGTGGACCGAAGCGAGGGCGGAGCAGCGCGCGCCACAAGGCCGCGCCCGGCGCACGCTCCGCCGAGTACGGCTTCCGCGTCGCCGCCTACGACGACACGTCGGCGCCGGCGGGTGCTGCCCCTGCCGGCGCTGCGTCTTCGACCGATCCCGCGGCGCCGGCCTCCTCCGTCGACGCGAGGTCGACGCCGCTCCCCGAGCCCGAAACGTCGCCGTCGGCCGAGGCGAAGGCGCCCGCGCGTCCGGGCGGCGAGGGATCACCGTGGACGATGATCGTGGCTCCGTTGGTCAGCGCCGGCGCGGCCGTGGGCTGGGTGCTCGCGCGGCGCGGACGCCGGCGTTCCGACGTCGGGGAGCCGCCCGAGCAGGGGCTTCCGCCTCCCGCGAGCAGCGCGCGCCCGGTCGTCGCCGAAGAGCCGCCTTCCGCAGGTCCGTCGTCGCGACGGATGCCCCCACGCCCGGCGCTCGTCGACGCGCGCGAGTCGGAGAGCGCCTTCCGCGCGCCGACCATCGAGCCCGAGGCGTTCGTGCAAGACGCCTCGACGGATTCACCGGCCGCCGATTCGGCGGCGCTGCCGTCGCCCACGGCGCTCTCGGGCGCGATGCAAGCCGCGCTCGGCGCGGACCGCGACCCGTCCGCCGCGAAGCCCTCCGAGCCGCAGCCCTCGGCCCCCGCGAGCTCGAGCCGAGAGCCGCTCGATCCCAAGCCCTCCGAGGCGACGGCTTCCGCTCCGAAGCCGCTCGAAGCGCGAACGTCCGAGCGTCATGCTCTCGAACCCACCGAGACGAAGGCCGGAGAGGCACACGATCCGAAGCCCGACGGTCCGAAGGACGACGCCCGGGCCGCCCCGCCGCCACCGAGAAGCTCCGCGAAGATGTCGGCGCAGAGGGCCGCCGAGCTGAAGGCGTTCGAGGCGTGGATCAGCGCGGAGAGAGCGTCGGAGCGGAGGCTCGCTGGGAGGCCCAAGGAGGACGGGGGCGGGTCGGAAGACCCGTAAGGGAGTCCTCGGTCCTCAGTCCTCAGCTTTGGCGCTTGGCCCTCTGCGGCCTCCGCGCTGAGCGCGTCAGCTCCTCGCAACTCGGCAACTCGGAGGTCGGCGCGATCGAGGGAGGTCGAGCTGAGGATCGAGGACTGAGGTCTGACTCCTCAAAGCTTCCCCAACGCCGCCTCCGCGCGCAGCCTCCAGACGACGCCGACGGCCTCCAAGAAAATCTTCCGGCTCATCTTCGACCGGCCTGCGGTTCGGTCGACGAACACGATCGGGACCTCCTTGACGGTCATCCCCTTGCGCAGGGCGCGGTACGTCATCTCGATCTGGAACGAGTAGCCGTTCGAGTGGACTTGCTCGATGCCGATCGCTTCGAGGGCGCGGCGGGTGAAGGCCTTGTAGCCGCTCGTGAGGTCCTTCACGTCGAGGCCGAGGATCGTGCGCGAATAGAGCGAGCCGCCCTTCGAGATGAAGTGACGACCGATGCCCCAGCCTTCCACGCCGCCGCCCGGGATGTTCCGCGACCCGATGACGACGTCGGCGCCGCCCTCGAGAGCCGCGACGAAGTCGGGCAGGTATTTGACGTCGTGCGACAGGTCGGCGTCCATCTCGAAGAACCACTCGTAGCCTTCGTCGAGGCCGCGTCGGAACGCCTGCGTGTACGCGGTGCCGAGCCCCAGCTTGCCGGGGCGGTGCATCACGCGGACCTTCGGGTCCTTCGCCGCGATGGCGTCCGCGATGGCGCCGGTGCCGTCGGGTGAGTTGTCGTCGACGACCATGATGTCCGCTTCGGGAAAAGCCGAACGCACCGCGTCGACGAAGCGCGGCAGGTTGTCTTTCTCGTTGTAGGTCGGAGTGACGATGAGCGTTTTCGGCATGCGGAGGGAACCCGTGGCATAGCACTTCCAATGCGGTGCGGCATCACACGCGTTCGCTTCGGCGCGATCTCGGCTACGCCGTCTCGGATAGGCCGTCCCCGCGGGGACAACAGGGGCCCGAACCGTCTAGAATCCGGACGTGGCCCTCAAGTCGACGCGCCCGCCCCCGTCTTCGAGCGGGGAAGCGGTCTGGTCGCCTCCCCGGCGCTCCAGCTCGCGCGAGCTCGACGTGCGCGTCGCCGTGCTCGAGCAGAGGGTCAAGGATCTCGAGGAGGAGCTCGCTCGCGAGAGGCGCATCGGAGTCGCCCTCCGGGAGGTCGGGCTCGCTCTCGGCACCACGCTCGATCTCGATCAGCTCCTCGAGCTGATCCTCGAGAAGATCACCTCGGCCGTCGACGCCGATCGCTCGACGCTGTACTTGCTCGACGATCGCAAGGAGGAGCTCGTCTCGCGCATCGTCCAGGGAGACGAGGTCCGGCAGATCCGGCTCAAGGTCGGACAGGGCATCGCAGGGCACGTCGCGCAGACGGGCAAGACGCTCCTCGTCAACGACCCGTACGGCGATCCGCGTTTCAACCCCGAGCTCGACCTCGCCTCCGGCTACCGCACGCGGTCGATCCTCGCCGTCCCGATGAAGAACCATCTCGGGCGGACGATCGGCGTCATCCAGGTGCTCAACAAGAAGACGGGCGTGTTCGACGACAGCGACGCCGTCGTGCTGGCCGCCCTCGCCACGCAGGCCGCGATCGCGATCGACAACTCGCGGCTGTTCATCTCGGTGACGCAGAAGAACACCGAGCTGCTCGAGATCAAGGAGCAGCTCGAGCACCGCGTCCGCGACCTCAAGCTCCTGTTCGACCTCGAGAGCGCGATGGGACGCGCCACCTCGCTCGAGGAGCTCTTCACGGGGGTCCTCAGCGAGGCGCTCCGCACGAGCGAGGCGCACGCCGGCGCCTTCGCCATGAAGGGGCCGGGCGACAAGGCCGTCCTCTACCTCATGTTCCGGCACGACGACACGCTCCACCGCCACTCGCTCGACGTCGGGCAGGGGCTCACCGGCGCCGCGATGGCCGACGGAGAGGTCGTCTTCACGAACGACGCGCCCTCCCATCCGAGCCACGACCCCGTCTTCGACCAGATCCTCGGCGAGCCCTTGCGCGCCTGCATTGCGGTCCCGCTCGAAGGCGAGGACGGAGACGCGATGGGCGCGATCGCCCTCTTCAACAAGACGCGTATCCCCGGGTCGCAGCCGCGCCTCAACGGCGACGTCGAGGAGGGCTTCACCGAGGAGGATCGCGCGCTGCTCCTCCTCATCGCCGCGAACGCATCGACGGCGATCCGCCTGCAGATGGCGCGCGAGTCGCGCGAGCGCGAGGAGCGCCTGACGACGATCGGCCGTCTCCTCTCCGGCGTCATCCACGACATGAAGACGCCGCTCACCGTGATCAGCGGCTACGTCCAGATGATGCAGGCCGCGGACAAGCGGTCGGTGCGCGACGAGTACGCCGAGCTCGCCCTCAAGCAGTTCGAGCACATCGGCGCGATGCAGCGCGACATCCTCGAGTTCGCGCGAGGCGAGCGCAACACGCTGGTCCGCAAGGTCTACCTGACGAAGTTCTTCGGCGACGTGAAGGAGCAGCTCCAGACGCAGCTCGCGCGTCAGGGCGTCGAGCTCGTCATCGTCCTCGAAGACAAGGGCGTCGCATACTTCGACGAAGGGAAGATCCTCCGCGTCGTCCACAACCTCGCGCGCAACGCCGCCGAGGCGATGGCCGACAAGGGCGGCAGGTTCACGATCAAGGTCGCTCGCACGAAGGCGACGAAGCGGGAGCCCGAGACGCTCGTCATCACGTTCTCCGATACCGGCCCCGGCATCCCGAAGGAGATCGAGCACCGCCTCTTCCAGTCGTTCGTGACGAGCGGGAAGAAGGGCGGCACGGGCCTCGGTCTCGCGATCACGAAGCGCATCGCCGAGGAGCACGGCGGCACGATCACCGTGAAGTCGAGCTCGAAGGGCGCCACGTTCACGCTGCGTCTGCCGCAAGGGAAGGTGCGCGACTCCGTTGCCGACCGGGGCGAGAAGCGTCCGAAGAAGGACGCCGCCAGGCCGTCGCGGCGCCGGCTTCGAGGCAGGTGATGCCCACCGTCGGGAGAGGGCGCGATCGCCGAGCGCTCCACGCCTCGCAGCGGCACGACCGCGTGCGCCGCGGACGCCTGCCCATGGCCGTCGCGCTGGCGCTCCTCGCTTCGACGTCGCCGCTCATGGCCGACGAGGCGCTGCCTCCGTGGACCGATCCGTCGGACGTTCCGCTCCCCCGGTGGGCACGATCCGTGGCGCCGACCAAGCTCGAGTCCGCGATCTACGCCGAGCCCGGCAACGTCGACGCGCGGCGTGGCAGCGCGCAGCCTGGCGCACGCCTGCCTCTCTTCGCCACGCGCCGAGGTCCGGGCTGCGCCGGTCGCTGGCTCCTCGTCGGGCCGCTCGCGTGGATGTGCTCCGACGTCGCGGAGTACAGCCCGGACGATCCCGGAGCGCCGCCGCTCGGCACGCGACCCTGGACCGTGATGGGCGAGGACCTCCTCAGGCCCTTCCGTCCGAGCGCGCGCCCGCTGCCGCCCATCGCTCCGACGTCGGCGACGGACGACGGCCTGCCGTACCGCTACTTCTTCGCCGGGCGGGACGGCGCCTTCGGGTACGCGAACCTCGAGACGGCCCTCGAGGATGCGGCCGATCAAGAGCTCGAGCCCGGCTTCGCGGTCGCGATCGTCGAGGAGCGGAACGCGCACGGCGAGCGCTGGGGCCGCACGAAGAAGGGCCGCTGGATCGCCATGCGCGAGCTCACGCCGGCGCGGCCCAGCCTCTTCCACGGTGAGCTGCTCGATCCCGCGAAGGACGGCGACATCGACGTCGCGTGGGTCGTCGCCGAGAAGGCGAGCGTGTTCGACTCGGAGAAGGCCACGAAGGCGATCGGCACGCGCGTCCGCTTCGAGACGGTGCGCGTCCACGAGGAGAAGACGGTCGGCAAGGACGTCCGCGTCCGCGTGTCCGCCGACGGCGAGCCTCCGGCATGGATGCGCGCGCGCGATCTGTCGCGGCCGAGGCTCGCTCCGCCGCCGCCGGAGGTGACGCTCGACGGCGAACGATGGATCGACGTGGATCTGTCGCAGCAGGCGCTCGTCGCCTACGAGGGCAAGCGTCCGGTGTTCGCGACCCTCGTCTCGACGGGCAAGGGTCCGCCGGGATCCGACTCCGCCACGCGCCGCGGCACCTTCCGCATCTGGGTGAAGGTCTTCACGACGAAGATGGACAACCTCGATCGGGAGGACGTCGACCGCCATTACGCGATCGAGGACGTCCCGTGGGTCCAGTTCTTCGACAAGGCGATCGCGCTCCACGCCGCGTTCTGGCACCGGGACTTCGGGCGGGTGCGCAGCCACGGCTGCGTGAACCTCGCCCCGCTCGACGCCCGCTGGCTCTTCGCGTTCACGTCGCCGCATCTGCCGCTCGGCTGGACCGCGGTGCTCCCGACAAAGATCGAGCAAGGCACCATCGTCCGCGTCCGGTAGGGCATGGTTTCTCCGGCTCTTCTCCGCGGCGGGCCCCTCTTTGCCCGCGGATCGCGGGCGACTCGCGTCCCCCGTCCCGTAAGTCCTCGAAAGACTTCGATGAAGGGAGTGTGGGAAGGTTGGTCACTCCGTTGCGTATGACCGAGGCGTGAAGCTCGCGTCCCTCGCCACGGTCCTCGTTCTCTCCGGTTCCATCGCGTTCGCCGTCGCATGCTCGCAGACCGCGGACGACGACGCCTTCCTCGCGGAGTCGGCTCAGACGTCGTCGGACGATCTGGTCATCAGCCAGATCTACGGCGGCGGTGGGAACGCCAACGCGCCCTACACCCACGACTTCGTCGAGATCTTCAACCGAGGCAACGAGCCCGTGAGCCTCGAAGGCAAGGCCCTACAGTACGCGACGAGCGTGGCGAGCTTCAAGGCGTCGGACATCATCGCGCTTCCGAAGGTCACCCTGGAGCCGGGTCGCTACTTCCTCGTCCAGCTCGCGAGCAGCGGGGCGCAGGGCGCGCCGCTCCCCGAGCCTCATTTCGCGCCGGCGAATCCCGTCGGGCTCAACCAAGCGAAGGGGAAGATCGCGCTCGTGCGCGCCGACGCTCCGCTCGACGGGTGCGGCGGCAAGACGACGAAGCCGTGCACGGGTTGGATCGACCTCGTCGGATACGGCACGGCATCCCAGGCCGAGGGCTCGCCCGCGAAAGAGACGGACAAAGACAAGGCGGCGGTCCGCAAGGGGCAGGGCTGCATCGACACCGGCGACAACAGGAGCGACTTCGATCTCGCGCCGCCTGCGCCTCGCACGCTCGACACCGCACCGATCGTCTGTGCCAACGCCGGAGGCGGCGCCTCCAATGACGAGGACGCGGGGGCCGCGCCCGACGGCGGCGAGGACATCGTGGACGGCGGCCCGGGCGGCGAGGAGGAGATCGACGGCGGCAGCGCCGGCGGTACCGACGACGACGCGGGCGCTCCCGTGGATGCGGGCGGCCCCGACGATCCGGGCGGCGTCGACGACGACGCCGGCGCTCCCGCCGACGACGCGGGCGCCTCGGAGAAGGACGGCGGAGCGAGCGGCGACCCCGGCGGCAGCACGGGCGCCGGTGACGACGAGGACGAGGAAGACGAGGAAGACGAGGACGACGAGGACGACGACGAGGAGCCCTCGAAGCCCGGCGCGTCGAACGGCGGCAAGAAGAATGGCGGCAAGAAGAACGGCACCGAGCAGGAAGCGGCGCCCTCGACGCCCACGACGACGACGACGACGAGCGGCTGCTCGATGACGCAGGGCGGAGCGCGCGGTTCCGGTGTGGCGCTCTCGATCGCCGGCATGCTCATGGGCCTCGCCGCGCTCGGCCGTCGGCGCCGCTCGCGCGACGACGTCAGTGAATGAAGGTCCACGAGACGCCGGGCGTGACCTCGAGGTGCAGGTGGTTTTTGTGCTCGGCGTTGTAGTTCGGCGTCAATACGACGTGGAAGAGCCCGCGCTCCACCGACGCGCAGACGATGTCCCAGAGCTCCTTGGCGGCAGGCGTCTCGGGATTCGGCCCTGCTCCGGCGGTGCACGTCTCCAGACCGATGCGACCGTTCCAATCCCTGTCGACGTCGAGGGTCGAGCCGTCCTTCTTCTTGAGGACCCCGACGTCGAGCGCGAGCGCTCCACAGTGCTGCTTGCCCACGAACTTCGGCGTGCAGCCCCGATCGCGCTGCGGGCGGAAGGCAGACATGTGGATCACCTCGACGACGTCGTGCTCGGCGAGGATCGAGGCGAAGTCGTCGAGGGCGAGGACCAGGCGGCAGTCGAAGACCTCGAACGGCGAGGTCGCGCGGACCTTCTCGGGCAGCGCCGAGTGAATCGTGATCCCGTGCAGAGGTCCGCGCAGGCGCACCGGCGCCAGGATGTGCTGCGCGGCCTCGAGGAGGTCTTCGCGCGCCGACGCGCTCTGCGCCGAGCGGGACGGCTTCTTCGGTCCTCCGTTCTTCCCGGGCTTGCGCCCTTTCGCGGGCCTCGCGCGCTTCGAGCCCTTGGCCGATGGCTTCGTCTTGCTCGCCTTGCCGGCAGGCGGAGCGACCTTGGCCGTCTTCTTGCGTGACTTCACCGCCCACGACGACGGCGGGGCCTCCTCGAACGGGATCGCGCGACGTCCGAGCTCCGCGAGGCATGCTTCGCGTCCGAGGCGCGCGTACCGCATGGTGGGCGCGTCGGCTCGCAGGGTCAGCGGCGGCGGGTCGGCCGCTTCGTAGGGAGCGAGATCGGAAGACGCGGCGGAGGCGGCGGCGTCGGCCTCCTCGAGCGGAGACGCGCTCTTTGCAGTGGCCGCTTCGGCCTGCTCCGCGGGCGGTGGCGTCTTCTGCGCCGAGCTCTTGCAGCCTCCGAGGCCGAGCGACAGCGCGCACGACACGAAGAGCGACATGGCGCGCATGAGCACATTCTAGCTCGCCGCGGGCGCGTAGGCTCCGGCTCGTCGGCGACAGGAGGCGCCAGCTTCGCTAGCATCCCGGCGCCTCGATGATCCCGTACCTCGATCCGAAGGCGCACCTGCCTCCGCTCTATCGCGCGTTCCTGGACGAGCTCGCCAAGCGCGGATTTTCCGGTGAGATCCGCACCGACTACGCCTCGCGCCTCGTCACGGCGACGGACAACAGCGTCTATCAGGTCGTCCCGCTCGCGGTCGTGTTCCCGAAGAGCGAGGCCGACGTCAGGCTCCTGCTCGGGCTCGCGCACGAGGACCGCTACGCGTCCATCAAGCTGAGCCCGCGTGGCGGGGGCACCGGGACGAACGGCCAGTCGCTCTGCGACGGGATCATCGTCGACGTCTCGCGGCACCTCGCGAAGATCCTCGAGACGAACCTCGAGGAGGGCTGGGTCCGCGTCCAGCCCGGCGTCGTGCTCGACGAGCTCAACGCGCACCTCAAGCCCCACGGCGTCTTCTTCGCGCCGAACCTCTCGCCGTCGAACCGCGCCACCATCGGCGGGATGATCAGCACGGACGCGTCCGGCAAGGGCTCGCGCGTCTACGGCAAGACCAGCCAACACGTGCTCGAGCTCCGCGCCGTGCTCGTGGACGGCAGCGTGCTCGAGGCGAAGCCGATCGACGCCGACGAGCTCGAGCGGGAGAAGCGGCGCGACGATCTCCGCGGGTCGATCTTCCGCACCGTCGACGACGTGGTCACGACGCACGCCGAGGAGATCGCGACCGCGCTGCCGAAGATCGCGCGCTTCGTCACCGGCTACGACCTTTCGCACGTGAAGCGGCCGGACGGGCGCTTCGACATCACGTCGATCCTGTGTGGCTCCGAGGGCACGCTGGCCTTGATCACCGAGGCGAAGCTGAAGCTCACGAAGCTGCCGAAGTACCGCGAGCTCGTCGCGATCCGCTACGCGGACTTCGACTCCGCCCTCCGTGCCGCCGGCGTGCTCGTGCGCGCCAATCCGAGCGCGATCGAGACGATCGACGACACCATCGTCGGGCTCGCGAAGAAGGACGTCATCTGGCACTCGGTCGCGCACCTCGTCGCGCAGGGCCCGGACGAGCCGCCGCTCGCCGCGATCAACCTCGTCGAGTTCGAATCGGACGATCCGGCCGCCGTCGCGGCCAAGGTGGAGGAGCTCTGCCGCGCGCTCGACGCCTCCCGTGGCGAGCCCTGGGCCCCGGCCGGTTACACCGTCGCGCGCGACCCGAAGGACGTCGCCGCTCTCTGGAGCCTGCGGAAGAAGGGGGTCGGGCTGCTCGGCAACGTCTCCGGCGATCGCCGTCCGGTCCCCTTCGTCGAGGACACCGCGGTCCCGCCCGAGCGGCTCGCCGACTACATCCGCGAGTTCCGCGCCATCCTCGATCGGCACGGGCTCCGGTACGGAATGTTCGGGCACGTCGACGTCGGCTGCCTGCACGTGCGCCCGGCGCTCGACATGCGCGACGAAGGTGACGAGCGGCTGCTTCGCACGATCAGCGACGAGGTCGTCGCGCTCGTGAAGCGCTACGGCGGCGTCCTCTGGGGCGAGCACGGCAAGGGCTTCCGCGGCGAGTACGCGCCGGTCTTCTTCGGGCCGGAGCTCTACGAGCAGCTTCGCCGCGTGAAAGGCGCGTTCGATCCCCGCAACCAGCTCAACCCCGGCAAGCTCGCGACGCCGGCAGGCAGCAACGAGCAGCTCGTCAGCATCGACACGGTCAAGCGCGGGCAGTTCGATCGTCAGATCCACCCCGTCGTGCGCGCCAAGTACGAGACGGCCGTCACCTGCAACGGCAACGGCGCGTGCTTCGACTGGAACCCCGACAGCGTGATGTGCCCATCGTCGAAGGTGACGCGCGACCGCATCCACTCGCCGAAGGGCCGCGCGGGGATTCTCCGCGAGTGGCTGCGCCTTCTCGCTCGCGCCGGTCACGACGCCGGCGCGAGCCGGCCCGACGACGCGCCCGTGATCGCGCTCCGCCGCTCGCGCGAGAGCGCGCCGGACGACTTCTCGCACCAGGTCTACGACGCGATGAACGGCTGCCTCGCCTGCAAGGCATGCGCGACGCAGTGCCCGATCAAGGTCGACGTGCCGGCCCTGCGCTCCGAGTTCCTCGCGCAGTACCACGGCCGCTATCGCCGCCCGCTCAAGGATTACTTCGTCGCCGCGCTCGAGATCCTGCTCGTCGTCATGTCGTTCCTCCCGGGCCTGTTCAACCGGCTGATGACGACGAGCATCGCCAAGCGGATCCTCGACTGGGTCGGCATCGTCGACACGCCGCTCCTCGCCGAGGCGACGCTGGCCGCGGGCCTGCGCCAGCGTCGCGCGCCGTCCTTCGACGAGAAGGCCCTCGAGAGGTCGAGCCCCGAGGAGCGCGATCGGACGGTGCTCGTCGTGCAGGACGCGTTCACGACGTTCTACGAGCCCAACGTCGCCTTGGCCGCGTACGACGTGCTCACGCGTCTCGGTCTCCGCGTCGTGTTCCTTCCGTTCTTCGAGAACGGCAAGGGCCTCCACGTGAAGGGCTTCCTCCGGCGCTTCCGTGCCGTCGCGTCCCGGAACGCCGCGTTCTTGGCGCGCGTCTCGAAGCTCGGCATCCCCATCGTCGGCATCGAGCCCGCGGTGACGCTGACGTACCGGGACGAGTACGTCCACGCGCTCGGGGCGAAGGCCGTCCCGTTCCGGGTGCAGCTCCTCCAGGAGTACCTCTCCGAGCGGCTGCCCGAGCTGGCCGAGAAGGCCGGCATCGTGGCGCAGGGGGAGAGGCCCGCGCTGCGCCTGTTCGGTCACTGCACCGAGCGCACCGCCGAGCCCAAGTCGCAGGCGCAGTGGCAGCGCGTGTTCAAGGCGCTCGGCGTCGAGCTCGACGTCGTCCCGGTCGGCTGCTGTGGGATGTGCGGGGTGTTCGGTCACGAGGCCGAGCACCTCGAGGAGTCGCGCGGCGTGTTCGCGATGAGCTGGGAGAAGGCACTCGCGGGCGTCCCTCGCAGAGGGGACGGCGCCCCGCTCGTCACCGGGCATTCCTGCCGGAGCCAGGTGAAGCGCTTCGCGGGCTTCGTCCCGCGCCACCCGGTGGAGGCGCTGCGCGATCTCCTCGCGAGCGGGCCTCGACCGAGCCGGCCGAAGCGCTCGGAGGAGGCCCGCCGGCTCGAGCCGGCCGACGCTCCGTAGCGCCCTGCCGTTCGTGGTACGGTGGCGACGTGATTTCCGTCGTCTCCGCCGTTCGCGATCTCGGGCGCCTCCGTGAGATCACGAGCGTGCTCGTGAAGCACGGCTTCGGCGAGGTCGTCGCTCGCGCGGGGTTCGCCCGCAAGCCGAAGAAGCTGCCTTCCACCGGCAAGAGCGAGCCGCCGCCGAGCACCACCAACGGCGCCCCGGCGGACGCGATCGAGCTGTCGAGCGACGAGCTCGCCAAGGGCGAGGAGGAGCGCTCGCGCATCTCGACGGCCGAGCGCATCCGGCTCGTGCTCCAAGACCTGGGGCCGTCGTTCATCAAGCTCGGCCAGATCATGTCGACGCGGAACGACCTGCTTCCGCCCGACGTCATCGCCGAGCTCAAGAAGCTCCAGGACGACGTTCCTCCGGTGCCCTTCGAGGAGGTGAAGAAGGTCGTCGAGACGAGCCTGGGGGCGCCCATCGATCAGGTCTTCGTGTCGTTCGACGAGAAGCCGCTCGCGACGGCTTCCATCGGGCAGGTCCACCGCGCCGTGCTCGCGACGCCGGAGGGCGAGCAGCAGGTCGTCGTCAAGGTCCAGCGCCCCAACGTCGGCGTGACGGTGCAGCGCGACCTCGAGCTGCTCCACATGATGGCCGCCGCCATCGAGCGAACGATCCCGGAGACGCGGATCTACTCCCCGATCGGGCTCGTCCAACAGTTCGATCGCTCGATCACCGCCGAGCTGAACTTCACGATCGAGGGCGAGAACGCCGAGCGCTTCGCCAAGAACTTCGAGGGCACGCCGCAGGCGGACGTCGTTCGCTTTCCGAAGGTCTACAAGCAGGCTTCGAGCAAGCAGGTGCTCACCCTCGAGTTCTTCGAAGGCTTGAAGGTCGACAAGGCCGTCGCAGCCGGCGTCGACGGCAAGCTCGTCGCGAAGAACGCGGTCGGCGTCGTCATCAAGATGATCTTCGAGGACGGCTTCTTCCACGCCGATCCTCATCCCGGCAACATCATCATCATGGGCGGCACCGATCCGAACGGTCCGCCGCCGGTGTTCGGCCTCATCGATCTCGGGATGGTCGGCCGGCTGTCGCCGGAGCTCCGCGATCGCACGATCGACCTGATGCTCGCAGCCGCGCGAAAGGACGCATACGCCGTCGCCGACGCGCTCTACGCAATCGGCAGGCCGACGAAGAAGATCGACATGCGCGAGTATCGCGCCGAGGTCGCGATGCTCGCCGAGAAGTACATCGGCAAGCCGCTGAAGGAGATCGATCTCTCGGAGATGATCCGCGACCTCGTGCAGGGCGCGATGAAGTACGGGCTCGAGATCCCGACCGACTTCATGATGGTCGGCAAGGCGCTCATGACGATCGAAGGGATCGGCAAGCAGCTCGATCCCGACCTCGACGTCTTCGGCGAGGCGCAGCCCTACTTCATGAAGCTGCTCCGCCAGCGGTACTCGCCGCAGCGCATCGGCAACGAGCTCATTCGCGGCGTCGAGCAGCTCTCCCGTGCCGGCTACGACGTGCCCCTCCAGGCCCGCGAGGTCCTCGAGGACCTCCGCCTCGGGCGCATGCAGATCAAGACCCCCGATCCGCTCCTTCCCCTCGCCGCCGACCGGCTGGGCCGCCGCCTCTTCTCCGGCCTCGTCGTCGCGTCGGCGACCATCGGCGGGGCGATCACCTTCGCGCACGAGCGCACGCTCGGCGCCGTCCTGTTCGCGATCGCGGCGGCCGTCCTCGTCCTCCACGTCCTCTTGGACGCGCGGCGCGGGTCGAGGCAGCCCTGAGCGGCCTGTAGAGACCCACGAAAAGCAAACGCCCGTACGACACCTCCTCGCGGAGGGCGCGTACGGGCGCTTTGCTTTCGAGACGGCTCGCTCAGTGCGAGGGGTCCGCCATGCCCTGGAGGAAGAAGGCGATGACGAACGAGAGGAGCACGAGCGACTCGATGAGCGCGAGGCCGAGGATCATCGGCGTCTGGATGCGGGGAGCCGCACCCGGGTTGCGCGAGATGCCCTCGAGCGCGGCCGCGGCCGCGCGGCCCTGGCCGAGCCCACCACCGAGGACGCCGAGGCCGATGGCGAGGGCGGCGCCGACGGCGGCCCACGTCTTCACGTCGAACTTGTTTGCGCCCACCTTGCCGGCCTCCTCCGCGAACGCAGCGAGCGGAACGAGAAACGCAGCGGCGAACGCGACTGCAGCGGGACCCAGCTTGCGGATGCTCATCGTGACAGACTCCTTCTTGAGATCGATCGGGGTACGGATGGGGACGGGGATCACCGGGGGCGGGTAACCCCGAATCGAGCGCGGGGCGCTCTTAGTCGTTTTTTCTCTGGGAGGGAAGACTTCCTCCCGGGGTTCTTTCGCGAAGCTTTTTCGTTTCAGGCGTGGGCCTTCTCGCCGTGATGCTCGTGCTCGTCGCCATGGCCGTGGTCGCCATGGGTCTCGGTCGCGAGCGCGATGTAGATGGTCGTGAGCAGGCAGAACACGAGCACCTGAACGATTGCGACCAGCGTGCCGAGCATCATGATCGGGATGGGCACGAACAGGATGAAGATGCCCAGCAGGATCGAGAGCAGCAGGTGGTCGACGGCAATGTTCAGCATCAGACGGATGCTGAGCGTGACCGGCCGGATGATGAAGGTCGAGATGAACTCGATCGTGAAGATGAGGATGTTGATCGGAAGCATGAGCGGGCCCATCCACGGACCCGCGAGGTGCGTGATGAAGCCGAACCCCTGCGCCTTCAGCCCGTAGTAGGTGAAGGCGACGAGCACGACCAGGGCGCAGCCCGCCGTGATGTTCCAGCTCGAGGTCGGCGGCAAGAACCCGGGGATGAGCCCCAGGATGTTCGAGAAGAAGATGAAGCACGCGGCGGTGCCCACCACGGGGAAGTACTTCTTCGCCCGGGTCGGCCCCATGACGTCCTTCATCATGTTGTAGAAGAAGCCGATGAAGATCTCGAAGAACGTCCGCAGCGTGAGCTTCTCGTCGGGGATGACGGACTTCTCGTAGTCGACGACCGCCGCCTTCGCGCGCCACGCGAGGAAGGTGACGATGAGCACCACGAGGATGCTCGCGGCAATCGGCTCCGCGCCATGGGCGTCCACCGGCTTCTTGCCGAGGAACGTCTCACCGAAGTTCCGCATGTTCTCCTCGAGGGCGGGGAACATGGCGAGCAGATAGCTGAGGAAGGAGGTGTGCTCCGGCATGACGGTATGGCGCGTTGCTCGTCGGCGTCGTGCTCGACGGTGCGGGCCTCATAACACGAAGAAGCCGGGAATGGACCCCGGACTTCGTTCTTTGCGACCTCGAAATTCGCCTGTGTTGGCGAACCCTTAGCCGCCCGCCCGGCGACTCGACCAGAGACTGGCCGCGGCGATGCCGAGCGGCAGCACTCCGTAGCCGACGACGAGGGGAATAGGGGCGACGAGGCCGCGGGTCAAAAGGATCCAGACGCCGCCGAAGAGAAGGAAGATCTTGAGGATGGCAAACACGGCCCAGACGGCACCCCCGCGGCGGCCGATCTCGGCGGGATCCCGCGACTTTTTGTTGCTCGTCGAGCCCTCGGGGGCCGAGCTGTCGCCCTCGCCGCCCTCGGGCTCGCCGGGGGCGCGGATGACGGCACGGATGATCGCCCTCAGCATGAGGAGGTTCGCGACCGCGATGCCCGCGCCGACCGCGACCGACAGCGCGGCGTGAGCGCCGGAGAGCACGGCAGCGCCGAGCGTGAAGATCGCGCCCAGGATCGCGCCGGCCTTCGCCGCCAACAGGCCCGTATCGTCCGTGTGGTCCTGCTCGGCGCTCATGCTTCCGTCTTCTTGCCCTCGGGAGCCGCGGCGCTCGTGTCCGCGCTCGGAAGAGCGGGCTCGCTCTCGTCGCGGCCGGGCTCCTCGAAAGGATCCTCACCGCGCTCGAGCCGCTCCTCACGCTCGATGTCACGCTGCATCTGCTTCGCCACGCGGAACAGGTTGCGGAAGCCCGCATAGCACCCGAGCAAGAAGCCGACGAGCGCGATCCAGGACGTGCCCAGCTTCTGATCGAGCCAACGCCCGAGGTAATAGCCGACCGCCATCGAAAGGAGCAGCTCGATCCCGACGCCGCCATAGCGTCCGATGCTTTTCATTCCTTTCGAGCCGGCGAGCAGGCTGGGCATCTCGGGTGGTCCTCTGCCTCGTTCTTCCACCGCGACGCGGCCCTGGCAAGGAGGACTTCAGACTTCAGGCTCCAGGCTCCGGGCTCCAGGCTCCAGTTCGGATGACGCTCGCGGCACGGATGAGCACCCTCGTGTGCCGGGAGGAGTGGGGGCTCGAGGGGCGCGCGGTGCGCGCGGTGCGTGCAAGGACCGGCTGGAGACTGGAGACCGCCGATCGCAGCCGCCGTAGAAAAGCCCGCAAAAGACGAGCTGCTATCATCGGCGCATGAGGCGGTCTTCGCTTGTCGCTTCGGTCCTTGCGTCTGCGCTGCTCGTCGCGTCGAGCGCGGCCGCGCAGCATCCCTCGGCGCCTCAGCCGCCGCCTGCGCAGTACCAGCCGCCGCCGGGCCAGTACCAACCGCCGCCGCCCGGATACGGTCAGCCGTCGTCGGGCTACGGGCAGCCGGCGTACTACGGTCAGGCGTCGCCGCAGCCTCACTACTACGGGCAGCCGCCTCCGCCGACGGCACACGTGAATCCGCCGGAGCCCGAGACGCACGCGCCGAAGTACTCGCTCTGGACCGGCCTTCGACTCAGCTACATGGGCTTCGGCTGGGCCTTCTTCGAGAACGAGCGTGGTCAGCCGGAGACGACGGGCAACTTCGTCCGGAACGGCATCGCCCCGCAGCTCGATCTCGGCGCGCGCATCGCGTACCGCTACATCCCGTACGTCTACTGGGAGCACGGCTTCATGGGGCAGGGCCATCGCTTCGACGGGAGCGATGCCCGGTCCACGACCGACTACTACGGCATCGGCTTCCGTCACGTCGGCGGCGACGTCGACTCCGTCGGCTTCCTCACCGATCTGTCGATCGGCCAGCGCGTGGTCACGGTGTCGAACGGCTCGCAGTCGTACTCGATGAGCGGCCTCGAGTTCTTCCGCCTCGGCCTCGGCGCCGAGATCCGCGTCGCGACGCTGTTCGCGATCACGGCCCTCGCCAGCATCTCGACGGGCGTCCTGACCGACAGCGAGGGAACCATCTCCTACGCCTGCCCGAAGGCGTGCGGCGACGGGCTGACGAAGCCGACGTACACGGACGGGAGGCTCATCAACGGCTCGCTCCGGTACGTCGTGCTCAGTCTCGGAGCCGGGATCCACTTCGACGTCTTCGGCAAGTGAGCCTCGACGTGACCGGCGCGCCGCCGGCGTCGCTCAGCCGACGACGGCTCGCGTGAGGGCGTCGCGCGCGGCGAGCGTCTTCTCGAGGGGAAGGCGGAGCGCCTGCACCGCGCGGGCGCGATGCGAGATCCGGTTCTTCTCCTCCTCCGTGAGCTCGGCCATCGTCTTGTCCATGCCGTCCACGAGGAAGAGCGGGTCGTAGCCGAAGCCTCCCGATCCGCGCGGGGTCCGCGTGATCCTCCCGGTGCACGTGCCCTCGACGACGAAGGGCTCGCCGTCGCGCACGAAGGGATCGACGAGGGCGAGCACGCAACGGAAGCGCGCCTTGTAGTCCTGCGAGCGGGCGTACGTCGCGTCGGCGTCGACGAGATCGAGCGCGGCGAGCAGCGCGGCGTTGTTCTCGGCGTCCGTCGCGCGCTCGCCTGCGAAGCGCGCGGAGCGAACGCCCGGCGCGCCGCCGAGCGCCTCGACCTCGAGCCCGCTGTCGTCCGCGAGCGTGAGCATCATCGTCATGGCCGCGATCTCGCGCGCCTTCTTGATCGCGTTCGCCTCGAACGTGTCGCCGTCCTCGACGACGGAGATGGGCTTCTTCGAGACGTCTTGGAGCGAGAGGAGCTCGACGTTCAGCCCGGAGAGCAGGTGCCGAAGCTCCTCGAGCTTTCCGCGATTGTTCGTCGCGACCAAGAGCGAGTGCTTCATCGAGGTCACCTCTCGAGGAGGAGGGAGCCGAGCTGGACGCCGGCGGCGCTCAGCGTCTTCTCCTGGAGATGCGTGAGGCGCTCGATGCCGCCGAGGGCCAGGTCCATCATCTGCTCGATCGTCTTGCGCGGCACGGGAGCTCCTTCGGCTGTCCCCTGGACCTCGATCACGCGGCCCGAGCGCGTCGCGACCAGGTTGAGGTCCACCTCCGCGCGCGAGTCCTCGAGGTACACGAGGTCGAGCGCGAGCGCGTCGTCGACGAACCCCACGCTCGTCGCGGCGACCGGCTCGCGGATCACGGGCTCGGCGAGCTGACCATCGGCCTGGAGCTTGGAGAGCGCGACTGCGAGCGCGACGAAGCCGCCCGTGATCGACGCCGTGCGCGTGCCGCCGTCGGCCTCGAGCACGTCGCAGTCGATGACGATCTGGCGCTCGCCGAGCTTCTCCAGATCGACCGCGGCGCGGAGCGCTCGGCCGATGAGGCGCTGGATTTCCTGCGTGCGGCCGCTCGGCGCCTTGCCCCTGCCGTCGCGGCTCTCGCGCCGCTCGCGGTTGGCGCGCGGGTGCATCTGGTACTCCGCGGTGATCCACCCTTTGCCCTTGCCCTCCATCCACGCCGGCACCTTCGGGTCGACCGACGCCGTGCAGAGGACGACCGTGTGGCCCGCGCGATAGAGGACGGAGCCTTCGGCAAAGCGCTGGAAGCCGACGGTCATCTCGACCGGCCGGAGAGCGTCGAGAGCGCGCCCGTCCGGGCGAGCGGCCTTTGCGGAGCTATCCATGCGCGGTTTGATACCACGCCTTGACGATCGAGGTCCCGAGTATCAGGCTTGCCGAGCCGAGCCTCGAGCGCGGCAGGCGGTGGTCCAATGCACCCACGGCACCAGCGCGTCGAGAGCGCCATCCTGGAGGAGCTCGCCTTCATCCTGAGGGACGACGTCTCCGATCCCGAGCTCGAAGGCGTGAGGTTGACGAACATCGCGCTCTCCGCCGACGGCAAGGTCGCGCGCGTCCACTTCGCGGTGCCGCGCGGGCGCCCGCGCTCGGCCGTCGAGCGCGCGTTCGTCCGCGCGACCGGCTTTCTCCGCGCCCGCCTCGCCGAGGGCGTGGACCTGAAGAGGACGCCCGAGCTCCGGTTCGTCTACGAGTCGGAGATCGATCCGGGGGCGGAAGACCCGGAACGCGAGGGCGGCTGACGGGCCGAGCGTGCGGTGCCTCGAGCCCGTTGCGCGGCGTGTAGTAACGCTCGAGCCAGCGGCTCAGGCCGTCGAGGCCGGGGTAGAGGACGCGCTCGGTCACGTTCGCCTGATCGAGCTTGTCGCGGACCTCGAGCTTGAGCGACGCGGGCACGATGATGCGCTCGACGAGCTCGGCGTGCCGCGCGAACCAGGACGCCGGAGAAATGTCGGCGCGCGGGAGCATCGAGAAGAGGGCGTGCTGGTTGACGATCCGATCGTCGAGCGACGGCGGCTCGAAGAAGACCACGAACTCCTCGCCGATCGCGCCGAGCTCCGCGAGCGACGACGCCGCGCGCGACAGCATCTCGGCGGTGAACACGAGGGCTTGCTCTTCGCGGAGGATGCGCTGGAGGCGAGGCGGAAGGAGTCGATGGGCCGCGACGTAGTCGACGGCCCAGACGACTCCGTCCCGATCGTTCTCCCTCGCGTCCTCCGTGACGAAGTGGAGCGCCACGTACGGCGAGAAGGTCCAGTCGAGCAGGCGCGTCGGCAGGCCGTGGTGCTGCGCGAGCGCGAGCCAGCACCAGATCGAGTCGTCGTCGCGCACCTGCCAGCGCGCGTACTTGCGGAACGCACGGAGCATCGGCAGCTCGAGCTCCGCGCAGCGGGGCCCGAGCCGCGACAAGGACGTGACGAGCTCGTGGTCCGCGCGGCATACGCCCCGAAAGACGCGGCGCGACCGATGGCGCCGCAGCGTCTCGTCCCAGGAGTGGGCGAAGAGCCGCTCCTGGAGCTCGAGCCATGAGGTCACACGCACCTCCCGCATCGAGGAATGACGATGCACGAACCGCACGCGACCACGTCGGGAACGGCTCCCGCGGAACGTCTCGACGCGACGTCGCCGGCGTTGCGAGGCACCGAAACCGAGCGCTCCCGACCGCCACGCTGTACGTCTTCCGCGTGAGCCGAATTCGCAGCGGCCAGGTTGCACAGCGGAAATCTCGTGATACGGACAGAGCGCCATGAAGCTCGCCGTGGGGATGTCGGGGGTGCTGCTGGCTGCCTTCCTGTGCGTGGGTTGCGGCTCGAGCAGAGCGGGATCGACGCCGTCGCCGAAGACCGCGAGCGAGGCCGTCGGGACGACGACGATCACGAGCAGCACGATCCCGCGGCGGATCCTCCCGAAGATCGACTTCGACGACGTCGAGGACACCGACGCCACCGATGACGTCCTCGTCGTGGACGAGCTGCTCGGGGCCGACCTGCTCGGCATCGAGCCGACGGACGACTCCCCGACCCAGACGTGGGGCGCGCCGCCGGAGCCTTACACGGGGCCGGTGGGCAAGTACGGGTTCTGAGTCACCGATCCTGACCGGAGCGATCCGGCCGGACTGCGCTTGCGCCAGCGGGCACGCGCGGTCGTGTCGAGGGACGCGCGCAGGCTCTCCGATAGGGGCGCTCGTCGCTGCTCTTCGTTCGACAGCCGGGAGAGACCCTCGATGTTCGTCTCTCGCTCTCACCATGGCGATTTTTCGAGCCTCGCAAAGGCATCGAGGTGCGGCGATCGCGGGCCAGACCACCTCGAAAGGTCCAATGGTCGAGAAGTCGCTTTCTCGGGACGAACGCGGGGCGGCACGAGGCAACTTCGAAGCGACTCGCAATTTGCTGCGCCGGCGGCTGGAAAATCTTGGCAAGCAAAATCGACATCGAGTGCGTCGATTCTCTGCGCCGGTTATCGACGGACCTACCAGTCCGACGGCGCTGGCTCACTTCGCCGTGCCTCGTGCCGGCGGTGAGCGGTCACCGTCCGGCCAACCGACGTGCAGCCTTGCCTCGCTCGCTGGCGCTGGCGCAAGTGCACAACGTGTTGGCAATCGACGACCACTCCGGCGCCTGCCCCCACGTCGAGCGCACGACTCGTCACCGACCGTCGACTACTTCCCGCTCGGTTCCGTCGGCGCCTCCTTCCGGCGGGCGTCGAGGTGTTGCTGGATCGTCTTGATGAGCTGATCGCGCTCGACGGGCTTCGTGAGGTACCCGTCGCAGCCTGCTGCTCGTGCGCGGGCTTGGTCTTCGCGGCTCGCGTGCGCCGTCAGGGCGATGACGGGGATGTGGGCGAGCGGACCGGCCTTGAGGCGGCGGGTGGCCTCCCAGCCGTCGAGGCGCGGCAGCGACAGGTCCATGAGGATGAGATCGGGCTTCTCTCGCTGCGCGCGATCGAGGCCGTGCTCGCCGTCCTCGGCCTCGAGCACGTAGTAGATGCCGTACAGGTACCGGCGTACGACGTCGCGGTTCTGCGCGGAGTCTTCGATGTACAGGACGCGGGGCAGCTTCTCCTCGGCCACCTTCCGCGCTTCGAGGAGCACGCGCTTCGCCTCGGCGACGACCCCTTCGATTCCGGAGCCGTCCTTCTGCACGACGCGTGCGATGCCCTCGCGCAGGAGCGTCGCCTCTTCGTCCGTGAGGACCTTGCCCGTCAGGACGATGATCGCGCACGGGATGTTCTCGGCGCGCAGTTGGCGGATCACGTCGAAGCCGCTCATCCCGGGCATCATCAGGTCGAGGACCATCACCGCCGGGCGCGTCGTGCGGGCGCGGAGGAGCGCTTCCTGTCCGTCCGCGGCCTCCTGGGTCGTGAAGCCCGCGTGACGGAGCTGGCGCGACACCAGCTCGCGCGTGGCCGGGTCGTCGTCGACGACGAGGATGTCGCCGCTGCCGGGGACGATGCTCTTGCTGACGACGTTGACGAGGTGCTCGGGATCGATCGGCTTGACGAGGTACTCGCAGGCGCCGAGCGCGAAGCCGCGCGCGCGCTGCTCCTCGATGGAGATGATGATGATGGGGATCGAGGCGAACGCCGGATCGCCCTTCAGCTCTGCGAGGACCTTCCAGCCGTCGAGCTTCGGCAGGTAGATGTCGAGGACGATCGCGCTCGGGCGTTGCTTGCGGCAGAGCGACATCGCCTCGACGCCGTCCGTGGCGAGGACGACGCGCATGCCCTCGCGCTCGAGCTCCGTCTTCAAGAGCTGGTGGACGAGCGGGTCGTCGTCGACGACGAGGACCGTCGCGCCCGTCGGCTTGTCGCGAGGCGTCGGAGTCGGCGAGCTGATGACGGTGACCGCCGCCGGGGAGGCGAGGGTGGGCAGCGTGACGGTGAAGACCGAGCCGCGGCCGAGCGTGCTCTTCACGTCGACCTTTCCGCCGAGGACGCGGCACAGCTCGCGGACGATCGCGAGGCCGAGGCCCGTGCCGCCGACCTTGCGGGTGCTCGAGCCGTCGATCTGGCGGAACTTCTCGAAGATGTGCGGCAGGTGCTCGGCCGGGATGCCTTGCCCGGTGTCTTCGACGCTGATGACGACGCCGGTGGGCGATGGCTTCACCTCGACGACGATCTCGCCGGTATCGGTGAACTTGGCCGCGTTCGTGAGCAGGTTGAGCAGGATCTGCCGCACCTTCAGGGCGTCGGTCTCGATCGTGCGCACCTCGGGCGCGATGTTCGCGTAGACGTCGACGGTCTTGCCCTTCAGGTACTCGCGGACGGTGGCGATGCACTCGTCCACCAGCGCCGCGATGTCCACCGTCTCGCGGACGACCTCGACGTGGCCGGCCTCGATCTTGGACAGATCGAGGATGTCGTTGATCAGCGCGAGGAGCGTGCGCGCGTTGGCCTTGATGACCTGGAGGTCGCGCCGGCCGTGTGGCGTGAGGCGTCCTCCTTCCTCGCGGATCAAGAGGTCGCAGTACCCGATGATGCCGTTCAGCGGCGTGCGGATCTCGTGCGAGAAGTTCGCGAGGAACTCGCTCTTGAGCCGCGCCGCCTGCTCGATCTCGCGCGAGCGATCCTCGACGAGCTTCTTCGCCTTCGCGAGGTCCTGTGCGAGCCGGTCGAGGTCCTCGTTCTGCTGGCGGATGATCTCCATCTGGAGGGCGCGCTGCTGGAAGCTCGCGAGCACGCGCGCCGACACGGCGCGGGACTTCTTCAGCTCCTCCAGGCTCTCCGCGAGGTGCTTGTTCGCGGCCTCGAGCTCCCGACGAGACCTCTCGAGCTCCTCCTCGCGGAGCTTGCGTTCGGTGATGTCCTCCGTGACGCCGAGGAGGTACAGGCGGCCGTTCGCTTCGATCGGGAGCTTGCGCGTGGCGTAGTACCGATCGACGCCGCCCGTCCGCGCGAGCTCCTCGACGACCTTCATCTTTCGGGTGGCGAGCACATCCCGGTCGTCGGCCATGAAGGCCTCGGCCTGCTCCTTCGGGACGTACTCGTGATCGACCTTGCCGATCAGCCACTCCTTCGCGAACCCGAACTTCTCGGTGAGCGTCTTGTTGACGACGGCGAGGCGCAGGTCCTCGGCGTCCTTCACGAAGAGGACGAAGGGCAGCGCGTCGACGATCGCCTGGAGCAGGGCAGCGGATTCTCCACGCTCCGACTCGGGCGCGCCGCGGCCGACGGACCGGCGGAGCTCGCGCCTCACGGCGAGGAGGAGGCGAGCGCGCTCTTCGTACGTGACGAAGTCGGTGGCGCCCGCGTTCATGGCCTCCCGCATGGCGCCTTCGTTCCACGTGCGGGCGAAGACGATCGCCGAAGGCGTGAGCCCCCGCGCACGCCATGCGGCCTGCGCATCCGAAAAGGAGAGGCCGCTCGTGCCGTCGCCGAAGACGACGACGTCCGGAGGCGTCGCGAGAGCTGCGTCGAGCTGCTCGTTGTCGGTCGCGTGTCGGATCGCGGCGTCGAGCGGGGCGAGCTCCGCCACGATGACGTCGTGCTCCTCCCGTCCGGAGACGACGAGGATCTTCGGACGAAGCTCGGTCGACGTGGGGGATTCAGGCATCGTTGCTCCCGAACGCGAGCACCGTGAGGGTCGTGTTGATCTGGAACCCCGAGTAGATCTCGAAGTTGGCGTTGAAGCCGGCGCTCGGCGGCGCCGACGCGAACGACGCGGAGACCTTCTCCGCTTCACCGAGCGTCTGCGCGAAGAACTTGCGCGCGGTGCAGTGGAAGAGGAGCGAGGCCGTCGGCGTCCCGACGCGGCGGGGCAGCTCCTCTTCGAAGAACGCGCGTGTCATCGCGCCGGGGTCGCCGAGCAGCATCAGCTCGAGATCGACCCCCTCCTCGAGGAGGTTCGCGAAGGCGATGGATCCGTCGGGCAACGGCGTCACCGGAGCGCGGATGAAGTATTCCCTGCCGACCTTGAGCGCCGTCGGACGCCGGGCGAAGCCGTTGGGTTTGCCGAACTCGAGGTCGTCGACGCTCACGCCCAGGATGTCCGCGTAGCGCTTCGCGGCGGGCTGTCCGTCGATCTCGAGCGCGCGGGTGCACGTCTCGTCGACCTTCGTGATGCGCACCACTTGTCCGGTCGGCGTGTACCAGTGGGAGCGAAGCGCGGCCCAGTTCGCCTTCGTCCGGATCAGCGTGACGAGGACCGCGTTCGCCGCGACCTCCCCGTCCGCGTGCACGGTCCCCGCGGAGTCCGGCGACAGGATGTTCGTGTGCGCGGCGCCGCCGCCGACGAGGATGAGCGAGGGGGCCTTGTCGAGCACGCCGAGGAGGAGCTCCTCCTTCTTGGACTTGAAGCCGTCGTCGATGACGAGCCCCACGTGCTTCTTCGGATCGAGGTCTCGTGGAGAGACGCCGAGATCTTCCGCGGCGCGCTCGATGGCCCTGGCCCCGGCGGCGACCGCGTCCTCGGCGAGGCCCGTGCCGAGGCCGATGCCCACCTCGATGTCGCCCGTGAGCATCGCCGCCACCACCGTGCCCTCGTGCATGCCGGTGTTGTCGATCTCTCCGCAGGTGGTGGCCCCGATGAGCCGCGTCTCCTTCGGGAGCCGCTCGCGCATCGCGCGGTTGAGCTCGCGCTGGTCACGGTCGCTCGAAGCGAAGATGGCGACGAGCTTCGGCGTCCCGCTTCCGAGCGCGTTGCAAAGTTCCTCGGCCGCCTTGTTCGGGTCCTTCTCGGCGGTCCTCGCGCTCTTCAGATCCACCCTCGCCATCGCAAACGCTCCAGCTAGACGACAAAGACGCTCCCACCAGGCGTCGCCGCGTCCGATGGGCATGCGTCCGCCACTCGACGGACGCTCGATCGTCCGTCAGTTTTCGAGTGACGGCCGGTGCGTGTCAACGACGTTCGGCCTTCCGTGTACGTTCCAGAGCCTCGGCGCGCGCGCGCCGGACGTCCTCGTCCTCGCCCAGGAGCTTGACGCGCTCGAGCAGGGCGAGCGTCTCGTCCGCGACGGCGAGCGCTTCGTCCGGACGATCGCGATCGAGGAGGAAGCGCACGAAGAGCGCCCCCGCCCGCCCGCGGGCCTGGCTCGAGTAGGTCTTTCGCTGGAAGACGCGTTCCACCTGCTCGAAGGCGCCTTCGACGTCTCCCGTCGCGAGGAGCACGTGCGCGAGGTTCACGCGCGCGTCGGCTTCCGGCATCGGGACGCCGGCCGCGTCGCGTACCGCGGAGCGCGCGGTCGCGAGCGCGATCTCGTCGAGCCCGTTCTGCGAGAGGTGGAACGCCAGCCAGGCGCGCGCGGAGAGCTCGGAGGAGCGCAGCCCGAGGCGTCGCGCGAGGTCGCCCGCACGCTCGGCCCAGGTCACTCCGGCGGTCCACTCGCCCACGGCCGCCGACGCGATGGCCGCGTGCAGCGCGACGAGCGCGCAGTAGCGCACGTAACCTGCGGCCTCGAACTTCTGTGCGAGCTCGCCGGCGATCGCATGCAGGTGCGCCGGCGCTCCCGCGTACAGCTCGGCGGCCGCGCGGAGCCAGTCCACGATCGCGCGGAACGTCGAGACGTCCACCTCGTCGGCGTGCTCCACGGCCGACGCCATTCGGGCGATGAGCCGCTCGGTGACCTCTCGCTCGCCCTCACCGAGGAGCTCGACGACGGCACGCGCGACGGCCCACGCGTGGCCGAGGCTGGCCATCCGCGAGGCCTCCATCGAAGCGAGCGCCTCCGCGGTGGAGCGGAGCGTCGCGAGATCGCCGACGGCGCGGGACGCGACGGCGAGCTCGGCCGCGGCGCGCGCCCACGCAGCGCTCCCCACGGACAGGAGGCCGAGCGCGAAGTCGGCGAGCTCGAAGTGCCGAGGAAGCCCGACCCAGCCGGTCGCCTCCGCCTTGAGGAGCGTCAGCTCACCGAGCATCGCCCCCTTCGCCCCGCACTCGATCCCGCGCTCCGCGCGCGCGAGCACGCCCTGGAGGTCGTTCGCCGCGAGGGCCTGCTCGGCCGCCCAGAGGTACCAGACGACGGCGCGCTGCTTCTCTCCGGAGCGCTCGAGATGCTCGGCCAGGACGAGCGCCTCGTGCTCGCCGCGCGCTTCGAGCCACTCGGCGGCGAGCAGGTGCGCCACCTTGCGATCTCGATCCGTCAGCATCTGGTAGGCGGCGTCTCGTACGAGGCCGTGACGGAACGTGTATTCTGCACAATCCTGGAAGCGAGACACCGGCTCCCGCTGGATCACCTCGCGCTGCACGAGGTCGTCGACCGCCGCGGTCACGTCGGCCCGGGCGTCGGCCCCGAGCAGAGGGACGACGCCCTCGACCCAGAAGCGCTCGCCGAAGACGCTGGCCGCGCGGAGCACGCGGCGCGCGCCGGGCTCGAGCCGCTCGAGGCGCGCCTGCGCCATCGCGAGGACGGTCTCGGGCATCTCGGAGCTACCCTCCGCGACCGAGCGAATCAGCTCCTCCAGGTAGAACGCGTTTCCGTGCGCGCGCTCGACGATCGCGTCGACGACGGACTTGTCGACGTTCGGTCCGAGGACCTCGAGCACCAGCTTTCGTGAGGCGCTCGGCGTCAGGTCCGAGAGGTAGATCTCGGTCAGCCGCCGATCGCGAAAGAGCCCGGGGAAGACGTCGTGTACCTCCGGGCGTGCCAGCGCGAGCACGAACAGCGGCCGATGACGCTGCGTACGGAGGGCCGAGTCGATGAAGCGGATGCTCGGCAGATCGCCCCACTGGAGATCCTCGAGGACGATGACGAGGGGGCCTGCCGCGGTCTCCGCGGCGACGAGGTCCTCCCACGCGAGCCGGAGCTGATCGTTCATCAGCGTCGGATCGTTGCGTGCGGCCCGGAGCGCCGGCCTTCCTTCGGCCGTGAACTCCGCGCGCACGATCTCGCCGAGGAACTGCGCGACCCGGGTGGCGTCCTCGACGCGGAGGTTGCGGCCGATGCGCGCGAGGAGCTTCTGCCGGCGGACCTCGGGGATCTCGCCGTCGAACAGCCCCGCCACCCCGCGGAGGAGCTGCGCGAGCGTCCCGAACGCGGAGCCGGCGGCGATCGGGTCGCCCCGCGCCATCCAGACCTCCGGGACCAGGCCGCGCTCGCGCAGCGCGCGGAGCAGCTCGTGGCGGAGCCGGCTCTTGCCCGCGCCCGCGCCTGCGGTGACGAGCACCGCGGTCGCGAGCGGCTCGTCGAAGCACTCGGACGCCAGCCCTACGAGCATCGACAGCTCGCGCTCTCGCCCGACGCACGGCGTCTCCTTGCCGAGCAGCTTGCGGACGCTGCTCTGCTCTCGTTGGCCGATCAGCGCGAGGGCCGAGGCATCGCCGCGCACCTCGAACGTTGCGTCGAGCAGGCCGGCCGTCGCGCTGTCGATGCGTACGTGCTCGCGCCCGCCGTCGAGCGCGAGCAGCTCCCGCGCACGTGCGACCACGCCCGCGAAGATCGAGTCGTCGCGCGTCGGGTCGCCTCGGCCGCAGGCGACGGCGATGCCGGCGTCGGGGAGCAGCTCGCGCATCGCGAGCGCGCAGCGTGCGGCGCGCACGGCGAGATCGGTGGCGGCGCCGGAGGACGAGAGCGTGACGAGCGGCGCGCCTCCGTCGAGCACCTCGAGCTCGCCGCCGAAGCGGGCCACGACGTGACCGATCTGCACCGAGCTGCTCGGTATCGTGTCGGCCGACGGCGTGATGTGGTCGTCCTCGGAGAGCTTGCCGGCGCCGTGGGTGCCGAGGACGACCGCCACGAGCCGGCGCTCGTCTCCCGTGACGGCGGGCACGTCGAGGCGGGGTGACGATTCGTCCCCGCCGAGCGCCACGCCGGCCGTGAGGAACGCCTCGACGTCGGCGGCGACCGACGCGATCGTCGCGCGCGTCGCCGGGTCCTTGCGCAGCATGCGCGCGATGAGCTCGTCGATCGGATGCGGGATGTCCTTGCGCAGCTCGCGGAGCCTCGGTGCCTCCGCGAGGAGGATCTTCGAGAGGACCTCCGCCCACTCGCCCGCGAACGGCCCGCGTCCCGCGAGGCACTCGAAGAGCACGCATCCGAGCGAGAACACGTCGGCGGCCGACGTCACGTTGCGGCCGCTGATCGCCTGCTCGGGCGCCATGTACCCGAGCGTCCCGATGAGCTGGCCCGTCATCGTGATGGCGTAGGTGGTCTGCCGCATCTGCGCCACGCCGAAGTCGAGCAGCTTGGCCGACTCGATACGGCCGTCGACGAGGAAGATGTTGCTCGGCTTGATGTCGCGATGGATGATGCCCCGGTCGTGCGCCGCGCGGAGCGCGTCGACCAGGACGCGCGCGAGCGTCAGCGTGTCGGTGATCGAGAGGACGCCTCGCTTGAGCCGCCGCGAGAGATCCTCGCCTTCGAGCCACTCCATCGCGAGGTAGACCGAGGGCTCCTTGCCGTGCGCGATGTAGCGAACGATGCCGGGGTGAGAGAACTGCGCGAGCGCGCGCGCCTCGCGGTCGAAGCGTGCCGCGTAGGCGAGGGCGCTCTCGCGCACGAACTTGACGGCGATGGGGGCGTTCGTCTGGAGGTCGCGCGCCCGGTAGACGTCGCCCATGCCGCCCGTGTTCGCGAGCCGCACGATCTCGAAGCGACCGCCGACGATGGTGCCGGGAGTGATCTCCGATGCCATGGCTCGCGCTGGTCCGAAACGGGCCCAGGGATTCAGCAGAATCGCTCGCGCTCGCAGCGTCAAGCGCGAACTCGGCCGTGCCGGGACCCGGCGCCGGGCGTGTTCTCGCCGTCGCGCCCGCTCGGGGCCTGCTCTTCTTCCGGTGCGCGCCTTCGTGCGCGACAATGTCGATCGTGAGCCGTCGGTCGTACGAAGAGCTCCTCCGCGCCTTGCCGGACGACGTTCGCGATCGCGTCGTCGAGCGCGCCGCGATCCTCTGGGAGACGGGAGTGCCCGACGACGAGGCGGATCTGCGCGCATACGAGCTCGAGACACGACGCGCGCTGCCAGGGCTCGCTCGAGCCCGCGAGCGCGAGGCGGCCGAGCCGACGCGAAAGACGGGTTCGTCCGGCTCGAAGGACTGATCGACGTTCCGGAGGCCCGTCAGTGCTGCGCGGCCGCCGCGGCCGCGACGGGCTGCACGCGCCCGTGCTGCTCTTCCGTGAAGACGGGCTTCCGGCGGTCGAACAGCGCCTTGACGGCCTCGAAGACCCAGCGGATGCCCTTGGTCCCGGTGTTGTCCCAGAACTCCGCGTCCGTGACCGTCAGGCGGATGAGCACGATCGAAGGATCGTCCTTTCCCTTGGGGAACCAGACCCTCCAGCTCGGCTTCCAGAGCTCGTGGATCTTCTCGCGGTCGTCGACGAGCTCGGCGACGCCGCAGACGGCGACGTAGCGCCTCTTCGACTGGAAGGTCGCTGCCGCATGCGCGTCGCGGCGGATCTCCTCCGACTTCGGCGTGTCCCGTGACGTCGCGAACCAAATCGTGCTCGCGCCGTCGACGCCCGCGACCGTCATCGGGCGCGCGTGGTCGCGATCGTCGTGACGCGTGATGAGCATCGCGGTGTCGAACGACTCGAGCAGCTCCTTGAGCTGCTTCTCCTTGGTCTCAGCCATGACGTGCCCCGCCGTAGATGCGACCGCGCATTGCGCGGCGTCCGAAGCCACCGTGCGAGACGCGTGCCGCTTCCGTGGGGAGTGTTCAGCGCGACGCTGGTGACCTCATGAGCTCTCGTGCGGTCGTGGTCTCGGCCGCGAGCGCGAGCTCGATGGGCGGGAGGCGCTCGGCGCGACGCGTCCAGTGATCGACGAACGCGGCGAGCCCTTCCTCGAGCGAGCGGAGCAGACACCCCTTCTCGCTCGCGAGGGCGCTGTGTCGCGGCCGGCGCGCCGGCAGCGCGAGCTCGGCGCTCGTGCACGGCACGAGGGTCTCCGTCGAGACTCGGGCCATCTCGGCCGCCACGCGGGCGAGCTCGGCCCAGCTCGCCGCTCCTCGACATGCGAGGTGCCACGGCCCGCTCGCGCCGTCGACGAGGAGCGTGACGATCGCGTCGGCGAGATCCGGGACCCACGTCGGGGAGACCACCTGATCGGATGCGGCGCGGAACGGGCGCCCGGCTCGGAGCGCCTCGAGCGCGACGAAGACGAAGTTGGCCTCGTCCCACGGGCCGAAGAAGGCGCTCGTGCGCACGACGAGCGCGTCGGGATGGGCTTCGCCGACGAGCCGCTCCGCGAGCGCCTTCGACTCGCCGTACGCGTTGAGCGGCGCGGGCGCGTCCGTCTCGACGTATGCGCCGTCCTTCGTTCCGTCGAAGACGAGATCGGAGGAGACGAGCGTGTAGCGGATCTTCCGCGCGGCGCAGGCCTCCGCGAGGACGACGGCGCCGGTGACGTTGGCCTCGAAGCAACGCGTCCGATCCGTCTCGGCCGCGTCCACGCGGACGTAGCCCGAGGCGTTCACGACCGCCCACGGGCGATGGTGGTCGAGCGCGGCGGCGACCGCGGCCGCATCGCAGACGTCGAGCTCGCGGCGCGCCAGCGCGACGACGGGCACGTGCCGCTGCTCGCAGATGCGCACGATCGCCCTGCCCAGGGTGCCTCCGGCGCCGGCGACGAGAAGGGGCGCGGCCGCCGTCCGCCGCGCGGAGGGCGGCGGAGAGCTCGGCGTCCGATGGACGAGTCGCTCGGGGCGCCGCCACCATCCGTCGCTC